>Ga0209515_10000060_pt1 | contig 194475 bp, 193 predicted proteins | sample Subgroupgradi54m_FD_187454 | JGI IMG/M metagenome (GOLD analysis project Ga0209515, IMG submission 187454) | Subsurface groundwater microbial communities from S. Glens Falls, New York, USA - GMW60B uncontaminated upgradient, 5.4 m (SPAdes)... ...
GATCTCGTGAGATTTTCGATGGTGATATTCCCGCTCGTTGAATCGGTCAGTCCGGCGCCGGTACTAACCGTTAAGGTGATATTCGCATTCCCCGCGTTGATCGTCGTGCCGGCCGCCATTGTGATCGCTGCGGTTCCTGAATCTCGATTTGCGTTTACCACTCCATTGGCCGTTGTTTCATTCGCCGTTAAAACAATCGCGGCATTATTCGTTGTGATATTCGCATTGATAATGATCGCTCGCCCGGCCTGCGCGGTTAATGTGACCCCGGCGGTCGTTATCGAAATCGCATTGGAAAAGGTAATGTCGGTATTTGTTTGCAGGACGACATTCGCGCCCGCGGCATTAATCGTCGTTGGGTCAATTGTCACATCACTGGCAGGGGTATCACTAAATTGATCCACATCGGTTAACGCCCCACTTCCCCCCGTGGCTATCGTTATACTGTGCGGATCTAAAAGGAAAGTCCCTATTTTTCCATGTAACGCTTGGGCATCAACAGATCCTAGAGAACTGACTCTATCGCCAGAGACTTCAATAAACCCGCCATCTCCTCCTTCATCACCCCCTTGCGCCAGAAGTTTTCCTTCGAAGATCGTGTCTTTATTTGAAAATACTTGAATTTTACCGGCTGAAGAATCACCAACCCCTGAAACATTCAGCACAGCCTCTTTTGTAATAATCATTTTTTCTATAGAATGGACATTAATAATACCTTCTTTGAAATGATTTAAACTCTTCGCCTCAATTAACCCAGAGATTCCTACATACTCTCCGGTGATTGTGACCTTGCCTCCTGGGGCTTTTAAAATCCCTTCCTGCAAGATAGTCTTTCCAACCAGATCAATTTTTCCTTCATCGAAAGTTGACATAAAACCACGATTGATCACATCTCCTTCAATGTGAATATTTTTTGCCTCTACAAAAATGTCTTTGGTAAAGGTAATCTTCGATATGCTTTGGAGGGAAATATCTTGGAGGGATTTAAGATGACCGGAGATAACTGAATCTTCTAAACCAACTAACGACAGACTTCTTTCAAAATAAAGTGTGCCTTTATAACCTGAACCGACTTTTAAACCAGCAACTGTTCCTGCGAAAGATGAATCTATTCTTGAATCAAAACTTGATGTATTGTCCAGTCTAACGATATCCCCTGCACCAGGGGTAAATCCCGTATCCCAATTTTTGGGGTCTGACCAATTTTGCGAATCTTTTGAACCTGTCCATAACGGACCTGCCTTTGTAAAATCAAAACCTTCATTGCCCAACAAATTTTGTGTATGTAGGGGGGCAATCGGAGGCCCGTGGATATTCACATTGGTTGTATTTTGAATCCGAACAAAGTCAACCGTGTAGTTGCCCAATAGACTTAGTTTCCAAGGAATGTTCTGCTTGGTCGAATTAATGTTGATTGGACTTCCGAATTTTCCTTTCAATACCAGACTTCCAACGATTTCCTGCGTTTTTCCTGCTTCAAAGCAAACGCTTTTAGCTGGTTCTTCAACCGTTAAATCATAAAAACTATTGTCCCCCAACACTCTGGCCTCTGACGGGCCGATTAATGTCACTTTCGATTTTCCGGGAATAAATGTACCAGAATTTACCCAATCTTTTCCAACCGAATATTCCACATCTCTCGCGCTCAGCGTCACGGCCTTTCCGATTATTATTGACCCTCTTAGAGTGACCACCGAATTGGGAAGTTGCGTGTACCAAACTTCTGGATTATAATTTCCTTCCTGCGTGATTTGGCCACCCTTAACTTCACCCCCACTTTGTTTTAAAGTAAAACTGCCCGCTGAAATAATATTACCCAAGGTGCTTTTCCCGGAACTCTGGATAAAAATGTCCCCATAGGTCGTTGTTTTGATCGTCGTCGCTGGGGCTTGAAGAAACGCCCCTTGACCATCTGAGTCATGATCCGCCACAAACGCCAGATTCCCTGAGTCGGTTGTGACATCTGCCTTGATTTCGATATCCTTGTTGGCTTCAAATGCCGTGTCGCCTTTGGTGTGGGTGGCGCTATTAATCGCAATGTCTTGCCCAGCTTCAAATGTTGTCTTGCCTTCGGTTTGCGTGGGACTATTGATCACAATGTCTTCTCCCGCTTGCAGCGTGGTCTCTCCTTTAGTCTCCGTCGGACCATTGATCGTGATGTCTTGGACGGCTTTCAGCGTTGTCTCAGCTTGAATCCCAGTTGGGCCTTTAATCAGAATGTCTTCTTTCGAGTTAACCTCAACCTTTTTAGCCACCATCGTCGTTTCCATTTGGATTGTATGACTCGCGATGATTTCAATGGTCCCATCTTTTCCTGCCACAACCGTGTCTGCTCGGATGACCCCTTCCAGATTAATCGCTGATTCAACCACATCATGTACGCTTTGCGCGTTTAATAAGACTTTTCCGCCTGGCGCGCTGAGCGTACCCGTGTTTTTGATCTGATCCGTTACCGGCTTGCCGTCTCGATCAACGATTTTTGCGGCTGTGGGTTCATCGATTCCTATTGAAATAAGATTATTCGGCGAAATCCCCACTGTCACCACTTTTCCCGCCACGAGCGCCACCGTGCCTAACGATGCCTCAATCGCCCCTTTATTTCGGATTCCATCCGCAATAAAAATCGCTTCTCCATTCGTCTTCACATATCCATTATTGGAAATAAAACTCCTTGAAGTCTCCACATCTTGGGTGCCGGAAAAAATATACCGCCCCGCCAAAAAGTCCGCATTCTTTATATCATGCGCCGCGACCATGATCCCACCGGCTTCTATATGACTTCCTTCTCCCAAATAAAATCCATTTTCATTGACCAAAATCAGATGACCATTGGCCGTCAACTTTCCCAATATTTGGGTTGAATTTTTATCGAGGACTCGGTTAAGTGAAATTGATTCGAGCGTTGGCAAAGAAAAATTAACGTTTTCATTGGAAGCGATATTAAAGGAAGCGTATTCAATGATGGATTGATCCGAGGCTTTGATCTCCAGTGTCGCGTCGTTCACTTTCTCAAAAGAAGCCGTGCCCGCAATGATCTTTTCTCCCGCGGGCAAGGCCCGAGCTAACTCTAAAGGGAAAGAAGATACGATGAATGTATAAATAAAAATGATTTTTAACCCTTTATTCATTAAACAATCAACCCTTTTACCATTTTTGCTCAACAATGAGGAAGGTTAACTTTTTAAGGAAACTGAAATTCTTGAGTTAAATTACTTTCCCGTCTGGTTGGTGTCCATGTCATCTGTCTGGTCAGCTTTGGTGATATCATCTATATCTTCATCGGTTATTTTGTTATCCTGCATATTCTCAACGCGGCTGTCGGTTTCCTCTTGGATCGTGATGACTCCGCAACCGATGCGTCCGCCGGCATTGCCGGTTGGCTGGCCAAAATCATCCTCTTTCTCATGAAGAATGACCGACTTTCCTTCTACACTATATTTGCCACCGGTTAAGGTAAGCCCGGGAATAACCACCTTAAGAATACCGGTACCATCTTGTCCTACTTCAATATTCCCGAAATCTCCAGCATGCGCATGCTCAAAACCATCATGGGGAAGAAAGCCGTGCGTCACATTATCAGGATTATAATGCCCACCGGCGGCTTTTCCTTCGTCGCTGCAATCCCCTTTTTCATGGATATGAAAGCCATGTTTTCCGGGAGCGACATTAGCGACCTTCACTTCAATGTCCAAGCCGGCGGGGGTTTCGTTAAATTTTGCCTCCCCATTGACATTCGAGCCCGTCTGAGTTGCCGTAATCAGCGCAGTTCCTTTGGCGGCAAAAGCGGGAGAACACATCATAACAATTCCGAAGATAAACGCGATTGATAAAATTTTTCTTTCCATTTTTCCTCTCCTTTTTTAAAAGAATATTTAATACTAGGACATGCGCATTTGCCCATGAGCGAACTTAAAATCCAGCCCCCGCTTCCATAATAATAGAAAAGCGGGGACGGATTTTCGTGCCCGCCCCGGCTATTCGTGACATGCGGGCCGGGGAGCGAATGGGCAAATGCGTATGTCCTGTAATACGTTAAAATTTTACCGAAAGCAATCTAACACTTTTAAATTAGGCTGTCAAGAAAATCGCCTCCAGAAAATCGCCGGTGATAACTTGAAAACTATTTTCGTCCCCCCGCCGCTTTGCTGCGCCTGTTGGCTACAAGGAGGCCAAGCGAAGCAGGCGGGGTTAAAAGAATTCATACCGCCACGATACATATCCTCGCCTGATCAGCTAACTTAACGCAAAGCTTTTGATCGATCAAAAGCGTCTTTCCTGCTTCAATCGCAATACAACCCGCCTTGGCTTTTCTCATGAATCGAATAGTCCGAGGGCCGATGACCGGAATATCAAAACGATTATCTTGTTTCGGTTTGGCGGTTTTGACAACAACAGCACCAAACCTACTAATCTTTCCACCACGAAGGATCGTACGATCAGTTCCCTCCATAGCTTCAATAGCGAGAATGGCTTTTTCTTTAATGACCACCGTCTGTCCGATATCCAGAGAACCGATTGTTCGGGCAATGGTCTTGCCGAATTCGATATCGTCTAACTCATTTAAAGTCGGTCCACGTCGGGTCAGCGTACCCTTGGGGGCCAAATGATCGATTAAAAGAATCGTTGAGTCTATCAATTCCAGTCCTTCAGATTTTAATTTATCCGCGACGGCGCCGAAAATGGTGTCGGCTTTTCGATCTTTCAGGGCAGAAAATAATTTTTGAAATTCCGAATCCATTTTAAGTCTTTCATCAAAAAGATTTTCCGGATTCACCTGACCGGCCATAATAATTTTTTGCACACCGTGTGTCTTGAAATAATCAAAGAGTTTCTGCAATTCTCCCGGGCCGACCCATAAGATTCGGTCCACCAAAGGGCAGATCAAAAAGGAAGTATCCCCTTTGATCGCCGCGGCAATGATTTTTATATTTTTAGATTTGGCCTCCCGGGCGAGAAGAATCGGAAATTTTCCGTTGCCGGCAATGAGGCCGAGGGGTGGGGAGGGAATAGAAAGATTTAATGTCTCGACTGGCATAATCGTTGCATAATTTTTTTAACTCGAAGAGTTTAGTTCTTCTTTTCTTTTAGTGTTCAACTACACAATCCTCTTTTCGAAGTCTTAACAAAATCCAGGAGATGTTCAAGTTTTGGGCACATTGTAAGCTCTCGTTCTATTTTCTCAATGGCATGGGGTTTGCTTAATTCGGAATGGAATAAAATTTTAAAGGCCTTGCGTAAAGAGTTGATGGTTTCCGAGGAGAACTTTGCACGCTTTAATCCGACGGAATTGATATTAAAAACTTTCGCCGGATGGCCATCGCACATCGAGAAGGGAGGAATGTCCTGAACAACTTTCGAACATCCACCCACAATAGAAAGCTCACCCAAACGGACAAATTGATGAACAGCACTCAATCCTCCGACGACCGCCATATCCTGAAGCGTCACATGACCGGCCAGCGTTCCGGCATTGGCCATAACACAATCATTTCCCAAAATACAATCATGGGCCACATGTGAATAAGCCATCAAAAGGTTGTTGTGTCCGATCACGGTTTTTCCTTGATCTCCGGTCCCGGGATTAACGGTTGTGTACTCACGAAAAATATTATTATCTCCAATATTCAAAAAAACTTCCTCGTGATTATTATATTTTTTATCTTGCGGAGCACTCCCGATAACCGCCCCGGTAAAAAATTGACAATTTTGACCGATCGTGGTGTGGCCGGTCAACACACAGTGACTGCCCACCTGACAGTTGTCGCCTAAGGTCACATTCCCGTCGATAATGGAATATGGTCCGACGGTTACGCCTTTGCCTAACTTTGCTTTTGCGTCAACGGTTGCGGTTTTATGAATTTGGGGATTGTTCATTTTTTATTATCTCAATCATATATTCAAATACGAAGCATCCGTAAACGAAAACATCATATCTGCCTCGGCCACAATCTCACCGTCGACCTTGGCCTCGGCGCGGATCTGCGCGGTTCTGGCGCGGTCGCGGACAACTCGCACATCCAAAATTAATTGGTCGCCGGGAACAACGACTTTACGGAACTTCACTTTATCCACCGCCATAAAAAAAGCCACTTTGCCATGGTGTTCTTCATTGGTTAAAACCGCCACCCCCGCCGTTTGCGCCATGGCCTCGATCATCAAAACTCCCGGCATGACCGGCCTCGTCGGGAAATGCCCCTGAAAAAAACTGTCATTCGCGGTAACATTTTTTATTCCAACAGCCCTTTTCCCTTTTTCTAACTCAACGACCCGATCGACCAGCAAAAAAGGATAGCGATGCGGCAGAATCTTCATGATGCCCTGAATATCAATCTCTTTTTTATCGAAAAAATTGTAATTTGAAAAAGTGACTTTGGTTTCATATTTCATTTTCTGTTGATATATTTTTTTGAGTAACGCCATATTAAGGGTATGCCCGCTTTTCACCGCAAAGACATGACCACGGATCGGTATTCCTAAAAGGTAAATATCCCCAATGAAATCCAAAACCTTATGCCGGGCGAATTCGTCTTTGAAACGAACCTGATTTTCCTTGATCCCCTCACGACCGACGACCAAAGTATTTTCATAACTAGCACCTTTACCTAAACCTATTTTTCTTAACTCCTCGGCCTCCTGTTCTAAACAGAATGTCCGGCATGGAGCAATCTCTTTTCCAAAGGTATCCGTATCAATCTTGGCCGAAAAAAATTGGGATCTTAGAAGCGGATGATTATAATCCAAAGTGTAGGATATTCTAAAGTCTTGAGCCGGCACAATAAAAATGGAAGAACCATTGTCGCCAACACCAATCGGTTCTTTGATATCAAAATATTGCTTGGGGCTGTCCTGTTCCAAAATTCCCGCTGTTTTAAAAGCATTCCAAAAACCAATACCGCTTCCGTCTAGGCCGGGGAGTTCATTGCTGTCAATTTCAACAATCAGATTATCAATTCCCGCACCGGCTAAAACCGACATCAAGTGCTCGACGGTATAAATGGCAAAGTCATCTTTGCCAATCGATGAACATCGAGGCATGCTGGAATTCATCAAAATATTCTCCGGGCAGACCTTAATCACCGGACGGGCGGGCAAGTCAATTCGGATAAAAATGATTCCACAATTGGGATCTGCCGGCTTGAAATAAACATTCACCGGATTTCCCGTATGTAATCCGATTCCCACGATAGAGAATTCTTTTTGAATTGTCTTTTGTTTCTCGAGTATCATTGAAATCATATCTACAAAATTCACACTGAAAAGTCTCTGCTTAAACCGAAGAATTTCAGTTGACGCTTTTTGTTTTAACTTTCAGGGAAACTGAAATTCGGGTTTAACTCAGATTTTGCTACTGCAAAATCTGCCCAGAGGGCCGCTAGTGGTTCAACCAATTTTAATTTATTGGTTGGCAAACAGTGGCAGAAGTGCCCCCCCCTTTTTTTGAGTAAACGCCAGATAATTGCAGGGGAACTAGAAGAAATCTCGAAGGGATTTTGTGTTTAGGATTTTATTCGCGCTTCTAGCTCTTCAATTCTTTTTTGTAAATCATTAATGATATCGACATAATGAGGCAACCTCTGAAGATGGGCATTGATCTTCTTTGCCATGAGATGAGGTTTTGCTGGAAAACCGAAAACGGTCGAATGGGGGGGGACGGATTTTGTAACACCGGCTCTGGACATAACGATACTTCCTTCACCGATCGTCAGATGTCCGGTAATACCTGCCTGCCCGGCCAGAATGGAATTCTTTTTAACCACGACACTACCAGAAATTCCAACTTGGGCAATAATAATACAGTTCTCTTCGATTAAACAATTGTGAGCGATGTGTACTAAATTATCAATCTTGGTCCCGTGGCCAATTCGAGTTGTATCAAACCGGGCCCGGTCAATGGTAACGCATGCGCCGATCTCGACATCATCCTCAATTGTGACCGTACCGATCTGAGGAATCTTCTCATGCATACCTTCGGTTTTAATAAAACCAAAACCATCCGATCCAATCACCGTTCCACTATGGATAATCACTCGATTACCAATAAAAATTCGTTCTCTGATGGTTGTGTTCGCAAAGATACAGCACTTTTCACCAATCGTCGTCTTATTTCCAATATAACAGCCGGCATGAATAACCGTATCATCACCGATTCTTGCCTGATCCTCAATGACGCAAAATGGACCGATCGCCACATTCTTTCCCAGCTGAGCGGATTTCGAGATCTCGGCAGTTTTATGGATTCCTTTAATCTGGTTTTGCTGTGCATCCATCAGAAGCGAGACTGTTTTGGCAAAAGCAAGGGAAGGATTACTCGTACGAATAATCGATTTACCCACGACCGTCATTTCGGGGGGCGTGATAATGGCAGAAGCTTTTGTCTTTTCAACCAATGGAAAATACTTAGAGTTGGCAACAAATGTCAGATCGCCTTCTTTTCCCTCTTGGATACCACATAATCCCGTAATGATAAGATCCTTATCACCGATGACCTCACCCTCGACAAATTCCGCTATCTCGGCTAAGGTTTTACGCATTTGTAATCATCCTTATTAACTTTATTATTTTTTGTAGCTATCATTGAGCAATTTCAGCACTTTTTCCGTAAGATCCATCGTTTTATCACCGTAGATCAAAACACGATCATTCAAGATAAGTGCAAATTTATCTTTCTCGGCAAAATCATGAACAATTTTTTCGATCTCAAGAAGGATCTCACGAATCTTCTCATCCCGTTGCTTTTTTAAATCCGTTTGTTGCTGACGATCAAACTCTAACAAATCCGCTTTGTCTTTATCAATGGACTCCTGTAGCTTCGCCTTCTCATCTTCTTTAAGTAAGGCTAATTTTCCTTGGGCTTCACGGATCTTATCGAGTTTTTTATTCCGGGCGTCCTCATATTCCGTATGCTTTTTTTCTAAAACGGCATCGTATTCTTTGGTTTTGCCATATTCATCAAAAATACGGCTGAGATCAACATACCCCACCTTTTTCCCGTCTAAACTTTGGGCAAAAACGGACGCCGTTGTGAAAAAAGCGAAAACAAAAACCATGGATAAAACCTTTAAACTTTTCACGATGACCCTCCTTTTAATTTGACCTCGTGGATTTTAAATTGACGAGTTAATCAAAAGCACTTCGAAACTCGTCAATTTAAAATCCACGACTAACACTAAAATAAAATTTTCCCGAACGTTTTTGTTCTCCTGGCTCACTATCCAATGGATACCCGTAATCCAAATTGATCGGACCAATAGGAGTTTTTACCCTTAAACCCAAACCCGCCCCAGATTTTAAACCGGTCGAGCCAAAATCCCGAACCTTAGACCAAACTTGACCGGTATCAAAAAACGTTGCTACCTTTATGAAATCAACAATCGGTACAGTATATTCGATATTACTGACAAGCAAGCTTTCTCCTCCGATAGGGTCGTTGGTCACAGCATCCAAGGGCCCAACTTTTCTTTCATTGTACCCTCGAATCGATTTGGCCCCGCCGGCAAAAAGCCGCTCAAAAATAGGCACAACAGCTGTGTTGCTATACGCCTTCGCAAATCCTGTACGAATACTCAACTCTAAGACCGAACCAAACTTCAGAGGGATATCATAACTTGCGGCATTTTGCAGGCGCCAGAAATCTTTATCTCCGCCGAGGATTCCGCCGGCAACATCGAAATCTCCGTTTAAAAATAATCCTTTGGTGGGATTGAAAGCGCTATCACGCTTATCATGCGTTAAAGCAAAATCCAAACTGCTGACCAGATTAGTCCCTTCCTCTTTGGCTAAATCTGCAGACACCCCATCAGCCAGATTGCTAATTCTAGTCTGCTCTAACCTATAAGTGATTCCCGTTGATAAATATTCAGACAGCTCCTTCCCGAAACGTAAATCTCCTCCGGTGCGCCGTTCATCATAAGCATATCCGACATTGGTTGATCGATTTCGTTGTGTCCGATAACCATCAAACCCGGCAGAAACCGGATAATCAAAAAGCCATGGCTCGGTAAAACTCAAGCGAGTATTATTTCGCAAAGATCCTGTTTCCGCCCGCAGTGATAAATCTTGTCCGCCTCCGGTGAAGGTGGGCCAATTGGCAAAATCAAAATTCTTTTGCTCAACTTCCACAAATCCCACAACCCGATCAATCGTGGAATACCCCCCCCCGAAACTGAGCGACCCCGTTTTAGCCTCCTTCACCTGCACGACCAAATTCTTGCGATCTAAAGAGTCCGTATCTTCAATATCATAGCTCACATCTTCGAAGTAGCCTAAATTTTTTAACCGCTCTTTACTTCTTCTTAACTTGGCTCCATCAAACTGATCTCCGGGATGAAGCCGAATTTCTCGACGGATAACAATATCGCGGGTGCGGGTGTTTCCTTGAATTTTGACCTGTTCCACATAGGCAAGATTCCCTTCTAAAACATCCAAGCGCACTTCCACTTTCCCGGTCTCGGGATTAAGCGAGGTGGAATCTTTAATGTCCGCAAAGATATATCCCCGATCAAAATATTTGGTCCGGATATTTGCGATATCTGTTTCCAATTTTTCGCGGCTAAAAATATTTCCCACTTTTACGGAATCCATAGTACTTAAAATTTCCGGATTGCTTAAAACCTGATTCCCTCTAATTGTGATATCCCCGACATAATAGCGCTTACCCTCTGCAATATTAATATTCACCGTCAAAGAACCTTGTGCGAGAGGTTCAACAGTGTAACTGGTCTTCACATCAAGGTATCCTTGTTGCTCATAAAAGGCCTTGATACGATCCATATCTTCTTTAAGAATATCTTCTTTCAAAAAGCCGGAGTTAAAAAGCCAATGCGCCCGGGTTTTGATCGCATGAATAATCTTTCTATCTGGAAAAGCTCTATTGCCAATAATGTTTATTCTTTTGATTTGAACCCGACGGCCTTCTTGGATAACGAAATGCAGAGTCGCTTTATTGGTTACCTCATCCACAAATGTTTCAACATCCACTTTAACGGTGGTTAACCCCTTTTTGGTATACAAATCTTCAATCGTTTTAATATCATCTTTCAAAATCTTTTTATCTAAAAACTTTCCTTCTTTTGTCTTCATTTTGTTCAGAAGAAATCGAGAATTGAAATGTCGTATTTTAGAAAAAGTCAGCTGTTCAACAATGGGCTTCTCGGTTAAAGTAATAATGACCCTAAAGCCGCCTTTATATTCCTTACGATCCACACTCACATCGGAAAAATAACCAGTATTGTAAAGTCTTTTGAGATCATCACTGATCACATTCTGCAGATATTCTTGCCCAACGCGGATTTTGATTTTGGCAAGGATGGTGGCCAGACTAATGGTCTTGTTTCCTGCGACATCGATGGCCTTGATGATTTTTTTTTCTTCCGTGGGTTGTGGGGAGGAGGGAGGAACATCGGATTCATGGGGAACTGCTGTATCTACGGGGTCGTTTTTGGGGGAGGGAATATTGGGGCTGGGAATTTTGCTATTTTCTTGCTGTTTTAAAGGTTCGCTGGGCTTTTGAGACGAATCAGATTGTTCAGAATGTGGATCAACCGACTGGGCCAAAAGAACATTCGCAGATAAAAAAATGTTCCCCAGAAAAACTAAACTCATTATTTTTTTTTGCATGCCGTTGATTATAAAAGTATTCATCTGCCCTGTCAATCAACATGTGCAAGATTTTCAAAACGCACATATTCTTTACGAAAAACCAATTTCACCGTCCCGACCGGGCCGTTACGCTGTTTCGCAATAATACAATCGGCGATGCCTTTATTCTCCTCGGTCGGCATATAATATTCTTCGCGCATCAAAAGCACGACGAGATCCGCGTCCTGTTCGATCGCACCAGATTCACGCAAATCGGAAAGTTGGGGCCGATGATCTTGCCGGCTTTCAACAGCACGAGAAAGCTGGCTGATAGCAATAATTGGAACATTTAATTCTCGAGCTAAGGCTTTTAAAGAACGAGAGATTTCAGAAATCTCTTGCTGTCGGCTTTCTATTTTCTGGGGCCCGCGCATCAGCTGCAGATAATCTAGAATAATTAATTGAATATCGTAAGAAGACTTAAGCCGACGGGCTTTAGCCCTTAATTCCAAAACAGATATAGCCGGGGTATCATCAATCAAAATCGGGGAGGAGGATAATTTCCCGGCGGCAGCCGTTAACATCGGCCAGTCCGATGGAGATAAAAAACCAGAACGCACCTTGTGCGCATCCACCCGCGCATGAGAGCATAACATCCTTTGCACCAACTGCTCTTTTGACATTTCTAAACTAAAAAAAGCGATTGGGATCTTCTTCTCAATCGCCGCATATTCGGCCATGGAAGCGGCCAGCGCACTTTTTCCCATCGAAGGACGACCGGCAATGATAATCAAATCCGAGCGCTGCAAGCCGGAGGTCATTCTATCAAACTCAAAGAAACCCGTCGGGATACCAGTTATATATTCTTTGCGCTGGTAGAGCTTATCGATGGTTTCTATAGTACTTTTGATAACCTCTTTGATGTGAACAGACTTTTGTTTCTGCCTAGCGGTCGCGATTTCAAAAATCAATCTCTCGGCTGAGTCAACCAATTCATCCACATCAACGCCCGGCTCAAAACTCGCATTAACAATCTCGGTTGCGTTTTTGATGAGTCTACGCTGAACGCTTTTTTCTTTGACAATGACCGAGTAATGTTCAACGTTGGCTGCGGTCGGAACAAAATCGATCAATCTGGTTATATACGAGACACCGCCTACTTTCTCGAGCAACCCCTCACTTTTCAAATAATCCGAGAGAGTGATCAAATCGACATTCTTTCGATTATTATAAAGCTCCATAATCGCAGAATAGATAATGCGATGCGTCTCTTCATAAAAACAGGAGTGATCTAAGGCCTCCAGGACGGTGCCGATGGCCTCGGCGTCAATCAGCATGGCCCCTAAAACCGACTGCTCGGCCTCGGCACTCTGGGGGGGAATTTTTACTTCTTGGCTACCCATAATCTTATTTTCGCCATTACCCCCGGATAAAGCTTGATCTGCACATCAAAGATTCCCAGTTCTTCTATCGGCTTTTCCAGGATAATGGATTTCTTATCAATCGAAAATCCTTCCACCTCCAGTGACCTGGCGATGTCGGTCTCGGTCACTGATCCGTAAAGTTTTTCACGATCATTCACCTCAACGGTGACGGTACAAGAAAGCTTGTTCAACTTTTCTGCCAGAGCCTCTGCCTCTTTTTTATCTTTCGCCTCTAGCGCTGCTTTCTTAATTTTTTGCTGCTCGATCCTTTTTAAATTGGCTTCGGTTGCAGGGTATGCCAGATTTTGAGGAAAAAGGTAGTTACGCGCAAAACCTTCTTTCACTTTAAGGACATCACCGATCTTGCCTAAATTCTCTACATCTTTAAATAGAATAACATTCATATTATTTTTTACGCACTCCTACTGGCAACAGGCCTAAAAATCTGGCCCGTTTGATCGCGCTCGCTAGTTCTCTTTGCCTGTTGGCGGAGATGCCGCTCAGCCGCCTCGAAACAATCTTGCCACGATCGGTTACGTATTTTTGTAATAGATTGACACTCTTATAGTCAATCTTGATAGTCGCGGGCAATTGATACCGGCTTAATCGGCTCTGAATCGCCGCCGTATTGTCCCGCGGGGGTTTTTTATTTTTAAAAGTTCTCTTCTCTTCTCTTCTCAATTGATCCTCCTTTATTCTTCCCAAGCCAGATCATCCGGCTTTGCTCCTTCAAGTATCTGCGATCCGGAAACAGGTCCAGCACTCTCTTCTGCCTGAACATTATTATTATTAGAAGATGCTTCTGATCCCTTCCCCGGGCCTAAAAATTGTATTCGTTCCACGCGCACATCAATGGTATTTCTTTTTTGTCCATCAGGAGTTTCCCAGGAACGGGATTGCAATCTTCCTTCCACAAAAACCGCCCGGCCTTTTTGCAAATATTGATTACAGATCTCCGCCTGTTTTTCCCACGCGGTCACCGTCACAAAACAAGTATCTTCTTTCAACTCACCTGATTTATCTTTATACTTACGATTCGCCGCTAATCTTAAATTTGCTACCGCAACACCTGATGATGTATATCGTAACTCTGGATCGCGAGTTAAATTGCCGATCAAAAAAACCTTATTGAGACTCGCCATGTTTGACCTCCCTTGCAGAACTTGGTTGCACTCAAATTAATTGTTAAACCCAAGAATTTCAATTGCAATTTTCGTGGTTATTGACCTTTTCCTTGACCCTGACAAATCTCCAGCCTGGTATCTCTATGGCGTCTGGAGATTTGTCATTATCTTTAGTAGAGAGAAGGTCAATAAATATTTTTTCAATTCTTAATAATCAAAAATCGCAAAATCCCTTCATTCAACCGCAACAATTCTTTCATCTTCGCGACACAAGAAGCTGCCCCTTCAAAATTGACCAAATAGTAGGTGCCCTCAGCCCTTTTTTTGATATTGAAAAAAAACTTTTGTTTCTCCAACCACACCTGGGCGCTTAAGACTTTTGCTCCGCCTTTGATCACCGCATCTGTTGTTTGCTTATAGATTTCTTCTTTCTCTGCCTGTACTTTTTGTGCATCGACAATAATCATTAATTCATACTTATTCATCTTCTTTCCTTTTGTTAAATTGCGTTAACCAAATAAAACAACGGTCAGTTGCTCTTTGGATAAAATCCTCGAGATTTTCTTTCTCACTTGGACTAAATTCTCCCAAAACAAAATCAACGATTTCTGCTTTCGTGGGTGGACGTCCGATTCCCAATCTTAACCGTGGAAAATTTTTTGTCTTTAACTTTTCAATAATGGAAGTTAACCCATTATGCCCGCCGTCACTTCCTTGAGAGCGCAAACGCATTTGACCAAAGTCAATATTCAAGTCATCACACACAACCAGAATATTCTGGGGGAAAATCTCTTTATGCGCCCTCATCTGATTGACCGCGATTCCCGAATTATTGACATACGTCCACGGCAATAACAAAACCACATCCTGATTATGCATCTTGCCTTCGGCGGTTAGAGCCTGCGTCAGCGAACTCTGCAAAAATCTCAAGCCGTTTTGTTGGGCCAAGTGGGTCACAACCAAGAAGCCTAAGTTGTGCCTGGTATATTCGTACTCTTTGCCAGGATTGCCTAGCCCAACAATCAATTTTTGTTCCAAAGATAAAGATTTACCTTCTACCATCGGCACACTTAAAATGAAAACCGTCGATTTACTTAGCCTCTTTGGCCTGTTCTTCTTGCGGCTTCTTGGCAGTCTCCGGTTCCTTCTTCTTTTCTTTAATCACTTCAACTTCTGCGGGAGGCCCTTCCACTTCTGGCGGAGTCACCTCTTTCATCGGCGGGGCAACCGTTAAAACGATCGCCTCCGGATCGTGTTTGGTGATAACACCCGACGGCAGGATTAAATCTTTAACGTGGATGGAATCCTGAATCTTCAGATTGCTCACATCGACCTCAATGGATTGCGGAATTTGGGTGGGCAAACAAATAATATTTAATTCCCACAATACATGTTCGAGAGAACCGCCGCCCTGCTTAACCCCGACCGGCTCTCCTTTGGCATCGATGGCCACTTTCACCTCAATCTTTTCCGTCAAAGAAATACGGTTGAAATCGATATGTAAAATCCGGTCATTCACCGGATCGTGCTGCACTTCCTTGGTGATCGCGGAATAATCTTTGATTTTTTTACTGCCTTCCAAAACATTGAGATGGTAAATGACATTTTCCCCCTGATGAAGACGGGTTATACGCTCAAAGGTTTTACGATCCACCTTCAGGGGTGTCGGGTTTTGTTTACCACCATACACAATGGCCGGGATGAAAAGATCTCGCCGCAGCCTCTTAACTTTACGGGAACCCACCTCGCTTCTGATTTGAACTTCCAATTTAATTTCTTCCATTTTTATTTACCCGCCTTTTGTTTTTAATAACCAAGAAATAAAGAACCCCCGGCCCGCCGTTTCCGCTAGCCGGGGCGGGCAAATAATAACCAATATTCAAATATCAATAATCAAATTGAGACCAATAGGATCAGTCTCGTTTGAAAATTGGTTATTGAACTTTGAATATTATTTGTTTCTTGTATCTTGGGCATGGGTTATTCACGTCGTGTTTCTTCAAACAAACAGCTGATCGATTCTTCGTTGTGGATCCTTTTAATCGCCTCCGCCAACAAGGGAGTGATGGAAAGGACCTGGACTTTAGAATGTCTCTCGGGATCTTTTAAAGGAATACTGTCGGTGATAATCAGTTCCTTTAACGGTTTACAATCATGAACACGCGTTAAAGCGTTGCCCGAAAGAATGCCGTGACTAATCGCGGCATACACACTCACGACCCCTTTTCTATTGAGCGCATCCACCGCCTCAATCAAAGAACTGGCGGTCGCTACAATATCATCGACGATGACCGCGGTTTTTCCTTTCACTCTTCCCAAGATATGCATGACTTCGGTTTTTTCCGGGCTGGCGCGCCGTTTATCCACAATGGCTAATTCCGCCGATAATCTTTTCGCATAGGCCCTGGCCATCTTAATTCCGCCGACATCAGGAGACACAACGACGAGATTTTTAATCTTCTTGGAATTAAAATAATCACAAAGGATATTGATCGCATACAGATGATCGACGGGAATATCATAAAATCCCTGGATCTGCGCGGCATGCAAATCCATCGTCAAAACCCGATTGGCGCCTGCGGCCACAATAAGATTCGCCACCAATTTCGCCGTAATAGGGACTCGAGGCTGATCCTTTCTGTCCTGCCGGGCATATCCGTAATATGGCAGCACGGCCGTGATACGCTTCGCGGATGCCCGGCGAGCGGCGTCGATTAAAATCAAAAGTTCCATCAAATTTTCGTTGGCCGGAGGACAGGTGGATTGCACAATAAAAACATCTTTCCCCCGGATATTTTCTTTGATCTGAACCCTGATCTCTCCTTCACTGAAACGCCCAACAAGCACCTCAGTCAAAGGAACATTTAAATGATCACAAATAGCTTGGGCTAAAACACGATTGGCATTTCCAGAAAAAACAGCTAACCCATTCATTAGAATTTTCTCCTTGCTATGATTCTCGCCGGAAGCCCCACAGCGACTTTTCCATCAGGAACATTATGACCGCTGGTGACAACTGAACCAGCCCCTGTTGCCGCTTTCTTTCCTACCTTGACCGGGGCAACCAGAATTGAATCAGAACCGATAAAAGCCTCATCGGAGATTACCGTGATATTTTTATTTTTCCCGTCGTAATTGGCGGTTACTGTTCCCGCCCCGATATTGACTTTAGTACCAATCCGTGCATCTCCTAAAAATCCAAAATGCTTCATCAAAGAACCTTTTGAAATCTGCGTGCGCGAGACTTCGGTAAAATTTCCTATTTCAACACCGTCCGCAATTCTGGTTCCGGGACGCAGTCGACAAAAAGGTCCAATCGAACAATGGCCCCCGATATGAACATTTTTTTCAATGACCGTCAAGGGGCGAATGACGGTATCGCGTCCAATCTTCACGTCAGCGTCGATATAAGTTGTTTGCGGATCGATGATCGTCACTCCTTGCAGCATAAAATCCCACAAATTTTTTTTTCGTATGACCGATTCAGCAAAGCTTAAATCTTTCCGGGTATTGATCCCTAAACCTTCTTGAAAATCCTTAGTCTCGACGGTTTCAATCGTGGCTTTCTTTTGCACTAAAAGAGCAATGATATCGGTTAGATAAAATTCTTTTTTCTTTGGGTTCAACTTGATCGCTTTGAGCAGTGCAAACAATCGTTTACTGTAAAAGCAGTAAACGCCCACATTGATTTCGTTGATTTCTTTTTCCCGTGGGGTTGAGTCTTTTTCTTCTCGAATAGCGACGACCTTTCCGCGTCCATCCCGAATGACCCTGCCATATCCCTGCGGCTGCAAGACGGTGGCCGTTAAGAAAGTACACTCGGCGCTGCTGCTTCGGTGTTTCTGAACAACTTGTCGAACAGTCTCTTGAGTTAAAAGCGGTGTATCGCCGGATAAAATCAAAACATCTCCTCGATACGTTCTAAAAAAAGGAGCAGCACTACGAATAGCATCCGCTGTTCCTAAAAGTTTTTTTTGAATCACCACTTGCAGGTCACGACCCAAAGCTTCACGCACGACTTCATTCTTAAATCCCAAGATCACATAAATTTTCAAAGATCGCAATTTCCGGGCAACGTCAACGACATATTGCATCATCGGTTTACCGCAGACCGGATGAAGAACTTTCGGGATATCGGAATGCATCCGCACTCCCCGTCCGGCGGCCAAAATAATAGTGCGCAATGATTTCATTTTTTCATTATTCAAGGATTTCCAGAATTTCTTTGTTACTTACAAAGTGCTTAGGAAGCTCCACCGGATAAAAATTACCTCTTCACAGTTCAATTCTCGTACTTTAGGCTTACGTGCGGATAAAGAACCTTCGGATTATCGGAATTCATCCGTACTCCCCCCATCCAGCGGCGAGGATGGTGGTTTTAAGAGGTTTCATAGTAACCCAAGATAAAAAACAACTATCTAAAACAAGGATGGTTCGACGCAGAAAGGTGGTGAGCAAAGAAGGAGGCTGAAAGCCACCTTCTGCGTCGAACCACTGCCCAGCCAGGGCTCGAACCTGGAAAACGAGATCCAAATTCTCGTGTGTTACCGATTACACCACCGGGCAAAAATTCCAAATAAAAAAAATTCAAAATTCGAATATCGAAATTCGAAACAAATCCAAATATTCAAAATTTCAATATCTTAAACAATTTTATAAAAAAGCCATTGGGAGTTTAGAACATTTTGAATTTAGAAATTAGGAATTGTTTAGGATTTCGTGCTTCGGACTTAGGATTTAACATGGGGTTCTCTACCACTAAAACTATAAACGCCCTCTACCAGCGGGGCGTTTATATCTTTCCAATTAAACCCAAAAATTTCAGTTGACGCTTTTTGTATTAACTTTAAGGGAAAATGAAATTCTGGGTTTAAATCACAAACAACTGATTAATGATTACCTTTTGAAAGGAGCGCCTCTTCAGAAAATCCAGAGCCGGGTTGTTTCCCAGATTCTTTTTTATAAGCTTCTAAAATTTTATTTTGGAGATACTCCCGGAATTGTTGTGTAACCGGATGAGCAATGTCCCGGTGTTCAGATTTCGCGTCGATATCGGAGGCGCTGACTGGTTTATCTTGTAAGGGCACAATACTTCCGCATTGATTACAAAATTTACTTCCGACTTCATTTTTAAAACTACATTTAGGACATGGAAACTTTAATTTACGAGAAGGCATCGCAATAAACAAACCACTCGCCCCTTGAATAATCTTTATATTTCTGACGACAAAGGCATTATCAAATGTCACTGTCGTATACGCCTTTAATTTTTTATCCTGTCCCTCTTTGATAAAAACGCGAATCTCTGTAATTTCCATGGGCTACTCCTTGTTTAAAAGGTCCTCACTGCAAACACTTGTGCACATTGTGCATATTGTTTTTGCAGCATAGCTTTCATATCTTCGGCCTCTTGCTCTGTTTGTGTCAAACCGAAAACTGCCGGCCCACTTCCCGAGAAACTTACTCCCTTCGTATTCATTCCAAGGAGTCCTTTTTTCAAATCATACAAAGCTGGGAACAATTTTACAATAGTACTCTCTAAGTCATTAAATAATAAACGGCCGATGGTCGTAATATCATTCTTTCTTAAAGAGCGAATTAGAATATTAACATCATCATTTTGCTTTGTCAACTCCAAATTCAAGCCAGCATAGACCTCTTTTGAATACATTTTTACCGACGGGACAACCAGTATATGCCAGAAACGGCTGGGAAGCATTAATCTTCTAATTTTATCTCCCCGCCCCAGTCCAAGCGCCCAACTGCAATCGTATAAGAAAAAAGGAACATCGCTGCCTATTCTTCGACCATAAGATAACAATTCCCTTGAGGTTAAATCAAGTTTCCACAAACGGCTTAAACCCAAAAGAACTGTTGCGGCATTGCTTGAACCGCCCGCTAAGCCGGCCGCAACCGGAATTCGCTTGGTGATTACAATATCTACCCCTTCTTGAAGCACAAAATCATCTTTTAATAGCTGAGCCACTTTATAGACGAGATTTTGAGAATCCAGAGGAACATCGGGGTGATCGCAGACAATACGGATACGCCCATCTTGGTTGAGGGCCAATTCAATATCATCAAAAAGATTGATGCGCTCAAAAATGGTTTTGAGATTATGGTATCCGTCTTCTCTTTTATTGATAACTTTTAAATAGAGGTTTAATTTGGCAGGAGATCGCAGATGAATACTTCTCATGAATATTCAATCTATCTTGACTTTTGACTGGTGTCCCGGGAATTTTCTTGTGTTGAATATTTTTTCCTGTTTTCATTTGAAATATCGCCATTAGAGTTTTCAGGAAAATTTCTTGCCGGGGCACTAGATAAAGTTTGTGTGTGGGTTGGGTGGTGCTCGAATTCTTGCAGCTTCTTTATAATACTGGTTTGTTCCGGAGACAGCTTTAAAGCCAAGCCCCAATATTTTTTAGCTTTCTCAACTTCATTCAATTTTAAATACACATCCCCCAAATGATCATAGATCACGGCGTCTTCCAAAAGACTATTGGCCTTCTGTAAAAATTCCAAGGCCTCAACGTACATCCCCTTTCTATAATATATCCAACCAAGGCTGTCCCAATAAGCACCGTTATCCGGACTGATTTCCAAAGCACGTTTCACTAAAGACACCGCTTCATCCAGATTAACTCCATCTTCGGCATACACATATCCTAGAGAGTTGAGGCTTCCTTCATTTTTCTCGTCAATGGAAAGGGATTGCTTGAATAGTTCGATCGCCTTTTGGCGATTACCAATCTCCAAATATAAAGAACCCAAGACATAAATCATTTCCGCATTTTTCGGTTCCAAAAATAAGATCTTTTCAAATTGCTCAATGGCTTTGGTGAATTTCCCTCGCGAGTAATAAAGCTGTCCCAGATAACTGTAGATTTCAATATTTTCTGGCTCGATGGCAGAGAAATGTTTTAGAATCAATTCATATTCGTTCGCGGCTTTATCAAATTCGTTTTTCGTCGAATAAACCAACGCCAGAAGATAATGCGATTTCAAATCATCGGGATTAATTTTGGCAGCCAGCAGGAGTTCATCCATAGCTGGCTGCAAATTTCCTAGCCGGGCGTAATCAATCCCCAGATGCAGGTGTGAAGTATAGTTATCTGCGTCGTGAAGCGCCTGTTTATACTCCTTAATCCCCTCCTCGGTTTCTCCCAAGAGATCAGCAACCAATCCCATGGTATAGTGGGAAAGGCTCTTGGCCAGCCTCTGTTGATCCTCGCTGGCAAAAACCAAATGAGAAGAGGGGCGCACAACAGCCCCGAGAATCAATCCGACACAGCAAATGTACCTCACGAGTGAAACGAGTCTCGTAAAAATAGATGACTGCATTTGCATCACCTTCTCGTAAATATAAAGAATTCTTAAACGTTAACGTGTTGCGCGTTTCTTCAGATGACGCAAGAGTTTCCTTAGCTTTTTGCGCTTATGCGTTCTGATTTTACGCAATTTTCTTTTTCTTCCGCACGGCATAACACACTAACCTTTTTTGATGATCCTTTGCCCCTGTCTGCCAACAGGCAGGCTTCTGGTTGTCTCCCCAAGAAGAATTAGCCAAGGGCTCAATGGATCAATTTGTTTAAAGAATACTCAATAATTCCCTTCGCCCCGGCTGTTTTTAACTGCGGGATTAAAACCCGCACGGTTCCCTCGTCAATCACAGTCTCAACCGCCACCCAACCCTCCTGGCTTAACGGCGCTATGGTTGGATTTTGCAATGCCGTCAGCTGATTCAGGATTTTATCTAAATTCTTTTTCTCGACGTTCATCTTTAAACCCACCATATTGTTGGCATCAATGGCTCCTTTTAAAAGCAGAACCAATTGCTGCATTTTTTCCTTTTTCCAAGAATTGCCAAAAGCCTTTTCATTAGTAATAAATTGCGTGATCGATTCACAAATCGTCGAAACAATCCGTAGTTTATGAGCCTTGAGACTACTTCCTGTTTCCGTCAGTTCTACAACGGCATCCACTAACCCGGAGGCCACTTTCACCTCGGTTGCCCCCCAGGAAAATTCGACATCCGCATTGACTTTATTTTCTCGTAAATAACTTTTGGTGACGCTGACCAGTTCGGTCGCGATTTTTTTCCCTTCCAAATCTTTAACCGATTGCATGGAAGAATTTTCCGGGACAGCCAGGACCCATCGAACCTTAACCGCACTTTGTTTGGCGTAAGCCAAGTCCGCCAATTTGACGACGCGCGAACCATTCTCCAGAATCCAATCAGCACCGGTAATGCCACAATCCAGAGCACCATCTTCAACGTATCTCGACATCTCCTGCGCGCGTAAAAGAACCGGTTCGATCTCTGGATCGTCGATCGCGGGAAAATAAGATCGACCAGAAACATAAATTTTAAATCCGGCGCGACCAAAAACTTTAACAGTGGCTTCCTGCAGACTGCCTTTGGGTAAACCTAATTTGAGTTTATTCATCGGGGAATCTTTCGTATGAAAATAAAGATGTCGGCGGATCAAAATTGGATCGTATTATACCGTTGGCTATTTTTGTTGTAAAGGACTTTAATTTCTTCATTTAACCCAAGAATTTCAGTTTCCTTATTGAGCTTTTCTTTAATATCCGAACGAACGCCCATCCTGGGATCGACGACATTGAATGGGCGTTCCGTTCGTTTGATAAGGAAAAGATCAATAAGAAGTTAAGACAAAAAGCGTCAACTGGAATTCTTGAGTTTAATTTCCTTTCAATAAAGTTTACCACACAATTAACATCCCTGCCAAAACGGGAAATGCCTTGTCAAAACAACTGGCCATAGATATAATGTTAAAGATTTTGTGCCTCCCTTAAGCGAAGTGAAGGCCCTTCCAACCGCTAAGGGATCACAAAATCTTTAGGAAGGAGTCTACATGTTAAAAATTATAAGGAAAAAGGGATTCATAAAAAAGGTCTTATGGGTCCTGACGGGCGTGATTATTATTTCTTTCGGATTCTGGGGGACCGCGGTGCGTTATGATACCGGAAATCGCTTAAACTATGCCGGGAAAATCTTCAGAGAAAAAATTTCTTTCGAACAATTTGAAGAAAATTTGCTTCACACGCGCAATCAGGTGATCCTGCGCTACGGCGAAGAATTTCAAAAAGTAAGTCAATTCCTGAATCTCAATGCAGAAACGTGGGACCGCCTTATTTTATTGCACGAAGCGCGCAGACGCAGAATCCATATTCCTGATCAAGCGGTGATACAGGCCATCTCACAATATCCGTTCTTCCAGCGTGATGGCAAATTCGATTCCCTTCTTTACAATGATGTTTTACGTTATATCTTCCGCTGTAAGCCACGGGACTTTGAAGAAGGAATTCGGGAGACTCTCATGTTTGCCAAATTATACGAACAAGAAACTCAATCCGTTTCTCTTTCCGAGCAGGAAATTTTTGGGGCCTACAAAAAAGAAAAAGAAAAAGTTCAGGTGAGCTACATTCTTTTTCCATCGGAGAATTATAAAAAAGACGCAAGTATCGAGGACAAAGAGGTCAAAAATTTTTACGAACAGCACAAAACCAGCTTCCGTCTGCCTCCCACCATCAACGTTGAGTATCTCAACTTGAGTCTCCCGGAAAATATTACCAAAGAAGATAAAGATAAACTTCAAGAAAAGATCAATTTTGTTTCGGAAGAGCTAAAGACCAATCCGGATTTCAAGACCGTCGGGGCCAAGTATGGGCTTGAGGTACAGGAAAGCGGATTCTTCAGCCAAGAACAACCCAATTTAAAAATCGGCTGGTCGTACGAACTGCTTAAAAAAGCTTTTGAACTCAAAACAGGGGTAATCAACCCGCCCATCGAGACCGAACAAGGTTTCTACATCTTAAAAGTCAAAGAAAAACGCGCTTCTTATATTCCCGAATTTCCCGAGGTGCAGGAAAAAGTTAAAGAGGCCCTCCTCATGGAAAAGGCCAAACAGATTTCCAGAACCAAGGCTCAAGAAGGTTTAAAAACAATCCGAGAAGGTTTGAAAAATGCGCCAGACAAAAAATTCACCGATGTGACTGTCGCTTTTAACTTAACTGTTACGCAAACACCATTCTTTAGTAAAGGCGAATACCTGCCCAATATTGGAGTAGCCAGGGATTTCCAAGATGCGGCCTTTGCTTTGAATGAACAAAATAGGATAAGCGCTGTGGTGGAAACGCCCAAAGGTTCTGGTATTCTTTATTTCGATGGAAAAGAGCCGGTTAAGCAGGAAGATTTCTTAAAGGAAAAAGATGAGTTTGCCCAAACGCTACTGGCACAAAAAAAGAACGACGCCTTTACTGATTTTCTGGCGGTTCTAAGGATCAAAGCTAATCTTCAAGATAATGTTTCGAAACTCAAATCGCAGAAAACTAAAGTGAGTGATGACTAAAGACCATAGACCGCTGAATTTTCTTTCGCTGTTTTAGCGTTTTTCACCGAGAGAATCTCTTCATAATTGTCCGGCAAAGAATGTTCCACCGCTTTCACAATTCCGCGTTGATCGACAAAAATGAACGTTGGAACGCCGATAATCCCATAATTTTCGGCTAAAGAAGAGTCCTGATCCAAGAATACGGTTACCCCAATTTTATTTCTTTCCACATAATAGCGCACTGCTTTTTCCGTCTCACCCAAATCAACCAGCATGATCTTAATCCCTTTACTCTCGAACTGCTTTAAATTCTGGTTCAATTCCTGAAGGGCCTCGCGGCAATGCGGACACCACGTGGCCCAGAAAAAAATAATCGCACTTTTATTGTCCCGGAGTTTCGTCATGTTCACTTTATTGCCATTATAAATCTTTAAAGTGAAATCCGGTGCGCGCTGCCCCACCAACGGATTTTGCATGAAGAAAAACTGTGCCCGGGCGGAATGTTCGCCGGAGAGAGTCAAGATTCCCAAAGCCAACAACACCATAAAACGAAAAGAAAACACTAACTTTTTCACATTAACCCCCCTGCTTTAATAAGAAAATATTCACCGATTCCCAATAAAATAATACCACATAATCTTTTAATCCACACGAGCCACGGTCCTGATCGAGGGAGACTACTTAATATACTGCTGAAGGTGCCAATCAAAATAAGGGAAGCTCCGACGCCATAGGAAAAAACGAATAACAAACTCACTCCATAAAGAATATTTTGCCGGGAAGCGACATAAAGCAGAACCGTTCCTAAAACCGGGGCGGTGCATGGGCCAATGACCAGTCCCGAGGCCATTCCTAATAAAAGAACCGCCCACAAATTTTTGATTTTTATTTTATGCGAAACATTAACCCCCAAAGCCGGCATCGGGATGACATCGAACATGACTAGAGAAAAAATAATAAGAACGTTCCCAACGATTATAAATGTCATCGGGTTATTTTGCAGGTGTCCGAAAAATTTTCCGGTCAAAGCCGCAAACACACCCAAGGCGCAATAGGTGATCGCCACCCCCAGTACATAAATAAGAGAAACAACAAATCCTCGTAATTTCGTTCCCTGGGTGTTTAGCCCGGCGATAATCGTGGCGGTCAATGGCATAACCGGATAAACGCACGGTGAAAAGCTCACCAGGACGCCACTCCAAAACACCATAAAATAATCGAATATATTACCCGATAGATTCATCGATCCACCGTAAGTAATCCGGATTTCCGTCGATAATAGGAAGAACGATAATCTCCGGAACTTCGTAACTATGAAGAGATTTAACCGTCTTAACGATCTTTTCGAAAGAATCACGCCGGCTTTTTAAAATCAGCAGAACTTCTTGAGCGGCATCGATTTTTCCCTGCCACCAGAAAACCGACTCGATGCCTGCAATAATATTAGCGCAGGCAATCAATTTATCCTTTAGCAATTTATCGCTGATCGCTTTCGCTTCAATTTTATCTTTTGCGGTGATCAATATCACGATAGGCATTGCGTTTCTCCTCGAAATAAAAGGAAAATCTAATTTTTTTTCAACATCATCAAAGAAATCATTCGGCCCGCTTTTGCTCCTTCTCGACGGTAGGAAAACAAATTCTCGCTGCAGCAGGTACAAATCCCGCAATCGAAGATATTCTTTTCTTTCACCCCCACCGCCAAAGCCTGACAACAATTAACTCGTGCCAGATCAAGATACAACGCCGTTTTCCGATGTTGGATTTCCTGCGGAAAATATTCTTGAAACTCTTCTCCCACCTGATAACAACAGGATCGAATCGAGGGACCGAAAGCAATCTTCAGATCCTGTGATTGCGTTCCCCAAAGTTCTTTCATCTGTTCAATGGCTAAGCGCAATATTCCTTTATGACTTCCCCGCCAGCCGGCATGCACCAGACCAATGGCTTTATTCTTCGGATCAAAAATAAAAACCGGTAAACAATCCGCGGTGCGAATGGCAATGGGCAATCCCGCCTGACGGGTTAATAATCCATCCGCTACGCACAGTGAATCGGCATTGAAAAAATCTTCCTTCACAGAAACGATTTCTACGCCGTGCACCTGGCGAGCCCAGGCAACGCGTTCGATACCAACTCCGGTGTGCTGCAAAAGAACATCTTTTTGTTGGGCATCCAAAAAAAACATTTTTCCGTTTAAGGAAAAGTCGACGGCTCGATCCGAGACTAAAGCGACTACGCCGGGATCAGCAAAAATTTTAGTCAAAGATAACATCGGTTGGTCTTGCTTCCCAAAAATCGCTTTCAAATTATTATGGCCGGCGATTTTTTGCACGAAAATCGTTTTTTATATTTCCCTTATTTCCAGCAAATCGTCTGGAGCGCTGTCCTGGCCCGCCCTCAACGGTAATTCCTGAACATCCTTTAATTTCCGCTCGATCGTGCGCGATTTGCGGGCGGCATCTTCGATTGTGTCACTGGCCTGTCGTAGCTTTGTTTGGGTGTTCTCTAAAATCACGGCAAATTTACCGAATTCCGTTTTAACCGTTCCGAGCAAACTCCACACCTCACTCGCCCGTTTTTCCACCGCCAACGTTCGAAACCCCATCTGCAAACTGTTTAAAAGAGCAGCGAGCGTGGTTGGACCCGTGACGATCACCCGGAAATCCTGACGTAAAGAATCACAGAATCCCGGCCGGCGTAAAACCTCGGCGTAAAGCCCTTCGGTGGGAAGAAACAGAATCCCAAAATCCGTCGTGTAGGGAGGGTCAATATATTTATCGCGGATATTTTTGGCTTCCAATTTAAGTCTGCTTTCAATCGCCTTGCCCGCTTCTTCGATGAGAAGGATATTCACCTCGTCCTGGGCATCCTGCAATCGTTCATAATCTTGCGTCGGGAACTTGGCATCGATGGGTAGATACACTACATGCTGATCATTCCCGGGGAGTTTGATGGCAAATTCCACCGGGTCGCGGCTTCCCTTTTTGGTCACGACATTTCGCTCGAACTGTTCCGGAGTTAAAATCTGCTCGAGCAAATTGCCCAATTGAACTTCTCCCCACATGCCGCGCGTCTTCACGTTGGCTAAAATCTTTTTTAAATCCCCTACGCCGGAGGCAAGGTTTTGCATTTCGCCCAAACCCTGATGAACTTTTTCCAAGCGTTCACTGACGAGTTTAAAGGATTCTCCCAAACGCTTTTCTAAAGTCGAATGCAGCTTTTCATCGACGGTCTCACGCATCTTTTCCAATCTTTGGCTGTTTTCTTCCTGCAAAGATTGCAAACGCTCCTCGAGGACCGAGCGGACCTTTTCTAATTTCTGTTCGTTGATTTGGGTCAACGTTGAAAGCTGATTGGAAAAAGTATCCAGCTGATTCTTTTGTAAGGTAGAAATATCCGTCATCCGGGCCACCACCGAATCACTGAATGTATTTAAACTCTGCTGTAATTCTTCGCGGGTTTGTTGAGTTAAGGTGTTGGTTTCTTGACGGTTTTTAGAGATCTCTTCTCGAACCAGACGCTCAAGACGTTCTTGATTTCTTTCCAGCGATTCAAAATAATTTTTAAACTGTGGGGTTTCCGGGAGGGGTTTACGCAGCAATAAAGCCAGCAAAACGACACTATTACAAACACCCAAAATAATTAATAAAACGACCATGGCAATTAAACCTAAAAATTTCAGTTGGGGCTTAAAGAATTCACCGACGGTTCAATTATAATCCGGAATAATAATTCTAGCAATCATTTACTCCTGATGGATATTTTCGTTTCTATAATCTGCGGCGCTGGTGAAAAGACTTTCCGGAACATAGTCGTCAGTAAGATTCGAGACCTGAACACCAATCAAAAGGCATCCATATCCACATGAACGATTAATCTAAAATTCATCTATTCGGATATCTCTTCAGATTAAAAATTTATTTTTAAAATTAATTCCCCCCTCACTGCCGAAGATCGAAAAGGAGAATTTCCTCAACAAAGAAAATACCATATGTTAGAGAAAAAGGAGATTGGATCCCTGCTTTCAGCAAGGATAAAGGATGGATTAATCTTTTATTATTTACTCTCTTTGTCCTGTAAAAGCTTGATAATTTTTTCCAGACGGGCGGTGATCGCCACCGGCACAAAAACAATCCAAACCAATAAAAAAATAAACACACCGAAACACCAGATACTTAATTCTGTACGATCTCCACTAATTGGACAGATCATGTTTTCCCCTTTCTTTTTAAAAACCGTTTTCATTATATATTTCTGATGATATTTTGTAAAGCTATAAGATCAATATCATTTTCCTGTTCTTATCGTCGGGATTAATAAAAAATTATTCATAAATTTTCGTTTTTCTCTGTTGATCTTCATTTCGAATTTGCTATAATGTGACCATTTCCTAGGCCTGTGGAACTTTCTTTTGTTGAAAATATAAAAGGAAATTTTTTCGCCGGGCCCTATTATCTAAAGCGTCCCAAATATTATGGCATAGCCTATCTCAAAGGAGGAGTCTCCTATGAAAACATCCTATTCTTTTTTAAAAGACGAATTGGCTTTAATCGAAATCCGTAAGCATAAGTGGATCGAAAGCGAAAAACTGGGGCAAGAAATAGGTTTTGCGACCGCCGCCTACGACTGGATCAATAAATACGGATACGCCTGGAAACAATTTCGCCTGGATGTTGAAGATAGTAAAAACGTTTTTATCGAACGCCGTCAATAAGAAAGACGGTTCGGGGCCGCGCCTTGAGGTCTATCCCGCAGCCTCAAATTTTGAGTTTTCCTATACGACTACCCTTCTTTTTCCAACACTCTTTACAAAAATACCTCTTAGGACTCAAGGCATTATTCAAAACATATCGTTCATGCGGGCGGGGCAAAGGTTTCCGGCAACAAAAACATTTATAATCAATCGAATAATGAATATCATTCAACGGACAAAGATCACACCAAGGTTTAGATTTACACAACTCTTTCCCCAGACGAACAATCAACGCATGATATTCGTTAAACATCCGGGTATCCTGCGGGAGTGACTGCATAAATTCTTTTTGCACCGCATGATAATCTGTCGCCTCATCCATCAATCGATGACGGGATAAAATTCGTTTCGTATACGCATCGACAACAAAAACGGGTTTATCCAAAGCATACAACAGAATGGAATCTGCCGTCTCGGGGCCGATACCGTTGACCGAAAGAAGTCCTCGACGCAATTTCTGAAGAGGCGCTTTGCTCATCCGCTCCAATTGACCGTTATATTCCTTAAAAAAAAATTCGATAAAATTCTTAAGACGCCGGGCTTTCACATTGAAATATCCGGCGGGTTTGATCAGCTGGCTTAAATTGTCGACGGGAATATTTTTAAGAGCCGCCGGACTAAGGAGATGCGCTTTATGTAAATTTGCGATGGCTTTCTCGACGTTCGTCCAGCTGGTATTTTGCGTGAGGATAGCCCCGACGATCACCTCAAAACGGGTTTTCGCCGGCCACCAGGATTGCGGACCGTATTTGGCAAAAAGGCGTTCGTAAATTTTTCTGAGATATCGTGGGGAAATCTTCGACATCAGTCCTTTACCCTCCTCGGGGGAGGTATTCTGAATTTATCCCGAGGGCTCACCGATGGCGGGATTTGGAACGCAGCATCTCTTGATAAAGAGCTGATTCATTCCAGTCATTCTTTTTTTCCTTGCCGGGTGTTTCCTGGTCGCCAAATTTCTTAGGATCCAACTTATACTTAGGTTTTTTAGACGGACGAGACATGGCCACCTCCTTATGAAAGGTTCAATGCTAGGACTTTCGCGTTTGCCGGTTCCACTCGCGAGAACCTGTCCTGACTTCTCTAATTTGAGGAAGTCAGGGCTGGTTCTAAGCTCGTTTCACCGGCAAACGCGAAAGTCCTGAATGCATTAATCTATCGTGCCTTACGTTTTCTCAACACGTGGAAAATACTGCCAGTATTTCAATTTTCCGGCTTGATCAAAATAAAGATAAACTTTAGCAGATCCTAAAGATTTGTTGGAATAACGGTAAAGCCACCGCTGTAAAGATTCTCCATTCCAGACTACTTGTTTAATCAAAATAGGCTTTCCAATTTTTTTCAGGAAACTTTTTTTATCCGGGAATTGATTAAGGAAATTGCTTTTGACGGCCGCTAACAAACGTTCAAAACTCTCATTGTGATTCTTTACATAAATATCCTGTTGATCCCGGTCGTCAGAAAGATCTTTGAGGGTGAGAAGTTCCTGCAGATGCTCCAGCTTGGCGCAGCTGGTTAGCAAAAACAACAGGCAAAATAATGAAAGAATTCTTCTCATATCAAAAAATTTCTCTTATTCAAAAATCAATATCTGCAAATTCTCAAAAAGTTTATGCTGATCCGGTGCATTAATTTTACCAAGATGTTTTCTAAATCTCCCGTTATCGATCGCCCGAATTTGATCGATCAGGATATCAGAATCTTTATCTAAACCCGTTTCTTTTTTAGATAAATGAACTCTTAAGATAGATGAGTCTTTGACGACCTTTGTTGTGATAGGACAAATAATTGTGCTGGGATGGATATTGTTAAGAAGATCAGTTTGAATAACTACAACGGGTCTGACCTTTCCCGGTTCTGTTCCCAGTCGAGGGTTAAGGTCTGCGAGATAAACATGAAATTTAATTATCTTCATCACGTATGATCATCATCGAGTTGTTCCATCTCACGAAGAACATCGAGAGAGGTAGCCTTTACTGCATAAGATTCTTCTTTAAGTCTTTTCCTTAAAATTTTGCGTCGATTCAGCTTATTATAAAAAGATAAAGCCTCGTTAATGTAGGCATTACGCGAAAGATGAATTTTTTTTATAACATTTTCCACTTCGTCAAAAATATCTTCTTTTAACTTTAAGGATAAAATTTTCATAAACAACCTCCTGATATATATTGAAAGTATATACTTGCAATTTCAAAAGTCAATGATTGATCCGACGCTAACCCGGCCAGCGAAAATATACAAAAATTCGTCCCCAATTTTTATCGTCTTTTTCCAAACGATGATAGATATTCTTATAATTCTTCTCTAAAAACCTTAAAACAGATTTTTTCAGCTGACCCGAACCTTTGCCCGAAATGATCTCAACCAGCTTCGCTTTTTTTTCGAGGGCCTCAGCCATAATATCCTGCAAGGATTGATCTAACTTTTTTCCGTCGGAATAGATCTCATGAAGATCCAATTTTAATTTCATTTACTGATCCGGTTTCGTTCTAGAGTCAATTGATCGATTCCGTTCTCGATCTCCCGAATACGTTTTTGAATAAATTTTAAACGCTGACCGTAACTTTTAAGCATCTGCGGATCACGGCCGCTGAACGATTCAGACAGGACACGCGCTTTGATATAATTTTCGGTTTGCAATTCCTTTTTTTCGCGTTCCAAATTTTTTATTTCATTTTTGATTTCTGCTATCCGCTTCAAAGCGAGTTTGTGCTGCTGATGAAGCGCACTGACGGTTTCGTTTTCATGATGCTGCTTTTCTTTTGCTTCTTTTTTTAACCGGCTCCCCTCTTCTTTCAGCTGGCGTTCTTTTTCTTTATCGACGGCCTCAATCTGGACCTTTTTATGCAGATAATAATCCAGACCGCCCGGATAATTCTTGATCTGCCCATGATCCACTTCCGCGATATGATTCGCAATTTCTTTCACAAAAAATAAATCGTGGCTGATAAAACATAACGTCCCCGCATACGCTTTAAAAGCGGTCGTTAAGGCCTCGACCCCGTCGATATCCAAGTGGGTTGTGGGTTCATCCAGCAAAATAAAATTGGGCGGATTAATCAAGAGCTTCGCTAAAATCAACCGGCTTTTTTCACCCCCCGATAAAACCTTCACCTGTTTAAAAACATCATCGCCGTGAAAATTAAAAAGTCCTAAAAGAGTTCTCACTTGTAAAGCGGGAACGCTTCCGGCCCCCATGGCCACCACCTCATCAAAGGCCGACCTCTGTGGGTTTAAAACATCCAGGCGCGTTTGCGAGAAATACCCCAAATCCACCTGATGTCCTAATTTTCTGGAACCAGAGTCTGGTGGTATGGCACCGGCGAGCATCTTCAATAACGTGGATTTGCCGGCACCGTTGGGGCCGACCAAACAGATCTTTTGATTCTTGACGATTTCGAAATCCAGATTCTCATACACTTTTTTATCCCCATACGATTTCGAAACTCCATGCAAACTAATCACCCCGTAACCGCTGGCGCGTGTCGTTGGAAATTCAAAATCCTTGATGCTTTTTCTTTCTTGTGGTAGTTCGATCTCCTCGAGCCGCTCCAGCATCTTTCTTTTGTTGCGAACGGCGGAGGCTTTGTTAGGCTGGGCATGAAAGCGTTCGGCAAACCTTTCCAACTGTTCCCGTTTCTTCTCGACGACCTTTTGCCTTTTTTCGAGCGACCGGTAACGTTCTTCTTTCATCCGTTCATATTCTTCATAATTTCCTTTGATCTTGGCGATATGACCGCTTTCTAGAATGATCGTGTAATTCGTGACTTCATTCAAAAAAATTTTATCGTGAGAAATAATCACGAACGTTCCCTTATAATTCTTCAAATAATCTTTCAGCCACAGTGTGGCCGCTAAATCCAAATAGTTGGTGGGCTCATCTAACAAAAGAAGATCATAATTATACGTCAAAAGCTTGGCCAACAACGTGCGCATCTGCCAGCCGCCGCTTAATTGGACAATCGGTCGTCGGATATCCTCCTCTTTAAACCCTAACCCGGAGAGGATCTTTTCTGCTTTATGTTCGAGTTCATACACACCCAAAACTTCCAGCTCATGCAAAATGTCGCCGTAACGCATGCTGTCCGCCCTTGAAGTATCTTCCAATTCTTTCTGTTCCCGCCGGAGATTTTTGATCCGGTCATCACCCTCAATCAATTCTTCGATTACGGTTCGCTCGCAATCAAAACGCGCCTCCTGCGGCAGAAATCCGATATTCAAATTTTTCTGGACCTGCACCTCGCCGGAGGTCGGCTCCTGCTCCTTGAGGATGATCGAAAAAAGTGTCGTCTTTCCCGCGCCATTGGGCCCGGTCAAACCGATCTTCTCATCCCGGTAAATACTCAAAGAGACTTTGTCGAGGAGCATGCGCTGGTCGAAATTTTTGGAGAGGTTGGTGATGGTGATCATAAATATTTACATTCTTAAATTATTCTGCACGCGGCGGTACCCTGCAAAAGCTCGCAAAGAAAAGTTTTAATTTTTTGGATTCCTTTCTTGTTCCGCGAAATAAAAAACATTGAAACTTGTCCGCCCTTATATATTATGAGAGATACATCTTTAATATTTTTTTTAATATTTCTAATCGAATTTTTATAATTTTGCTTCTGCCATCGCGACGTATGTTGATAAACCATAAGTATGCGCTCTGTGTTTTCTAACAGAATTTTGAGTTCAAAAAACTTTACGTGTTTTTTCAAAGCTCCTTGAGGCTCTATACCGGTGTCAGGATCGAGAAAAAAATCACCCTTATGAGAAACAACGTACTTAAAATACTCTTTCCTCTTCACGTCGGAATTTTCGAATTTTGATGACTCATTAATTATATCTTCCCTCTTAATATTCAGTAACTGTGCGTAAGTCTGCATATCTTTTTCATTCCAGAGAGGATTGGTTTCATCATCGGTTATCATTGGTACAACTTTAAGTTCACGAATTAATTTCTCCTTTGAAAGTCTTAAGATTAACGAGCCCTTCCAGTGATCAAACGCATCTCCAAGATATTCGTTACGCATTATCAACACCTCCCGCTTTCATAATTTTTTCTCAACTCTTCTAGAAAATCCCGATAGTGTCACGATGACGATCGGCGATACGATCGCGCGCGGGCTTGCACACAAACAACCTCCGAGGTTGTTAGGCGCATCTACAATCCATTCTTTTTCGGAACCGTTCTTTTGATTTTATCGAGTGTGATCGCGCGGGCGTTCGCTCTGGTGATGACGCTTTCACCGGTTTGTCTTTCAATCTCAGCGCGGGCTTTGCCCGCGACGACTCCGCCTTCGCGCGCGATTTGCTGATTTTCCGGAAATCCTTCGGGTTTCTTCTTTTTAGAAATCTCAGTCGTTGAGGCCTCAGCAAGCATATTGAGCACCAGCTCAAGGTTGGTCATATTGTCGCGCAGGTTTTGTTTCTTAAGGCCTTTTAATTTTTTGTAATCCTGAACGCTTCTGCCAGCCCAGGCTTTGGTGATTTCATCGGTCAAAATCGCGTATTCGATCCCCTCTTTCATACCTCGTTCCGACCACTCATCCGTCAGTTCTTTTCGCACTTCAATGCTTTTCAGCCGCTGGTTAATCCATTCTTTCGAATACCCTTTTTGGAGATAGGTTTTCATCGCCCGTTCCATTGCAAGCTCAGGGTCTTCGGTTTCCTCGATGCGTTCATAGCCCACTTTTGCCAGCCACAGTTTAAACGGCTCGGCTTTGGGAGAGGGGATGGACTGGATAAGTCGCAAAAGTGTTTCGGTGTCAGCGACATCTGTGAGATAAAATTTACCATCAGCGGCCTGCATTTTCAGTTGGTTACATTTTGTAACCACCTCACTTCCCTCTTCCTTGAGACGATGTTTGAGCACTTTCCAATAATTTCGTCCATCCGTACTCTCGGACAAAATAGACACCACATCCACGATAGAAAAATACCACAGTTCCTTGTCCGCGTCCCAATGGCGGCGGACAGTATTCTGATGAAAAAGAATCAACGATTGGGATTGTTTCATGAGATTAAGTTATCCTTTCTTTAAGAAAGACGTTTCAAGAGTAAAGCAATACTTCAACCTCATAGATCCTTGAACAATTCTCTGCAAATAAATCAACTCTCCGCCTGTCGGCTCTTGTTCTTTCAAAATGATGGAAAAAAGCGTCGTCTTTCCCGCGCCATTGGGCCCGGTCAAACCGATCTTCTCATCCCGGTAAATACTCAAAGAGACTTTGTCGAGGAGCATGCGCTGGTCGAAACTTTTGGAAAGGTTGGCGATGGTGATCATTAATTTAATCCATTCTCTTCGCGTGGTTATTTTGCAGCAATAAATTATTCAAATAAATATCAGTTTCCTCATCAGGCTCGCTCCCCCGGGAAATAAAGACGTCGGCCAGGTAGCGGTCGTACTTATCAAAGCGGCTCGAGCGCACAATCAAAGTCTGCGCTTCCTTAATATACGACTGCACGAATGTTTTAGCAGCGGTGCCTTTTGGGGTGTTAAGTTCCGGACAATCCAGCCCCCGCAATCGCAGGATTTCCCGATGCCATTGCCCAAAGCCCAATTGAAAACGCACCTTGAGCGTATCGCCGTCGATGATTCTTTCCACGACGGCGTAATAAGTGTACAGCTCCTGGGCCGTGCGCTTGCTTTCAAACAGTTTAAATTTATCCTCGGCGGGGCGAGACTCAACGATCGTTTTGTCGGAAAATCTCGATTGATCCGTCGGAGTGATTTCCTGAAAATTTCCGAAACCCAAATCCAAATAAAACTCCGGCTCGTCCGCAGAGGCCACATTGGGGCGTTTGATGATCCGGTAGGTGTAAGGTGTCCCGCGCAGAGGTGTTAATAATTTATGACTTGCCGGGGGTGACTCATCGCTTTTGTCTGGTATCTCCTCCTCGATGGCTGATTTTTCGCCGTGGATTCTCACGCTGAGTTCGTCGGCAGTCCAGCCTTTTTGAATAATGGCCTTTTCTAATCGCGCGCGCTTTTTGTCGTTGGAGATCGCAATGAGTTTACGAAAATGGGTCCAGGTGAATTGTCGGCGGCCGCCGACAATTGGCATCTCGGGATAAATTTTAACGAACTGAACGCACCGTCGCAGATTACTTAAATCGATGTTTAAATCTTTCGCCAGTCGTTTAATGACCTGGGCTCCGTACTCTGCACGATAGGCATTTTTGAGGATATACGTAAGAATGATCCGCCCGGTTTCCCAATACGTCCGCACACGCTCGGCATCAATCCGCCGCTGTCCGTCGACAAGAGTTTCGCGGACGCGGGCGAGGAGGAGGGGGTAGGTGTCGGAGTTGGGTAGGGATTTAGATTTCATTGCTTATTCAAAGACTGTTTCTACTTTTTTCTTCTTGTAACTTAGACGACCATTCATTTAATGCTTTAATTGTCTCTATTGATCTTTGTGGTTGAGCTGTCCAAAAAACTAAATATGTTTGTAAAGCTGTCGCGAAACACAGAATAGCCGTTAAAATAATTATTGCTTTAGAGTGGTTATCTTGGGATTTGGATAATCGCTCATTAGATTTGATAAGGTCTTTTGTACATTTTTCAATAATGTCTCTATGTTCTCTAATGATTTTATTTGTTTGGCCCAATGTGCCATTTAGAATTTCATATTCTTCTAGCATTTTTCTCTCTCCTCAAAATAACTATTTTCTCCGCCGAGAATGTTGACGGTGTCGGACGAAATAATGGGGTCAGACCTATTTTAAATATCAAAATAAGGATGACCCCATTTTTCCCCTGATATCTTCAAGTAACAATGCGTTCTTTGGATTTAAGCCCGTATTTTTCTTTAAATTTCTGAGCTTCCTCTCTGGTTTTCTTAATCAACTGGTCCCGGCTTAAGTTTTTTTCTTCCTTGTACAAATTTTCCTGAATCTTATGTATTTCCCTCATGGCTTTTGGTTCTCTAAACATAATCAACCACCTCCAATGGTGTGTAAATATCAATGGGTCGATAACCCATGATTAAATTTATTCCAACGACCTCCCGCTTTGTCTTGACTTTAACAATATGCTGAAAATTCCAACTTAAAATTGCGTCCATATTATTAACAGTCGCAACAGCGATATGAAATGCGTCGTCTTGATATTTAATCGGAATAATCCCTTCCTCGATATAACGGTCTGCCAGTTCTTGAGCCGGTTTGTCAAACTCAAGGATATCAAAGTCGAAACGATTTAAGAAATCCGCCAAATGTTCTCTTTTTTGCGCCGGAGAGCGGTTAATTTCTTTAATAACAACATCGGAGATACTGACTTCAAAACGATCAATATACTTAAAGAAGCTGCGGGTCACGTCTCTTTCTTTAGGAGCATCGTCGGCGAAAACAAAATTAAAGATCGTCGTATCGAGGTACAATTTTAATTTATGCATATCCCTACAACCTTATCGTCTCTCAATGTTAGTGAGTATATCACACCAAGCAAAAATATCAAAAACTGTACATCGATAGCACTTCATTTTGGTATACCGAATATACCCAAACACGCTTAAATGGAGAACTGCTTATATTCAACTCAACAAAGGATTTATACTGCAATAAAACGTCACTTAACGGTTCAATCTGTTGATTAAAATAAGAAACCAATTCAATCGAGTCATCGGCATTCATTTTTTCATACGTTTTCTTGAATTTTCCCATACTTTTCTCAAAAAGCGCATCTTCTGTAAACGCCGTAACTTGGCCCGATATTACTTCCCCCCTATTTTGTGAACGACTTTCTTTAATAAGATCACCTGTTGACTTTGCGATTGATTCAACGACACACTCAGTTAATTCAAAATAAAGTTTTTGACCACTTTGTGTTTCACAAAAAATATCTGGATAAGGAGAATCGATATTTTTTATAGTTTCTTCATTTATTTTATCGGGATAAACTGAAACAAATTTCTTAAAAATTTGTAACTCTTCATTTGCCTGATGATCTGTCCTCATAAATTATTACACTTTCCTTTAAGCTTGTCTTTTTAGTGTTCTAATAGCCCAAATTATAAATCGAACTACTAGATACAAAGGATAAAGAATGAACACAAAAATATGTATAGTTTCTTTAGCGGATACTATTTTCTCATTTCTTCTACTCGCCTCAGCCTCAAACATTATAATCTGTTCTGTGCTATACCCTTTGGTAAGAAGATTATTAGACTGTTTTTCTGTTAACGGTTTGAACATTTTGTTAGCGATTACCTTATCGCCAATATATAAAACTAGAATGCTTAATATTAAAAACGTCAATAAGACAAGACCTTCTCGCGCTATCAATCTTTTTATATTCATACTCCTACCTCACTAAACGACTTTGATCGCCGTAATCTGTGTTTCGACTTTTGTCCACTAACTGAGTGTTAGAGGACTTGAATCAGACACAAAGTTCTAATTTCACAACATATTGCAATATATCTATTCAGTTCAAAGAACGCGTACCTAATTCCACGTCTCGCCGAGTTTGGTGCGCGTCCCTGGATTTTTTTTCTTAGAAAAATCGTATTCTGTTCTCATGGCTTTTCCTCCCAATACCTCTAAAGAAAGGTTTTCTTGAGAAATCGCCAGCCCTGCGGCTTATGGATATTCGTATTCGGAATCTGTTCCGGTAACTGTGAACTTCTCAAAAAATAGGGTAATAGGGTCACACCTGTTTTCTTTTGCATAAAATAGTATGACCCCATTTCATTCTCTATTCTATTTATCCTCCCCCGCTGTGCATCAATCCGCCGCTGCCCGTCGACGAGCGTTTCGCGGACGCGGTGGAGGAGGAGTTGGTAGCCGTCGGCGGTTAGGAGTTTTGGCATTTATGGAAATTAAGGTAACTCTGGTGCTTTGGGATTACGAATGAAAGGCGTAAAGCTACGCCGGAATAAGAGATTCATAGGGAATATTCAACTTGTCATGCAAATTGCGAATCATTTTTAGATTTAGTTTTCGTTTTCTGTTCAATATTTCAGAGACCCTATTTTCTCCACCGAGAATGCTGACGATATCGGATTTTTCAAGTCCCATCTGCTCCATCCGGAACCTGATGGCTTCGATAGGGTCAGGAGGAAGAATGGGGAAGTTTTTATTTTCATAGGCTTCAACTAAAGTGACAAGGATGTCGAGGATGTCTCCCTCTTCCGTATTAGGGTTAGCGTTCCACAAACGATCAACCAACGTTAAAGCTTGTTCATAATCCTTTTTTGCGTGGATAGGGTGAATTTTGATTTTCATAATTATATCTCCTTTGCGTCGATCTCATCGACTGGCTATGAGTGCCAATAAAACGGATATAAAATATTTTAAATTCATATTTCACGGCAACGATCAAGCGATATTTGTTTCCGCAAATGTTAAATACAATCCTTTCGTTTCCGATGAGACTGGCCGTTCCGTAGACTCGCTTGATCTCATGAGGGTCAGACCAATTTCCTTTTTTAACTTCCGAATACCAGGATCTAAGAGATTGCTCGGAATCGCGATATCCCGGGTTGCTCCAGAAATCCTTTAATTTTTTGACAGATATAACTCGCACAGTTAAAGTGTACCACGTATTCCCATTCTGGGAATTTATTTTATATCCCCTCTACCACAGAAATTTGTTACCTTTTCCAAAATATAGGCGCCCCACTCCCAAACCTTTTATTAGTGACTGTCACATTTGATTTTAGTTTTTTTAACACAGCGATTTCTGGATTGTCTAAAATCCTCCATTGCCCCGTCCTTAATTCCCCCAGCGCCAACGGCCCTTGAGCGATGCGTTTCAAATACATCACCTTATGCCCGATGGCAGCGAGCATCAGACGGATCTGCCGCTTGCGGCCTTCGTGGATGGTGATTTCAAACTCACTGTGACCGGCGACGGTTTTTAGATTCCGAATTTCGCTTTCGGCCGTACGTTTACCTTCCACCAACACCCCTTTTTCTAAAAGAACTTTTTGGCGCGGGACCAATGCTGAATTTATTTTGACCACATAAATCTTATCGACATTGAATTTGGGATGCGTTAAACGATACGCCGTATCCCCGTCGTTGGTTAAAAGCAGCAACCCCTCGGTATCCTGATCCAACCGCCCGACGGGATTCAAATGCCGGAATTCTTTCGGCAGCAGATCCAAAATAGTTTTCTCGGCATGAGGATCAGCGGTCGTCGTGACATAACCCGCCGGCTTATTCAACAAAACATACTGATAAAATTTTTCTTCAACGGCTTTTCCATCGACAAAGACTTTATCGCAGGATGGATCGACCTTCCAGGAAGGCTCTTTCACAATTTCTCCATTTACCTTCAGCCGGCCGGATTGAATAATTTCCATCGCTCCTCGACGGGAGCAGATACCGTTATGGGAAAGAAAGACTTGTAAACGCATCATTTGAGGTTTCTTGGGTTCCTTGAGGTTCGTTCCTGGGAGTTTCTTAAAGTTCCTTACGAGTGTGATGTTTCATAAAGGGACAATTTTCTGATTTCGCTGCCTTAAGACCTCATAGATAATGATCCCTGCTGTCGTCGACACATTTAAAGAATCCGCTATCCCCCGCAGCGGAATTTTGACTTTCATGTCGGCGTTCTTTAACCAGAATTCGCTTAATCCTTTTTCTTCACTCCCCAGAACGATCGCGATGGGAATTCTGAAATTGACTTGCGTATAAAATTTTTCTGTCTGCGGTGTGGTTGCGCACATTTTAACCTTGCGGTCTTTAAAAAATTTTAAGGCCGCTTCATTCGTGGTTTGTACCGTCGGCAGCGAAAAAACCGTGCCGATACTGGCGCGTATCACATTCGGATTATAAAGATCTGTTTGACCATCGCACACCAAAAGTCCATCGACGCCGGCGCCATCACATGTTCTTAAAATCGCCCCGAGGTTCCCCGGCTTTTCCACCCCTTCCACAATCACCAGAAGAGAATTTTTTTTCAATTTCAAATCCTCAAGCCTCAGTATCGGGGGCTGACAAACCGCTAACATTCCTTCCATCCGATCGCCAAAAGAAATCTTGGCAAAAATTTCTTTAGAAATTTCCACAATCGAAATTCCCTCGGCCTCAAATCCCTCAACCAATCCTTCCTCTTGATAACTTTTAATAATTTCGGGACAAATAAATAATTTCTTAAAACTAACGCCCGCTTTCTTGGCCAGCGAAACTTCCCGCAGACCTTCAACCAGGCTCAAGCCCGTCGATTTGCGGCTCTTACTTTCTCTCAAACGCTGGACTTCTTTGAGATGAGGATTGTGGAAGCTGGTTATTCTAGTTCGCGGCATATCTCGTGACTCGTCGCTCGTCCTTCGTGGCACGTTGAGCGAGCCACGAGCCACGAATCACGAGCCACTCTTAATTTATGTGTAGGTTTGCAGTGTTTTGAGGATCGAGGAATTTTCTGAAAAATTTTTTGTCTTCCAGGATTCGACGATCTCTTTTCTTTTTTGCGGCCATAGAGCGCTGTACATATCCCAACCCATACCAGGGCCGGCGCGGTTAACCCACGGAGGATTTTCCAGATAGCTAAAAATTCCGTCGGGAAAAACGTTATTTTTAATCGCTTTATACGTCCAATACGTCCAATGAAAACCGAATTCCTGAAAACAACTGACCATATCCTTGACCCACCGGTCTTCGCCATAAAGGCCTTCGCGGTCATTGACGCCGAATTCTCCGACGTAAATCGGCCTCTGTCTTTCCTTAGCGATTGCGGCATATCCTGACAAAGATTGGCGCAGGTCCTTCTTCTCCCAGTTAGCTGTTTTTGTTTTCAGTGGATAATGTAAATGCGGGATGAGATTAAAGGTAAACTCTAACGGCTGATAGGCATGGACACTTAAAACCAGATTATCGTCGGAAAAATCTTCCAGACAGGCTAAATCCTGTGCCCAGCGGTTTCCTTCCACAAAAAGCATATGATTACGATCAACCCCGCGAATCGTTTTAATCAGCTCTTTATAGAAAACATTTAAAAGTTTAGTGTCCTCAAGCACTGCCTCATTCAAAAGATCATAACCGGCAACAGCCGTTTCCTCTTTATAGCGGTCCGCCAGAAATTCCCACAGCCGGAAAGTACGTTTCCGGAATTCTTTTTTCTGCCACAATAGCGCCTGTCCCAAACTATCGGAATGCCAATCGTTGTTCTGCGCCCCCCACGCCGCATGCAAATCCAGAATCAACCAAACTTTATATTTTTTTGCCCAAGCCATTACTTGATCCAAATACTCTAATCCATCTCCATCGTATTTATCCGGCAGAGACTCAATGATCCGGCAATTAAAGGGAAGCCGGATACAATTAAAACCCCATCCCGCAATTTTCTTGATATCGCTCTCTTGAATAAAATGATCGCGGAAATCTTTTTCGAAATCCTCTAGGGCCTTTTTCCCGAGGGCGGTGACAAAATTTTTTTTAAAAATTTGTTCGGCCAAATTCGGCGAATGCAGAATGTAACCTTCCATCATCAACCAGCCGCCTAAGTTGACTCCTTTAAGAATAATCGGCTGGCCATGATCGTTGACAATCCGTTGACCATGAGTCCTAAGGAATTTTTGAGGAATCATTTTTTAAATGAGATTTAATCGTCGCAGAAAATCACGAACTCCTGTGCCCCATATTTCTCTCGAATAGATATGACTATCGTTATGATGACCTTTGACTTCCAAAAACTCTTTCGGATTTAAAGCGGCTGCAAACAATTTTCTGCCCAGACGAAAAGGGACAAGTTCATCGTCCCGGCTGTGAATGAATAATTTCGCCACCGTGATCTTTTTGATTTTGTTTATAGAATCCATTTTAGTTTGTAGAAAAAAGGCCGGGACAAAAGGATAAATAGTTTTGGCCATATCCGCCGCCGAAGAAAAAGAAGAATCAATAATCAAACCGGAAGTCTTTCTCTTGGTGGCCAACTCAATTGCCACCGCACCGCCCAAAGAAGCCCCATAGACGCAAATTTTATCGGGAGGAACATCTTCTCGGGTTAATAAATAATCATAGGCCGCCAGGGCATCTTCATAAATCCCATGTTCCGAGGGCCTACCCTGACTTTTCCCATAACCGCGGTAATCGATAATAAAGACATTCACTCCCATATCGTGGAAGGTGGATATTTTATCCAGGCGATCAGAGATGTTTCCGGCATTGCCATGCAGATAAAGTACCGTCGAACGGGCGTGCCGGTATTTGATAAACCACCCGTTGATGAGACTCTTATCTTGGGTGCGAAAATAAATATTTTCGAATTTCAATCCCACTTGAGCCGGGGTACCTTTGATCTTCCGATCGGGATGAAAAACTGTCGTCGCCTCCAGATACCGCACATACGCCACAAAGCACAAAATGACTATAAAAATCAAGACCATTGAATTTCCTAATTTCGGGGAGGCACCGCTCCCAACGTAACATGGAGGCATACGAGTCCCATTTATGCAAAGGTCAATAAGTTATAGTATAAACCTGCAACAATTTGTTTTTTTGGGCAAATTACAAATTCCAATACACAAATCACAAACAATTCCAAAATTCCAATGACCAAAATTTCATGTTTGTAATTTAAAAAAATTTGGTATTGTAGTTTGTTTGTGGTTTGTAGTTTGTGTATCGGAAATTTCCGGGTCATTAGAATATATTGGGTTGCGGCTTCGCTGCGCTATGATTCCATTTCGGATTTGGATTTTCGCTGAGGGATAAGGCTCACCATTAAACGGATGGCTTTAAGGATGTCATCGATACGACAAGGTTTGGTGATGTAATGATCGGCTTCCAGGGCAAGGCCTTTTTGCATGTCCGCCAGTTCATTAAGCCCGGAGACAATGATCACCGGCTGCCATTTATCCGTAGGAGGATGCTCTCTAAGTTTCTGCAAAACAGCAAAGCCATCCATCTTGGGCATCGTTAAATCCAGCAGGATCACATCGGGCGATTCGCTGACAATCAAATCCCAGGCCTCTAGCCCATCCTGGGCGGTCACAACCTCATAGCCCTCCATCCTGATTTTCTTGGACATAACCTCTAGAATATCTTTCTCATCATCCGCCAAGAGAACTTTAATCTTTTCCATACCTTCCTCCATTTGGCATAGAGCGTATGGCATATAGCTTAGAGTATAAATTCTTAAAAATTTAAAACCATAAGCTCTACGCCATAAGCCCCAAACTATTAGCGATTACTTACAAACCCCTCGCTGAAGAATAATCTTTTAAATCATACCTGATTCCTGTCGAGGGAATGGCATGCTTATCAATTGTGACTTTAGCTTTATTGAAAAAATCCACCGCTAAGGTATCATGAAAATCAGAAAAAACAACCACTCTCTTAATACCGGCGGTAATAAGGGCTTTCGCACAGGTGGTGCAGGGCATGTTGGTGACATAAGCGGTTGCCCCTTCCACCGCATGGCCGCGCTTGGCGGCCTGAACCAAAGCATTCATCTCTGCATGCACGGTACGGACACAATGATTATCGACGATTAAACATCCCACATCTTCACAATGATCATCGCCGGGGATAGATCCGTTGTAACCGCTGGCGATCACATCCTTATTCTTGACCAATACACAGCCGCAGTGCATCCGCGGACACGTTGCCCGTTCAGAGGCAAGCATAGCCAGTTTCAAAAAGTATTCATCCCAGTCGGGTCGTTTAGGCATTTGGGATCTCCTTATTAAGAACTAGAAGTTTAAATCCGAAATCCGAAGCACGAAATTCGAAACAAATTCAAAATCCAAATGTCCAAAAACTACATGAATCCGTTTTGAACATTGGATTTTGGATCATTAGGATTTTTTTCGGATTTCGAAATTCGGATTTCGAATTTTTATTAATACACTCCTCGAATATGTTGGACAACCTTGTCTTCATAAAATTTCCTTAATTGACTGTGCAATTGCGGTGATAAAGGCGGCAGGAGACTGGCGGAAGCATTCTCTTTCACCTGCTGAACATTGGTCGCTCCGGGAATCACCGTTGTGACCGCGTCAAAATCCAGAACAAAACGTAAGGCCAGCTGCGTCATCGTTATCCCCGTGGGAAGAAAGGATTTTATTTCGTCAACAAATTCTATTCCTTTTTCTAGCGGAAGCCCGGCGAAGGTCTCCCCGATATTAAAAGCCTTTCCCTCGCGGTTATAATAACGATGATCTTCCGGGGAGAAATGACGCGAAGAAGTGATTTTACCGGATAATAATCCTGAAGCTAGCGGCAAGCGAACAATCAACGCCATATTTTTTTCTTGAGCACGATCGAAAAGAACGCTGATAGGTTTCTGACGAAAAATATTAAAAATAATCTGCAACGAAACGATTTCGTCTTTTTCTAAACAATAAAGCGCCTCATCCATAGATTCTACACTGAGGCCAAAATTTCTGACCTTGCCTTCTTTTTTAAGAATAGAAATCCATTCCCACAGCTCGCATTTTTTCAAAAAATCAAAAGGGATGCAATGAATCTGCATGAGATCGATAATCTCCACCCCCAGACGCTGTAACGAATTTTCGATAAACGTGCGAAAGTTATAGAGTGAAAAATTTTTAGGCCAGCCGGGTCTGGGGAAACGGCCCATCTTGGTGGCTACAAAAATTTTCTTACGCTGCGTCTTTAAAAACTGGCCGATTCTGGTTTCACTTAAACCATGGCCGTAGACATCGGCGGTATCAAAAAAGGTAATTCCCTCGCCAGCGGCTGAAAAAAGAATTTCCTGGGCGGTTTTTTCATCGACACCTCCCCAATCGGGCCCAAGTTGCCAGGTGCCTAAGCCTATTTCTGATAACTTTTCTGGTGTCTTACCGAACGTCCGTGTTTTCATTTCCTATTCGATTGTCGGGTTTAAATGAGTCCCCGGTAATTCTTTTATTGAAAGCGCCCTTAATTTACCATACAAACGCCAAAATCGATTCAATTTATTTCTTTCCCCCCTCGATCATTCTCTTTTGAATCGTTGATTGTCTTGATAAGTATCAACATATTCTAAAAAACCATTGATATCATAAATTTTAAAAGGCCCGCTCATTTGATCATTTGTGAAAGACCCTTCGGCTTTCAAAACTCCGTCTGGATAATACTCGTGAAAGGGGCCGCTCTTTTTACCGTCTTTCATACTGACTTCTTTCCATAATTGTCCGTCGAGATAATATTCCACCCAAACTTGATCAGTCATTTTCCCTAGAACGAAATGGGATTGTTTAAGAAGTTCTCCAGTCTTATAAAATGTCTTACCCACACCGTCTAGTTCTCCTTGCTTATAAAAGCTTGCGGTTTTGAGTTCCCCGGAATTGTAGTATCTTCGGTTCAAACCATCAGCAATATCATTTTGGGCTTCCCAGACCTGCTTTAAAATTCCGGCCTCATCATACTGGCGGATTAAACCTTTTTGCTTGCTAACAGTAAAGTTAGTGACGAGCAATAAACTCTCGTCGGCAGAAAATTCTTTGGCAACCCCATATTTTTTGCCGTTATGATATTCCTGCGCAAACCACAATGAACCATCTCTGCGGTATTCTTTAGTCATGCCTTCTAAAACCCCCTGCTTAAAACTTACCTCATCTTTCACGACCCCATTGTCATAGTAAAGCTTGACCATGCCTGCAAAGTCTCCATTTTGAAAGAACACACCCATTTTAAGACGCCCGCTTTCGTAATAAGCCCGTGCCGGTCCTTGCAAAAAACCATCCGCATAACTTCCTTCTCCCATCAATCTTCCGTTAGGATAATAGGTATTAAAGGGGCCGTTGGGGTGATTATTTTTATAATAAAGCAAACGATAGGGAGAGCCGTCAGAATAGTCTTCGCGGTAAAGTCCGTCGGGAATGATCTCCTGACCATCTTTGACAATTTTATGTGCGTAAAGGGAAGAATTAGAATTAAGTATGAAAAGAAAACAAAAGAAAAGAAATTTTTTCATGAGAATTAATTCGGAATTCGAAACTTATTTTCTAAACTGAAATTCATTCGTCTTGTGATCAAAATCCACTGCAAGCTGATCATGCTCTTTCACTTCTGCCTGTAAAATCTTAAGGGCAATCGGATCTTGAATGTATTTTTGCATGGTGCGCTTCAGCGGCCGGGCGCCATAAATGGGATCATAACCTAACTGCGCTATTGCGTCCTTCGCTTTTTTGCTTAAGCTTAACGTGATATTTTTTTCCGCCAAGCGATTCTGCAGATATTTCATTTGAATGTCGATGATCTTGTAAATATCTTCTTTGCGCAGGCGATTGAAGATGACGGTCTCATCGATGCGATTCAAGAATTCCGGACGGAAATGTTCTTTTAATGCGCTTTGAATGCGGTCTTCGATCTCCTTTTTATCTTCGAGATCCGCAATCAATTCCGTGCCGATATTAGAGGTCATGATGATGATCGTGTTCTTGAAATTCACCACCCGCCCTTGACCATCGGTCAAACGACCGTCGTCTAAAATCTGTAAAAGGGTATTGAAGATATCGCGATGGGCCTTTTCAATTTCATCAAACAGGATCACGGCATACGGCCGCCGGCGCACAGCTTCGGTCAACTGCCCGCCTTCTTCATAACCCACATAACCCGGCGGAGCGCCGATCAAACGCGAGACACTGTGCTTCTCCATGTATTCGCTCATATCGATGCGGATGATCGCATTCTCATCGTCGAACAAAAACCAGGCCAGGGATTTGGCCAGTTCGGTTTTCCCCACCCCCGTCGGGCCGATAAAAAGGAACGATCCCGTCGGACGATGCGGATCGCTTAAACCCGTTCGTGACCGACGAATACAGGCCGAAACCAAATCCACCGCCTCATCTTGCCCAACGATACGGGATTTCAAACTCTTCTCGATCTCGATTAACTTTTGCGTTTCTCCTTCCATCAATTTTGCCAGGGGAATCTTCGTCCATTTTGAAACAATTTCGGCAATGTCCTGATCATCAACCTCTTCTTTAAGCATGGAGCCGGCAGCCTGCAGTTTTGTGAGGGCTTTATTTTGAACCTCTAATTCCTTCTGCAGCCCAACGAGCGTGCCGTAACGAATCTCCGCGACCTTGTCTAAATTGCCCTGCTTTTCTGCTTGAGCTTCTTCGATTTTCTTTTGTTCAATCTCGGCTTTGATCTGACGGATTTTATCGATTATAACCTTTTCACTTTGCCAATGCAGGCGTAACTTTTTATTCTCCTCGCGTAAAGTTTGCAGTTCTTGTTCTAATTTGGAAAGCCTCACCTTCGAGGCCTCGTCTTTTTCTTTCTTTAACGCCTGACGTTCTATTTCCAATTGTCGGATGCGCCGTTCATTCACATCCAATTCTTGCGGCATACTGTCGATCTCAATACGCAGGCGCGAGGCGGCCTCGTCGATCAAATCAATGGCTTTATCCGGAAGGAATCGCTCGGTGATATATCGCTGCGACAAAACAGCTGCGGCAATGATCGCAGAATCTTTAATCCGGACGCCATGATGAACTTCATAACGTTCCTTAAGACCTCTTAAGATGGCGATCGTATCCTCGATGGTGGGTTCGTTCACTAAAACGGGCTGGAAACGTCTTTCGAGCGCCGGATCTTTTTCGATGTGTTTTCGATATTCATCCAAGGTCGTTGCACCGATGCACCGCAGCATCCCGCGCGCGAGAGCCGGCTTTAACATGTTGGAGGCATCGAGTGCGCCTTCGGCCTTGCCGGCACCGACGATTGTATGCAGCTCGTCAATAAAAAGGATGATCTCGCCGTTTCGGGATTCCATCTCTTTTAAAATGGCTTTCAAGCGGTCTTCAAATTCTCCGCGGTATTTTGTCCCGGCCAAAAGACTTCCTAAATCTAACGCGACAACCTTTTTGTTTTTTAATCCCTCCGGGACATCCCCGGAGGAAATCCTTTGAGAGAGGCCTTCGGCAATGGCGGTTTTTCCAACACCGGGTTCTCCGATTAAAACCGGATTGTTTTTGGTGCGCCGCGACAAAACCTGGATCACCCGACGGATTTCCTCATCACGACCGATGACTGGATCAAGTTTTCCTTTATTGGCGAGATCCGTTAAATCGCGTCCGTATTTTTCTAACGCCTGATATTTTTCTTCCGGGTGCATATCGGTGACTCTCTGGCTTCCTCTCATCGGTTTCAAAATATTTAACAAATCGTTCTCGGTGACACCGTTTCTTTGTAACTCGCGGTGCAGCAAACTTCCTTCCTCTTTATATAAAGCTAAAAGAACATGCTCCTGCGAGACGTATTCGTCTTTCATCGAGCTGGCAATTTTTTGGGATTGGGATATTAATTTGTTAAAACGATTTGAAAAAAAAGGCGAGGAGCCTTCCACCTTTGGCTTTACGGCGAGTTCTGCTTCGCATTTTTTTAAAAGATTTTGCGACGGAATATTTATTTTTTCTAATATCTGTGAAACAATTCCGTCTTTATCTTGCAATAAAGCAACCAACAGATGCTCGGGTTCGATCTGTTGATGCTCGAGTTCCTGGGCAAACTGCAGTGCCCCGGAAATTGCTTCTTGGGTTTTTTGTGTGAATTTATCAACTCGAAACATGGGATTTTTTCCTCACTTCTTTGATTGTCCCCGTCTCGCGACGAGAATGGGCGGGGCGAGGGAGCATTTTTATATTTTCTTATATTATCGACTAAAAAATAACCTCCCAAATATTTTATAGACAAATGAGAGGTTGCCTGTTATTCTTATACAGGTAGTGGGAAAAGGATTCACACCTTTAACCTTTTGCTTATCTAGCAAATGCTCTGTCATAGCGACCGGCTCGAAACCAACGCTACTACGTTCCTTGAGCTACCCCACCTTTTGGACTAATATTTCTAGAATAATATTCGGGAATAGGATTTTCACCTATAATACCCACCGAATCTGATAGGCGTTTTGTCGTAGGCGTGGCGGCCACCACTTCTACTACTTTCATTAAACTATCCCGTCTTGCTGCATTAGATTATTTTCCCCTTAATTCCATAATACGATTTTCTCCAGCCGTTGAAATAGTCCACTGGTCCCTACCTTTACTTTCTACATAACCATATTTTCTTTTCGCATCCGACATGGCTACTGGCATAACAGCTGGTTTTTTAAAACCACATAAACCAAACCAATCCCCCATCTCTCTTACAGAGAAATATGATTTGCTCTCAGTCTTGATTGCATAATAAGCTATTGCGGCAATACGCTCATAAGTATTGGATAAAGATAGTGATTTTGCAAACTGTCTCATTGAACTTTTATTTTGTTCTAAAGCAGAAAGATGGTTAGGAGGATTCTCTAGTATTTCTGATGATTTAGGACGTACCTGTTCGGTAATTATACGGATTTCTGAAAAGTGTGGAGCAAGAGATTTAGCCTCTTGGGCAACCTTGATAAGATCACCTTCTTTCCCTTCTACAATTATTTGTCCTGACTTAGTATCAAATGTTATTTTCACAGACATTTTTTACTCCCCTCTTTAAAATCTTGGTTGAAATTTATCATATTAAAAATTGAAAGTCAAGAAGAAAAAAATTATTATATGGAAAAAATGAGTGCCAAGTGGGTTATTGAACTTTTTTCGCCCATCGAATCTTTGGGCTATTTCTTTGCGTCGTTTTGAGGAGAGAGCCTTTGCCCTAGTGTGGTGCGTCTTACGCTTCTTGACATTTGGCGCAGATTCTATCGACGAGAATTGTTGCTCTTCACAAGTAAGGGATTTATAACGCACCACACTAGCATGCCCATCTTTTAAAGTTCCAAGTCGACTCAGAGCAACCGCAGCAGAATTTTGGGTAGGATTCATCTTTTGGCTATGCTTAGGCATAGAGATATTATGCCATATTTATTTAAAAAATCAATATTTAATATTTAACTCAACGCTAATTTTATAAAGTTAAACTCGAAAAATCGAAAAAATTTCTTTTTGAAATGCTGCTGCTTTTTGGGCGGGATTTTTATCTTGCAAGATAGGACGGCCGATTACAACATAATCAGCACCATTTGCAAATGCGGTCTTCACATCTACGGTTCTTTTTTGATCATCTTTATTTTCAACTGGACGAATGCCGGGGGTGACTATTAAAAAATTATCCCCTAACTCACCTCTTAACTGAGAAGCTTCTAATCCAGATGAAATAACCCCATCACAACCTAATTTTAAGGCACGTCTAGCCCTGGAAAAAACCAATCTTTCGACATCGCATTGAAACCCTAAATCCTGCAAATCATTGTTATCTAAGCTTGTTAATACCGTAACAGCTAATATTTTAAGCCCATTTTTATTGTCAACTGCTGCTTTTAAAATCGCATCGTTGCCATGCACACTAACGAATTGTGCATCTCTATGCTTTAGTTGCGCCACGGCAGATTTAACTGTTTGAGGAACATCAAAAAATTTTAAATCAACAAAAACATTTTTTTTACGAACACGCAACCATTCAATAAGCTCAAAATATCCACCAGACATAAATAATTGAAGCCCAAGTTTATAAAAATTGACCGTTGAACCAAGATCAGTTACTATCTTTTTGGCTTTTTCTACGCTTTCTACATCTAATGCGAGGATAAGTCTTTCTTGGGTGGGTATGGCTTTTTTATTAGACATTAAGGAGGGCTAATTGTTTTCTTATCCATGATGCTAAGAAATTAAAAAAATAATGAATGCTTTATCAAATGTGGGGTGATTATAACATATTCAGCTTTTAGTAAATAATTAATTACGCTTTCTTAAATATCGTAAACTTCGAAGCCATCTGGGTGGGAACGGTGGCTACGACGTGAATAAAATTTGATAAATATTGAATGGAATGCACCTGTCCCTGACTATGCAGGAGATTCACCAGATCCATCCGGGAAATGGGAATTTTTACGTCGATGTCGATAAGATTCTCAGCTAAAAGTTCAGTAATCTTCTCAATAAGCTGCCCGGAATTTTCACCCGTCAAGGCCGATACGGCAACCGCGTGTTCAAAATTTTTTTTGAAACCTTTAAGCAAATCCTTATCCGGCAGTTGATCAATCTTATTTAAAACCACGATGGTTGGTTTATCAAAGGCGTTCAGTTCTTTTAAAACACTTTTCACCGCCTCCTCTAACTGACGGAAATTAGGGTGACTCACATCTAAAACATGCAGCAAGAGATCTGCCTCCTGAACTTCTTCCAGGGTTGTTTTAAACGACTCAATCAAATGATGCGGCAAATCATGAATAAAACCAACCGTATCCGAGACGACGACCTTCTGCTGATTGGGTAAAACCAGCTGCCGAGAAAGCGAATCGAGGGTCGTGAACAATCCATCCTGTGTTGGCTGATGGCTTGCGGTCAAACGATTCAGCAGCGTCGATTTCCCTGCGTTCGTATAACCAATCAGAGAAATATTGGGGATATGATGATCTTTTCTTTTTTTCCTTTTCATTGCCTGACGGTTGGAAAGCTCTTTGAGGTCCTGTTTTAATCGATCGATCCTACTTGAAATCCGTCGACGATCGGTCTCGAGTTTGGTTTCACCGGGGCCGAGCGTTCCAATACCGCCTCCTAAACGCGAAAGCGCATCTCCCTGACCGACGAGCCGCGGTAAAAGATATTCCAACTGCGCCAGCTCCACCTGCAGCTTTCCTTCCTGACTTTTTGCCCGTCGGGCAAAAATATCTAAAATAAGCTGAGTACGGTCAATTGTTTTGACTTTGAACATCTCCTCCAGATTTCTTTGCTGACTTCCTTTTAAATCATGACTAAAAATCACCGTCTGGGCATTCTGCGCTGAGCACAAAAGAGCGATCTCTTCCACTTTTCCTTTTCCAATCAAATAATTCGCGGTGGGTTTATCAATCGGACAAATCACATGCGCGACCACCTCGCCGGTGCCGGCGAGAACAAGCTCTTCCATTTCTTTAACCACATCACTCACCGGCCAACCGTCACTCCTTTTAAAGTCCACCACAACAAGCATTACTTTTTCTTTCATGATTTCTCCTTGAGATATAAATTAAAAACCACAAATTGGGGCATTGTTTATTTGGTATTGTTTGTAATCTTTCGGCAGGCTCAGGATGTAAAGATGGTGAGCTTACCGAACCATTGGTGTATTGAAATTTGTAATTTCGTCCATCATTCTCAAAACAACATCCTCAACCGTATCCTGCCTGTGTACCATAATCCACTTTAAACGCTGATCACGGCGAAACCACGTCAGCTGCCTTTTGGCATAATGACGAGTATTGAGCTTCATCAGATACTTCGCGTGTTCTAAATCATATTCTCCCATCAGGAATCCCTGGATTTCCTTGATCCCAATAATACTACGAGCAGTCTGACTTAACGGCAGCTTAAGAAGCTTTTGGATCTCCTCGACGATTCCCGCGGCAAACATTGCTTCGACCCGTTTATTGATGAGTTCGTATAATTCTTCCCGAGGCCGATTGAGCGCCAACACCTCGACATCGCATTTTTCCCACAACCCGGAACGTTTTTTTTGTAAAAGCGATATCGGTTTTTGACTGAGCATAAAAACTTCCAAAGCGCGGATGATGCGCCTCTCGTCGTTAGGATGAATCTTTTGGGCCGCCGGGGGATCGACTTTTAACAGTTTTCCATAAAGATATTCGCTTCCTTTCTCCCGGGCCTGGGCTTGCAAATCTTTTCTCAAACTCAAATCTTTGGGGGCGTCTTTAAAAATACCATCGAGCAAAACCGCCATGTACATACCGCTTCCGCCGGCCACAATGGGAATCTTCCCCTTGGCCTGGACCGTCTTGATGACGCTCAAGGCTTTCTTTCTAAAGCGGGCCACATCAAACTCTGCAGCGACGGAAACAACATCAATCAGATGATGGGGAATTCTGCGAAGAATTTCCCGGGGAGGTTTATTGCTGACGATGGTGACTTCTTTATAGACCTGCATCGAATCGCAAGAGATGATTTCACCAGAAATTTTTTGGGCCAGCTCACAAGCGACCGCGGTTTTCCCGACGGCCGTCGGCCCGACAATAAAAATGATCCGGTGGGAATTCATTGACCTAAAAGCAGCTCGCAAATTTCCCAATACTTACGGCTGGTTTCTTCAATAATGTGGGAGGGTAACCTCGGCGCGGGCGGGGTTTTGTTCCAATCCAAAGTTTCCAGATAATCCCGGACAAATTGTTTATCGAAACTGGGCTGGCTGCATCCGGGGCGATAACTTTTCCGGGGCCAAAAACGCGAGGAATCGGGCGTCAGCGCCTCATCAATCAGCATAATGTCATCTTTTCGAAAACCAAATTCGAACTTTGTATCCGCAATAATGATGCCTTTGCTTTCGGCATACTGGTTTGCTTTTTTGTAAAGCGCAATACTCACATCTCTTAATTTCTGAAATGTCTGCCGGCCCACCTCTTGGGACATATAATCCGATGAGACATTGACATCGTGGCCTACTTCTTCTTTGGTCGCCGGAGTAAAAATCGGATCAAGGAGCCGGTCGGATTCCTTTAATCCCGCCGGTAATTTAATCCCGCAAATCGATTGTGTTTTTTTATATTCTTTCCAACCGGAACCGGAAAGGTAACCTCTGACCACACACTCAAAAGGAATCAATTTAGCTTTTTTAATTAACATCGAACGATTTTCTAACAGTTCCTTATAAGGGTTTAACTGCGGAGGGAAACGATCCATATCGGTTGTGATCAGGTGATTAGGAATGATATCTCGGGTGAATCCAAACCAAAACTTAGAAAGCCGGGTTAAAACTTCTCCTTTATGTGGGATGCAGTCGGGTAAGACAACATCAAAACAGGATATACGATCCGTCGAGATTAAAAGAAGCTGATCACCTAAATCATAAACATCCCGGACTTTTCCCCGTCGGAAAAGCTTAAATCCTTTCAAGTCTACGGCCCCGATTGTTTTTTCCATTGTAATATTTTCCTACCAGGTCATAGGGATCAGTTTTAAATAATCTTCCAACATTCCTTTAGAAAGACAGCATTCGATAATTTTTCTTCCTAAATCGTCCAGCTCCGGAGTTAAAAATTTGGAAAGTTCACTGTGAAAGAAATGATACAGGATGTTGGCCCCCTCATCATACCCGTCATCTGTAACCTCGGGTTGTTTATTCACCTCAATAAACCATTCCGGAATTCTGGTGCCCTCGATCTGCATATTGACCGGAACATACCCGAGCAAGGAGCAGCGCGCAGAAATCAACTGCTGCGGTTTAAATTTCGCTACTCCTCGACGGGCAATATATTCCCGGGAAATCCACTGGGGCATAAATTCCACTTCCCAGGCTCCTACATATTGATTGGGGAAAATTAAATACCGTGTCTTGGAAGTCTCAACAATCTGCCTTAACAAAAGATTGGCATGATTCATAAAACGTCCCGTTGCAAACGGCCAATAAGACCCCACTCCTTCAGAAGTTAACCCGCCTGACTCGGTGATGCTCGGATTCGAATCTCCTCGAGGAGACACTAGCCGCCAGAGCCAGGCTAAAGCCGGGGGCAAAATATGCAAAATTCCTAAAATCCCATAGCTTGGTTTTTCTTGAGTGGAAAGCGGGGTACGAATGCCAAAGGTACGGTAATCCACTTCCACTTTTTGATCCACAATATTCGGAACAAATCGTCGAGGAAGAATAACTCTCGGATTCGGGCAGGACTTTCCTGGTTCATCTTCGGTGTGCTCCCAAATGAGACAAGTTGATTTTGGAACACCATAAATATTTAAAAAGATCATCGGCTCTTGAACATGGATGCACATATTTTCCAGCTGCGGATCCGTATTGTAATGAGTGATGTGATTTAAGCGGATGAACCAAGCGGCTTCGGCATCAGCGACGACCAATTTTTTTTCTTCTCCTAAAAATTTTGGATGCGAGATCGCCATATCATCGGTTACCGGTCTTAAAGTGCAGCCTTGAGTCAAATTGAAATAAAATTGATCGCCCGTTTTACTGTTGTTGCCTAGATGCAATCTTCCGTTGGGTTCACGGTGCGGATATTCCAGCATCTCACTCTTTCCGCCGCCACTGGCCCCCTCGTGCAAAATCGTCACAATATTTTCATAAGGGGTGATGACCTGAACGGTTGAGGCGTGCAAGGTCAGCCAACCTTCTTTTTCTCCGATTTGCAAAAGAATTCCATAAACCCCTTTTTTAGCGCTGGGGCCAGGATAAAGATTATAAGAGAATATCTCATGAACGCCATCTAAACGGTTATGCACGACGACTTGTTTACTGTTGAAATGCGTCTGGCGAAAAGGTGGGGCCAGATAGATAATGGCATTCGGACGAAAATCCGACGGAATTTTATCGCTATCCATCATGCCCTGTAAATCAGCTAAACCTCCGACGAAGAAACCGGCATTAGCGGGAGCAATGAGCAGGGCCGGATATCCAATTTCTTTTCCTCCGGCCATAAAGGGAAGAATAATAAGCTCTTGATTTTCTAACCACTCAAAAGTTTTTGTTCGAATGTCTTCAAACGAAACTTTAAATAATTCTTTAAATTTAGGTTTATCGGTCTGTTCCTCATCCCCAATCATCATACAGTCCGGATCTCGCCGGCGCATGTATTTCTCGACGTAATTCACCACCAGGCCATTTTTACATCGAGCAATCGTTGCCTCAACCACCCGGCCTTTCCCGGGAACCTCGTAGGCTACCTCACACCAATCTTGCCCGCCGAATGAGGCTAGAAATAAAATTTCCTCTCTATTCTGAGGGACAATTACCTTAGAAGAGGCATTTAAGATCTCCTTAACTTCCGGAAGGATATTCCAGTTAGACCATATTCCTTGCATGACGATCTCCATAAAAAAACCAACATGATGTTCAACCTCTCGCTTCTTAATTAGGGTTGAAATCTTGATGTTGGCTTACTTGGCACCGCGGTTACAAAACATTAGTGTTCCAAATCTTCCCAGAATTAAAATCTTGTAGAAAAGTATAATAGCCAGAGCCATGAAGTCAAGTTTTTAATCTATTATTGAGCTTTTCTCTAATATCCGAACGAACGCCCATCCTGGGATCGACGATATTGAATGGGCATTCCGTGCGGTGAACTACGGGTATTCGGCGAAGGAGAATAAAAATTCCCCCTCTACCTGATCTGATAAAGGAGGAATTTTCTGGAGGAATATTTCGATTTCTTTTTATAACTTCATTATCTTCGTCGCCCACCACCATGTCCTGCCGAATGACCACTTCTTTGATGACCACCAGCGTGACCTTGATAATTCCCTTGATGATGTTTGTGCTGAGTATCCTGTCTCCGATCTCGCCGATCTCCTCTTAAGTCCTTTCGATCTTGATGACGATCCTTTATATCCCCTTTAACTGCTTCTTTATCTCCCGCTTTAAAATCCTGTCGGGTCTGACGACGGTTCTGCCGGAGATCCCTTCTGTCTGATCGGATATCCCGTGTGTCTGATTTGATTTCTTTTAAATCACCGCCCTTTTCTGTTGGAGATTGAGTACTCGTCGGGGGTTGACTTGCCGTTTCATCCGCGGCATATGCAACGGGTCCCCACAACAGCATCAATGTCAGTACGATCCATATTCTTTTCATCTTCTTCTCCTTATCTTTGTTGTTATTCTTCTCTTTACTGTGTCACCCACTCTAATCATTTATTGACCTTTTCCATACCAATGACAAATCTCCAGATACCGTCGATGCACGAGGCTGGAGATTTGTCATTCTCTTTAGTAGAGATAAGGTCAATAAACACTCCCACCAGCAAAAAGTTTCACAGAATTTAAAGACTTCTACCGATTGTTCTTTATACGATTCCACCCTCGCGGGCCACCCTGCTTCTGATTTAAGAATCTCTGCCTAAACTTCTGATTCTTTTCCCTGATTCCCTGTCGCTCGGGCGGTGACATCTTCTCCCATTCTTGCTTTTTCTCCTCAAGGCGTTGTCTCTTTTCCGGGGTCATATCTTTGAATTCTTTATGGTTTCCCATGATCCTTCGTCTTTCTTCCACGGACATGGATTGCCAGCGCGAATACTTCTGTTTTATTGATTCCCGCTCCGCCAAAGGAAGATTCTTATACTGTCGCCAATTATTTCGAATCTTCTGTTTCTCCTCAGGATTTAATTTCTGGAATCGATCAAAATTCTTCCGGATATTCTCCTTCTGAACCGGATCCATCTGTTCCCAACGTTCATACCGACTACGCAGTTTCTCTTTTTGCTCCGGCGTCATGCTCTGCCACCTTTTGATGGCATCTTGATTCTCCGTCCCTCCCTCAATTGCTGACGGCTCCTGGCCCGAAACACAAATATCGCCAGAAAAAATCATCACACCGCTGAACAATAAAAGAATAACTGTAAAATGACTCCGTTTACTCCCGGACCTTTTTCCCATCTTCATCGATCTCTCCTACTTGATCATACTCTTGCAAAAAATCGATATCTTCGTTTTCCAAATAATCTAAATTCTCCAACAAAGATAATTGCTGAATAATGTTTCTATCCTCTTGGGATAATACCGCCTGGCCATCGGCAGACCGCTGATCTTTGCCCAAGGAGGAAACTTCACCCCAAGAATCCAAGCTGACAAAAAAACAAAAACCCAACAAAAAAATAATAATTTTACTAACTTCTCTAAGAATATTATTGTAGTCGGCTCCTCCTTTCCTTATTTTTTTAGATGGAGATAGGACAGTCCCGACTTCCTCTGAATTCAAATAAAGAAAAGTCAGGGCAGTACAGACCTTCCCTCTTTGGGAATTGGAATAAACTTTAGAAACATCATTTTTGTGAAGGTCTGTATAAAACCGCATTAAATCCCTTTATCCTAAGATTTAACCCAAGAATTGCAATTGAAACAATTGCAATTCTTGCCTCCCATGAAATCTGAAAGATTTCACGGGACTAATCCCAGACAATCCGTTTGGATTGTCTGGGGGGTAGGGCCGCTAGAAAAAAATCTCGGAGAGATTTTTTTCTGCACAGCGGGGTTAAACCCGAATTTCAGTTTCCACTACAAGTTAATACAACAAGCGTCAACTGAAATTCTTGGGTTTAAGAGAATCCAATTTTTCCCAAATATCCATATCCTCTAACAATTCAATATTCTCAATCACATCGAAATGTTGAGCTAACTCCATATGCTCAAGTAGTTCGATCTCCTCAGAAGATAGCCTAGCGACCGTATTTTCAACTTGGCCCTGAGAATAATGTTTTCCCAAAAAAAACGTAAGGAAAAGACACATACAGACAACGACCAAAGCCGGATTTACTTGTAGTCGCAAAAAGACTAACTTCAAATCTCGGATAACTTTTTTATACCCAGGAGTTTTTTGGCCAAGTCTCGCCCAAAACCGGGACATATAAGCAGGATCAGGTTCTAAATCTTTCCAATCTTTGAGGATATCCCAAAATTTTTGGTAGGCTTTAAATTCTTTCTGGCAAATAACACAACCTTTCAGGTGCTCTTCAAGGGGTAAAAATTCTTCTCGAGAGAGCTCCTGGTCTAAATAAATCGGTATCATTTTTTGAATATCTCGGCAATCCATCTCCCTCTCTCCTCTATTCTAATAAACACCGCATAGCCACAAAAGTTTTGTTATTTTTTAAAATATTCTCTAAAATTTTTACTCTTTGAAAAATCTCGCCATACGTAATTTCAAGTTTTCCCGAGCCCGGCTTAGTAATGATTTTACCGCTTCTACAGAACAGTTCATCGTATGCGCAATATCTTCATAAGAAAATTCATCATATCGACGTAACAAAATCACCGTACGTTGATTTTCGGGTAAACTGTTAATAGCTGCCTCAATGACTTTTAATCTTTCATCTTCCAAAATGTCTTTATCCGGACCAGAAAGACTCAAATCCTGTACCTGTCTTTTAACCTCGCTATCTTCCACTTCCCATACTTCATCCAGAGAAACCATATTTGGTTTATGTTTTCTTAATTCATTTAAACTAACATTACGGGCGATTTTAAAAATCCAGGTTTGAAATTTGGCTTGAGGCTGATAGGAACGAACGCTATTGTAAACTCGAATGAAAACTTCTTGGGTGAGGTCTTCGGCAATGGAACTGTTGCCGATGAAACGGTTGATGAAATTTAGAATCCGCTTGAAATATTTCTTCATCAGAGTTTCAAAGGCGCTGGAATCGCCTTTTTGAAACTCAAGGAACAAAATGACGTCGGGGTCCTCTAAATAAGGGTTTGGATTCAAAGTCAAACCTTTAAAGCATTCTCTAAATCAGCGATCAGATCTTGGGCGCCTTCGATTCCGGCAGAGACACGGATGGTTTCTTTAGTAATGCCGGAGGCCTGCAGAGCCTGCTCTCCCATCGAGGCATGGCTCATCGACCAGGGATGTTCGATCAGAGATTCAACTCCCCCTAAGGATTCTGCCAGGGCAAAAAATTTCAGCCTTTTAAAAAATGTATCTAGTTTAACTTTAGAGGTATTGAGCTCAAAGGCCAGCATACCGCCGAAACCTTTCATCTGTTTTTTGATTAAGGTCTGCTGGGGATGACTTTTAAGGCCGGGGTAATAAACTTTTTTCACGTGAGGGTGTGCTTCGAGGAATTTAGCAATCGCCAGGGCATTGGCCTGGTGAGCTTCCATGCGCTGGGCCAAAGTTTTCACACCCCGTAAAACCAACCACGCATCGAATGGTGCTTGAGAAACTCCCAAGGCATTTACCAAATAACGAATGCGGTCTCTTAAGGCTTCCTCGCGATAAATAATCGCTCCACCAACGACATCGCTATGGCCGTTTAAGTATTTGGTGGTGGAGTGCACCACAATATCTGCGCTGAATTCAAACGGTTTTTGGAAATAAGGAGAAAGGAATGTATTGTCGACGACGGTCAGAAGTTTCTTTTCCTTAGCGATTTCGATATTGGCTTTCAAATCCACGATATTTAAAAGCGGATTCGACGGGGTCTCGATCCAGAGCATTCTTGTTTGCGGACGAATGGTCTTTTTCACCGCCGGAAGATCACGCATATTAATAAAAGAAAACTCGATCCCCCATCTGGCAAAAACCTGGGTGAAGACGCGATAGCTTCCGCCATAAATATCGTCGCCGGTCACCACATGATCGCCGGGCTGCAATAAAAAAAGAACCGCCGTGATTGCGGCCATCCCGGTTGCGGTGGCGGAACAACCGATTCCGCCTTCGAGGCTGGCAATATTTTCCTCGAGGGCCGCTCTCGTCGGGTTTCCACTTCTGGTGTAATCGTAGCCTTTATTTTTTCCCAAACTGTCAAAATAAAAAGTAGAAGTGGGATAAATCGGGGTGATCACTGAATTAAAACTTGAATCTTTGGCCACACCGGTGTGGACGGATTTTGTGCGGATGTCCATGAGGTCTCCTTATTGCAAATTAAGATTGAACCTTTTATTCATTTTTCACAAACGCAAACCCAAATATTCGTCTCGTCGATGGATCCACCATCGATGAGGTCATCGATTGTTTTTGTTCCAAAGACGGATCGTCCGCGTATTTGACCACCAATTTCCACGTCGGTTTGGAACGGTTGTGCACTTTCGAAACCGGTTCCTGGCCGAGAAAGCAGCCTTTCGTGAAAGAGACATACTCTGTTTCATCAACATTCAAAAGCATTTCGTTCTGATAGTCGATGCCGTGCACCGGAATATGATTTCGCAAACGGAATATTATGAATTCCTCCTCGGAAACTTTGTTTTCTAAATCTTTTTGGGTGATCACCAATTGGCCCAATTTTTGTGGAATAACAAATTCGTTCGTTTCGACTTTATAAGCGCCTTCCAAATCAAAATACACCCGATAATCTTCTTGCTGAATACCGACTTGGCTGAGCCTCGCAAAACGATCTAAATGTTTTAAGACCATCTCGACAAATGGTTGTTCGATCAAAATGAAAAATTGATCTTCATTGATTTTGATTTGATCAAAGGTAGCAATAATTTTACCATGAACATCGAGAAAAGCGTTTTTTGATTTATCGAGTGTATTGGAGGTGAGGCCGTTTAAGAATGGCGACGGGTTATTAGTAATACTTAAAACTTTTTTGTTTAGTTTGTAAATTTTCATGAGGAGCTTATTAGACCAAAGACCGTAGACCATAGACTAAAAACTTTCTGCCAAGTCTTATAAATTTGTAAAACTTTGTTTTTTAGCAAAGTTTTTACAAATTCCAATATATTGGGTTGCGGCTTCGCTGCGCTATGGTCTGTGGTCTTGAGAAAATCACCACGCCATCTCCTTACGGTCCCGGAAGAATTTTCCACCTGGCCCCCCATCGGGAAGAGTAGCCAGCCAGACAATGGTATTGGCTCCTTCCTTAACCGTGCGCGTGGCGCCGACTCCCCCCATATCGGTTTTCACCCAGCCGGGGCAAACACTGTTGACCAAAATATTGCTCCCCTTTAACTCATCGGTGAGAATCCGGGTCACCGCATTGATGGCGGTCTTAGAAATACGATACCCCGGATAACCGCCGTTCATATCGGAAAGTTGTCCCATGCCGCTTGAGACATTCACGATACGCCCGTAATTATTTTTTTTCATCAAAGGAACTAAAGCCTGACACAAAAGAATCGCAGCGTAGACGTTGGTTTCCATCGTCTGACGGATGGTTTCGATTTTGGCAGAAAAAATACTGGGAAGATCGATATCTTCAGGGCTATTTTTATCTAAGAATACACCGGCATTATTGACGAGAATATCGCAGCGCCCGAATTCCTTCTGCAGAAAACCGACCAGCCGGCTGATACCGGCGGCGTGCGTGACGTCCAATGGACAATAACGAACCGTTAATTCTTCTCTTTCTAATTTTTTACAAGCCTCTAAACCCTTTTCCTCGTCGCGGCTGGTCAACACAACCAGCATCCCGAGTTTGGCGAGCTGGCGGCAAACCTCAAAACCGATTCCGCGATTTCCCCCGGTCACAATAGCGACTTTTTCTTGAGTATTCATAACCTTACCCTCCAGATGAAGGTGTTCTTAGAAAATTATTCTATAAAAATCGATCGAGGGCGGCCCCCTCGAGTAAAATTAGCAGGGCCGCCCCGCGCGCTACTCTTCTTTAGCTGTTCCCTTACCTCCAAATAATCCTTAATCACCTGCTGGTGATCGAAAGCATAATCCATTTTCAAAAGATCTGCATACTTAACCACCTGGACGCCTTTGGCATCGTCGCCGGCGCGCGGGGTTCCTTTCGCCTGGGCGACGAAGACGGTGGCGATTGTATGAAAACGCGGATCTCGGCCGAATTTTGAATAGGTATGAAATTGTCTTAAAGAAACCAAATCTAAATCTGTTTCTTCTTTAGCTTCGCGGACGACGGCCTCTTCCAAACTTTCGCCGTAATCAACAAATCCTCCCGGCAGCGCCCAGCCGAAAGGCGGGTTGGAACGTTCAATCAAGACAATTCCATTTTCTAATTCAATAACCGCGTCCACCGTCACAAAAGGCCCGAGGAAAAAATGTTCCTGCATATGACGGATATAGCCGAAGACCTCCCGCTCAAAAACCCCGTAAGCCTCGTCGTCATACAGACATAGAATCACACTTTTGATGGTCGAAGGATTACGAAAATGTTTCAAAATTTCCTGCGCCATGATTTTGGCCGCGCCGATGAGCGGAAACCCTCCGACGCCGCAGCCCAGCGCCGGAAAAACGATGGATTCCAGTTGCAATGTCTCGGCGCACTTGAGGGCATTGGCACAAGCCTGACGGATTTTGTGTTCATCGGTCTTAAAATCCATGCCCATCGTTGCGGCGTGGATCACATATTTCGCTTTCAATCGCCCGGCGCCGGTTGCGATAGCAGCACCGATTTCAATCGGCCCTTTCTTGACCGCTTCATCTTCAATCTCCTGCCCGCCTTTTTTTCGAATCACGCCAGCCACACCTCCGCCCATGAGCAGTTTGTTGTTCGCTGCGTTTACAATCGCATCGCATGATAATTCCGTGATGTCGGCTTTAATAATTTTTAAGTCGGTGTTTTTGATTTTCATATGAATTATTTATTTTGCAGTTTATCCATTGCTTTTCCTGTGGAAAAAAACAATAGTAACTTCTTCCCTTCTCTTTGCATTTTAAAAAAACCTTTTGAAGCAAGTGTGGTCAAATCCTTGCGAGCCGTCTCGTAGGCAATACCATGAGTATTTTTATGAGATTCAATTGTATAAGTTGTGTCTGGATGTTGAATCGAATGATAGATTAAGCTCTTTTGCCTTAAATTCAATCCTCTAAAATGACTTAATAATTGATTCGCTGTTGATACCTCACGTTGTTTATCCTTTATATATTTCCTCAATTCATTCAGCGCAAAGCAAACGGAAGATAAGTTATAAACTAAGAAATAGGTCAGGTCATTATCGTCATGTTCGGTATAAAGATATGCCTTTACATATTGGCCGGGTGCACGGATAAAATGTTTTGAAATAGATAGATACTGGAAAAGTTTATAGTCTCGACTCAAAAGATACCAATACATCAAAGCTCTGGCTGTTCTTCCATTTCCGTCAGTAAAAGGATGTATATACGCTAACCAGAAATGAATCATTGCTCCCTTAATAACGGGATGAATCCAATTAATTTCATCGTCTTTATTGGCAAATTCACACAAACTGCCCATTCTGTCTTCTAATGTGTCCGCTTTCGGAGGAACAAACACGACCTCATCCCTATAACGAATCTCGATATCATCATTTTTTCTTAGCTTCCCAGACTCTTCAGAGCGATCAAGAGTATCTTGTATGAGAATAGATTGCAGTTCACAAATTCGTTCCATAGAAAATATCGTTTTAATATTTTCACGAATATATTGCATCGCCTTCCAATTGTTAAATATCATTTGTTCATTTTTGTCATTAGGTTTGCGTCCGGACCTTAACATTTCCTTTGCAACTCGATATTCGGTGGAAGCCCCCTCAAGTTGACTTGATGCTATGGCTTCGTCCATTAAAGAACTAATAATATACGTTTCTCTAGAAGGAAGACTAAACGGATGATCAGTAATAATTTGTCCCCCTGACCATTTATCTACTTCGCTAATTTTACGATGTAAACTATCCGGTATCCAATAAGTGAAGAATTGATTATTTTTATCTTTTATTGGCGTCCGTTTGCTATTGGCATTTCTTCCAAATTTTAAATACGCCCATACTTCCTCAGCTTTAATTTCTACATTCTGTGGAACCTGAGGCCGAAGTTCTGTCCAATAATAATATTTATCATTAGCTTTTTGTATTAGACTCAGCAATCCCGGCTTGTAGATAATATCAAAAATCTTTTTAAAAAAATCAACATTGCCCATGAAATTTTCAAATTTAGGGGGGGATTCAATTATAGTCATATTCTAACTCTCCTTAATTACCAATTTAACATAAAATGGTAATTAAGCAATGTCAAAGTATATATTTTAATTGCCAATATGGGACAAAGTAGTAATTAAAGAGTAATTAAAATTATTTATTTCTTAAGTATTATTCAAATAAAGCTTTATAACATTTCTTAAATTAATGCTATTTACTATTCACTATTTTTCTAGCCAATGTCAATGCTGCTTCTTTTGAAACAATTTTTCCCATTGCCTGGTTTTCTTCAATTTTTTTTAAGATTATGGCAAATAGCGGCGAGGGTTTTAATTTCAATTCTTTAATCAAATCATGCCCCGTGATCAAACGAACAATTGGTTTTTGCTTTTTCATTTCAAAATAACGATCGATGAGTTTTCGCACGATGGTTTCGTGGTGGCGTTGATCGGCTCGGCTTGTAAGAGGACCGCGGGTTGAGCGTTGATCAGCGAGCGATAAAAGAAGAATGCTGACGGCCTCGTCTTTGGTATCCCGGAAATAGCGAAAGATCGACCGCTCGCCGGGTTTTCTGAAATTCGATAAATATCCCGGGCGAAGATGTAACCGCACCATGTCTTCCAACATATGCCGCTCGCGCACCGAAAGTTTCAGCATCATGGCGATTGAATGGACAATCGCTTTCCCAACGTGCTCATGGCTGTTAAACGACATCCGGTCTTTTTCTTGTTTTTGAGTGTCGGGTTTGCCGATGTCATGTAAGAGTGCGGCTAATTTCAAAAGATCTCGTCGCAGTCGTGTGCCGGAAAGACGTTCGCTCAGATAAGCGTTCAATTCGTTTTGTTTTTCGTCGTCTTGAATTTCCTGCAAAATTTTTTCGAGCTGATGAACGGTTTCTTGCGAATGCGGCCAGACATCCAGATGGTGATACCCGCCTTGCTTGACATCGAACATGACCCGGATCTGCGGGATGACCTCCTCGAGCAATCCGATTTTATCCATTAATTTTAAATTCTGTGCGGTACGCCAAGAAGCGAGGACCTTAAAGAATTCATCGCGGATGCGTTCGGCGGAAACATCTTTTAAAAGGGCGCGGTCTTTTTTGATTTGCGAAACGGTTTTGGATTCGATCTTAAAACTAAGAACTGCGCGTAAACTAAAAGCACGCAAAAGCCGCAAAGGATCTTCTTGAAAAACTTTCGGGGAAACCATGCGGATGGTTTTTCGTTTTAAATCTTTTTGGGCGTTGTTGAAATCTTTGAGAATTTTTAATAAAGGGGAATCTACCGACGCGGGCGGCGGCTGTTTCGCCCGGCGCTTGATCGAGTCGGCGAAACAGCCGCCGCCCGCGCGCCCGGTTTCCTCCTTCCAATCTTCCAAATCCACACACAACGTATTGATCGTGAAGTCCCGGTGCGCTAAATCTCTACGTAGCGTCCGGGCTCGAAAATCGGCAAAATCAAAAATCAGACTTTTGCCCTCATGCTTTTTCACGACCCGCGCACAGCCGTTTTCCTGATCCAGTAAAACAAAAGCCCCTTTGATCCGCCGGGCAAATTGACGGGCAAAATCAATCGCGTCTTTTTCGATCGCAAAATCAAAATCCAAACACAACCGATTAAGAAACAAATCTCTCAAGAATCCACCGACCAGATAAATTTTTAATCTTCTAGTCTTTGCTAAATCCTGAATTATTTTGAGTTGGGGATAATCTCTAAAAAGAAAAATCATTGAATTGGAATTGGTTGGATGGTTGTCGAATTATTGACCTTTGCGAACCAACCGAACGCTTTTCGAAATCAACTGCCGATGGAGATAACCCGCGTATCCGTTCGCTTGGTGATGCAAAGGTCAATAACTTAAGAAATCACGTCTTTAAAAACGCCGCTTTCTTTAAGACTTCCTCTTCTACAAAAATCTGGGCGTTGGAGCGAACCGCCAGCGCGATTCCATCCGAAGGGCGAGCATCGATGAGTTTACTTTTTCCATCAGCAGTCTTCAGCTCAAGCTTGGCGTGGAAAGTATTATCGACCAGTTTATCGATAATCAATCTCTCCAATGTGGCGCCAAGGCCATCGATTGTAGAAATCAAAAGATCGTGCGTCATCGGCCTGGGCACCTCCAGACCGGAGAGTTTCATTTTGATGCTGGAGGCTTCCAGAAAACCGATCACAATCGGAAACTGTCGCTCTCCTTTTTTTTCTTTCAAGACGATGATCTGATCCTGTCTTTTTTCATCAATGATGATTTTGCTTAGCTCGACGTGTACCAGGCTGTTCATGGTTGTGTTTCCTCCGAATCATGGATTAATGCTGGGGGTGGGTTGTGAGATTTGAGTCGAACGCATCCATAACCCAAATTGTGATATCTTTATCTTCGTTTTATTATTTCTTTATGCTTCTTCTCTTTTGCTTTCTGCGGACTTAACTTATCCTTATCCAAAATCCATTTCAATTCACTCATAAACTGATTCACATCCCGAAATTGCCGATAAACAGAAGCAAAACGCACATACGCTACCTCATCGAGGGCCATCAATTTTTCCATAATCATTGCGCCAATATCTTTAGAATCAATCTCCCGGTCGTATTTTTTCTGGATGGTCCGTTCGATCTGGGAGGTGATTTCTTCAATTTTATCAATGCTCACGGGGCGCTTTTCACAGGCTTTCAAAACTCCGGCAATGACTTTTTTTCGATCAAAAGGCTGACGGCGGTTATCGCGTTTGACCACCATCAAAGGAACTTGTTCTAAATACTCATAGGTGGTAAAACGCTTTTCGCATTGCAAACATTCTCGACGGCGCCGTACCGAAGCCCCAGCACCGCTTAAGCGGGAATCAACCACTTTGGTTTCTTTGAATAAACACGAAGGACAACGCATATTAGAGGTGGTGAAGGTTGCTTGAAGTCCCAAAAGGTTCCTGCGGTTTTAATTTTCCCGAAGAACTCTTGAGGACTTTATTTTCTTCCAACAAATTTTGATATAAAGGAAATCGTTGGGCCAGTTGTTCCACTTGGGATCGAATATCTTTTAAAACACGTTCATCGTCTTTATAGGTGATCGCCTCGTTGATCAATTGAGCAATTGTCTGCATCTCTTTTTCTTTCATCCCGCGGGTCGTGACCGCCGGGGTTCCGATGCGTAAACCTGAGGTCACGATCGCAGAAGCCGGATCAAAAGGAATGAGATTTTTATTCACTGTGATTTGCACCGTATCCAAAATATGCGCAGCATCTTTGCCGGTGATATTTTTCTTCCTTAAATCCACCAGGAACAAATGATTGTCCGTGCCGCCGGCAACAATACGGAGATCTCTTTTGGCCAAACCCTCAGCGAGGGCCTGGGCATTTCTGATAATCTGCTCTTGATACTGTTTGAATTCCGGCAAAAGCGCCTCTTTAAAAGCAACCGCCTTCGCCGCAACAATGTGCATCAAAGGCCCGCCCTGAATCCCCGGAAAAACCGTCATGTCAATTTTCTTCGCAAACTCCTGCCGGCAAAGGATCATTCCTCCTCGGGGACCGCGCAGCGTCTTATGTGTTGTGGTCGTGACAAATTCCGCATAAGGAACCGGGTTGGGGTGAAGTCCGACGGCAATTAACCCCGCAATGTGCGCCATATCGACAAAGAGATACGCACCGACGGAGTCACAGATCTCACGGAATTTCTTGAACTCAATAATCCGTGAATACGCTGAGGCACCGGCGACAATCATTCTGGGTTTATGCTTAACCGCCCAAGTTTTTATCTCATCGTAATCGAGCATCTCGGTTTTGGGATTCACTTTATAGGTCACGATATTGTACGTCCGGCCGGAGAAATTGATTTTGTGACCGTGGGTCAGGTGTCCGCCGCAGGCCAGATCCAACGCCAGAATCTTATCACCGGTTTGCAGAACCGACATATAGACCGCCATGTTCGCCTGCGAGCCAGAATGCGGCTGCACATTCACATGCTCGGCGCCAAACAATTTTCTGGCCCGATCGATCGCCAGACTTTCGACGATATCGACGTTCTCACAGCCGTTATACCAGCGCGCCGACGGATAACCTTCGGCGTATTTGTTGGTCATAACCGATCCCTGCGCTTCCAAAACAGCTTCAGAAACAAAATTCTCCGAGGCAATCAATTCCAGGTTGTCGTTTTGTCGTTTGATTTCTTTTTGGATGGCGACGTAAACATCAGGGTCGATTTTTTGTAGATCCATTGTTACTCCTTATCTTTCCTATAAGACCATAGGACATGCCGTGGCTCGTCGCTCGTGATTCGTGAACCGTCGAGAGGTCACGAGTCACGAGCGACGGACGACGAGTCACTGTCCGGACTGTATTTTTTTATCTTTTTGATAAATTTATTTTCAATCTGCTTAATCTGCCTCACCCGCCGCAGATGCCGGCCTCCGGCAAATTCAGTTTTCAACCACACATCAATGATCGAAAACATTTGTCTTAGAGAAACAAATTTTGCTCCTAAAACTAAAATGTTGGCGTTATTGTGTTCCCGGGAAAGAAGTGCAGCCTCTTTGTTGTAACAAAGCGCCGCATACGCCCCCGGAACTTTGTTGGCGGCAATAGTGTGCCCGATTCCCGTCATACACACCAGCATCCCCCGGGTGTTCTTTGTTTGCGCCACCCGACGGGCCACATCATAGGAAATCTTCGGATAATCACAGGGAGGCTGCGCCTGAAAAGCTCCGACGTCCACGACCTCAAAACCCTGTTTTAAAAGAAGACTTGTGATTTCATTTTTTAATGCGAATCCGCGGTGATCCGCGCCAATAAAAATTTTCATCCTTCGACGCACTCCTCATTTTATTTGTCGTTTGCTCAGGATGACCCTGAGCTTAGTCGAATGGGTCAAATGAGTTTCACTATCCTCTGGATAGCCTCCTTAATCATCCCTAAACATTCTTCATAAACATAGGGAGATTTTCCGATCGGGTCGGGAACATCCAGATCCCATTCCGACCCCCGGGTGGTATTGGCAAATTCGCGCAGCAGATAGACTCTTTTTTCAATTTCCGGAACTTTCTCTAAAATCTGATGCCGGTGATTCATCGTCATCACCAAAATAAGATCAGCTTTCTTCAATAAAATACTATTGACCGCTTGCGACTGATGCATCGAGGCATCAATCCCTTGTTTTTTAAGAACTTCGATCGTTTCGGCACTGGCCGCCGAGCGCAAGAATACCCCCGTGCCGGCGGAGGCGACCTCGACGTCGGTTCTGGCGCCCAACAGCTTCTTTAAAAGATATTCGGCCATGACCGAACGGCAGCTGTTTCCAGTGCAAACAAAAAGGATTGTTTTTTGCCGGGCAACTTTATCGACCTCGCTTTGAGTGATGGCACCCTCGCGCACAACCGTGGGTTCATCTTTTGTAAAATCAACAACAGACGATTCTGTGCCGATTGTGGCTGGGCCGCTATCCAGGGCGACATCGACTAACCCATCTAAATCTTTTAAGGCCTCCAGACAACTGCGAGGCGGATGATTTCCTTCCAGATTTGCCGAGGGAGCGGCGATAGGACAGGCCGCTTCCTCGATAAGACTGAGCGCAACCGGATGATCCGGCATCCGCAGGCCGAAGGTATTGTTTCCGTCTTGATTGGGGACAACAACAGTGAGCGGCCCCGGCCAAAATTTATCAATCAATTTGTAGAGCGTGGGATTATTATAAGAAGTAAAGTCCAATATCCTTAAACGCTGAGCGACCAGAATAGAAAAAGGTTTGTGCTCCGATCTTTTTTTCACTACGCGTAACCGTTCGATCGCCTGCCTGTTGTCCAGATTGGCGGCAATGCCGTAGACGGTTTCCGTCGGAAAAATCACCAATCCGCCCTGGCGGATCAGCCTGGCGCAGTAAGCGATTTTATCTAATTCCGGGTATTGGTGGTCAATTGTGATGACGCGGGTTTTCAAAGTGTGTAGCCTTATTGTGATTTTCATCTTAGACCATAGACAAAAGACCTTTAAAAAGGGTCTGTAGTCTATGGTCTAAGGTCTATAGTCCACTTTTTATATTTTTATCTTCAGTATTTTCTGCCGTTGTTCTTCTTTATAAACTTCTAATTTCTTTTCAATTTTCTTATCCGAAAGGCCCAAAATCCGTAGGGCCAAAATCCCGGCATTCTTGGCACCGGGTTTACCTATGGCAACAGTTGCAACCGGCACCCCCGGAGGCATCTGCACCGTCGATAGAAGTGAATCCAGGCCGTTTAAGGCAGTTGTTTCGATGGGAATTCCAATCACTGGTAATGTGGTGTGCGCGGCGACCACTCCGGCGAGCGCAGCGGAACCGCCAGCACCGGCGATCACAATTTTTACACCGCGGTCTTTGAGGGCTTCGGCATACTCCGCGGTTTCTTTCGGCGTGCGATGGGCGGATAAAATGCGTATTTCATAACCGACACCGAATTCTTTCAAAATATCCGCTGCTTCCTGCATCGTCGGTAAATCCGACTGACTTCCCATCATGATGGCGACTTGAGTTTTGTCCATTATTCACTCCTGTTTAATTTCCCACTTAAAATAACCGTTAATGTTCAACAATTTTTATTTTAATCAACTCGGTATCCAATGCACCCAACCACATTTTAGGATGCCCCGCACTAGGCAATGCCGTATATTGCCCCCCTAACCAATAAATCCCTGGTTTTAAAGGAGAATATTCCCAATCAGGGGTTGAATCTCCTAAACCCGTTTTAAGCCTTAGACCCATAATTTCGGTATCCCACTTTTCCCCTGACTGGAGAATCTTAGGTGTTGCAAGAGGACGAAGCTGATCGGAGACCCGGGTATAATTTGAAACAACATTTAATTTCTCATCAAAAACAGAAATAAACCAATCTCCAGACCAAGGATCAATTTCAACAGGTGAATCACTGATATTTGTCAAAGATACCCTCACCTTGAATATCTTTGAAAGCCGAGATGTCTTTCTCAATCGAAATGGTTGCCTTGATTCCGTTGACCGGCAATCCCAATAGTGGCTGATCGGCACGAATAGAATTTGTCCAAAACATCAGTAAACTTACACATAAAAAAATGTTTTTCATAATTTTCTTCTGATCAATCTTTTCAAATCTACACATGGATCCTGCGCAGCGCCTTGACCCCAATATCCCGTCGGAAAAAACATCTCTCAAAATGGATATGTTCCACCGCAGCGTAAGCTTTTTTGATGGCTTCATCCATCGTGTCGCCCAAACTCGTGACGCCCAGAACCCGGCCGCCGGAGGTCACGGTTTTTCCATTCACATTTTTTGTTCCAGAATGAAAGATGATAGTATCTTTTTCATTGAACTGAGAGTTCAGTCCAAAGATTTCTTTTCCCGCTTCATACGAACCCGGATATCCGCCGGAGGAAACGACCACACAAACACACGGCCGCGGATCCCATTCTAAACGGATCGTACTTAAATCTCCCTGACAGCTGGCCAGCATGATAGCGACTAAATCATTTTTCAGTCGAGGGAGAAGCACTTGCGTTTCCGGATCACCGAAACGCACATTAAATTCTAAAACATAAGGACCGGTCGCGGTCAGCATCAATCCCGCGTAAAGGATTCCTTTGAAAGGCGTACCCTCTTCTTTCATCCCTTGAATAATGGGTTCAATGATACGCGAGGCAATTTCTTTATGGAGTTCTTTGGAAACAAAAGGTGTCGGCGAGTATGCGCCCATCCCACCGGTATTGGGCCCCATATCTTCGTCGAAGATCCTTTTGTGATCCTGGGAGGAATCCAAAAGCACAAAATCTTCGCCGTCGCTAATGGCCAGCATCGAAACCTCATCGCCTTTTAAACATTCTTCAATGATCACGCGAGAACCGGCGTCATTAAAAATTTTTTTCTCGATCATTTCCTCTATGGTTTGTTTGGCTTGCTCTAAAGAACGGCAGATCACAACCCCTTTGCCGGCGGCCAGCCCGTCGGCTTTAATGACCAGAGGATAATCAGCCTCCCGCAAAACTTGCAAGAAATGCAGGGCTTTTTGGGTATCATCAAAAACTTGAAAGTCCGCCACCGGGATTTTGTGGCCCATCATAAATTCTTTGGCGAAAATTTTGCTGGCCTCAAGCTGGGCGGCGGCTTTGGTGGGCCCAAAAATTTTAAACCCGTATTTTTGAAATTCATCGACGATGCCCGCAACGAGCGGTGCCTCCGGCCCGACGACCGTAAGATCGATTTTATTTTCTGAAACAAATTTTAAAAGTCCGGGAATATCGCTGGTGTCGATTAAAACGCATTTCGCCAGTTTAGCGATTCCCGCATTGCCGGGGGCGCAAAAAATTTCTTTAACTAAACTGCTTTGTTTGATCTTCCACACGAGCGCGTGTTCGCGTCCGCCGGAGCCGATAACCAAAATTTTCATAATCTAAATAAATTTAACCTTCGCCTTATGATCCTTTACCACTTCCCCGATTTGCCAACTTTCAACACCTTGAACCGAAAAAAATTCTCGCACACCTGGCGCTTGCTCGGCGGAAACCACGACCGCCATCCCGATTCCCATATTAAAAGTAGTGAACATCTCTTGATCGGGGATGTTTCCTTTCTTTTGGATCAACTGAAAAATTTGGGGAAGTTCCCAGCTGCTATTGTTGATCTTGAAACATTTTCCGTCGGGCAGGATCTTGGTCAATTTTTCATAGAACGCGCCGCCGGTCAAGTGGGCGATGCCTTTAACTTCAAATTTTTCAAGCAACCGTAAAATCGGTTGAACATAAATCCGGGTGGGTTCTAAAATTTCTTTACTATATTTCATCAGTTCAGCCTTTGAAAAAACTTTTCGCACCAACGAAAAGCCGTTAGAATGCAATCCGCTTGAGGCCAGGCCAATCACACAATGGCCGCTCTCAATAGTTGATCCGTCGATGATTTTATCCTGCTCCACCACCCCGACGGCAAAGCCCGCCAGATCGTAATCATCTTCTTTGTACATGCCCGGCATCTCGGCGGTTTCACCGCCAATCAAACTGCAACCAGAAAGCTCACAACCCCGGACGATCCCACCCATCACCGCGTTTAAAACAACGGACTTTAGTTTACCACAGGCGATGTAATCTAAAAAGAATAAAGGTTTAGCGCCGGCACAGAGGATATCGTTAACATTCATCGCAACGAGATCAATGCCCACCGTATCATGTTTATTCAGAAAATTGGCAATGAGCAATTTTGTTCCCACTCCGTCGGTTGAGGAAACTAAGACAGGCTTTTTGTATTTGGAAGGATCGAAAGAAAACAAAGCGCCGAAGGCGCCCTTCCGTTTTAAAACCGATTCATTGATGGTCGAAGCCGCTAACCGGCTGATTCCGTCGACAAAACGATTGGCTTTAGGAATATCGACGCCGCTTTGTTTGTAGGTAAGTTTTCTTCTCATCTTTTTTTTAATTTATTACGTTGTTTTTGTTCAACAATTTTGATACTTTCGACGCTGGGAAGATTCTCTGGCATTTCTCCGCCAATCTCTTCAATAGTTTTGCGGACTTTCTTGCCGATGTCATAATGAGTCTGATTTGCTACTAACTTATCTTTGACATTCTCTCGTTTAAGCTTTGCTTCAGTTTGAGTGGCACGAAACAGGTTTGCAGCTAATTCAGTACTTCCCATATGATCTAATATCTGTTGGCCTTTTCTTAAACCTTTTCTAATGTGAATGTCCCGGGAAACCATTCCTCCGTAAAGACCTTTATACCCATGGTCTTGAAAAATCGCATAATCGATTGGTTCTATGATTCCAGCATTTTTAGCGACCCCCGCTAACTGTTTATTATGAACCTTCAGCTGATTCCTTAAGAATAAACGCTTTTCTTCCTCTGTTTTAAGAGCCTCATAATCTGCCTGTTCAATAAGTTCTTGTTTACGTGTTTGAACAGCGAAATAGGTTTGGCCTAACGCGACGATGGGCTTTAAGGGATCGGCATTTTGAACAATGAGATAGCAGGCATACCTCGACAGCCTTATATCCTGAATTTCTCGTTGAGCACCGGAGCCAATGGAAACCATTTCGAGGATGTCCTCGAAATGGTTTTCCAGAACTTGGCCACTATTTCTACAAGCTTCTTTAGCTTTATTCACGACCGGAATAAAATGCCTGAATTCCGAATAGCCTAATATTTGGAAGAGGTCCCTAGCAGACCAAAAATCCTGCCCCTGTTGGTTAATTTTCCGAATCTTTTCAAAAGCTGATTGATGCGTCTGTGGTAATTCTTCAGGAACGTTCACCTTGTTCTCCGATTCTTTTTCTGTTTTCATATAAAATTGATTTTTCTCAATCCCTATTCACAAGAATTCTTCTCAAATGTTTCCAAGAAAATCTTCTTACCGGTATTTTCAAAACAACGTTCTACTTTTTTTGTTTTCTTACTAACCCAATATTGTGTTTGCTCGCCACATACCCAACTATTTACTTTTAAGTATTTTTCATCCTCGTGATAAGCTGGGCCGGGATATAGCGAATCTTCATCGCCAATAAAAATTTTACAGCGATTAAAAATTCCTTTATCTTTTTTGGCTAACCAACATTTAATCACAGAGTTAACACTATCTTTATCTATTTTTGTTGTGAAATAGGTTTTAAAACAATCGACATAACCGTTATGTTTCAAAATAATCAATATAGTCGCCATGATGATAAGGAAAGAAATGCTTCTAACAACCCACTCAAAATATTTTCGGAGCATTTTTTCTCCTAGAGAAATGTTTGCTTTGCGTACTTCACCCCATTCTCAAAAATCCTCGCCCCATCACCGAATTCATCTTTTTTCTCGAGGCGTGTCCAAAACGGATGCTGGGTGAAAAGGAAATGACGCTCGGGATGAGGCATAAGCCCGAAGATGCGGCCGGTTTCATCGCAGATGCCGGCGATATCTTCGACGGATCCGTTAGGATTATCCGGATAAGCCGGTGCACTTCCTTCTTTAGTGCAATAGCGAAAGACAATCTGATTATTTTTTTTCAATCGTTCTAAAACTGCATTGTCTTTCGGAATGAATTTTCCCTCGCCGTGAGCGACGGGCAAAAAAACGGGGTCAAAAATTCTTTGAGTCCAAACGCACGGTGATTGGGGAATCGGCTGGAGATGAATCCAGCGGTCTTCGAAGCGGGCGGAGTCGTTGGTCGTGAGAGTGACGTCTTGGCAAAACGTAGCGCGCGCGCCGCGGGCGGGGGGCGGCCCTTTCGCCGATTCAAGATGCAAAAGGGCCGCCCCCCGCCCCGCGTCCGCCAACCGCAATTGCCCCGGCAAAATCCCGGCTTTAACTAAGATCTGAAACCCGTTACAAATCCCAATGATCAGCTTTCCTTCATCGACGAATTTAAGAATATCGTCCTTCAAACGCAGCCGCAATTCATTCGCCAAAATCTTTCCTGAAGCAATATCATCCCCATAAGTGAACCCGCCGGGAATTGCCAGGATGTGATAATCGCTTAAAACTTTTTCTTTTTTTGCAAGTTGATTAACATGCACCACGTTGACGGATGAGCCGCAACGTTCAAAAGCAAACTTCGTCTCACTATCGCAATTGGTGCCGGCGGTGCGTAAAATAATAACCTTAACTTTTTTAAACATGATTACTTTTACTTAACTTGCCGAGGACCGGGGAGGGGAGATGATCTTGATTGACGCCATACCTTTTCCCGATAAAAGCCGAAAACAAATAAAAGAATACAAACACATATCCCAACAGCTATTCCTGTTACACACCATAAAATCTTATTTTTCATCGAACGCTCCGAATAAACCACAAAAGCAATACGGATATCGTTATCCCGATAATTATGCCTACCATACCCCACATTAATTCTTTTTTCATACTCTGATTAAATGACCTTCCCCTCCCACAAAAGCGAAAGGAATTTTCTCCACGGCAAAATACGGATTTTTCCATGGAGGCGTTCTTGATGCTCGTTGCAGACTAAAATAGATATTTTCGGCGAAAACTCATCGGTGAAAGCGGCAAGGGCATTGAAATCTTTTTTATCCAGCCGCGGCGTTCCTTTCACTTCCAGAGCCGCTTCACCTTTGCCCAATACAAAATCCACCTCCAGTCCGGACTTTGTCCGCCAGAACTGGATTTCAAAATCACAATTTTTGTAGGAACGGTAGGCTGCAATCTCCATCAAGATAACATGCTCAAACGCCCGGCCAAATTCTTCCCCGCGTTCTTCCTGCAAAGTTCGTTTCGTCAAAAACCCAGCCACACCGACGTCAAATAAATAAAACTTCGCGGCTTGAGTAATCACCTGCCGACTTTGCCGCCGGTGAAAAGGTTCAATCCTCATGCCCAAAAACGTATCGATAAGGATCTGATAATACTCCCGGACAGTTTTAAAATCCACCCCGCATTCTCTGGCGATATTCGAATAATTCGTCAGTTGGCCATGAGAAAAAGCCATGGCCTCAAAGAAGCGGGAAAAGGCCGGAACATTGCGGGTCAACCCTTCAGCGAAAACCTCTTCTTTTAAATAATCCTGGACGTAAGCCTTCAAAGAAGGCTGATAAACATCCTGTAAGTAATGATCCGGAATCAAACCATGATTTAAAGCGCGAAGGAGATCGAGCTTCGCTACTTCTGGCGAAACCAGCGGAAACATTTCATAACGCCAGGCCCTTCCTCCCAGTAAGTTGGCATGGCCGCGCTTGAGTTTACGAGCACTCGATCCGCAGAGAATAAACCTCAAGCGTTTATTCTCGATCAGCCAGTGGATCTCATCGAGGATCTGAGGAACTTTTTGAACTTCATCTAAAATAATCGGATGCTTTAAGACCGCTTCTTTCTGGGCGAGAATTTGTTCTCTTAACAAAGCCGGATTCTTCGAGAAAGCCAGAAATAAATCTGTCTTTAAAAAATCATAGGTTAAACTACGCGGAAATGCTTCCCTTAAAAAAGTTGATTTCCCCGTCTTTCTTGCCCCCCACAGGAAAGCCGATTGTTTGGCCGGGAGATCGATTTGTAAAATTCTTTGAATTTGAGACATTAGACTATACTCCTATTTAGTCTGACCAATTAGGAGTATACTCTGGACATGAATTTTTGTCAATAAACCTGTCGACATTTTTCTTTCGATCACATCCAACCTCTAGCGGTCTAGAGGACTTACCAGTTTAACGGCCTCTGCCACGCCTGTTTCAGGCCATCGATATCGGTGGCCGCACATATTTTTTGATCCATTCCATACACCACAAACTCCGGCGACTCCTCGATGCGGCCGATTTCAGCGAAGGAAACGCCTTTCAGGCATTGTTCAAAATCTTTTTTCTTAGCCGGATCAACTTCGACGATGAATCTGGAATTCGATTCCGAAAAAAGCAGCATATCGTTTCGTTTTTTTTCCGCATTTAGATTTTTAAAAGGGCCTTGGTCTAAACGAATAGTCACGCCAACTCCGCCGGCGAAGGCCATTTCAGCAATCGTTACTGCCAATCCTCCTTCGGAACAATCATGCGCCGAACGCACTAACCCTTCTTGTATTGCTTTTGAAACGGCCTGAAAAATTTTCGTTCCCCGTTGGTAATCGACCTGAGGAACAGCATTCCCCAAGAAATTATACGTATCCAAATAGATCGAACCGCCCATCTCATCAAAGGTTTCTCCGATGATGTAAATCAAATTTCCAGCCCTTTTAAAATCCATCGAAACCACTTTGGTCACATCCTCGATGATGCCGACACTGGAGATCAAAAGCGTTCCGGGGATCGCCAGCGATTTTCCTTTCTCCATATATTCGTTGTACAAACTGTCTTTCCCGGAGATAAAAGGGACTTGATAACCCAATGCGGTTTTGTAACAACCTTCGGCGGCGCGTACCAGAGATCCTAAACGATCCGGTTTATCCGGATTTCCCCAGCAGAAATTATCCAGAATCGCGATGGCGTCTAAGTTTCCTCCGACGGCAATGATCTGACGGATCGCTTCATCAATACAGGAGGCCGCCATCCAGAAAGGATCGATCATTCCAAAACGGACATTGATACCGTTAGCGATCGCGATCCCTTTATTACTTCCTAATTTCGGTCGCAAAACCGCCGCATCCGACGGGCCGTCGCCATCGACACCAACGAGCGGCTTTAAAACACTGGTGCCCTGAACTTCATGATCGTACTGACGGATCACCGCTTCCTTGGAGGCCACGTTATAGTGAGAAAGAACCGCTAATAATTTCTCGGTTAAATCCTTAGGACACGGAAACCGAAGATCGTTGTTCTTCGTCTTAGCCCGAGGGAAATGAAAAACCGCTTCTTTCGTGATCTTCGGTATTCCTCGATGCAAAAATTCCATCGAAAGATCCGCCACCTGCGAGCCCTCAAAAAAAAGTTCTAACCGCTTCGTATCGGTGAATTCTCCAATGACGGTCGCCTCCACATTCTCGTCGGAAAAAACTTTTAACAGCCGTTCAATATTTTTTGCCGGGACAGATAACACCATGCGTTCCTGCGATTCCGATATCCAGATCTCGGTAAACTTCAACCCCTGATATTTGAGCGGGACTTTTTCTAAATCGACCCGGCAGCCTAAAGTTTCTCCCATTTCTCCGACGGCGCTCGATAAGCCGCCGGCACCACAATCGGTTATGGCCGTATAAAGATGCTCATCCCGGGCTTTGAACAAAACATCCATGGTTTTTTTCTCTTGAATCGGATTGCCAATTTGTACTGCACCCGATGACATCACCTCAGATTCCGAAGTCAGTTCTCCCGAGGAGAACGTCGCGCCATGGATTCCGTCGCGACCGGTACGGCCACCGGCAACGACAATCAAATCCCCTTTTTGAATAGACTTGTTAACTTTATCTTTCGGGATTATTCCGACATTCCCGCAAAAAACCAATGGATTGCCGACGAACTTTCTATCAAAAAGAATGGCGCCATTGATCGTGGGGATGCCCATTTTGTTGCCATAGTCCCGCACTCCGGCGACGACACCCTTCATCACGCGTTTAGGATGCAGTGTCCCCGAAGGAAGTTCTTTAAAAGACAAATCCGGCGGCGCAAAACAAAAGACATCCGTGTTGCAAATAGGTTTGGCGCCAAGTCCAGTTCCTAAAGAATCGCGGATAACTCCACCCACCCCCGTATTGGCCCCGCCGAAGGGTTCCAGCGCCGAGGGGTGATTGTGTGTTTCGACTTTAAAAGTGATATGGGAATCCTCGTCGAATTCAACGACACCAGCATTGTCGTGAAAGACCGAAACGCACCAGGGTTTATTGATCGCGGTCGTGGCACGGGCGATTGTGGATTTAAAAAGATTTTTGATGAACCTGGTTTTCTTTTTTCCGTTTTCGAAAGTGTGATAACGGATATTCCCGCGAAAAGTTTTGTGATGACAGTGTTCGCTCCAGGTTTGGGCAATGGTTTCGAGTTCGCAGTCGGTGGGGTTGCGTTTGATTGTTTTAAAATAGTTTTGAATCGCCCGCATTTCGCTCAGATTAAGAAAAAGCTGGCCCTTTTGGCTTAAAGATAAAAGTTCTTGATCGTTGGCCGCAAGGAGATCCACGAAAATGATTTCGAGTTTGAAGGCGGTAACGCGGGGGGGGGGCGGGCTGTCCTTCGTTTGTTTTTTCGGGACAGCCCGCCCTCGTTTCTCTCCCACATGCTGAATCAACTTATTCGAAAGGACACGGTTGACAATTGTGTTAAATTCCTGCTGTGAAATCCGACCATAAAGGAAATATCTTTTGGCAGTTTCGACCGATTCAATAGAATCAATTCCTAAATCCTTAATCCCTTTAAGAGCAGATTCCTCCACCGGATCCATAACGCCGGGGTTATAGGCAATTTCAACAACTCTCAGACTGGACGATAGATGTTTCGTTGGGACTAGTACCCCGACAGTTTTGTTAGAGTAAAAATAATCTTGAGTGATTGGATCGACGAGTAATTGCTGACATATCTTTTCAATTTGCGTCTCGCAGAGATTACCGTATAGAAGATAAATAAAGGTCACTTCAACCTTAACAATAGAGCGGATCCCTAAATCCCCAATGTCTTTTCTAACACTTTCTCCGCGGGCATCAAAGATACCTTTTTTTTCTTTTATTTCAACACGCCAGATCATTGTTTGAAAAATGTATAGGGAGTTGGATTTGGGATGAGGATGTGTTGTTAAAATGAATTATCGACTGACTCTACTTAACACTTCCTGGTAGGCTTCTTCGATATTTCCCAGATCTCTTCTAAACCGATCTTTATCAAACTTCTCTCCCGTGCCCACTTCCCACAACCGGCAGGTATCTGGAGAAATCTCATCGGCCAAAATAATTCTGTCTTTAAACTTACCAAATTCTACCTTGAAGTCAATCAAGTCGAGATGAAGCGTCAAGAAATATTCTGTCAACAACACATTGATTTTAAACGCATAATTTTTGATGATTTCTACATCACTATCGGTGGCAAATTGAAGCGCCCGGATATGATATTCATTGACGATAGGATCACTCATCGAATCGTCTTTATAGCAGTATTCTAAAATCGGGCAGGGGAGCCTTCTTCCTTCGGGCAGGCGGAAAATTCGGCATAATGAACCGGCTGTCACATTCCTTATAATCACCTCTAAAGGAATCATCTGGGCTTTTTTGACTAACACTTCCCGGTCATTCAAAATCCTGACATGATGGGTAGGAATTCCTTTAGATTCTAAATATTCAAAAATCTTCGCCGAGATATGGCTGTTCATGAATCCCTTGTGTTCGATCACTCCACGTTTGGCGGCATTGAAACAAGTTGTCTCGTCTTTGAAATAATGGATCACATAATCAGGAGATTCCGTTGCGTAGACGATTTTCGTTTTGCCCTCGTAGATCTTTTCGGTTTTTTGCATGGGGTTAAAAGCCCTATGAGGAAGGTCCTTAAATTAAGATCCTTCGCCCTTAGGGCTTTGATCCATCAGGATAATTCAAAATATCGTATCCGAGGATCAAAGCCCTAGTCTTTTGAATATCTTATCCCGATGTCTGGTGTAGTATTTGATGTCAAAGCAAGCTTCGATTTCACTTATTTTTAAATATTTGCGCACCTTCCGATCACGGTTGAGGACGTCTTTGAAGTCTGAAGTTTCTTGCCATACCTGCATGGCACACGACTGGATGATGGAATACGCTTCCTCACGAGTCAATCCTTTTTTCATGAGCTCAAGTAAAACTCTCTGAGAATAAATTAATCCTTTTGTCTTGGTTAAACTGGAAATCATGTTTTTAGGATAAACCAGCAATCCATCCAAAATGGGAATAAATTTATTCAACATATAGTTGAGAATGATTGTGCTGTCGGGAAGAATGATCCGCTCGGCGGAAGAATGGCTGATATCCCGTTCATGCCACAAGCTGATATTTTCGAAGGCCACCTGTGAGTTGGCGCGCAACAACCTCGATAACCCCGATATTCGTTCACAGGTGATCGGATTTCGTTTATGCGGCATGGCCGAAGATCCGATTTGTCCTTTAAAAAATGGTTCTTCCACCTCTAAAACTTCGGTCTTTTGTAAAAGTCTGATTTCGGTGGCGAATTTATTCAAAGAAGAACCGATCAAGGCAAGGGTTGTAACAAAATGACAATGGTGGTCTCTTTGAATAATTTGAGTGGCAACATTGGCGGGGTTAAGATTTAATTTCTCACAGACATATTCCTCGACGGCAGGATCAATGTTCGCGTATGTCCCAACCGCCCCGGACATTTTTCCGATGCGCATTCCTTCTCGGGCCTGCTGCATACGCTCTAAATTTCTTTTTGTTTCATCATACCATACAGCTAATTTAAGACCAAAGGTCGTCGGTTCTGCGTGCACCCCGTGAGTGCGGGCAATACAGACTGTATCTTTATACTTTCTTGCTTTAATCTTCAAAACATTCAAAAGCTTTTTTAAATCCGCAATAATAAGATCACTGGCTTCAACGCATTGAACCGAAAGGGCCGTATCCAAAAGATCCGAGGAGGTCAATCCCATATGCAAGTATCTTGACTCTGGTCCCAGACTTTCCCCGATGTTGACAATAAAGGCCACCACATCATGCTTCGTTTTTTCTTCGATCTTCTTCACCTGTTCAAGATCGAAAGCAGCATTTTTTCGGATCTTTTCCATAGCCGCTTTTGGGATAAGCCCAAGTTTAGTCATGGCCTCACAGGCAAGAACTTCGATTTTGAGCATAATTTCCATCTTATGCTTCTCTGACCAGACACCACCCATCTTCGATAATGTATAACGTTCAATCATTCTTTACTCCTTTAATGATGACTTTTTGCTTCTACTTCGCGCAGAAAAATTAAACGCTGGTAGGCACTGCGTAGGAGCATTCTGCTTCGCTGAAATTTATTCCTGTGTAGCCCATACCAGTGTTTAATTTGTGCGGGGCGAAGCAGAATGGATGTAATATATCAAAAAAAAAAATTTAATCAAACAAAATAAAAAAATAAACCGATTTTTAGCACTTTATAAACCATTGTTATAAAGTAAGATGGAATTCTGGACAACTTTAAGGGGGAATTTAACGCTCCTGTGCGGCTTGCTCTTCAAGGATAAAAAAATCGCACACGGCGTTACGGTATTAAAGATTATTTCTTTTGATCTTCTTTTTTATTTTCCTGAGCAGGCATTTTCTCCTGAAAGTAAGCCATGCTCGCATTCATACTGTCTTCCATCAATAAAGGCATCACTTTAATCAACTTACGACCCGTTTCACCTTTATAAAACGCAATCAGTTCTTTCAACTCATCATCCGTGAAATATTTATCATAAATAGGTACCAGCCTCGAGATAATTTCATTAATATTTAATACCGACTTTAAATTCGCGGCTTGCTCAACGGGTGCTTGCGCGACGATCTGATTGAACATCTGGGTCATCGTTTCTTTTGTGCCACTGACTTCAATCAATTCCAATATTAAACTCTTTTTCGCATCCGTTATATTGGCTGCCGCTTGAGATACCCTAGAAGTCTGGGGCAGGGCAGATGACGTGGATTCTGGGGAAACTACCGGGGGAGGAGGCGTGAGGGAAGGGGGAACAGTTGTTGTGGGCATGGTTGGTAATGGAGAAGGCAAGGAAGGTTCTGGCTGCTTTTGAAGTTCAATTGGCTTTTCATTCGCGGCACTGGAAGGAGAGGCTGTTGGCTGAGGTTTTTCTACGGTTGTGCTGCCAGAAGGGCTCTGATTATCTGCGGCCTCGATATGATCAATCTCATCGCTATAGTAGGTAATTTTCACTCCGCTTATATCCACCTTAACTTGTTTATCATTCTTCTCAACAATTTGTCCCCGAATTTTTTTTCCGTTTTTTAAGTAGATCATTTCGGCGAAACTGGTTGTGTCAAAGCTCAGTAAAAACACACCAACCAGAACAACAGTCCATTTGCTTTTCATGGAACTCCTCCTCCTCATTTTTTTAAATTATGATTTATTTTAGTCTTTTTCTAAAAAGCGGTCAAACAAAATGTCGCTTTCTTTGTGCCCTGAAGATAATTTAGAATACCTCATCCGAGGGCTCATCCGAAAGCGTAGGCTAAAGGGGATATTCACACTTGATAAGTTTTGATGTTCTTAAAACCTTTTCCCAATTTGCTAAACATAAATTTCTATGCTAGCATGGACGCCTCTATGATCGAACAAATAAAAAAACAGATCAATCTTAGCCTGGAATCTTTCTTAGAGAAAATCCGGCACGAATATAAATTTCATCTGGTTAATCCCATTCTCTTTAAAAGCATCGAGGATTTCACTCTGCGAGAAGGGAAAAGGATTCGGCCTCTTTTATTGATCTTAAGCTATAAAGGATATTGCCCAAAAGGAAAACAACTATCTACCTCCTTTTATAACGCGGCAACCTGTATAGAATTTCTTCATAATTTCATGCTCATCCACGATGATATCATCGACCGCTCCAATCTCCGTCGAGGAAAACCAACGCTCCATCGCCTGCTTGAGAAAGCAGCCAAAACCAAAGAGCAGGAAAAGCTCGGCTATGATTTAAGCATCATCGCTGGAGATATCGTGTATGCCCTGGCGATCGATGCCTTTTTATCCATCCAAGAAGCTCCGGGACGTAAAGAACAGGCCCTCAAATATTTTATTCAAACAGCGGCATTTACCGCTATGGGAGAATTCATTGACATCCTGCACGGAGTTGAAAAAATCCATAAGATTAAAGAGAAAGATGTCTTTTTGAACTACACTCTCAAAACAGCCCGCTATACTTTTGAATGTCCGCTGGTTATCGGGGCGATTTTAGCCGGTGCCCAAAAAAAAGACATCCAAAACCTTTCGCAATTAGGGATCCTGATCGGACAAGCATTTCAAATTCAAGACGATATACTAGGAATTTTTGATTCAGAAAAAAATATCGGGAAATCCATTTTAAGCGATATTGCCGAATCCAAAAAAACTATTCTAGTCTGCCACGCCTACCACAAACTGCCTTCCCGAAAACGGAAAAATTTCATGCGCTACTTTACGAAACCCAAAAAATCTTATGCCGATCTTGTGGCCATCCGCAAAATATTCCTCGAATCCGAAAGTCTGCACTATAGTCTTGCCGCCATTAAATCCCGTTTGGATAAGTCTCAAGAAATCCTCCATAAACTCAAAATGAATATCATCTACCGCCGACAGATCGAAAATTCTCTATTTTTATTATTCAACGAAAGCAACAAGATCGCCCAGCGTAACGGAATCAATATTCAAACGGCCGAGATTTAGCCACAGGATAAACCTTGAAGAGCTTTTATCCCTCGCTTCATTAAATTTGCAATATCTAACGTTATAGAACAGCGAGGGATAATACCCCGTTTTCCTCGAGTAAAATATTGCAGATTTTTGAAACGGGGTATACATTATTTCTCTTTTAACCGTTTTGCATCTTGGATGAAATCAATAAACATCTTTTCCTCCGGATGATACCTTAAGCCCTGCTGCCAGATGACGATGGCCCGATTATACTGGCCCTGATTGCCGTACAACTTTCCCAATTCCAGATGTGCAGTTTTGTTTTGCGGATCCTTCTCCAAGGCCCTCGAATATAAAGCAAAGGCCATGTTCGAATAATGATTTGCGGCAAACAAACTGCCTAACTCGGTCAGCCGTTGGGGATCCTTCCCTTTCAAAAGAATTGTTTTAGCCCAAGAAAAGGCGGCAGATTTATCGCCGGATTCCCAGGTAATTTGAGCTAACAAAAACATCGTTGGTTCATCGTTCGGATCGATCTCCAAAATCTTTTCTAAAATACTTTTTGCCTTCACAAATTCTTTTTGTTCTCGATAAGCCAAGGCGAGATTATATCTCGCTTCAACCGAAAAAGGATTTAACTCAATAGCTTTAATATAAGCTTCCTGGGATCCGGCAAGATCACCGATCTTACTTAGAGCAATCCCCAAATTCGTATAAGCTATTTTGCTCGGTTTCAATTCTAAAGCTCTTCTAAAATCCTGAATAGCCCGGGTTGTGTTTCCTCGCGACATCTCTATCAAACCCAAATTATCATAACTTTCTGCTCTCTCCCAGCCTCTAGACGACAAGTAATAATACAATTCTTCGGCTTTCTGAACCTCGCCGTTCATATAATAAGCATCTGCTAAAAAACCTATACCTAATAAATTTTGCGGAACAACCTTCACCCAATACTGACAATATGTCTTCTTGTCTGCCCATAACTTATTGTGCTGGCGGGAAACAAAAATATAACTCATTAAAAAAAACGAAGTAAGAATGCTTAACCATATTTTTTTATTCCGGGTAACCGCGACTATTAAATCAGCCAAAAAGATTAAGAAGCCAATGGTTGAAAAAGACATCCAATGCGGTTCAATCACAAATCCTAAAGCAGATCGATAAAAACAGGCCACGGTCAGAGGGACAAGACCTATCGAAAACCAAACCAAACCAAAGAATCGGATATTTCCTTTCAGAACAAAGAAAAGCCAATAAAAGTATAAAACTAATCCAACCCAGAAACCTAAATTCCACCATATTAAATTTTGGGTCACAGTGGGTACAAACCACATGAGAACAATATCTTTCAGGAAAACTAGTTTTGCAACGTACCAGAGAATAATCTTGGTAAAAGAAGCGATATAACTAAATATTGAAACTTTTAATAAAAAAACTTTATCAAATATATGAATTTTTAAACTAATAAAATGCATTCTAAAAATGACATAGGCACATACCAATAAAATATAAGGAAAACATCCTCGAAGAGTTTCCTTTAGATTGTATTTTTTGACAAAGAATAAAACTGCAGCAAGATATAATGGATACATAATCGTTGATTCATGGGACAACAACGCAACCGAAAACCAGATTAAACTCATAGAAAGATAAAACCAACGCCTTTTTGAGGAAGCCAGTAAAAAAAATATAATACTGAGATTAATCGGAAAAAGAAGAGCTGAACACGCCCCAGCCGTATAATTCACCAATAAACCATTAATCGGATGCGCAATAAAAAAAAGACTGCTCAAAAAAGCGATCTTCCAGTCCTGAAATAACATATTCAATAACACATAAAGCGTAATCCCGCAGATATAAAAAAGGATAAGCATGACTATATGATGACCAAACGGATTCGACCCAAACCACAAATAATTCAACATGCTGATGATGTGTGGAAAGATGCGATAATCCTGACTTTTGGAAGTTATCGAAAAATTTTTCAGTAAAAATTTAATATTGTGCATTTGCGAGTTGCCAATGAGCATTTCATAATCATCAACAGTAAAATTATTAGATAGGCTATTACTGTAAGTGACAAAACACAAAATCAGCAGAAGACCAGCCGCGAACCAATGTCTGCGATTTTTATTAATCGTTCTTTCCATTTCAGTTTTTATGAACCATTAACTCGTTAGCTTCCGTTATTAATTCCTTAAATTCCGGTTCATCGGGGTGATACCGCAACCCTTCCTGCCAGATAACAATCGCCCGGTTGAACTGTTCTGCATTCCCGTACAGCTTGCCCAATTGCAAATGGGCATTCTTATTGTACGGATCAATTTGCAAAGCTCGAGAGCATAAAGCAAAAGCCATCTTGGAATAACGGTTCGCGGCAAATAAACTGCCTAATCCGACTAACGCTTCCGGATCTTTTCCTTTAACAAGGAGTTGTTTGGCCAACTCCAAGGCCGAGGGTTTATTCCCAGCACTCAAATCCATCTCAGCCAAGAGAAACAGACTCGGTTCATTATTGGGGTCGATTGCCAGATTCCTTTTTAAAAGGGCGATAGCTTTCTCATATTCTCCCTGCTGCTGATAAATCGAGGCCAAATTTAACCGTGGCTCCAAAAGGAAAGGATTTAAGCCGATGGCTTTTAAAAAGGACTGTTGCGCCATTTTCCTATCGTTTATTTTTAATAAAGCATTTCCCAAATCGTTATAGGTCACCGCTGAATCAGGATTAAACTTAAGCGCCGTCCGGAATTTTTCAATCGCCAATGTAAATTTTTCTTCCTGATAATCCATTAATCCTAAATTGGTGTAAATCTGCCAATCGTCAAACTGTCCAGCCAAAGCCTGCTCACTTAATTTTCTCGCCTTTTCGTATTCTCCATCGCGCATATAACAATTGGCGAGATGAAACATCACGCTTTTATATCCGGGAACAATTCTTAACCAGAATTGACAGTATCTTTTTTCATTCGCCCAAAGATAATTGTGTTGACGGCTGGCTAAAACATAAGCCACCAAAAGTATCATAGATAAAATTGGTATCAAATTTTTGTTAAATTTTTCTCCTCCCCTAACGATCAAGTACGCTAAAAAAATAAAAAAACCAATCGAAGCAAAAAAAAGCCAATGCGGTTCAATCATTAACCCTAAATCCGTGTGAAATAAACACGCCATGGTTACCGGAATAAAACCGATCAAAATCCAAAAAACGGCAAATGCTCGAATGTCTTTTTTCCAAACCACAAATATCAAATAAAGACATCCCAGCACAATACAGATAAAAATTAAATTCCAACCGAGGAGAGGGTGCCTTACGAGAGGCGTCGCCCAAATGAGAACAATATCATTTAAAGTAACCAGTTTTGAAATATACCAAAATACCAGCTTACTAAAAGTTGCCAGATAATTTGTTAACGACATCTCAAAGATAGGGATTTTATTGATAATATTAGATTTCAAACTCGCGACCTTCAAACGAAAAATAAAATAGATGAACAAAATCACACCATACGGAAAGCATCCCTTAATAATTTGCTTTAAACGGTATTTTTTGATAAAAAATAAGCCGGCAGCCAGATACAAAGGGAAAGCCATTGCTATCTCGTGGCATAATAAAGCAATAAAAAACCAAAGATAACTGATAACAAGATAACTTTTATTATTCTTTTGTTCGACCAACAAATAAAAAGTAAGGCTTAACATAACGGAACAGATTAAAACGGAATACCCTGTTGCTGTTTTATAATTCACCAGCATCCCATTAATAGGATGAGAACAAAAAAACAGACTCGCCAAAAGCGAGACTCTTCCATCTCGAAGAAGAATATTAAGAAATCCATACACACAAAGACAACAAAGATAAAAAGCAAAAAGATTTAGCAAATGATAACCAAACGGATTAGCGCCAAAAAGTAAATAATTCAACATAATCAAAGCGTGCGGAATCGGTCGATAATAAACGATTTTTGCCTTTGGATGATCAACCGGAATAAAATTATTAAGGAAAAAATTTATCGACCGAATCTGAGGATTCTCGAGAATTAATCCATAATCATCTATCATGAAATCATTGTGTAAACTATTACTATAGGTGACAAAACATAAAACAAATAAAACCACCGCAGCCAACCAATGCTGTTTATTTCTTTTAAAAGATTCTATCATGCTCGTTCCCAAAATAAACCTTCCTTTCGCTGGCATCAAATCAATTGCGCGGCGATCTCATCTAAAACCAACCGCCCTTTTGCCGTGGCTTTCAGATAATCGTTCTCGCAGGACAAAAAACCTTCTCGGATAAACCCGCTGATTTTTTCTTGAATCTCCCGGCTAAGTTTCCCGACTAACTTCTGCTCAATTTCAGCAATCTTCACGCCTTGATTCATCCTTAAACCCAACAACAGGATTTCCATGAATCTTTGGTGAGGCGTTAATCTTTCCTGGTTTTCTACGGGAGTTTGATTGTCTTTGATTCTGGTCATATAGTCGCTTATCTTCGCAACATTCCAAAAACGCACTCCCTCTTGATGAGAATGAGCGCCGACGCCTAAGCCCACATAATCTCCTCCTTGCCAATAGTTGAGATTGTGCAAAGATTCTCGGCGGAGTTTCGCAAAATTACTGATTTCATATTGTTTGAATTCGGTTTGCGTTAAAAGATACGTAACCCATTCATATTGTCTGGCTTGATCTTCAGTTGGATCAAGCTTCACTTTTTTTTTGTAAAAACGACTGTTCTCTTCGATCGTCAACGTATAAAGAGAAAGATGTTCACTCCCCAAGGCCGTTATGCTCCAGACATCCTGCGTGATTTCTTCATCTGTTTGTCCCGGAAACGCATACATCAAATCCACATTGATGTTGCGAAATCCGGCTTGGCGTAAATCCCCAAAAGCCGTTAACGCCCGACGGGCATCGTGACATCGGCCCAAATAACTTAAATACCGATCGTTTAAAGTTTGGATTCCCAGACTGATTCGATTCACCCCCAAATCATGCAACAATTTTGCTTTATCCAACTCTAGGCCTTCCGGATTCGCTTCAATTGAGATTTCGCAATTCGCAGTGAATTGAAATTTTTCTTTTAACATCATGAAAAGTTTTTTCAACTGCCCCGGATTCATGTGGGTCGGTGTCCCGCCGCCCAAATAAACTGTCTTAACCAAAGTACCCCGGTAACACTCAGCTTCTTGGTTGAGGCAATCCAGATAGGAATCGATTCGGTCGTCTTGGCCGATCGCCACAACAAACGAACAATAAAAACATTTCTTTTGGCAAAAGGGAATGTGGATATACAAAGAAATCATTTCGGTTTTTACCTACCCTCAACCGCTAATATACTACATCATGCCTCACCCAAAATCTTTCAAAGAATATTTTTTTATCACTTTTCGAGTTTTTTTATTTGGTTTTGTGATTTGTTTGTGATTTGTAATTTGTGTATTGTCAATTTGGCTGCGGCTTTGCTGCGTTATGGGACCAGACTCACCTCGGGAGAAGTTTAAAAAAGGATTCTTTCTTTGGCGGTTCCTTTCTTCATCTGGTGGCTTTGGCCGTGGCCATTCTTTGGGGGATGGGAGTCAGAACCATTCTCTATAACCGAAAACTTTTTAAAAAAGGATTATTTGATCCGTGGCGTGTTTCTTGGGAAAGGAACAGCTAAAATAAGATTTGTTTTTAAACCGGCTTCCTTTTATTCAGGAGCAATTTTAAGCGGCATAACTCTTCTCCTCCTTGGATTCTTCTGGGAGATCCGAGGGCTTTCAAAGACGAAAATAGGAGGAATGGAGTGAACCGGCAGACTCCAGCGTTTCAGCTATTTTTATTCTTTTTTTTCTTATTATATTTTGCTTTAATGGCTTCGTATTTTTCAGGCATATAATATTTCATCCATCCTTCGGAATAAAGCCTTAGCCATTCATCGGTAGCCTTCTCGATACCGATATTGTAACCAGCCTTTTGACTTTCTATCCACAAATGCCGATTGATCTCCTCAATGACTCTTTTGTCTTTCAACAACTCTCGCACATCTTCAATTTTCATGACCTCTTCCTCCTTTTAATTCCCAAAAGACTTTAATGTGATATTAAACGCGGAAATTATAGCCCAAAAACCAAGGGATGCAAAACAAAATTACCTGTTTAATTTTTCTCTATAGACAAATGTGCACAATAGAATTCCGGCTTCATACAAAACCACCAAAGGAATCGCCATCAAGAGTTGAGACATGCAGTCCGGTGGAGTTAAAATCGCACTGATAATAAAAATAAAAACAATAGCGTACTTTCGTTTCTGCCGCAAGAATTCCGGAGAGGCGATTCCTATCTTCGTCAAAAATACAACGACCAAAGGCAATTCAAAAACAATTCCAAATGACAAAACAAAACTTCCCACAAATGAAATGTATTGGCTCACCGATATCAGCGGAATCAGCGATGGAGAAGAAAAGCTTAAGAGGAATTTTAAAGATATCGGCACAATCACCACATACCCAAAGATCGTACCGGCCAAAAAAAGGATCAGGGACACCGGAGCAAAAATAAAAACATACCGTCGTTCGGATTTGGTTAAAGCACCAGCGGCAAAGGCCCAAATCTCATATCCAACAAAAGGAAAAGCCAGCAATACACCTAAGAAAAATGTGACATTGATTGTCGCCAGGAAGGCTTCGGCCGGAGAGGTAAAAACGAGGTGTCCGATGGGCTTGATTAAAAATTTTAAAACTTCACTCGAAAATCCATAGGCGACAAACGCGCAAACGACAACTACCCAAAGGGATTTTATAATCCGACTTCTTAACTCTTCTAAATGTTCTAGGAAAGAAAGATGTCTATTTTTTGCGTTCACTTCGTTCACTTCTGGTCATGATCCATCGGCGTTTCTTTACTGAGCTTTTCCTTTCCAACTCCCCATCTCCCGTTGGTTTCATCGACGCTATCGGCCCGCCTGCCAGTTGAATCGCAAATCGGCGGACAGGGAGATTTGGAGTTTTGTTTAACAGCAGGAAGCTCAATAACATCATCCTGAATATCTTTGGCTGCTTTTTTAAACTCTCTAATCGCTTTGCCGATTGCGCTGCCGATCTCCGGTAAACGTTTCGTTCCAAATAAAAGCAGGATAATCACAAAGATGATGATCAACTCGCCCATTCCGATTCGTCCCATACTATTCCTCCTGCTTAAATATTTTTCAATCGTTTCTATAAATAACGGTCAATTTCTGGCCTTAATTTTATCCCAACCCTTTCAAAGGAATCTAACAAATCGTTATATGTTCCTTTACCACTTAAACTCTTTGAAACCACCGGCATATAGATTCTATTTCAGCTGATTTGTTGGGAGAGGTTACCGCTGTTGACAAATCGTCGATTATTTTTTGTATTTGTTTATGCGCATTGAAACTGGAGACATCAAGCCCAACGGCTTGCATCCCCAGTTCATTGGCTTGAACTAAAATGGTGCCGCTTCCGCAAAAAGGATCCAAGACAATATCGCCTTTTTGGAAATAAACTTCCCTTTTAAAATCATTTCCGTCTTCATCAATTTTTCCTTTCTGGAATGCTGCCATAATTATTCGTCCATAAAAAATTTTGTCAATCATTATTTACTACACTGTGATTCCCAGATCAACCGCTTGTCCAAATTTTTTTAATGCTGGAGAAAAGGAGAAGCCTATGATTCTTTAAAATGGGGGGAAATTCGAAAAAAACGTCATCTGAAATTCTGGGGTTTAAAGAAAGGCAGCCGGGCGGGGCTTGACCGGCACTTCAATCGCAGGTCAAGCCCCGCCCGATTATCATTTATGCTCTTCCTTCTTTTCCGTCGAAGAACACCCGCAACCGCTGCCGCAAGATCCTTTCTTAGATTTCATCTTTACTAAGAAAACAATCGCACCTAAAACAACAACCGCCGCCAGTATTGATTGAAGATTCATATTCACACTCCTTTCTCTTTTACTCACCATCCCAACAACCGCCCGCCTTGAAAAACAATAAAAGCCATGACATAGGCTAAGCCCGTCATATAAAAAATTTGAAAAACCGGCCAGCGCCAACTGTTGGTTTCCCGAGACACAATCGCCACCGTACTCAAACACTGCATGGCAAAGACATAAAAAACCATCAAGCTGATGCAAACAAGCGGTGTAAATAACCGCTGGCCGTCGGGCCAGCGCGCTTTTAAAAAAGCATCACGTAAAGGTTGCACCTGCTCTTGAGAGGCATCGATATTAAAAACAATATTCATCGTACTGACAAAAACCTCGCGGGCCGCAAACGAACCAATCAATCCAATCCCGATTCTCCAATCATACCCCAACGGTTTGATGACGGGCTCCAGTGTCCGCCCCGCCATTCCCGCAAAACTTTTCTGTAAACTCTCCTCGGGAGAAAGACCGTCATGTTTCGGATAGGTCATCAAAGCCCATAACACAATCGAGAGTCCAAAAATAATCGTTCCCGCTTTTTTTAAGAAAAGATAACTTCTCTCCCACATGTGCAAAACAATCGATTTCAAAGAAGGCCAGCGATACGGCGGCATTTCCATAATCAGAACCGGCGTCTGACGTTTGAATAAAGTCTTCTTTAAAATCAGCGCCACACCAAACGCTCCAACGATCCCCAAAAAATACATACACAACATGATCCCCGCCTTCTGAAAAGGAGAGGCTACCGGAATAAAAGTGGCAATCAAAAGAGAATAAACCGGCAGCCGCGCGGAACAACTCATCAAAGGAGCAATCAAGATTGTGACCAACCGGTCTTTGTTGCTTTCAATAGAGCGGCTTGCCATAATGCCGGGAATCGCGCAGGCAAAAGAACTCAAAAGCGGAATAAACGATTTCCCATGGAGACCGGCTTGGCTCATCACCCGGTCCATAATAAACGCAGCTCTGGCCATATAACCGGTATCCTGCAAAAGCCCAATGAAAAAAAACAAAATCAAAATCTGCGGCAAGAAAACCACAATCCCCCCCACCCCGGCAATAACCCCGTCGGTCATAAGATCGCGCAAATCCCCCGCCGGCATAACTGCCTTAATCCCATTGGCCAATTGCGTGAAAAGATTATCAATCCAATTCATCGGGTACGTGGCCACTGAAAAAATCGTAAAAAACATCAAACTCATCAAGCCGACGAAAATCATCCATCCCCAGATCCGGTGAGTTAAGATGCTGTCCAATCGATCGGTTAGACTTACCTTGATCTCGTGTATCTGATAAACCACATCTTTTAAAATATTTTGAATCCAGCTGTAACGGGCTTCAATGGCGGCGGAACGCCAATTGATTCCGGCCGCATTTAAATTCTTTCGAATCTCGCCAATACATTCCTGAACTTTCTGGGTTCCTAAAAAAGAAAGTTTTGTGGAATTCATGAGTGATAAATCTTCTTTCGCAATCAAAATCAACGCCTCGCTAAACGCCACACGCTGGTTGAGCCCTTCTTCCATAAGAATGCGAATGAGCTGCTCCATTTCTTTTTCCATCTGCTCGGGTAACCGCCATTGCCGCTGCAGCTGAATCTCCATCGGATGAACAATAGCTTGCTTTAACTGATCAATCCCCTGCTCCCGGCTGGCAACGGTCGTGACAACCGCAACGCCCAAGCCTCGTGCCAGGCGCTCGACGTCAATTTCTTTGCCTTGTTTGCCGGCGGTATCCATCATGTTGAGCACAACGACGATTGGCAGCCCCAAATCTTGAATCTGGCTGACGAGATAGAGATTGCGCTCCAAATTACTGGCATCTACCACGCAGACAACTAAATCCGGCACCGGAGTGCCCGGGATATTTCCTAAAAGCACATCCCGCGCCACCTCTTCATCGGGAGAACGTACCGCCAGACTGTATGTTCCGGGGAGATCCAGAATATTCACAATCCGTTCTCCGGCAAAGACCATGCGCCCCACTTTTTTCTCGACGGTCACACCGGGATAATTTCCGACTTTTTGCCGCAATTTGGTTAACGCATTAAAGACGGTTGTCTTGCCAGAATTGGGATTACCGGCGAGCGCGACCCATAATGTTTTCTTCTCTTGAAAAATGGTGTTGTTGGTCATAAATAGCTTAGTCCCAAGACCATGTCATACGTGTGACATGTGACCCCTAATATAACCTGAGATTTTTTTCAGCATAAACGAACCCGAATCGCCTCCGCCTCATGACGACGTAAAGACAAATGATAGCCGCGGATTTTGATGTCAAGCGGATCTCCCAAAGGAGCGAAACGAACGACCTCAATTGAGGCACCGACGGTCAAGCCCATCTCTAAAAGACGCTGACCGATTTCTCCCTCGCCGATGAGCTTTACAATCTCCCCTTTTTGCCCGGCACTCATTTGGCTTAAAAACACAACATCCCCATTTTTTATAGGCGCCTGGTGAGAGGGATCGCTTTGTTGAGTATTCATCGGATAGAATATCTTTTTATTTATGAATCGATCGTCTCGGATTGAGGATAAGAAGAATAAATTTTTTCTACCAGAATGTTTTTGGCAAGATATTTACTGAGGGCAACTTTCACCCCGCAGACATGACAGATTAAGGCACTACCTTGCGCGACTTTACGGATCTCGGCAAACTCACAAAAACCCATTTCCCTTAATCTCTGACATACCGCGGGTTCACCGTGCAGAGCCTTGATCCGAACCGGCAGATTCATGGAAACATCGCATAAGGTATTGAACTTTTGGGATTCTATGGAAAGGCGGGGGGACTTCATGTGTTTCCTTCGTGCTTTTGGTTTCTAAAAACGGGACCTTCTTTTTCGGTGCATTCAGGGCAATATCCATTGATCACGTTAGTCCGCCAGAGGACTTTGAATTTTTCCTTCTGACAAATCTTTTTTTGAGCGGCTTCTAATTCTTGGGAATAAAACTCCACCAGTTTACCGCAGCCCACACACCGAAAATGGTCGTGATCAAAATGCCCCAACGTTCGTTCATAAATGACCTGGCCGGCCTCGGCAATCGATTCGCGCAAAATCCCGGCATCTAAAAAATAAGGAATGGAGCGATAGATCGAAGTCTTTGCGATCTTGGAAAGAGGATTTCTTTTACGGATCTTGAGGAATAAATGATCCACATTAAAATGTCCGTCGGAGCTATAGATCTCTTGAATGATCATTTCACGCTCGGAGGTGTAGCGCATCTTTTTCCGGGAGCAATACTGGCGGAAAACCGACGTGGCTTGCCTGACTTGTGGGATCTTTTTTGGGGAAGAAGGATTCATATATTTTCTGAATTTTATTGCAACTTAAGTGCAATAAGAATACTAAAAACATTTCACTCTGTCAAATTATTTTTGAATCAAATCCGTGTTCCTGATTATTGAGATCTTCGACGATGGGGCGGCCCCGCTGATGAATAATCGCAGGCGGGGCCGCCCCGCGTCTTTCTTAACTTTTCCCCAACAACTTAAACATCTTCGTCTTATACGCCTCCACGCCGGGCTGATCAAAAGGATTTACGCCCAGAAGATACCCCGATACCGCAACCGCCTTTTCAAAAAAATAATACAACTGCCCGGCGTGAAAACTATCCGCCTGACAGACGCTGATCGTCATATTGGGCACCCTACCTTCCCGATGCGCCATCGCCGTTGCCCGATAGGCCTGCTTGTTCACAAAATCCAGATCTTTTCCGGCGACACAATTAAAACCATCCAAATCTTCCTCTTCTTTAGGAATCAACACTTGGTGTTCGGCCTTATCGATCATCAAAAATGTCTCAAAAAGATTCCGCTGGCCATCTTGCATCAGCTGTCCCATCGAATGCAAGTCCGTCGACAAAATCAGCGAAGCGGGGAAAATTCCTTTTCCATTTTTTCCTTCACTTTCGCCAAAAAGCTGCTTCCACCATTCGGCGATATAAAACATGTTGGGATAAAAAGACGATAAGACTTCAATCATCTTTCCTTTTTTATAAAGAAGATACCGGGCCGCCGCGTATTGATAGGCCGCATTTTTCCCAAAATCTATTTTGGAATATTCTGCTTGCGCTTTACGTGCGCCTTCAACCATTCCTTTAATATCCACCCCGGCCATCGCCAGCGGCACAAGCCCCACGGGAGTTAAAACCGAAAACCGTCCGCCGACATCGTCAGGAATCACGAAACTACGATAGCCCATTTTATCGACGATTCTTTTTAAAGCGCCTTTCTTCCCATCGCTCACGCATAGAATCCGTTTCTTTAATTCCAATTCCTTATACTTTTTCTGCAGGAATTCTTTCACCACCCGAAAGGCGATCGCCGGTTCGGTAGTTGTTCCGGATTTGGAAATCATAACCACCGTCACTCTTTTGTCTTTCAAAGATTCCAGGAGATTGTACAAATAATCCGCACTGATATTATGCCCGGCGTAATAGATCGGAAGTTTTTCTTTGCCACCGACAAATTCGACGGTCGAACGAATGCCTAGATAAGACCCGCCGACGCCAATCGAAATCAACGCATCCGAACTTTCTTGAATTTCCTTAGCCAGCTGCTGCAAATCATGGATAAATCCGTCGCTGATTCTGGAGGGTAAATCCATCCATCCTAAAAATTCTTTGCCGGGGCCGGATTTGGATTCCAGCAGTTCATGGGCTTTTTGAATCTGGGGAAGGATCTTTGCGAAATCTTTTTTCTCAACGAAACCTTTTAGGTTGTCCTGATTAAAAGCAATGCTCATACCTATTCCTTTCTAAAATTGAATCTTATTTTCTTACCGGATGAAATCCTATTGGGGGACGCTTCGGTTCCGGAGAGGACATCAATTGTCGAATAGCATTCACCAAAGAACGGATAGCTTCGTCGTGTTTTTCCAATTTATGTTCTAGCTCACTCAGCTTGTGAGCCAATTCTTTATTTGTCGACAGTATTTCACGTATCCTCACAAACGCCCGCACAACAAACAGACTGACCTCGACGGCACGCTTTGTGTTAAGGACAGAAGCTGCCATAATCGCTCCGTGTTCCGTAAAGGCATAGGGATAACCTGCTGAATATTTTAGTTTCACAAGGTGGTCGCAATTTGCGACCACCTCAGCCTTTTCTCGTGCAGTAAGTTGAAACATAAAGTCCAAAGGAAATCTTTCGCGATTACGCTTAACCTGTTCATTCAAGCGTTTAGTTGTCACACCATAGAGCGTTGCCAAATCTGCATCAATAATAACTTTTTGTCCACGGATCAATAAGATCCGCTGTCCAATCTGGCTCGGGCTCAAATTAATTGTCTTGTTGCTCATTATTTTAATATTTTTTTTCTCGTCTTAAAAGTGGTCACGAAAAATGAATCTCCTCGCAGCAAGCTGAGGAGGAATAATCGGATTTATCCCTCGTTTCAAAAAATTTGCAATACTCAAAACATCTTCAATTCCAGAAAAACGAGGGATAATACCGCGCTTTTCTAGAATACTATATTGCAGATTTATTGAAGCGCGGTATAATTTCTCCAGTATACTGATACCACTTGCGATACGGGGTATAAATAGCGTCGAGGTTGAGCGGGCGTTTATGCGCACTGCCTTTGCAGTTCTCGCTGCAGCAGCCATCCATTTGAATCGCCGCTTCTTTTGCGCAAAGAAAAAGCCGGTTGCAGTGGGCGTTCGCGCAATTGATATAGGTATCGCACGGCTCACCGGATATTTCGCATTTGGAAATCGGTTCGGTTTCTTTGGGATTAATCGGAATCGCCAGACGATCATCGAAGACAAAACACTTGCCCTTAAAATGCGCCCCATCTTCTTTTTGGGCGTAATTGAGAATGCCGCCTTTCAACTGATAAATTTCCGCAAAACCTTTTTGTTTCATCAGCGACGAAAGTTTTTCGCAGCGAATCCCACCGGTGCAATACATCAAAATCTTTTGCCGCCGCTTGATTCCCGACCCCTCCAGCCACTGAGGAAAGTCGAAAAAATTTTCAACCGCCGGAATCATCGCGCCCTCGAAATGGCCAATCTTGCTCTCGTATTGATTGCGCACATCCAAAAGCACATAGTCTTTTTCTGATGCAAGTGCCCAACGCCATTGGTGCGGTTCGAGAAATTCTCCGGTTTCTTGTTGCGGATTGATTGCTGAAGTTTTTAAAGAAACAATTTCTGGACGGATCCGGACTTTCAGTTGATAAAAAGGGATGTAACCGCATTCCTCTTCTTTGAATTCTGTGTTAAAAAATTTCGGAAGCGAGCGCAAAAAATTTTTATAAGCCGAAATGTTTTCTTGGCTGCCCGCTAAACTTCCGTTGATCCCCTCCGCGGCGATATAGATTCGGCCTTTCAATTCCAGCGCCAGACAGCGCAATTTCTGTTCGAGCCAGAATTGATGAAGATCTTCGATGGGAGAAAATTTATAGTAGTGGATGAGGTGATACATGCCCATCTGTTTTTGTGTTGTGTCTGAAAGTTCACCCCGGGTTCGACGCGCGGGGGGCAGGTTGGGCTTAGCCTTCCTTGGCGATGAAGCCCAACCTGCCCCCCGCGCCAATCATCTAATTCCCCGAATCTCCAACCACAGAATCCTTCATCGGGGTTTGTGTGCCAGAGTCGTCTTTTCGCCCCGAGGCTTCCTCCAACTTCTTAATAAAATTCTCATCGACTTTCCCGCCCAATTCCAGAATCTTTCCTACATCCGCCCAGCTTTGATCATAATCGTTCATCTCTTGATAAAGATAACTGCGCCAGCTGTAAGCCATGATACACTTAGGATCCAACTCAATCGCTTTGGATAAATCCACGACAGCCTTTTCATAATCTTTTTTAACAATATAAACTTGCGCACGTTCGAGATAACTTTCGCTTTTCTGAGGATTGAGTTCAATAATCTTCGAGTGATCCGTAAGAGCACGATCATAATCACCCATCTTTAAATAAACCCTGGCTCGATCGTAATAAACCTTTGAGTCGTTAGTCCGTTATTCATGAAATCTTGACATTTAATGGCAAAATATTTTTCTGTATCGACGGAAAAATGCCCCATTGAACTTTATAAATTTCATGACTAACGAGACCTAGCCTGTTTTGGTTCTGGCTTGTCCAGGCTGGGAACCATCTTTAAATATCGATCATAATCAGCCAGGGCTTCTTTATTTTTTCCTTCATAGCAATAAACCACCGCCCGGTTTAAGATCGCATTGGTATACGTCGGCACCCATTCGATCGCCTTCGAGTAATCGGTGATGGCCCGATCATAATCCTTATGATCCATGTATAGAATGCCGCGATTGTAATAAGAAGAAGCATGGGTAGGATCTAATTGAATGGCTTTATTAAATTCGGCCAGCGCTTTTTCAAACTCTCCTCGACGGCTGAAGGTTGTGCCGCGGTGTTTGTAGGCCACCGCGCATCCGGGATCGAGTGTCAACGCTTGATCATAATGGGCGAGGGCTTCCTCGAGCTTTCCTTGCTGTTCCAACTGCCAGCCTTCTTCAACGAGATTTCTGGCGGCTTGAATCTTTTTTTGCAAAGCAACTTCCGCCGCCCATTTCCCAAATAATATCAACGAGCACACCAAAATCGCAACAAGCAGGACTCCCCCCATCCATATTTTTAAATTCTTCACGCCGTCTTCCTTTCTTAGAGAAAATAGGGACAGATCCGATTTTTCCTAAAAATCGGATCTGTCCCTATTTATTTCTCTCTCAATGATCCCTCCGGCGAGCACAACATCATCACGGTATAAAACAACCGACTGGCCCGGGGTAACGGATTTTTGAGCCTCGGCAAATTCAATCTTAACAAGATTCCCATCGAAAGAGGAAACAAAAGCTCTCACTTCTTTGCTGTTATAACGGATCCGAACAGACACCTCCAAATTCTTTAACGGCGCTTCGATACTCAGATAATTCATTTGAGCGGCGATAAGACCTTGGGCATAAAGGTGGGAAAGATTTCCGACGTGAACTGTATTCGTTTTTTTATCAATTCTGTACACATAAACCGGATACCCCAGCGCCAGTCCCAGCTTATCTCGTTGACCGATTGTATAATTCACGATGCCCTGGTGTTCGCCCACGACATTCCCCTCTTCATCCAGAAAAGGCCCAGGCACCATCACCTCTTTTCCTAAACGGTCTTCGATAAACTTTTTGTAACCGGTCGACGGGACGAAACAGATGTCCTGGCTTTCCGGTTTCTCGGCGGTATTGAGCTTATATTTTCGAGCGAGTTCACGTACTTGTGTTTTGGTTAAATCTCCGATGGGCATCCACACATGCGGCAGGGTTTCTTTCTTCATGCTGTAAAGAAAGTAGGATTGATCCTTGCGTGGATCGTCGCCTTTTTTTAATTCGAATCTTTGGGAAATTTCATTGAAGTGGATTTTAGCGTAATGGCCGGTAGCCAGAACATCCGCGCCGAGCGAACGGACTTTGTCATACAGCGACCCGAACTTCAAATGCTGATTGCACTGCACGCACGGATTCGGCGTGCGGCCGTTTAAATATTCGCGGGTGAAATTATCGATGATTTTCTCATTGATATCGTGAGCGAAATTGAAGACATAATGCGGGATATCCAGAATCTGGGCCGCGCGCTCTGCATCCTGAATCCCGTCGATGCCGCAGCAGGAAGGCTTATTGCTGTTAGGGTGTGTAATATTAAAACACATCGTCACCCCGACGACATCAAACCCCTGCTCCTTCAAGAGCCCGGCCACGACGGAAGAATCCACCCCGCCGCTCATGGCGACGAAAATTTTTTGGTTTTTGTTATTTGAACAAATCATTGAATTTTACGATGAATTAAATTTCTAAAAATTTCTTCCTGATTTTTATCCTTAAAAACACGTTTAGGAACTATGGTGAAACATTCTTTGCCATAATAAAGAAGAAACATCCGTTTATTTTCTAATATTTTCTTGTACAAGCGCCATTCGATCTTGGAATCCACATGATCAGTCTTAAAATAAATTGCATCGTCGGAAAATCTTAAATTTAATATATCCTTGCATCGAGGTTCTCGGAGATAGCGAATCCAACTCGCCAATCCTATAACCAATAAAAATAATACTGGAAAACAAATGAGAATTAACCATACAAAATGAAAACCAAAGAAATACCAACAAACCATGGCATAAATAACCATCAGAAAATAGACAACTCTCTCCAAAAAATTATTTATAAAATGAAATATCGCAGCCCATATACATTCCTTTAACTCATATTTATAACTAACCGTAATTTCTTCTGGCATTATCTTCTCCTCTCGTCATCAGAACTTATCTCAAAATTGTCATCCCCGAATGCCTGCCTGTCGGCAGACAGGTTTTTATCGGGGATCCAGTCATTACCTCACCTAGATTCCCGACTAAAGCATTCGGGAATGACAGATTTCTTAATATTGGTCCTTCTTGTTTCTGTGCTTCACGCCACCTGCAAATTTTCGATCACAACTTTAGGCTTCTTCCCCGAGAAATGCAGATGCTCATGTGCGGATAGAATCTCGATACCGACGATTTCTCCATCGGAATCATAATTGATCGCGATATCTTCTGTAAGCCTTTGTGTTGTTACTTGACTGGGTTGTTCTGTAAATCGAAAATAAATCGCATCCACTTTAGGATCATAACTAATCTTCATCTCATTACTCCTTTCTAAAAATAAAACGTATAAACCGTTACAACGATATACTCGTCGTTGTCTTCTACTACAATAGGCATCACCTGTTTGATAGCAAACTCCTTATCTCCCCATTTTGCCTCAAACTGAAAATTATGTCTAAATGCAATTCTTCCCTTCTTTACGGGAATCTGTTCTCCTTTATCAATGGCTTCTTCGACTTCTCGATGAGAGGCCCCTCTTTCTCTCATCTGTTCTAAAGCGTGATGCGAATAACTAATTTTTTTAATATTCATAACCCTGCTCTTTCAAGAGGCCGGCCACGACGGAAGAATCCACCCCACCGCTCATGGCGACGAAAATTTTCTTTTTATTAACGGAAGTCTGAAAAATCATAATCTTTTAAAATCAAATTAAGCTATTTGCAAATTCTCTATAATAACCTTTGGTCTTTTCCCGGAAAATTTCAAATGCTCATGTGCTGAAAGAATCTCAATACCGATAATCTCTCCTTTAGAATCGTAATTAATGGCAACATCCTCGGTAAGACGCTGAGTTGTCACCTCACACGGCGTTTCAATAAAACGGAAATAAATCGCGTCCACTTTAGGATCATAACTGATTCGCATAAACCCTCCATCGCACCCACCCCGCCGCTCATGGCGACGAAAATGTTTGTTTAGATGTTTTCATTTAAATCATTATCTATTTCCTCAAAGAAATTCTATTTTACAAAGAAAACAAGCATAATCGTCGTACATACTAAAGCCCAAGTCGCAATAACCAAACTTCCCATTTTAAACACATTTTCTTTCTGAAATTTTTGCTGCATTTCTATAAAATCTTGCTGGAATTTCTTCTGTTCGCCTATTAATTCTTGATGAAATTTATATTGTAAGAACGCTGACCCAGAATGCACTGCCACAGTTTTTCCATCATTGACATTCATAATCTCTAAAATTTGTTCAATAGTCATATCTTTTCTAAATTGTCCCATACAACGATCTCCTATTTATTATGGCCTCAATAATCGTCTCTCTTCCATCATCGTCGATTATGACTCTAAAAACTCCCTCACCGAAACACCCGCCTGTTTCAATATCGCTCGTAACGTTCCCTGCGGCATATCGCCGGGATGATTCGGGATCGTCGTGCGTTTGCCCGTCGTCGGGTTCCACCAGATTTCATGACTTCCGGCAGCTTGTCGGTCAAATTCAAAACCTAGTCGGCGTAATTTCTGGACGATTTTACGGTAGGAAAAACCGGCGAGAATACTCATGTGTCAAGAAACCCCAACCGCCAATGGAATATCGATCGACTTAATGACTTTATTTTTAATTTTGGCAGGAAGTTTGCCTTCACGCTGCAGATAAGAATCAATCAATTTGCGGGCGACATCCCGGGCGATCTCTAACGTTTCATTGATCGTCCGGCCTTGAGCGACGAGCCCGGGCAGGTCATTGCTGGTCGCCAGATAATACCCTTCCGGCAACTTTTCTAAATGGACGGAAAAAATAATTTCGTTCATATGTTCACCTCGTGGCTCAAGTATATCACATCAATTTATTCTAAAGAAGCAAAGAGGCAAGAAGTTGGGTTAATTACTTAATAAAATACCCCGCCAACCGCCACTGGCCGTCTTGGTCTTTCATGACGGTTACGGTTTCAACCGCCTCCTTTTTACTGGTAAAAGAGGAATCAAAAGTAAAGATATAATATTCTCCATCGGGAACGCCGGGCAGGGAGGTTTTGTGATCTTGGGTTTTCAAATTTCTGACAAGCAAATTCCCCAGCGATTGCCTGACCGCCTGAATCTGCATTTGCCATTGGGATTGGGAAACGAGGGCCTTAAAATATTCCGCGGCCGGCGACCAGGTTTGATCGTATTTGCCTTGATCCACTAACCCTAACCACTTTTGCGCTGCTTCTAAGGAAACTGTCTTATCGTCTATAGACTGTTTTTCCGCGGCCAGAACAATTCCGGAAACGCTCATTAAAAACATAATTCCCAAAAACATTTTCTTAAACATGTGCACGCTCCTTTCATTCAGGATTTAGGGTAAATGGGTTAGGGGTTAGTTACATCCTTAGGTAACTTTCTCAATTGCCCGATATGTCGCTTGAAGCAATTGATCGATTTCATCGATGGTGATGGCCAAGGGCGGCATCAGGACAATCACATTCCCCAGCGGTCTTAAGATCACGCCATACCGTCTAACTTCCTGACACACCCGCACGCCGATTCGTTCTTCCCACGGATAAGGCTTTTTCGTCCGACGGTCTTGGACCAGTTCGATTCCAACCATAAAACCCTTCTGACGGATGTCACCGACTGAAGGTAAATTATAAAACTTTTTTAAACTCTTCGCCAAATATTTTATTTTAGGTTGAAGATGGCGAAGGGTTTGCTCTTTTTCAAAAATTTCCAGGTTCGCCAGCGCTGCGGCACAGGCCAGTGGATTTCCGGTATACGTATGACCATGAAAAAAAGTTTTTTGATCTTTATAATCGAAAAGGAATCCTGCAAAAATTCTTTTGGTGGTCAATGTGGCCGCTAAAGGCAGATATCCGCCAGTTAAGCCTTTGGCCAAACACAAAAAATCCGGAGTGACCCCTTCATGATCGCAGGCAAACATTTTTCCCGTACGCCCAAAACCGGTGGCGACCTCATCGGCGATCAAAAGAATGTCGTAACGCTGACACAACCGCGCGATGCGTTGCAAAAGCCCCGACGGCCAGACAATCATGCCCGCCGCCCCTTGCACCAGCGGTTCCACAATAAAAGCCGCGATCGAATCATGTTTGAGTTGAAATAAATCTTCCATCGTCTTAAAACATTCCTCGGTATGGTCCGGATATTTTTTCCCGTTGGGCGCTCGATAAAAATCCGGGAATTGAACGGCCATGGTTTCGAACGTTAATTCACGGTAAACTTTGTGAAACAAAGCAATTCCCCCGACGCTGACACTTCCTAACGTATCTCCATGATACGAATTTGCCAGATGCACGATTTTGGTTTTCTTTGTTTGGCCGGTATTCTGCCAATACTGATACGCCATTTTAAGCGCGACCTCAACTGACGTGGAACCGTTGTCGGAATAAAAAACTTTTTCCAAACCCTGCGGGGTAATGTCAACCAATTTCTTCGCTAACTGAATCGCGGTGGTATTCGAAAGTCCTAAAAATGTCGAATGGCTCAAGCGGTTGATCTGATTTTTAAGGGCACAATCGATTTCTTTTTTACGGTGGCCGTGCACATTCACCCAAAGGCTGGAAACACCGTCGAGATACCAATGGCCATGAGTATCTTTTAAATAACATCCTTGGGCTTCCTCCATCACCAGCGGTTCATCCCGCAACCAATCTTGCATCTGGGTGAAAGGATGCCAAAGGTATTTTTTATCCCAGGCTTCCCAGTGAGAAATGCTTAATTTCTGCTCCGGTGAGATCAGGGATTTTAAATTTATTTTGTTGGCACAACGCTGCACAATCTGTGGGGCGTTCATCGCCGGTAAATCGGAGAAATAAGGAATCGTCCCTAAAACCGGGACCTTTCCTAAACGGTGAATTGTTTCAAGATTCGTCTGTTCAGGCAGTCCGGGGGCGCCGGGCTTCAAGGTGTTAAAAACAATTCCTTTAATTTTAAGGCCCGCGTCTCGAGCCTGGTTAATAGTTAATAGTGTATGATTGATCGTGCCGAGTCCTAAACGGGAAACGATGATGAGTTCGACGTCTAAATCCCGGACAAGATCTAAAACAAAATAATTTTCTTTTATTGAGCTTCTTTCTACTAAACAGAAAGAAAAGCTCAATAACGGGACAAGCAATCCCCCGGCGCCTTCGATCAAGAGAATATCGTGATGGCTTTGAAGCTCTTTAAAATTTTTTATAATTTTTTTTACATCGACATTTTTTTTCTGACGAGAAAAAGCCAGATGAGGGCTGAGCGGCTCTTGGGCGGCGCAGGGATTGATCTCCTCCAGCGAATCGGAAATGTTTAGAAAATCTTTTAGAAATTGCGCATCGCGCCCGCCGCATTGCACGGGTTTCATGACGCCGACGTCGAATCCTTTGGCTTGAAGCAAGGCCCCGATGACAGCGGTGGCGATTGTCTTGCCCACGCCGGTATCGGTTGCGGTTATAAAAAAAGATTTTTTCATTGTTGATTTCCAGAATTACGAAGGACGTGAGACGTTACGTCTGACGTCTAGCGTCTGACAGCTCACGTAACTTTCTCCCCGACACCCACACCACCTCAAATGTCGCGTAGATTCCAAAGGCATCTTTGAAATGCTGGTTGTAGTATTCATTGGTCCGGTTTAAAAATTCTTTGCCGACATAAATATCCTTCTTAAGCTTATTGGCCCCGATATTTTTGGTCCACTGGAGCAATCCCATCATATCCGGGAAACGGACTTTGATCCGTTCAAAGTCGACATGCACATCGGTAAATCCCGCGCCTTGAAACGCCTTCTCAATCTGGCCGCGCTGGGGTAATCGCCGGACCGGAAAGAAGGATTTCTCCTGGGCAGAATTTTTATCTAGGAAATTCTGCCCAACAGAATTTCCTAAAGAATTTTCTAAAGCTTCAAACAATTCTTTAAACGTTTCGAAGCCAAACATGGTCAAAGAAAAGGTTCCTCCTGATTTCATAACCTCAAAACTCCGTCGGAAAGCGCGTTCTAAATCTTCAACCCATTGGTAGGATAGATTTGAAACAACCAGATCAAATGCTTTTTCTTTAAAAGGAAGTTCCCGGGCATCCGCTTGAATGATTTGAAATCCTTCGAAACTCTGACGCGCGACATCAATCATGCCGTCGGCAAAATCCAATCCCACGACCAGTGAATCCGGAAAAAAATTTTTTAGCCGCTTGGTCAGCCAGCCAGTTCCCATCCCCACGTCTAAAATCTTGGGCGAAGGGATATCCAAAGAAATCTTTGAAGTCAGTTCTCGTCCGATTTCTTTATGCAAACCCGCTAGCGCCTCATACTGCAGAGCGCTATTTGAAAAAGCCCGACGAATTTTTTGATCGATAAATTTTAAAATCATAATTAACTCTTACACGAATTATTCACGAATCATTAAACAAATCTTCCCGGGACTTGCGGTTTGGTTGTGAAACGAGCTTAGAACCAGCCCTGCCTTCCTTAATTTAGAAAAGGCAGAACAGGTTCTCGCGAGTGGAACAGCCAAACCACAAGTCCCGCCATTTGCCAAATTTGGATTTTTTTCTCGTCGGTTCATGAATAATTCGAGTCTTAGCTTGCGTCTAAAAATTCACGAAGCGTCTCGTTAAATTCCTGAACTTGAGTTAAAAACGGAAAATGCCCGCAGCCTTCAAAAAATTTTACACCCAATTGTGGCAAGTTCTCTTTTAAATAATTCACTGTTTCTTTCGAACAAATATAATCCTCTGTCCCATTGAGGATTTGAATTGGTATGGCACTTTGGCTCAGCTTCGAAAGTGTTGGACGTAAGTCTGCTTTTTCTAAAATATTTAAAAATTCCGCTAAAGCTTCCTTTAAAGGAACCGTCTCGTTTTTGCGAAACCGGGTCAAATATTTAAATCGGCTCGTCTCTCGTTCCCGTCGGGTAAAAAGCGAACGGAAGAAAATATTAACAATTTCGGGATAATCGGTTTCAAGTTGGTTTTCGAGTTTCTTAAGCTGTCTTGATTCCAACCCGAACTGATAATCTGCGGATTGCAAAAACTTTGGAAAAGCCCCCACCAAAACCATTCGTTTAAAACGCTTTGGAAAAAGATCAAACCACTTTAAAGCGATGAGTCCACCCAGCGAACTTCCGACGACATTAATTTGTTTACATTCCAGACTTTCTAAAATACTTTCTAGATCCTGCGCTATCATCGCCAGGTCGATTGCGACCCAACGGCTCTGGCCGTGGCCGGGCAAATCGATTCGGATGACTTTGAAATCTTTAGAAAAATATTCGGCCTGATTGTTCCACAAATGTAAATCTCCGCCCCAGCCGTGCAAAAAAACAATGACCTCGCCTTCAACCTGTCCCTCGTCCACTTCATAATTCCAGGACATTCCGTTATGGGTTGTTAAACGAGGCATAATTCTCGACCGATTTTAGAAAATTTATCAAGGGCAAAATCCAAATCGCTCCTTTTATGAGTCGCCATGACGGTTAAACGCAGACGCGCGGTATTTTGAGGAACGGTTGGCGGACGGATGGCGGAAACAAAAATTCCTGCTTCAAATAATTTTTGAGAAAACTGAACCGCCAGAGAAGAATCTTTGAGCAGAATAGGTATAATCGGTGTCTGGGATTCTAGAGTGTCAAAACCCAGGCGATTCAATTCTCGACGCATATATTCACTATATTCCTTGAGTATAGCGCGCCGATCAGGTTCCTGTTCCATGATCTCAATGGCCCGTCGGGCGCAAGCGGCCACGACTGGAGGCAGGCCGGTTGTGTAGATGAAACTCCTCGCGTGATTGATTAAAAAATCAATAAGCGATTTCGAACCGCAGCCATAAGCGCCGAAGACGCCGGCCGCTTTACTTAAGGTTCCCATCTGGATGTCGACCTCTTTCTCGACGCCGAAGTGTTCCGCGGCCCCTTTTCCTTTTTCTCCCAAAATCCCTAAGGCATGCGCTTCATCAATCATCACCATCGCGTTATACCGTCGGGCTAAATCCACAATTCTTTCTAAAGGCGCCAGGTCGCCGTCCATACTAAAAACACTGTCGGTGATAATTCCTTTTTTGCGGAAACCCTGGGAGTCCTTTAACCATTGCTCGAGGACATCCATATCTTTATGCGGATACCGTTTGAAGGCGGCTCCACTTAACATCATTCCGTCGACAATCGAGGCATGGTTGAGTTTATCCGAAAAAATAATATCGCCGCGTTCAAACACACTGGAGATAATTCCAACGTTGGCCATGTAGCCAGTTGAAAAAACCAAACAGCTTTCACTCCCTTTGAACTGAGCGATTGTTCGCTCGAGCTCGCGATGGGCTTTCAGATTGCCGCACACCAGCCTCGAGGCGCCGGAACCGATCCCTTCTTGCTCAATACATTCCCAGGCTGCTTCACGCAGTTGCGGATCATCCGCCAGACCCAAATAATTATTGGAACAAAAATTCAAGACCTTTCGGCCATCGACGATAATTTCGCGGCCTTGAGCGCCGTCCACAGAACGAAGCTGGCGTTTCAAGCCTTTGGATTCTAGATCTTGAAGAGATTTTTCGAAAAAAAGCTGATTCATATTTTTGAGAATTTAATTGATAGGGGAAACCTGACTTGTATTCAAAAAAATTTTACTCAATGCGCTTGCATCACATCGCCGGCCATTTTCTTGACGATCAGGCCAGAATCCTTACGGATCAATAATCCTCCGTCATTATCCAGATCAACCGCCAACCCTTCCACAAACCCGTTAGCATCGCTCACCCGCACCCGTTGATTCAATGTCACTGATAATTCTTTCCATCTTTGCACCACACTAAAGAAACCTTCTTGGGCAACATGCAAATACCATTGCTCCATTTCTCTTAAGATCTCTTGAAATATTTTTATCCGGGAATGTTCCTCTTGGGTCTCTTCCTTCAAAGACGTTGCACCCGGCGGCAAACTATTTAAGGCGGAATTCACATTGAGTCCGATACCGACGATCACAAATTTCACCCGGTCCGTTTCCGCACTGAGTTCGGTTAAAATCCCGGCTATTTTTTTTCCTTTAACCAAAAGATCATTAGGCCACTTAATGAGGGGCTGTAGCCCGGTTATTTTTTTAAGCGCTTGCGACACAGCAACCGCTGCTAAAAGGGTAAGTTTGGCCACCTCCAGCGGAGAAAGTTTAGGGCGCAGGACAATCGACATACAGATCCCTTTTGCTTTAGGAGAAGTCCATGTGCGCCCCAGCCGCCCCCGGCCTTTGGTTTGGCCTTCGGCGCACACAACCGTGCCCTCGGCGGCTTTTTCTAGAGCTAATCGAAACGCCACATCCATCGTCGAGGAAACGGTGTCTTCGTAAATAATTTTCTTACCGAAGACTTTCGTTCCTAAGGCGTGCTGAATTTCGTGCGGGAAAAGTTTATCAGGAGAGGAAATTAATTTGTACCCCAAATGAGGAACAGCCACAATATCATAGCCCAGCTGCCGTAACTCCTGCATATATTTCCAGATCGCCGCGCGGCTGATCTTCAAGGATTGACTGATCTCCTCGCCGGAGATGTAGGCTTCATTCTTTTTTAGGAATTCTATTATTTGTGTCTGCATGCGGAAAAATTCGAATAACCGCGCCGGGGCGGCCCTTGACGCGTTTGCGCCGAATCCTCGACGCGTCAAGGGCCGCCCGCGTCATTTCTCACCACGGCAACTTTTTCCCAGGTATCCTGTATTTTGCGCTAAACATTCGCTGCCCGAAGCCTTGGGACTATTTCCTGTAATTGATCCAGAAAATAATCAACTTCTTCTAACGTCGTCCACCGACCGATGGAAATTCGAAGCGCCCCGAAGGCCAGCTCATCGGATAAACCGAGTGCTTTCAAAACATGCGAGGCCTCCAAGCTGCCGGCGGTACAGGCCGATCCCATCGAGGAAGCTATCCCGACCATATCCAAACTCATCAAAAGTGCCTCCCCCGTCAATGAAGCAAAAGAAAAATGCACGTTATTGGGAAGCCTTTGCCTCGGGTGGCCGTTGAGAAAACATTGATCGATCCTTTTAGGAATTTCCGTGATCAATTTATCGCGTAGAAAAGTCTGCGTTTTGATCTCTTCCTCCATGCGTGCGCAGCAGAGTTCACTCGCCTTCGCCAATCCAACCGTCCCGGCCACATTTTGAGTGGAGGCCCGTCGGCCCCGCTCCTGATCTCCCCCGAGAAGATAATTCATCACCGGCGTTCCTGAACGGATATAAAGCGCCCCCACTCCTTTGGGACCATAAAATTTATGCGCCGCCAGCGAAAGAGTATGGCAGCCGATATCATTCACCTGAACCATTAAATGCCCGACGGTTTGAACCGCATCCACATGAAAATAAATTCCGCGTTCACGGGCCATCTTTCCTATCGCACTCACATCTTGGAGAGTTCCTATTTCATTACTGGCATGAATGAGGGCGATCAAAATAGTTTTATCCGTGATGGCTTTTTTGATATCGTCGGGATTCACCAGTCCCTGCTCGTTGACCGGTACGAAGGTGACTTTAAAGCCTTCCTGCTGTAAATATAACGCCGGTTCCAAAACCGAATGGTGTTCGATGCTGGAGAGAATAAGATGATGGCCGCGAGCCTTCAAACTACGGGCAATTCCTAAAATGGCATGATTATTGGATTCGCTCCCACTGCAGGTGAAGACAATTTCTTGCGGCCTGGCTCCCAGAAAAAAGGCCAGCGTCTCGCGGGAATTCTCTAAAGCCTTTCTAGCCTCCCGGCCGACATTGTGCGGGCTCGATGGATTCCCGAATTTCTCTAAAAAATATGGTTCCATCGCTTTGATCACTTCGGGGTCGGCAGGAGTTGTTGCAGCGTAATCAAAATATATTTTTTTCATAAAAATGTTCCAAGAGATGGAAATTGTTGCAAACTGTTATAAATATTACCTTGTTCCAATCCTATTGTCAACTTGGATCCTGTTCTTGGTTTACAAATCTTTCCCGCTTCTTAAACCCAAGAATTTCAGTTGAGGCTTTTTGTACTCACTGTCAGTGAAGATGAAATTCTTGGGTTTAACCCCGCTGTACAGCCCCGCTTCTTGCTTTCTGATCTTATCGGAGACAAGCAAGAAGCGGGGCTAGCGGCCCTCCGGACAAAAATTGCAATTGTAGTTCAATTGCAATTTTTGGGTTAAAATTTCCAACCAAAAAACATAAAAAGGCTCTTTACTGGGCATAAGAATTGACAAAGCTCGTGGGCGATGATATATTGACAGCGTTTTTTAAGTCGGGGGTTTTATCTTTCTAAAAATATGGGTGGAATGGGGCTGTAGCTCAGTTGGGAGAGCGCTTGCATGGCATGCAAGAGGTCACGAGTTCAACCCTCGTCAGCTCCACACTGTCTTACAGCAAATTTTTACAGAAAAGACCGGGTAGAAAAAATTCTCCCTTCCTCCTCAGCTCAAAATCAGATATACTTTTATTGTCTTAAAGGAGGAAGTATCTTGAAACGCACACACCCCATACTGCTCATTGGCAGCATAGAAATCCTTATAGGAGGGATTACGCTGCTGACAACACTTGTAGCGCTTTTATTTTCATCGCCCCAAAAAACACCCAATGTGTTATGTTTTACGGTCATCACCTCGATCATTTCCACCGTGATAGGCATTGGAATCATCCGGGTCCAGAAAACAGCGTATGAGCTTTTGCTCTACTTCTCGTCGGTTATTCTTTTAAGCAAATTATTGATTTTTATGAACATCATTCAATTGAACGGTGCTTTAGAAACATCTATTCCCGCCTCATTCCAAAATCTCGTCTCATTTTTGTATCATGCAACGATCATTGTTTATTTAAAAAGAAACGCGATCAGACATTTGTTTTATGGGAAAGCCCTCACGGCACAAATAAATTTAGAAAAACTTCAAAAAGTCACCTTAGAATAGTCAATTCCAAATAGAATTCTATAAAATTGAACTTCGCAGCGCAAAAGCTCCTAAAGAAGCTAAACACGAAAGTATTTAGCGAAGCAGCGCCGAGATGGCGGAACTGGTATACGCGCTGGTCTCCCCGGCCTGTCAAAATTTTTTATTGCATTGCCGCGGTGGCGGAACTGGCATACGCGTCGGTCTCAAAAACCGATGATGGCAACATCATGAGAGTTCAATTCTCTCCCGCGGCATTTTGAAAATCGATTGCCGAGACAGGCAAAAACCAGTGATCGCGAGGTCGTGAGGGTTCGATTCCCTCTCTCGGCATAAAAATTTATAGAATACCAGGGCGGACAAAAACCGTTGTCTTCCCAGACGTGAGGGTTCAACTCCCTCCTCCAGCACCAATTTTTTTCTATAAAAAAATAAATGCTGTACTGATTTCCTCTATACACTATATATTAGGCTTGAAAATTTCATTAAACACATTATAATTTAATTGGTTACTATTTCTAATCAGTGGGGAAGCTATGAACCTCTTAAAGTTGGATCAAAACTATATTTTGAAAAGAAGCGACGAAAGTATTTATTCCGATGAGATTGATGAAATTATCGAGACGATTTCACGTCTCCAACGAAAAGGTATTATAAATAAAGAAGAAGCTATAGTTTTATTAAAAATTCTTATTAAAAAGGAACTAAAGAATGATTTTTCTTCTGTTTATAAATCTTTACTGGGAGAAGAGAAAACGAGTAAAAGTACCTTGTCGATTGATTACTCCAAAAAAGTAGAACAACATGTCTGAAGCAAACCAATTCTCTCCAGAAAAAATTCCAAGCTCTTCTACAATAACAAAAGAAGAAAAACTAACTCTTCTTTTCGAAAAAATTGTTGGCAGTGATTTGAATTTAAGTGAGGATCAGATAAACTCAATAATTGACGAGCGTAAACAGGTACATAAATATATTCATGATGAAAGAATGCAAAAGCATGAACGATTTAAGATGCTAACCAAAGAAAGAAAACTTTATTTCTTGGTCACAATCGGTTTTATATTAATTCTTGGCAGTTTTATACTATTTAGAGCTCCTGAATTATTTGAAAAATTTTTGATGATTGGTGTTGGCATTTTTGGGGGATTAGGAATTAAAGAATTATTTAAATCAAAAATGTCTGATCTTTAAGTTAGAAATCCTCGACAAACTCATAGCATTTAATGAATTGATTGTTCCAACTTCGTCCAAAACCGTCGAATCTTGATGCTCTAAAAGATAAGAGATTAAGCATTCCCCCAAGACATACCCGTGGAACTCAAAACCATTCTTAAAATGGTTATATAGAATTTACCAGCAACCTAAACATCAGGTTGCTTTTTTTGTACTTAACCTGAATGGCTCTTTTAAAATCGTTTTGGGTAGACACTGACTGTTACAACAATAGGGCTCCGTTTGGACGGACATTCATTTCTGCAATGAACAACAATCAAGCAATCAATTCACCCCCGAAGTTAGCAAAAGCCTCATTAAATTACCTCATTCCTTTCTTACTTTTTATATTTAGTTTTTCCATTCGCCTCTCCCTCATCAGCAAAGGCCCTTATCATATCGATTGTCTTAATCTCGCCTTACAGGCCCAGGAAACTCTCAAGACCCATCAACTTCATTATTTATTTGGCTTCGGATATCCCTTGACGGTTTTGCTCGGGAGTTTTTTCGTGGCCTTCACAAACATTTTTTCCATCGACGATCCGGTTCTTGCCATCAATCTAATGAGCGTTTTTTTCAGTTCTTTGTGCGTGGTGGCGAACTTCCTTTTTGCCAAAAAATTTTTTCACACCTTATTGAGCTTCCCTCTATTAAACAGAACTCCCAATCTCCCTGCCCACCGATTTGCGATTCAACTGGCAGGCGGGCCGGCAGCGTCTATTTCGCCACCGGGAGATTGGGAGTTGGAAAGGAAAAGCTCAATAACCGCCCTCGTCAGTTCCTTATTGTTGAATGTCTTGCCGAGTTTCTTAGGAGTTTCCATCTACGGAACTAGCCACACACCTTGTCTTTTTTTTCTTTTAACCGGCCTGTACTTCTTAATGTGTTACCTCGAAAATAAATATCCCCGCGACCTTTTCCTCGCCAGTCTCGCCGTCGGATTCATGGGCGCAAACCGGCTGCAGGATTTAATCCTCATGTCCATTCCTATCAGTTTTCTTTTCTTTTTAAAAACTGGTCAGGGGAAAAAACATTCCACAGAAGAAAATACCATCGGCACTCAACTCAAAACATGTCTTATCTTCTGGACCATAACATCCTTTATTGTGATTTTATTCCATCTGCCTTTTTTGATAGGACCAGCGCACACCTCCTATCACAATCAGCTTTCGGCATTTTACCAACAGGCCTTCGGGCCCAATTTCCGGGGGATTCTTTCGCCGTCGTTGCTGCGCAGCCTGGCCTTTTTAATCTTCAATTTATTCCCGTTGGGATTGATTCTTGCGGCGGGAGGATTTTATCAATTACGAAAACAATCGACGATGGTCTTCGTCTTTTTATCTCTATGGTTCTGGGGGCCGCTGCTTTTTTATGGGAATCTTCATTCCGCCGCGCCGCGGTTTTTGATCATTTCGATGATTCCGCTCGTTTTGGCTTTAGGATATATGGTTTCCTCAATCGCCGAGTCGAACACGATCTTTAAAAGAACGCCTGTTCTTCTATTATTTTTATTAGAATTCCTTATGTTTTCCAATATTTATCCGATCCTGGCCTTTCGCCATGATCATGACTCGCTACCCGAATTTGCCCGGTGGGTGGCAAAGCTTTCAGAACAAAATGCCCTCATCATCGCCGGTGATGAAGGATTCTTCATAGAACATTACGGCCATAGAGCTTTATTGTACCGCCCCGCCAACGCCTTCGATTTTAAAGATACTGAATTGCTGAACTTTAAACAAAAGCTCGATGACACCCTCGCCCGCAGAACTCCAGTTTATATCGACGCCAACGGCTTATACAGCTACGACGCCGAGAAAAAATTTTCCAACCTCATCAAAAAAAATTATCATCTGACTTTTTTAGGAAAAAAAATTATTGAGGAATGGTATCCGGGGGAAATATTCAAAGATATTCAGTGGCAGGGGTTGTTTAAAATCACGCCGAAATAAATTCTCCGTTGGAAAATCTTATTGAAGATTTCGGCGCGGGGCTTTCGTTTGATCTTTCAGAATAAACGCTCGGGATCAAACGAAAGCCCCGGTGACACCGTCCGCATCCAGGCTCAATTTTTGCCTCCCATGAAATCTGAAAGATTTCACGGGACTAATCTAAAGACAATCCGTTTGGATTGTCTGGGGCGTAGGGCTGCTATTTTGTTTCTTTATTTACTGAAACCATATGCCTGAGCTGCCCGCAAGCCGCGCTGACATCGCGTCCGCGAGGCATACGAATCGTCGCGTGAATTCCACATTGTGAAAGACAGGTTTTAAAACTGAGCATTTCCAGTTTGGAAGGCGGTTCGTGATCAAACTCAGAAACAGGATTATACGGAATCAAATTCATTGTACAGATCATTCCCTGCAAAAGTCTTCCTAATTCCCGAGCCGCTTTTTCGTGGCAGGTCAAATTTTTGATCAAAATATATTCGAAAGTGATTTGCCGATGGGTGATCTTGATGTATTCTCGGCAGGCTTCGATCAATTCATGGATAGGATACTTTTTATTCACCGGCAGCAAAACTCCTCTGGATTCATCATCATAACCGTGCAACGAAATGGCCAGCTCAACTTGTATATCTTGCCCAGCTAGTTCCTTAATCTTGGGAACCAGTCCGACGGTAGAAATCGTGATATGCCGGGCGCCGATGTTAATTCCATCGCTCGCATTGATAATTCGAATCGCTTTTAACAAATTATTAAAATTATCCAACGGCTCTCCGGTTCCCATGAAAACAATATTCGATAAAGGCCGCTCATGCTTTTGAGATTCTTCCTTCACATGTAAAACCTGGGTCACGATCTCGGCACAGCTTAAATTTCTATTCCAGCCTCCGATTCCGCTGGCGCAAAATTTACAGCCGAATTTACAGCCGGCCTGGGTGGAAATGCACGCCGTGGTGCGTGTTGCCGTTGGGATTAAAACGCTTTCAATCTTCTCATGGTCATAAAGGTCAAATAAAAACTTGGTCGTGCCTTCCTGAGAAACCTGCTTTTGGGCGATGGTATTAGGTTGAAGGTTAAAATCCTGTTTGAGTCTATCTCGAAGCGGCTTGGGTAAATTGCTCATGTCATCAAAAGACCAGATACCCTTGTGGTAAATCCATTCGAAGAGTTGTGTTGCGCGGAAGGATTTCTCGCCGATAGATTCTAAATACTGGACAAGTTCATCGTAGGATAAATTTCTTATGTCTTCTTTTTCTTTAAACCCATTCATATTTTAATAACATCCTTTTTCTTTCTGTTGAGAAGGGCATTGCACAGTCCCGTAAGAACAAAATACACAACAATCACCTTCTTTTGGCTTGAGTTTAACGTGACAGTATTTACACTCATAAAAAAATTGGCACGCATCAATTGGCAGAGTTTCTTCTTTTTCAAACCCACATTGGGGGCAGGTTATTGTTGATTTCTCTGTCACCATAATATATTCCCAATTCCAAAAATAAATATTCTCCAAATAAGAGCGGTATTTTTTTCTGGAAGGTTAAATTTCATATTGATCGCTTTTAAGATTATTCTGAATAATATGGGGGTTATTGAGCTTTTCTTTACTAATGTCAAATCTCTCCCCGCGCTTCCAGACGGTGTGGAGAGATTTGACATTCTTTTTAGTAGAGAGAAGCTCAATAACTTCGATTAAGAAGGCTTAGAAAGCGCCGCATTGCTTGTGAATGCGCCGATTTTACGAAATTTCTCATAACGATTTTCTAAAAGATCTTTGTCAGAGAAATCGGATAATTCTTTGAGGTATTTAAGAATAGCTTTTTTTAAATGAACGGCGACGGATTCGGGATCACGCTGGGCGCCTCCGGGGGGTTCTGGAATGATTTCATCAACAATGCCAAATTTCAGAAGATCTTCGCCAGTTAATTTTAAAGCCCGGGCGGCATCAGGCGCTTTGGTGCTGTTACGCCAAAGAATCGAGGCACACCCCTCCGGAGAAATCACCGAATAATAAGCATTTTGCAAAATACACATCCGATCGGCGACACCAATACCTAAAGCCCCGCCGCTTCCTCCTTCCCCAATCACCGTCGCAACAATGGGGACTGTCAGTTTCATCATATCTCTTAAGTTGGCCGCGATGGCCTGGGCCTGGCCTCTTTCTTCAGCGCCCACTCCCGGGTAAGCTCCCGGAGTATCGATTAAGATCACGACCGGCAGATTGAATTTCTGTGCCAGTTGCATAATACGAATTGCCTTTCGATACCCTTCGGGATGAGCACAACCGAAATTACGCATCACATTTTCTTTGGTGTCGCGTCCTTTTTGATGCCCCAAAATCAGAATCTTTTCATCATTCATTTTGGCGAACCCGGCAATGAGAGCAAAATCATCAGCGAATAACCGGTCGCCATGCAATTCCAAAAAGTCTGTTGTCATTATGCGGATGTAATCAAGGGTGTATGGTCTCTTGGGATGCCGGGCAATTTGCACCCTTTGCCAGGGAGTCAGATTGTTATAAATCTCTGAGCGAAGCTTCTCGAGCTTTTGTTCAATTTTCTTGATGTCCGGACCTAAATCGATTTGCTTGGCCAACCCAGAATTTCTCAACTCCTCAATCTTGTGCTCGAGCTCCAAAATAGGTTTTTCAAAATCCAATCCACTCATAGCTGCTAAAAACCTCCGGTCAAATATATTTTAGATCAAATTAGGCCCGCCTGCCTTTCGAATAGAAATCGGTGGGCAGGGATCGTCTAATCAACAATAGTAACGGATGTGCCGACGGGGACAAGATCGTATAACTGTTCAACGTCTTCGTTACGCATGCGAACGCAGCCGGCGGTAACCTGCTGCCCCATTTTATCGGGATCAACTGTTCCATGAATGCCGTAACCCGGCAAATCAAAACCCATCCAACGACTGCCTAAAACGTTTTGAGGACTTTCGGGGGGGATCACTGCTCCGGCTTTAAACCATACCGGATTAACCAGTTTGCTGGTGATTTTAAAATTACCGATGGGGGTTATATTATTGGCGCCGGTTGCAACCGAATATACCTTCACAACTTGATCTCCATCTTTTAATATCAAAATATTCTGAGATTTATCCACAAAGATGTTCAAATTTCCCGTCCAGATATACAATTTCTGACCGAGCCGAATCACATCACTGGCGAGATTATTCTTCTTCTTGACCAATTCGACGGTTGTCTCGTATTTCTTGGCCAGTTTCCCTAAGGTGTCGCCGCTTTGCACTTCATAGAGGATTGTCCCGGGAGATTGCGAGTTCGAATAAATAACTTCAAGATTGATCTCTTCCAACTTCTTTTGAACACCCTCAATACCTTCATAATCAGAATAATTGACCATAAGATCCTGAAGAATTTCTTTTGATTTTAGAATCTCATGATTTTTTTCTAGAGAAAGGGCCGTGTCATAGAGCTGCTGAGCATTTTTGGGGGAAGTCATTTTTATTTTTCTAAATTCACCGTGAATTCTTTTTCCTTTTAAAAGCATAAAGCCGCCCACAATAATAATAAATACACTTAAACCCGCAATGATCCATCTTTTATTCACAGTGATTCTCCTTCCGTAAAATTTTAAGATCCTTCGTCTTGCGGACTCACCATAATTGATAGAATAAGAGCGCCAAAGTAAAACCTAAAATGGCTCCAACAAAAACCTGTATGGGCGTATGGCCGATGAATTCCTTCAGGCGATCGGCTTCGATTTTTCCTTTCCAATAAATATCATCCATAATTCTATTAAGGACGACCGCCTGCTGACCGGTACAGCGGCGCACGCCTTGGGCATCAAACATCGTGACCAGGGCAAAAACAGCTGCCAGCGCAAACTCCACCGAATCAAATCCAAATTCCAGACCACAGGTTGTGGCCAAGGCGGTTGCGCCAGCGGCGTGGCTAGAGGGCATCCCACCGGTTCCAATGAACCATCGAAAATCGAATCTTTTTTGCCGGATTACTCCCCTAAAGACTTTAAGCCCTTGAGCAATAGCCCATATGGATAAAGTAATGATTAAAATTTTGTTTCGGCCTATTGCCTGAAAAAGATTTTCCACCCTGGGATTCTTATAGAAATGAAAGAAGATTTGACGTAAAAAGGAAATTATGTTAGCTTACATTATAATTTGAAGACCTGAAAAAGCAAGGTCTTTTGCTTTTCCCCTTATTGAGCTTTCCCTTAGTACTGTTCCCCATCCCCAGGACAAAGAGACTCCATAAAAAAATTTAGGCTTCCCTTTTAAAAGAATGTATCCATGCTATCCAAAGTGTACGGTTATGGAATCTGCGGGTTAGAAGCTTATCCGGTCACAATTGAAGTGGACGTCTGTAAAGGACTTCCGGCCACCGTGATTGTGGGATTACCGGATAATGCGGTTAAGGAAAGTAAAGAACGCGTTCGTTCCGCTATTAAAAATAGTGGCTATAAATTTGTTGCCGAACGAATCACAATCAACCTATCACCCGCGGATATCAAAAAAGAAGGCCCTTGTTTTGATCTGGCGATCGCCTTAGGTCTTTTGGCGGCAACCGGTCAAATCGACGGGACCAGGCTGGGAAAATACGTCGTTTTAGGAGAACTTTCCCTCGATGGAGATATTCAACCAGTCAGCGGAACCCTCTGTGTGGCCCTCTCCCTACCCAACCATAAATTCAACGGATTAATTCTTCCCAGATTCAATGCTCTGGAAGCTGCCCTGAGCGATCGCATCAACATTTATCCGGTTTCCAATTTACAAGAAGCCATCCATTTTCTGCAGGATCCTGATAATATTTTACCTTTTAAGAAAGAAAAATCTTTTACCCCCCAAATTAATCCCTACGACATTGACTTTAATGATGTAAAAGGACAAGCCCAAGCGAAACGGGGGTTAGAGGTGGCAGCCGCCGGTGGACATAATATCCTTTTGATCGGCCCGCCGGGAAGCGGCAAAACCATGCTGGCTAGAAGACTTCCTACAATCCTTCCGGATATGAGGCAAGAAGAATCCCTAGAGACGACCAAAATCCATTCCATCATGGGGCTTATTCCTTGCGAAAACGGGCTTATGAACGTTCGCCCTTTTCGCTCGCCTCATCATACCGCCTCGGACATTGCCTTGGTTGGCGGAGGATCTATCCCTAAACCTGGAGAGGTCACACTGGCCCATCATGGTGTATTGTTCCTTGATGAACTGCCGGAATTCAATCGAAATGTGTTGGAAGCACTGCGCCAGCCTTTAGAAGACCATTGCGTCATCATTTCCCGGGCGGTTAAAACGATTCGTTTCCCGTCACAGTTTATGCTGATTGCGGCGATGAACCCCTGCAACTGCGGCTTTTTTGGCACCTCTGGTAAAAATTGCCAATGTACTCCTCATCAAATCCATAAATACATCTCTAAAATTTCCGGTCCGCTCTTAGATCGAATAGACATTCATCTGGAAGTTCCGATGCTCAAAACCCCGGATTTACTTTCCGACAAAACGGCAGAATCTTCTCAAGAAATCAAGATCCGGACAACTCAGGCGAGAGATCTTCAAAAAGAACGTTTTAAAAGCACCGCCATCTTTTGCAATGCGCAGATGGGCCATCGTCAGATTAGACACTATTGTTCTATTACCTCTGAATCCAAGGAACTCCTTACGTTGGCGATCAAAGAACTCAACCTCTCCGCCCGAGCGTACGATAAAATTTTGAAAGTCGCGCGGACGATTGCGGATTTAGAGGTGTGTGCGGAAATCCGTCCAGAACATATTTCTGAGGCCATCCAATATCGGAGTTTGGATCGAGATTGGTGGAGATGAAAAAAAAGGAAGATAACAACTATCAAAATAAATGAGGTCAATATTCTGGTATCGCAAAATGCGATACCTTCGAAGAAGTATCTTGGTGGCCATCTTCCTTATGCCTTTACATTGAAAATCTGGAAAAGAAATACGACTATCAATTCCAGATCGTTTTGGTTTGGGACATCAAAATTATTTTTTAAAAGAGAGCATAAACAATATAAAAAAATAAAGCCCCTCAACTATTCTAAAAAAGGGGGGCTTTATTTTTGTACAATCGAAGATGGCCTTGAATAACTCATGCTTGGTCTTACTTCATCGGGAAGGTGACGATCTCCTTGACTCCCAAAACAGACTTCTTGACCATGTAAAACGATCCCTTAAGGATTCCACCGACCAAACCAAGAGGGTTGTAGTGAGAAGCTTTCACTTCATCCACCGCGCTATTCTTGATCTCCAAAGGTGAGGTCAAGACATCCATAAAACCGGTTTTGAGCTTGAGGATGGGGGCGGGGAGAGCAAATACGACGGGGGTACTTAAAGAAAGCACGAATGCAAAGACCATAGCTGTAGCTAATGCCCTTTTCATTTTTCCACCTCCTTTTTGTACCAGTTGACCATCGCATAAATAGGACCATGCCCATTCCACTTGTATCACATCGTCGATAACTCAAGGTCAATACTGCCGACCACTATTTATGGAAAAGTCAATAAAATCTCTAGTTGAAGTATGCCATTTTCCAAGGAGAAATGCAAATGCCATACTTGCATTTTAGTAGGGAGGATCAGACTGGGTCGGAGGGTTAAATCCCATTTTAGTGCAAATATCGTCAGCAGCTGAACAGTTACTACAACAAAGAAACTGTGCATCTGGTAATACAAGCAACAAATAACCAATATTACTACCACAGTTACTGGAAGTGTCTACACTTTGCACCTCAGCTAAAACATTCTTAAATATATTAGGAGGCCAATTACTACAACTTATGAATAACTCCCCTATGTTAGCCAAGTAAAAATTCTTCATCGGGGGAATCTGTGTGTCTAAATCATTAATATACTGAGTATAAGTCCCATGATCTAATTTATATGCTCTTTCTGCTCTATAAACGGATAACAAAACTTGAATGCCCTCTTGATTCTTCATCTTCATTAAAAAAATATCATAGCGGGGCAAAGTTATTGCTATAAGCGTGCCGAGAATAACGATCGCAATAAGAAGTTCCATCAGTGTAAAACCATTTAATACTTTATGAGTGCCTTTGTTCGTCATCGAAATCCTCCCTTATTGAGCTTTTCTAATTTCCGTTCCCTTTAGCAAATGACCTTTTTCTTCACGATCAAATTTCTCCGACCCCCCGCAAAACCAAATCATCCCGAACAAACAGCTTAACACCGAAAGGATTCTCCACGTCGAGAACAACATGATTCCTCCCATCAAAAAAGGCGCCCAAAACCTGACCAACCGGAAGGGAAAGAATAAAGAAAACGATAGAAACATTTCCAGGCCAATAATCAAACGCGAAATCACCACACACCATAATTGTACCTGTTCCCGGGGAAGAAAATTCTTCAGCCAAATGGCGGGCCAATGATTATTGGAGACAATAAAAATATGATAAATAATTTGGCCATTCCAGTATTCCGCTGTCAGCTTCCCGACCCAGCCCCCCATAAAAACAACCGATAAGATAGAAACGGCCAACACCCGTGCGTGCAGACGAAATTCCGCATCGCGGCGATCTAAATTAATTGACACCCACAACAACCACACCGCCACCCAGAAGGAAGTCACAAACGTGGCATCATTATAAGTATCTTGATGCCAGCTTAAGATTCCCGATGATAAAGTCATCAGACAACTGCTCAAGCGAAAATACAAAGGCTGTGACTCGAATATCGCAAAAATTGTCAAAAACGGCAACACATAAGCCAACTGTGCAACCAAGGAATTGGAAAATATTGCAGGGAAGAAGGAATTCCGAATTGGGACCTGCACAATTTCATGAAAAAAATAGGGGAAGAAAAAACAACCTTTGATATACCATCCAACGAGCCAGGCCATCATAACCCGGCGAACGATGACACAATTGACCTGCATTAATCGTTTTCCATAGGTTCTAATCTCAGCTCATTGCCTTGAAGAAAAAGTCGATAAACGGAATATAACGAGGTATCGCGATACGAAGATCGTAAGTAAATATAAATATCTTTTTGTTGAAGACGCAAACGGTTACGCTGCAAATTAAAAAATATTAATCGCAGGGGATAGTGATTAACCCATAGATGAGTAACACCCGATGGAAAGGACGTATTCATCGTTTTGCTATCTTTTGAAAACAGCTGATCGCTTATCCAAACTTCGTTATCAAAATTGTACATCGAAGGAATCAGCTGGCTAACCATCCAAGAAGGGAAAAATTTAAAACGCAGATGAAATTTTGCCATCATCATCCGCTGGAGAAGAGGATTCATGGGAAAAGATAATAACAAAAGCCAAACCGCTAAGACGAAACAATAGAACGTTTGTGTCCCCCGGTCTTTAGACCGGTATAGATTATTTAGTCCTTGAATTATTAAAAGATCTCGAAACATTTTCTCATCTCCCAGGCTTATCCGGGATCCGATCAATCAAGGCATTGATCCTTTTTAAAAGTTCATCAGCAAGTTTATCGTTTTTACGAGAGTGAATATGCTTTTTTCCTTTCCCATCAAGATACTCATCCAGTTCCCGGAGGATCCGATCAAATGCCCCGACGAGCTGGCTCGATACCCGATACGCCCAATACAATACAAAAAACAGCAGGACCCATAAAATAATGATAATGGAGAGAATCCTTTGATCGATCAGCAAGGGATTAGAAAGACGCAATGAATACATTTTGCTAGTCACATCATAATAAAGAAATCCAATGTACACGAATAAAACAGCGAAGGTGATGGTGCAAGGGAATAAAAGAAAGTTGATCAGGGGTTTTTGAAACCGGTTGGGGTTAAAGGAAATGAATTTTCTCGGGATTTTTACAGACATTTTTTAGCTCCTTTTTAAAATTGTTAATGATCATTTAATAACCCATTTTACCGCAGATAGGACTTGGTCCATCAAAACACCTAATAGTTCCGTCAACAGAAATACCTAAAGCATAAGCGGTGTTGGTAGTTATAGTATAGGAGGAACAGAAAGCTGTACAATTAACAGTATAAGCACCTGAACCGTCGGTATTTTTCCTAACGATGTAACCTACCCCACCAAAAAAAGTTATCCCAGGAGAGAAAAAATTGGAAGAGTTTGGAATAGATATATCTAGTTGACCAATGGTAGTCGCATAAGTCCCGTTATGAATTAAAGCATAGCGGAGCTGTGCTTCCCGAAGCGCTCCCAAAATATTCACCCCTTCAGCCGAGATCCCTTTCTCCACAGCAACGGTATATCGCGGAATAATCAAAGAAGCCATTGTTCCGAGGATAACGATCGTGATCAATATCTCCATTAAGGTGAAACCAGTTTTGTTGTAATTTATTTTTGGTGGTTGCATATTTTATCTTCTTTGGTCTGATTCCTCATCGATTTTTTTGTTATTGACCTTTTCCTTACTAATGACAAATCTCCAGCCTGGTATCTCGACGGCGTCTGGAAATTTGTCATTATCTTTAGTAGAGAGAAGGTCAATAATAGCTCTCCTCAATTTTAAGGAAGACGGTCGATCAAGGCATTGATCCTTTTCAGAAGTTCTTTGGCGAGTTCATCCTTATCCCGAGTATAAATATGTTTCTTACGTTTGCCCGCCAGACATTCGTCCAATTCTTTGATGATACGTTCAAAAGAACCCATCAGCTTGCTCGAAACCCGGTACGCCCACCACAGCACAAAAAACAACAGTACCCACAGAATAACGATGATCGATATAATCTTTTGATCGATCATCAAAGGATTAGGAAACTTCGAAAAATATATTCGAGTGCTCACATCATAATAAAGGAACCCGATATAAATAAACAAAACAGCGAAGGTGATCGTGCACGGAAATAAAATAAAATTGATCAGGGGTTTTTGAAACCGATTAGGGTTAAAGGAAATGAATTTGCGCGGAAACTTTGCAGACATTTTTTAGCTCCTTTTTAAAAATTGTTAATGATCATTTAATACCTATTTTGCTAAAGATAGGACGTGGCCATTAATTATCCTCACTTTTCAAAAATTGATATTTAGGAAGCGGAAAAACCCAGCTTTTGACAATAAACTGCTCCAGGATCTGGGATGCATTGGAGAAAGCCTCTCAAACACCTGGCACAGCTGATATGACCATCTGCATAAATATTAATTCCGAAATCTATCCCAAAACTTCCTGGTTTTGTATAAATTACAGCGAGGGGAACTACAGTTAAATTAGCCGGATCATTTGGATTTGGACTAAGAACACTAGGACTACTAAAATATTGGGGCGTAGGGATAGAAATATCTAAATCATTAACTCTGGTGGCATAACTCCCATGATCTATCAAATATCTTCTTTGTGCCCCAAAAAGGCTATTAAGAATCTGCGCTCCTTCGGTGGATTTCATTTTGTCGACAACAACTTCATACTGGGGAAGAACTATTGAAACCAGTGTACCCAAGACAACGATTGTAATCAGAACCTCCATCAAAGTGTAACCGCTTAAACAACGTCTTGTACTTAAATTTTTCATATTTTTATACCGTGGTTTTTATGGCAGTCTTTATAAACCTCGACGAATAAATTTGACTGCTCACATCATAATAAAGAAATCCAATGTACACGAATAAAACAGCGAAGGTGATGGTACACGGAAATAAAATAAAATTGATCAGGGGTTTTTGAAATTGAGAGGGTTGGAAAGAAATAAATTCGCGTGGTTTTTTTTAGACATTCCGTATCTCCTTTTAAAATGTTCAAAGCCAACTCAGTTATCCCTTGCCGAATTCTCCCGCATTTAATTTTATATTATACCCTCCTCGATCGAATTAGCTAAAAAATATAAAAAATTTTACTGCAAACAAAGAACTTAAATTTAAAATTTTTTAAGATTCTTTAAATTAAGTGCCAATAATTTTTATTGACCTCGAGGGGGGTTATGGTATATTTCTTTAGCTCTTAGTTCCGAGCTCGTGGGTTATTGAATTTCGCAAAATTAATGGAACTCTTCTTCAGTCGAGCAGATGTTCCATTAATGTGCAGAAATTCAATAATGGACTAAAAGAGCTATGAGCCAAAAGCTACGAGCTAAAATGGCCCCATCGTCTAGCCTGGTCCAGGACAAATGGTTCTCAGCCATTAAACGCCGGTTCAAATCCGGCTGGGGCTACCAATCTTCGTTCTACTTTTTTAATTTATTTCCAAAAGGAACCTCCTTAAACCGTGGCCACTCATATCGGTATTGGTTTTAGTCAAAACCCAGACACCTCCCGGGCCGCCCGAGAAGCTGCCAAACAGGCGAAAATTCAAACCGGACAATCCACAATCAATCTGACCCTTGTATTTAATACCGTCCATTACAATGCCCCTGAAATCCTCTCCTCCATCCGGGAAATCTTAGAAGACACTCAAATCGTTGGCTGCAGCAGCGCCGGCGTTATCCTCTGTGAAGGAATCCACATGCGCGGCATTGCGGTTCTGGCGATTCATTCCGATGACATTCAATTTGGCATCGGCTCCGTTGAAGAAAAAATTCTTTCAGCGGACATACGTCAAGGGGGCAGCATGCTCGCGAAAAATGCACTGACCGATTTTGGCCAGGGCCGGCGTCAGGCCTTTATATGCTTTACCGATGGTCTCTTGAAGAATAACGCCGCTATCATCAAGGGGCTGCAAGAAATATTCGGAGCAATCTTTCCGGTGCTTGGAGCCGGAAGCAGCGATGATTTTCATTTCCAAAAAACCTATCAGTACTATCAAGAAGAAGTGCTGACCCAAGGAGCCACGGGTTTTGTTATCGGTGGACAGTTAACGTTAGGGATTGGCAGCCGGCATGGTTGGAAACCTGTGGGAAAGCCCCGGTTCATCACCCAAAGCGATGACCATATCATCAAAACCATCGACGACAAGAAGGCCTGCAGCATTTATGAAGAATATTTTGGTGAATCCGCCCAGGATTTACATTCTCAAAAATTCGGACAGATGACGATTCTTTATCCGCTGGGCATTTATATTGAAGAAGAAGATGAATATTTATTGCGGAATGCTGTTGACATCCACCCTGACGGGAGTATTCTTTGTCAGGGCGAGGTTCCTCAAGGTGCTGAAATACACATTATGCTCGGTAATAAAGATTCCTGCCGGCAGGCGGCCGTCGACGCTGCCGTGGAGGCCCACAACGCTCTCTCAGGAAAAGTACCGCGACTCATTCTTATTTTTGAATCACTCACCCGTCACAAATTGTTGGGCCGAGGAGGATTCAAAGAAATTCAACTCATCCAAGAAATCTTAGGATCCAAAACTCCCCTTTTCGGGATGTACTCGTATGGAGAAATTTCTCCTTTTCATTCACTTTCACACATTAAAAAGACCCATCTGCAAAATGCCAGCATTCTGATTCTGGCGATAGGATAAGATGGAAAGCATCATGGATCTCTTAAACCAATTTGTATACGGAATAAAACAGCTTGACGCCTCCACATTCCTTACGCTGGTCAGCATTATCCTTTTTATGCTCGTTGGTATTCTCACCTTTATCCTTCTTATAAAAATCGATCAGCTCAAAGAATTACGGCAATCGACCAAAAAATTGATGCGCTCTTTTAACGAGCTGGATGAACAAGCCAAATTGATTGTGAAAACAGATCTCGAACTTAATCGTGCCCAGGAAGAACTCGATAAACGACTCCAAGGCTTAAATGCTTTACAAAAAACTTCTCGCTTGATTTCAACTACTCTGGATCAAGACGAAATTTTCCGCCGGCTCGGTCAACCGCTTATATCCGAGCTGGGGTTTGAAAAAAATCTAATCCTGATGTTCGATGCGGATAAAAAATACCATTGCCGCATCGAGAACGGATTTTCCAAAGAAGAAATTATTTATACCATCTCTCAATTAGAAAAGGATGCGGGTCTTGGCACTGCCTTACGGGAAGGACACACATTCTCCTCGGCAACTTCCCCCAAACAACGCAAAGAAAAAATCAACCAGATTTTTAATATCGAACATTTCATCCTGGCCCCGATCTTAAGCCAGGAAGGCATGATCGGCATTATGTTCGTCGGCAACCGTTCTAACTCCTACGCGGTCACCGAAGGGGACGAAGAAATGCTTTCGATTTTAGCCAATCAGATCGGACAAGCTCTAGAGAACGCTCAGCTTTTTGAACAAGTCTACCGTTCGCGGCAAGAACTGGAGTCCAAGATTCAGGACCGCACCAAACAACTGGCCCTGGCCCTCGAGGAGGTTAAAAAAACCAGTAAAATGAAATCAGATTTTATTTCGGCGGTTTCGCATGAACTGCGCACTCCCTTAACCTCCATCAAAGGATATGCGGCGATCCTTATCACCGGAAAAATTGGAGAAATCCCGGCGACGGTTAAAGAACGCCTGGAAAAAATCAACAAACATTCCGATAACCTCGTCAAGATGATCAACGACCTTCTCGATATTGCCCGCATCGAATCAGGACGAGTCGAGATGAAATTTATTAAACATGCCGTTTCTCCGCTGATTGAAAATGTCCGGGATATTCTGACTCCCCAAATGAAAGACAAAGGCATTCAATTAAAAATGCAGATCGACCCCAAGACCCCCGAGGTTCTCGTGGATACCAATCAAATCGAAAGAGTTTTTATTAATCTGATAAGCAATGCGATTAAATTTACCCCCGTCAACGGAACCATCACCGTCAGCGCTCAACCACAAAAAGATGAGGTTTTATTTTCGGTGGCGGATACCGGAGTCGGGATTACAGCAGAAGATATCCCAAAACTCTTTCAAGAATTCTATCGTGTGGATAACGAAATCAACCAGAATGTCAAAGGAACCGGTCTGGGCCTTACTCTGGCGAAGAATATCGTCGAGGCTCATGGGGGAAAAATTTGGGTAACAAGCAAGGTTAACGAAGGAACCGCGTTCTATTTTACGTTGCCTGTGTCGTAGCCAAAGGTTATCTGGTCATCGAGGTAATCCGGGACTGGGAGATCAGGCAATCTGGAAATCCGGGACAAAGAATAAGTCGAGGATTTCTCCTGTCCCTGATCCCCGAGTATCCAGATCTCCTAGTCCCCCAGCCTGGACAAGCCAGAACCAAAACAGGCTAGGTCTCGTTAGTCATGAAATCTATAAAGTTCAATGGGGCATTTTTCCGTCGATACAGAAAAATATTTTGCCATTAAATGTCAAGATTTCATGACTAACGGACTAATATCCAGATGAACGGATAAGCAAGTCGTTTTCTAAGAACTGAAATTATGCGTAAAGAAAAAATCTTAACCGTCGACGACGACCCCGACATCCGGGATGTCCTGGAACTGACGTTATCGGAACATTATGAAGTCTTTCAAGCCTCCAATGGCAAAGAAGGTCTGGTGATAACCCAACAAAAAAATCCAGATCTCATCCTCTGTGATTATATGATGCCGGTGATGAACGGCCCTGAATTTGTCAAAGCCCTCAAAAAAGATATCCTGTTGCGCCATATTCCCGTCATCATGTTAACCGGCAAGGGGGAGGTGAAAGATATGGTCGGCGGCATTAATGCCGGGGCCGATGATTACATTGTCAAACCCTTTGATCCCGAAGGACTCTTAGCGCGCATCCGGATGATTTTACGACGGACCATGCGCAGCCTCGATGCCAACCCTTTAACTCATCTTCCCGGGAACACCTCCATCACCGAAGAGTTACAGGACCGGATCGACCACCAAAAGACCTTTGCGGTTGGCTACGCCGACCTGGATAAATTTAAAATCTATAACGATAAATATGGTTTTGAAAAAGGCGATGAGATCATCCGTGTAACCGCACGGATCCTGATTAAAAATGTGCCAGAAAAAGGCGGTCCCGATGCCTTTGTGGGACACGTTGGAGGGGATGATTTTGTGTTCATCGCCGCTGATTCTGTGGTCGATTCTATCTGTCAATCGATCATCGAAGAATTCGATAAAGCCGCGCCGGAATTTTATAGCGACGAAGATAAACAAAAAGGATACATTTTAGGAAAAGACCGTCAAGGTAACGAGATCAAGATTGGTCTTTTATCGATTTCAATCGGAGTCGTGGTCAGCAACGCCACGCATAAAATCAACCACGTAGCGCAAATCAGCGAGATTGGGGCGGAATTAAAAAAATATGCGAAAAGTTTAGAAAAAAGTAATTTTGTGCGTAATCAACGAAAGGAATAAAAAATTTTCCATTGAGCGCATTAGGCCCGAATCTTTCTTCCATCGCTTAGCGATCTACCTTTACTGATGAGGGTTGGTTTTGAGGATGATCATCAGCCCAAAGAATCTTCGCGGATGCACCCATACAAATGAGCGAAAAAACAAGAATAATGGGGACAACTCTTGCCGCGAATTCTTTGAGGAGGAAATAGCTTTTTATTCTGATTTTATGGAGCATTTCCTCCTCCAGAAAAAGGATATAAAACGAAAGCACACTTAGGCTGAAATAAATAAGTTTATACATCAATAAAGCAATCAATGTATGGAATATCAAACCCCATAGGAGTCCCACCGGACGTAGTTTTCGGATGGCAAATAATAATGGCGCGGAAAGTTCAAAGGCCAGTGTGGCATCTTGTATCCAAGTCCAGACCGGTTTAGGAAAAGTACGCAGCATCCAAGCCGCTAAATCCGTTCGGTAAAACCCTCCAGCCTGGGTCCAAAGGACATCCGAAAATTTTAGCCAGTCTCCCATAAAAATTTTTTGCCATCCGCAAAAAAAATATACCATGAGTATAGTGGTCTGTAGAATTCTGATAGGCCATACCGATTGAGAGCAAGGCGGTTCATTTTTTTGTTCAATCGTCCAGTAAGTCCCTTGAGGGACCAAACTTAGACAGGACAAAGAAATAATAAAAAATTTGTTGAGAGTATAAGCGGATAGAACATCAGCCCAAGTCACATAAGTCACGCATAGCAAGACTGCCCAGCTGATCCATCGAGTTTTCCATCCCAGTATCCACAGGATAAGACTTCCAAACAAAACAATGCCAAACCACGGTAGACCCCACACAGGTAAGACCGGAAGTACCGGAAAATTGGGAAGAATACTTTGTGACATGTGATACCCGACGGGTGTTAACCATTCTTCGGCCTCCTGCCACCAGTCCATAAAATAGATCAATATGGAAAATCCTAAAGCCACCCGAAAAGTGTCCAAACGGATAGGGTCCACAGCGCCTAACCAAAAATTTTGGGAACGATTGATGAAGTATTGCCAGTGATTTTGAATCTCTTGAGAGGAGAGTATCATGGAGAATGTGAGTATTTCAGTTTATACCGTTGTTATTGAGCTTTTCCTTTCCAACTCTAAATCTCCCGCTGGCACAATCGATGCTGGCGGGAGATTTAGAGTTTTGTTTACTAGAAGGAAGCTCAATAAACTGGTGAGTTGATAATATTGCAGTCTCTTTGAAAAGAAATGATTCCAGAGGAGGTTTTTGCCAGCGGGCGGGGTTTCCATCCCGTCCGGGTAGGTAGTAGGCCATCACAAATCTGACCGCGATCGGGGCGGGGTGGGATGGATACAACTGCATGTAACGCTGGCGAACCCAGGCGGCTAATTCTGCCCGGCCTTTCGATACGGTCTTGCTTAACCAAAAAAGCTCCCAGAAACGGGCGGTGCGATCACGATACCCGAAAGGCTGGAGCCGAAAATAATCTTTGTCTCTGAGCGTGATCCATGAGCCATTTTTCTTGAATTGAGCTTGAATATAACTCACCGGCCAGAAATTTAACCGTTTGGGGAATAAAAAGAATAGTTTGTGAAAATAGGTGAGCTCTCTAGGTACTCCAGGGATGGATTTATTAGTGAATCCGACGAAAAAACAAGGTACAATGAGTAATACCATAAAGCTCGCCAAATACAACGTATCTCGAAATTGGGTTTTACTCATTTTTTAAGCAGGACTAGCTGGACCCCCCCCAGGACTAGCTGGACCCCCCCCACATATCCCACAATCAATGGTTCCTCCGCATCCATCAGAAAGGATACCACAATCCAGCGGACCACACGTCTTAGGAACACAGCATGGCCCGCAGTCAATCGTTCCTCCCGGACAACCGTTAGGCAATATCCCGCAGTCGCCGGTTTCACACCTGGTTTTGGTGGGAACACAGCACGGCCCGCAGTCAATCGTTCCTCCCGGACAACCGTTAGGCAATATCCCGCAGTCGCCGAGATTACAAGTGGTTTTGGTGGGAACACACGGACACACACCGCAATTGATGGTTCCTCCGCAGCCATCGGAAAAAAGACCGCATTCACCGGTATTACAACCGGTTTTCGTCGGCGTACAACACACTTGGGTATTACAATTTTGAGAAGAAGGACCAAAACACGGAGCCCCGCCACCGGCAGGTCTGGGACACTCACAAACCCGGGTCTGGGTTCCCGGGCCGGTGCCATCATCACACGGTTTGCTGCAGGGAGTCCACGGACACCAGTGGCCGTCGACGGCTGGAACAGCCGGGGTTTGTCCCATAATGCTTGCGGCGGCCCGGTCAAAAAAAGATAACGAAGAGCCTCGTACGCGCGGCAAAAGCGTTCTAAAAGAAATAATCACAATAACCGCCACCAAAGTTAACAACAAAAGATACTCAATAGTCGTCTGGGCGGGTTTGTTTTTTTTCTGAAAATATTTTAGGATAAATTTCATTTTTGCCATTTTGCCAAGAAGGGGATACAAAAAGTATATCCCATGCTCTAGACTCTAACAATGAGGAAATTCTAAATTCTTTAATTTCTGAATTGCCTCGCGCGGCTGGGTGGCCTTAAAAAAATAACTGGCGGTCACCAGGATATTGGCCCCGGCGACGACGGCAGCGGGGGCGGTTGAGTCATTAATCCCACCGTCGATTTCGATATTTCCTTTAAAAATCGTTCGCAATGCTTTGATTTTGGAAAGAACTTCCGGCAAAAATTTCTGTCCGGCAAAACCCGGATTGACCGACATGATCAAGACTCCATCTAAATCATTCAACAGCGGTGTTATACATAACGGTGTGCCGGGGTTAATCGTGATAAAAACTTTTTTGTTTTGCTTTTTAATCTTCCGGATATCTTTTTGAGCAAATTCGGTATCAATGGCATCCACTTCTTTCGGAAATTCTCCATCGCTGTGACAGGACATCCGGCGAGACCCGCCTGCCGACCTTTCTGCCAATAAGGCAGGCGAGGCAGGACCATAACATTCCGCGTGCACCGCGATCATATCCGCTCCGGCGGCAATAAACGAATCGATAAAAAGATGCGGGTTTTCAATCATCAGGTGAGCTTCGATGGGAAGTTTCGTTAAAGGCCGAATCGCTTCAACAATGACCGGGCCGATTGTGATATTCGGGACAAAATGACCGTCCATCACATCGCAATGCACACGATCGCAACCCGCCTCCTCGGCTTTTTTGATTTCCTCCGCCAATCTACAGAAATCCGCGGCTAAAATGCTTGCGCTCACTTGGATGGGGAGGGTCATACTCTTTCCTCAACGGACTTTTCTTCGCGGCGAAATTTTTTATAAAGAAAATAAAAAAACACCAGCGGAAAAAAACCGACGGTCAGCGCAAAAAGATTCAGCAAACAATTATAAAAAATAAGCGGAAAGAGATTCACCGCCAATAAAGGAAGGCTTTGCACGCGATCGATTCCCCAAAAAATCAATTTATAAACCGGCTGCATTATAAGAGATAATAGAAAAAAATAACCTACTAATTTCCAAAAATTGGGTTTAACAAGTTGTTTACTATAGCGAAGCGCGTCCATTCCTCTTTTGCCATCAATTAAGAATGCGAAAAAAGAAAATGTGTAGTTATAGACAGGATTCAAAACCGGAATGAAAAATAGAAAAGATATCCATATCCATAACCACCGGGAGCCTTTCCCTTCTCGATAATTTAAAACACCAATAATAACTGAAATGATAAACGGTAAAGACCACAAAAATATCCGAACCGCTACCAAAATCAACACCCAGATATAACGAAAAAATAATGAGAAGGCCTGGGCATATATATTCAAGATTTCAACTGTTTTTTTCTCATCCCAAGACCGAATGGATTTCAACATAACCATATTCAATAAAAGCAAAAGTAGGAAAGCTGTCGGATAAGAAATAGTGCTAAGAATCTCCAAAGTCTTTTCGGACAAGCCCCAATAGAAAATGAGCACAAAAAAAATCGACGCCGGTAAACAAATCCAAGCGACGATTGCGATCAAACGGAAAATATTTCTAAAATATAACGAAAAACTTTCTTTTAAAATTTTAAAAAACCCTATATTGGTGATCGTAGCAATTTTTGTCATTTCTTTTCAAAATTTTAATGCGCGGGGAGGGACTTGAACCCTCACGACTTGCGTCACACGCCCCTCAAACGTGCGCGTATACCAATTCCGCCACCCGCGCAATCAAAATACAGGGTTAAATCTTTCAATTAATCAGCAGGCTTATTGATCTTTTCCTTATCAAACGAACGGAACGCCCATTCAATGTCGTCGATCCCAGGATGGGCGTTCGTTCGGATATTAAACCCAAGAATTTCAGTTGACGCTTATTTTGTTAACTGGTAGTGGAAACTGAAATTCGGGTTTAACCCCGCTGTGCAGAAAAAATCTCTCCGAGATTTTTTCTAGCGGCCCTCCGGGCAAGAATTGCAATTGGTTCAATTGCAATTCTTGGGTTAAAGAAAAGCTCAATAAGCCTGGTGAGTTAACGCCGCTTTAATAAATTGTCGAAATAACGGATGCGCCCGATCCGGCTTCGATTGAAATTCGGGATGAAACTGGCAGGCCACAAACCAGGGATGATCTTTGAGCTCAATGATCTCAACCAAATCTTTTTGCGTATAGACGCCGGCAAAAAGCATTCCGGCTTTCTCAAAGGATTCCCGGTAGCGGTTATTAAATTCATAACGGTGGCGATGGCGCTCAGAGATATTCTCTTTTTTATATGCCTGAAAACTATGGGAATCTTTCACCAACTGACAGGGGGAGGCCCCCAGCCGCATAGAAGCCCCCATCTCCTTGACGTCTTTTTGTTGTTCCAGAAGACTGATGACCGGGGCTTCTGTGTCTCTATCGAATTCCGTTGAGTTCGCGTCCTTCAAGCCGCACACATTCCTGGCAAATTCGATTGAGGCAATCTGCATTCCTAAACAGATTCCTAAAAATGGAATTTTATGTTCGCGGGCATATTGGACCGCCTTGATTTTTCCCGCAATCCCGCGAGAACCGAAACCGCCAGGAACCAAAATTCCATCGCACTGAGCCAGATGTTTTTCGATAGTCTCCCGCTCGAGATCTTCAGAATCGATTTTATTGATATTGACTCGCGCGTTATTAGCGATCCCCCCGTGCACGAGCGCTTCATAAATGGATTTGTAAGCATCGGGAAGAGCAATATATTTACCGACGACGGCAATCGTAATATCCTTTTGCGGGCAGCGCAAACGATTCACCACCACCTCTTCCCATTCCTTCAAATCCCGCTCTTCGCTTTTGATATTGAGTTTCTTTAAAATCAGATCATCCAATCCCTGCTTTTTAAAGGCCAACGGCACCTCATAAATATGTTTCACATCGCTCGCCTCAATCACCGCTTCTTTATCGACATTACAAAAAAGGGCGAGCTTTTCTTTTTCTTCTTTCGAGATATGTTTTTCCGTCCGGCACAAAAGAATATCGGGGATGATCCCGATCTCACGCAAACGCCCAACGCTGTGCTGGGTGGGTTTGGTTTTTTGCTCGCCGGCGGATTTAATGAAAGGAAGTAGTGTCACATGGATATTGAGCGCATAACCAATGCCCAGTTCCCAGCGCATCTGACGGATCGCCTCCAAAAAAGGCAAACTCTCGATATCTCCAACGGTACCGCCGATCTCAACAATCGTGACATCCACATCGCGGTCTTTGGCGACCTTTTTGATACTGCGCTTAATCTCGTCGGTTATATGCGGAATGATCTGAACGGTTTTTCCTAAATAATCTCCCCGGCGTTCTTTCATGATGACCGAATAATAAATTTTGCCGGTCGTAATATTGTTGTCCTGGCTGATTTTGGCGCTGGTAAAACGTTCATAATGACCGAGATCAAGATCCGTTTCCGCTCCATCGTCGGTGACATAGACCTCGCCGTGCTGATACGGATTCATGGTGCCGGGATCAACGTTTAAATACGGATCACACTTGATTAACGTCGTCGCTAAGCCTCTGGCCTCGAGTAATTTTCCAATGGAAGCGGCCGCGATTCCTTTACCTAAACTGGAAACCACGCCACCCGTGACAAAAATAAATTTGCTCATTGTTTAAGTCTCTTACCAAATGTTTTAATGTGAAATAAAATTGCTGATTTTACATCTGCCAACGTTTCTTCATAAGTGTCTCCCTGCCCGACAACAACACCCTTAAGTCCTAAAGGATACGCTACATATCCGTCGGGATGTTTCTCAACAATAATTTTGATATCGTGCATATAGTTCTCCTCCTACTATTCACCATTAACTATTAACACTCCCTTCTAAAAGATATTTACTCTGATTCGTCGGGATTTTGACCGGATATTTCCCGCTAAAACAGGCATGACAAAAATCTTGGGAATTCTTAACCACGCTCAGCATCCCCTCGAGGCTCAAATACTCCAGTGAATCCACCTGAATGAAATCGGCAATCTCTTTAACTGTTTTGTTGGCGGCAATCAATTCACTTTGGCTGGGAAAATCGATGCCGTAAAAACAAGGATAACGGATCGGCGGACAGCTGATGCGCATATGAATTTCTTTCGCGCCGGCCCGGCGAAGCTCTTCCACGCGGCTGCGGCTGGTTGTGCCGCGCACAATAGAATCCTCAACGACCACAACCTTTTTTCCTTTTAAAACCGTCGCGATTGGATTCAATTTCACCCGCACACGAAAATCCCGCATGAATTGTGATGGTTGAATAAAGGTACGGCCAATGTAATGATTTCGAATCAGCGCGACCTCCAAAGGTAAACTCAATTCTTGAGCGTATCCCGTTGCCGCATAATTGCCGGAATCCGGAATCGCCATGACAAAATCCGCATCTTTAACCGGATGCTCGCGGGCCAGCTGTCCCCCTAAGCGCTTACGCACCAGATAAACGTTATCCGAGAAAATATTGCTGTCCGGCCGGGCAAAATAAATATTTTCAAAAATACAAAACGATTTTGTCTTTTTAGGGTCGTGGGGAAGATAAAACGATTCGATTTTGTTCCCTTTGATTAAAATCACCTCCGCGGGCTCGATCTCCCGGATAAACTCCGCCTTCATCAAATCCAAAGCGCAGGTCTCCGACGCCAGAATATATCCGTCGTCCAATTTCCCCAGACATAAAGGACGAAACCCTTGAGGATCTCGTACCCCCACAATAGTATCTCCGACGAGCAAAACCAGTGAGAAAGCCCCTTCCAACTGCGAGATAACCTTCGCCAGCCATTCTTTCATTTCTCCGTCTCTGGTGCGGGCTAAAAGATGCACGATGATTTCAGAATCCATGGACGTTTGAAAGATGGCGCCTTCTTCTTCTAATTTTTTATAAAGGGATTCAGTATTGGTAAGGTTACCATTGTGAGAAACAACCAGCGGCTTTCCTTTATACATCGCAAGAAATGGCTGAATGTTTTTGACATTACTCGAACCCGTTGTGGAATACCGCGAATGGCCGATTGCCACCGACCCTTTCAGTCCGTTTAAAGAATGTTCATCAAAGGCATCGGCCACGAGCCCCGGGGTCTTGATAATATGAATGTCTTTTCCATCGTAGGCGGCGATGCCTGCGGCTTCTTCTCCTCGATGTTGCAGAGCATACAGCCCCAAGAAAACAATCTTGGCTGCCTCAGGATGATGGGAAACGCCGACAATACCACACATGTGCTTAATCCTTTTAAAAACGAATAACACGTTAGAGGTAAAAAATACCTCTATTTGTTTCTTTTTGTTTATAATATTTCTGCAAAGATTGGACTGAAAATTCTTGTTGCAGACTCGCCTCTATTCCATTGACGGCGGCATGAGCTCCTTGTAAGGTGGTGATGCACGGAACATTGTGGAGAATGGCTGCTGCCCGGATAGACCGCATATCTGATTGACTTTTTTTTCCTGACGGTGTGTTGATGATTAGATTTATCTCATTTTTTTGAATCAAAGTCAACAGATTGTTTTTGCCCTGCCCGCCTAATTTATCCTCACCAGGCAGGCGGGCCTCGCCGAACTTATCGACCACCTCCACCTTAACGCCGCTTGTCTGCAGAACTTTGGCGGTGCCTTGAGTTGAAACAAGAGAAAATTTTAAATCAACTAGCCGTTGGGCCAGAAAAACAATGTGCCGCTTGTCGTAATCGTTGACGCTTATAAAAATCTTACCCGCTTTAGGCAAACCTTGGTTCGCACACAGTTGCGATTTGGCAAAGGCCGCGCCAAAACTCCAGTCGATCCCCATGACCTCGCCGGTGGATTTCATCTCCGGCCCCAAAACAATATCCACGCCGGAAAATCTGGAGAAAGGCAAAACCGATTCCTTCACGCAGATATGTTTAGGCGGTGTAATTTCATTCAATCGAAAATCCACCACTTTTTTACCGGCCATAATCTGGGCGGCAATTTTGGCTAAAGGAATACCGGTGGCTTTACTGACAAACGGAACCGTGCGTGAGGCGCGCGGGTTGACTTCCAAGACAAAGACACCTCCGGCCTTCACGGCAAACTGAATATTTAAAAGGCCAACCACTTTCAATCCCCGGGCAATAAGACAAGTCTCATCTTTAATTTCCTGAATGATCGTCTCGCTTAAAGTATGCGGCGGTAAAACACACGCGGAATCGCCGGAATGGATCCCGGCATTTTCAATATGCTCCATGATTCCGGCCACAAAAGTATTTTCTCCGTCGCAGATCGCATCCACATCGACTTCAATCGCATCTTCAATAAATTTATCGATCAAAACCGGATGGCCGGATGAAACCTCCTTAGCCTCTTCGATAAAGGTAAGCAAAGATTCTTTGTCATAAATGATCCGCATGGCGCGCCCGCCCAAAACATAAGAAGGCCTGGCCAAAACCGGATAACCGATCCGCCCGGCGATTTTCAAGGCTTCCTCGACGGAAGTCGCGGAACCATTATCGGGCTGACGCAGCTTCAGTTTTCGGATAAACTGGGAAAAAAGTTCACGATTTTCCGCCAGGTCAATTGAATCCACACTGGTTCCGATAATCGGAACACCAGCCTCGTGTAAGCGCCGGGCCAGATTAAGCGGGGTTTGTCCGCCGAGCTGCACAATCACCCCGTCGGGCTTTTCCACATCGATAATATTCATCACATCTTCAAACGTCAACGGTTCGAAGTATAACCGGTCCGAGGTGTCGTAGTCGGTTGAAACGGTTTCCGGATTGGAATTGACCATGATGGTTTCGAAATCCATTTCTTTGAGCGCGAAAGCGGCATGGCAGCAGCAGTAATCGAATTCGATGCCCTGGCCGATGCGGTTCGGCCCGCCTCCAAGAATCATCATCTTTTTTCGTCGAGAGAGAGCGGCCCCGTCGTTTTCCGCTTTCTGATGCTGTAAAACCACCTCATCTTCACTTTCATATGTCGAATAATAATACGGCGTGTACGCCTCAAACTCCGCCGCGCAGGTGTCGACCAATTTAAAAGTCGCCTTAATACCCAGATCTTTTCTTAACCGGCGGACCTCGTCGTCGGAAATTTCCAGAATCTTCGAAAGCTGAACATCGCTAAAGCCGTATTCTTTGGCTTTTCTTAAAAGGTCAACATTAGAACTTATCCCAGCATTATCACCCCCGAATGTTTTTGTCGGGGGCCCAGCCGTAGATTTATCTGGATTCCCGACTAAAGCGTTCGGGAATGACAAATTTTTAATACTTGTATCTTTTGAAAAATTCTTAAACGCCTCGATCAACCGATTTTCCATCTCCAGGATTTGCGCAATCTGATCAAGAAACCAGGGATCGATCCTGGTCAGTTGAGCAATAAGATCAATCGACCAGCCTTTTTGCAGCGCATATTTGATATAAAAAATTCGCGAGGCATTGGGTTCAACTAAACGGTGGCGGATTTTTTCGTCGGGAATCATGCGGAAATCCAATTTATTATCTAATCCCGTATGACCGATTTCCAATCCGCGTAAGGCCTTCTGCAATGCTTCCTTGAAGGTGCGGCCGATCGCCATGGTTTCCCCGACGGATTTCATCGAGACCCCCAAAATATCCTGCGCTTCCGGAAATTTCTCAAAGGTGAAGCGGGGGGCTTTCACCACACAATAATCGATTGCGGGTTCAAACGAGGCCGGGGTTTCTCTGGTGATATCATTTCGAATTTCATCCAGCGAATATCCGACGGCCAGCTTCGCCGCAAACTTTGCAATCGGAAAACCAGTGGCTTTGCTCGCCAATGCCGATGAGCGCGACACCCGAGGATTCATTTCAATCACGACCATCCGTCCATTGGCTGGATCGACGGCAAATTGAATGTTCGAACCGCCGGTTTCAACCCCGATCTCGCGGATCAGGGATAGCGCGGCATTGCGCATCGTCTGATACTCCCGGTCCGTCAAGGTCTGCGCCGGGGCGACCGTAATAGAGTCTCCGGTATGAACACCCATCGCGTCGAGATTCTCAATCGAGCAGACAATGACCACGTTGTCTTTGTTATCGCGCATCACCTCCAGTTCATATTCTTTCCAGCCTTCGATGGATTCTTCGATCAAAACTTCATGGATCATGCTGCTTTCGATGCCGCGGGAGGCGATTCTTTCCAGCTCTTCCATATCGCGGGCAATGCCCCCGCCGGTGCCGCCGAGGGTATAACTCGGACGAACGATCAAAGGAAAACCAATCTCAACCGCCGCCTTTCTGGCCTCGTCGAGATTATGCGCGAAATCACTGCGCGGGACTTCAAGTCCGATTTTTAAAACCGCTTTTTTAAAACACCCGCGGTCTTCCGCCTTTTTGATGACTTCATAATCCGCGCCGATCATCTTGACCTGATATTTCTGAAGGACGCCCCGTTCATACAGCTGCATCGCGATATTTAAAGCGGTCTGGCCGCCCAGCGTCGGAAGAAGCGCGTCGGGCCGTTCTTTTTGAATAATGAGTTCGATGAATTCGGGGGTTAACGGTTCGATGTAGGTGTGATCCGCGATTTCCGGATCGGTCATGATCGTCGCCGGGTTGGAATTCGCCAGAACAATTTCAAAGCCTTCTTCGCGCAGCGCCTTGCAGGCCTGGGTTCCGGAATAATCGAATTCACAGGCCTGGCCGATCACAATTGGCCCGGAACCGATCAAGAGGATTTTTTTAATGTCTGTGCGTCGGGGCATTTTCGTCGCTCGTTACTCGTGGCTGGTCGCTCGTATCCCGGGTTACGAGTCACGGGTCACGAGCGACGAGCCACACTTTCATTTTTTTTGTTTAAACTTCTCCATCATCTCAATAAATTCTCCAAACAAGTACTGCGCGTCCGTTGGGCCCGGCGCGGCCTCGGGATGATACTGGATCGAAAAAAGCGGAAACCGTTTATGGCGTAAACCTTCGATGGTGTAATCATTCAAGTTGGTATGAATCACCTCGACGTCATTCGGATTTAAAGTTTTGGGATCAACACAGAATCCGTGATTTTGGGAGGTGATCGCGATGCGGTTATTTTCTGAATTCTTGACGGGATGATTGGCGCCGTGATGGCCGAATTTCATTTTATAAGTTTTTCCGCCGAGGGCGAGTCCGACGATCTGGTTTCCTAAACAAATTCCGAACGTCGGGACTTTTCCCAATGATTCTTTGACCAGATCAATGACGTATGTCACAACCGCCGGATCGCCGGGGCCGTTCGACAGAAAAAGCCCGTCGGGTTTAATCGCCATGATATCGGAAAAACGACTCTGCGCCGGAAACACATGAACCTCGCAGCCGAGTTTATTTAAAATCCGCAGGATATTGAATTTGATTCCGCAGTCGATCGCGGCGATCTTAAAACGAGGAGCTCCTTCAGCGGGCCAGACATATTTCTCTTTCGTGGTGACACTTTTCACTAAATCGCAGCCCTCCATGCCGGGGACAGCGGCGAGTTTCGCCGCTAAACTTTGGGGGTCAAAATCTTTTGTGGAAATCATCCCTTTCATAGCGCCGGAAAGTCGCAGATGCCGCGTTAAAGCTCGGGTATCGATACCTTCGATCGCCAGGATGTTGTTCTGATTTAAATAATCGGTAAGACTTCTGGTGGCGCGGAAGTTGGAATACCGGCGAGAAAATTCTTTGGCAACGAATCCTTGGACATAAATTCCCCGGGATTCCACATCCTCATCGTTGACACCATAATTGCCGATCAAAGGATAGGTCATCACCACAATCTGCCCGGCGTAGGAGGGGTCAGTTAAAATTTCCTGATAACCGGTCATGGCGGTATTAAAAACCACTTCGCCGGCACTTTCACCAGTTACAGCCAGAGATTGGCCTAGAAAGCTTGTTCCATCTTCTAGATAAAGAATGGCTTTAGGCATGAAATTATTTTTAAAATTTATTCGTGGGATTGAGGCAGGAAATCTTTTCCAGACCCGAAACAATATAGCATTAGATATTAGTTTGTCAAGGAGGCAAGTGGCAATCGGAAAACCACTGGCTTCGAATCAACTTTTCACACTGTTTCGAAGGACACAACAAATACGCCAATCCCAAACGCCGATCAATGATATCCTCGGGCGTTTGGGCCATTTCGGTTTGGATGGAATAAAGGATTTGGGCGGCGATTGTCGGAGAACAGGTGCAGATGGGTTTCTTTAATTTGGGCTGGCCTTCGGTGAGTTTTAAGACATCGAGATAACGCGTGCCGTATTTTTCCATTAAATACTCGACGGTTTTAACAGGCAGACCAAAGCGATCGGCGGCAATCTGCGGAGAATCAGAAATCTCGCCGCTGCCGTACAAAGGATAATAATCGGCGACGATCGGGCGGCCCCGGTTGCCCTGGAAGGTTTTGATCGTCGTCGGAGCAACCGGGGCCGCCCCCGCAACCCCCGTTACACCCTGCAAACTTTTCAGAATTCTATTCACACAGTCTAAAGCAATCTTTCGATAAATCGTGTACTTGCCCCCAATCACCAGAAACAGCCCGGAAAAACTCTCCACCACAACATGTTTACGCGAAACATCCGAAGGCAATCCTGCCCGACGCAAAAGCGGTCTTAACCCCGCAAAGGTTGTAATAATCTTTTCTTCTTTGAAATCAACCGCCGGAAAAAACCGCCGGGCTTCATCGAATAAATATTGAATATCCTCAGGCATGGCCTGCACATCATCCGGATCCCCGACATAATCGGTGTCCGTTGTCCCGATCAATGAATTTCCCCTCCACGGAATCACAAAAAATATCCGGCGGTCTTTGTTAAGAGTCAACAAAAGGGCATGGGAGGTTAATGCCGTCGGATAAACAATGTGAACCCCTTTGGTCAAACGAACTTTTTTTCGGCTGAAGGGATGATCCAATTTCAGCAACTCATTGGTCCACGGCCCCACCGCACAAATCGTTTTTCGTGCCCGGATCGCCAAATTTTTTTTCCCAAGAAGATCCCGTGCCTCAACACCGACGACTTTCCCATTTTCTTTTAAGAATCCTTGGACCTTAAGATAATTGGCGGCATGCGCACCCTTGTGCACAGCGCTTAAAACATTTTCTAAACACAGCCGGGCATCATCCATCTGCGCATCGTAATACATCACCCCACCGAGGAGGTTTTCTTTTTTGAGGGACGGTTCCAGTTTCAACAATTCTTCCGTCGATAAATTCCGGCGACAAGATGTTTTGTATTGACCGCTTAAAAAATCATACAGCCACACACCGAAAGTCATCATCCACAACTGCCGTTTGTCGCCTTTATAAACTGGAATAACAAACGGCAGAGGTTTCACCAGATGAGGAACGCTTTTAAGTTGAATAAAACGCTCTTTTAAAGACTCATAGACTAGATCAAATTCGAAATGCTCCAGATAACGGATCCCGCCGTGGATAAGCTTGGTGGATTTGCTGGAAGTGCCGCTGGCGAAATCTCCTTTTTCGAGGATGGCAACTTTCAATCCTGACTCGGAAGCGATGTTGGCAATCGCCGCGCCGTTGATTCCACCGCCGACGACGATCAGGTCGTATTGACCTTTTTCAAAACGAGGAATATCTCTTTGCATAAGATTCGTCGCTCGTGTCTCGTGACTCGTCGCTCGTCGACGAGAAACGAGTCACGAACGACGAGTCACAAAAATCAAATTAATAAAAACCTATTACAACATCGCCCTCGAAACCGCCTTTTGCCACCCCTCGTACAACACTTTTCTTTTTTCCTCGGACATGGCGGGACGAAAAATACAATCTTTCTGACGGAATCGTTCTAAATCTTTTTTATCCCACAATCCCGTCGTCACTCCCGCCAGATGAGCGGCTCCTTGAGCGGTTGATTCGGTTTGCCGAAAACGAAGGATTTGACAATTCAGCATATCAGCTTGAAACTGCATGAGAAAATTATTCCGGCAGGCGCCTCCGTCGACTTTTAAAATCTTGATCGGCTTTCCTAAATTCTTTTGCATCACATCAAACACATCTTTGGTTTGATAAGCAATCGATTCTAACGCCGCCCGGATGATATGGCGTTGATTGACGCCGCGGGTGAGTCCGCAAATGATTCCGCGGGCGTCGCCTTTCCAGTAAGGCGCGCCCAAGCCGGTTAAGGCCGGGACAAAATAAACGCCGCTGGTGTCTTTCAAACCTTGAATCATTTTTTCTGAATCCGCCGACGATTTAATAATCTTTAACTGATCGCGGATCCATTGAATAACTGCTCCGGTGATAAAAATCGATCCCTCGAGGGCATAAACCGGTTTTCCCGCCTCATCGCAGGCAATCGTTGAGAGTAAGCCATCTTTGGAATAAAGCAATTGCTTACCCGTGTTCAAAACGAGAAAGCCTCCGGTGCCATAAGTATTTTTGATCGTGCCAGGACTATAACATCCTTGCCCATACAAAGCCGCCTGCTGATCGCCCATGACGGCAGCAATGGGAATTCCCGATGGCAGACCGGCTGCTCCATCTTTTGTCACCCCAAAAATCGATCCCGACATCTGCGGGTTCGGTAAGATCTGCTTAGGGATATCCAAAATCTTTAACAGCTCTTCATCCCATTGTAACGTTCGAATATTAAAAATAAGCGTGCGCGAGGCATTGGTGAAATCTGTCGCATGCGTTCCCCCGCCGGTTAATTTCCAGATGAGCCAGCTGTCGATTGTGCCAAAACAAATTTCTCCTCGTCGGGCGCGTACGCGAAGCCCTTTCACCTGATCCAAGAGCCATTTGATTTTGGTTCCGGAAAAATACGCGTCTAAGACCAGGCCGGTTTTTTTCCGAAATAAATGTGCTTTCGATTTTAAAAATTTTTCCTGACACATCTTGGCGGTGCGCCGGCATTGCCAGACGATCGCATGAGCGACGGGCTGGGACGTCTTCTTGTCCCAAAGAACGGTTGTTTCGCGTTGATTGGTAATGCCGATGGCGAAAATTTCTTTTGAGGAAAGACGGACTTTTCGAAGAGATTGTTGAATGCAATTAACGCAGGAATTCCAAATCTCCTCGGCGTCGTGCTCGACCCATCCGGGTTGAGGAAAATACTGTTTGAATTCCTGATAATGACTGGAAACAATTTCTCCGTCGGGACCGAAGACAATCGCCCGAGAACCCGTCGTGCCTTGATCAATGGCGAGGATGTATTTGGTTTTCAAGTAACGCCCTCCATAAGAAGCAAAGAATATGTTATTTTGAATAAAAATCCTCAACCGCTATACCGAAACGTTCTCTATAGCGCTCGAAGACCTTCCGGCTAAATTCATGATTTTCATTATGTGGATGGATTGGCATGAATGCTGGCTTACCGTTGACGTTAGGATGAAAAAGCATACGTCTTGATCCTTTCTTAACTTTTTCTTCCACGCCAAATCTTTTCAAGATTGATAATAATTCGCGATAACGAAGCGGCTTATCTCGGGTGTCAGGCATAAGCTACATCTAATTTTTTGTTGAAGCATCCTTCCCATCCCCTTAAAAATCATTCTGGTCTTTTTTTTCTAAAAAATAGAATCGCTTCCAGAACGAAATTTATTATAACAAAACCCAGGCAAGTCACCGCAAAAATATCCCCGTATTTATTGTAAAACGTCGTTGCGTGGTTCGCCTCGACATAAAACAAATAAAAACCCGCTTTATTGAGTTTCGGCTTCTTATTTGTGAGCGGTCTAATCCCTCCGTAAGGATCGATGACACAAGACCAGCCTGAGTTGGCCACCCGAACAATCGAAACGCGGTTTTCGACCGCCCGAAAAATCTCACTTTGGGCATGCATGATCATGGCCGCTTCCTGTTGGAACCAGGCATCATTTAAAAGAACGACGATAAAACCACTTTCCTTCAAAGTCAGTTTTCGAAAAAGCGTAGGATAAGATCCTTCGGAACAAATTGCCACCCCGAATTTCTCCTCGAGGTAACCTTGATGATCGTCGGTTTTCTGGCGGATGGTGAAGATTCCTAAACTTTTTCCGGGAGAAAAATCATAAATATTAAAGTTCAATGACGAACGCAAGAAACCTAAATATTGTTTAAACGGCAAAAACTCACTGAAAGGGATCAAATATTTCTTCCGATAAATATCCAGAACCGCCCCCCGGCCATTTAAAAGAACAGCGCTGTTGTAATCGCGTCCGTTTTCAAAAAGGGCAGCACCCAACAATAAATGGGTTTTAACTTGAGTTGCGATCTGGCTGATTTTTTCGCGCATGCTCAAATCTTTAATAAAATCGTCGGGGATTGCGGTCTCCGGCCAGACAATCATATCCGGGGGTCTTGTTTGAAGGCAGAGTTTTGTTACCGCGATATGTTTATCAATAATTTTATCAATGCGGTGTTCGTCCCATTTTTCTTGAGGAGAAATGTTGGGCTGAATCGCGCCAATCTCATAAAAATGAGTTGGCTGGTGGCTTTGCTGGACGTCCATAAAAGCGAAATGTCCGTAACCAAATAAAACAAAAACCGCCCCGAAGGCGCAGGCGGCATAAAAATATTGATTTCCTTCATTTTTCCAGAGCTGATAAAGACAATAGTTAAACATCACCAAAAAAAATGAGAGACCGTAAGAACCCGTCAAGCCCGCCATTTGTAAAGCCGTTAATTGAAAACTCTGAGAATGCCCCAGTGTCCAGGCAAAACCGCCTAAAAGATTCGTGCGAAAAAACTCAGTCGCCACCCATAGCGCCGGACAATAAACTATTCCCACCCGTTTATTATGAAAAGGCCTCAGAAAAAGAACAGCAAATAAAACTGGCGCAATCATCAAAACCAGAATAAAACCCAAATAACCCAAAAAATTTAAAGGAAGCAGCCAGCTGACAAGCAATGAAAAAAATAAAAAAGAAAATATAACCGCCAGCTTAACCCGATCCAGCAGCGGCTGACCGTCGAGTGCTAAAAGAAATGGCACTAAACCAATCCAGGCCAAGGGCCAAAATCCGAAGAGATTGAAAAAATTGGGAAAGGAAAAATATAAAAGGAGTGAAGATAAAAGCGTTAAGCCGACGGTCAAAAATCTATTTTGGTTCATGATTAATACAGCAAGGAGATGCTTAAAAGAAAAATTAATAACGGAAAAATCCTTCGCCCAATATACAGTCAGCGTGAATAATTTGCAAGATGATAAAGTGCCAGAAAAAGACGCGGGGCGGGGTGCGCCCGAGTCTTTTACGGAAAGCGCACCCCGCCCCGCGCAATTCTCATTTTAAATCTCTATCTTCTCTCCTTCAAAAACTGCGCCATCTTGACAAGCCTTAAAAATTCCGACCGATACCCGTCGGGATCACGGCCGATGGCCTCTTGTGCTGATTTGATCACGTGATCAAAAGACGCTTCTTGTTGATATTGAGAATCTCTCAACAGCAGACCAAACTCGGCGACACCTGCGGCAAATTTAAAATTCTCCGATCTTGGGTTCGAATGAACATCCCCGCGGGTTAAAACCTTCGTGATCAACTTACTTTCGTCTTCCTTGGGTTCTTTATAGCGCAATTTGATCGTCATCAAGTCATTGCTGCGCCGGACCCTCGGCTTACGCCAATGGCTTTCATCCGCCTGATATTTTAACGGATCAACAACCTGGCGATAGCCGTAAGGAGTATCGTCGGGGCCTTCGGTCGGTACAATTTCATAAAACGCCGTGACCGAATGTCCGGCGCCGATTTCTCCGGCGTCTTTCCGGTCGTCGTTAAAATCTTCTTTATTCAATATCCTGTTTTCATAACCAATCAACTTATAAGCCTTCACTTGAGAAGGGTTAAACTCCACCTGAATCTTCACATCCTTGGCCACCGTCAAAAGTGTGGCGCTCATTTCATTGACCAGAACCTTTTCCCCTTCCACCACATTATCAAGATAAGCATAATTACCGTTGCCTTTATCGGCGAGCTTTTCCATCTTCGAATCTTTATAATTTCCCGTGCCGACACCTAAAACGGTTAAGAAAATCCTTTCATCCCTTTTTTGCTCGATCAAGCGGGTCAGTTCATCATCGCTGGAAACACCGACATTGAAATCTCCATCGGTAGCAAGAATCACCCGATTATTTCCCGAAGAAATAAAATTTTCTCTGGCGACTCTGTACGCCAACAGAATTCCTTCGCCTCCGGCCGTTGAGCCGCCGGCTTGCAGATTATCGATCGCACTCATAATTCTCTCTTTATTGCTTCCCGGCGTTGATTCCAAAACCAATCCCGCCTCTCCGGCATAAACCACAATCGACACTCGATCTTCCGATCTCAGTTTGTTTACTAGTAATTTAAAAACTGATTTTAATAAAGGAAGTTTATTGCTATCCGCCATCGAGCCAGAGACATCGATCAGAAAAACCAAATTGCTCGGCGGCAAATGTTCACTTTGAATCTTTTTGGCCTGAAGACCGATCATCACCAATTGATGACGAGGATTCCACGGACAACGCGCTGCTTCAGTTGTAATAGAGAAAGGCCCTTCCCACGGTAAAGGCGGCGGATAATCATAGTTGAAATAATTTATCATCTCTTCGATCCGGACCGCATCTTTGGGCGGAAGCTGGTTGGAGTTGAGGAATCGTCGGATATTCGCATAAGAAGCTTTATCCACGTCGATAGAGAAAGTCGATAGCGGCGCCTCGCGCACATCCAAAAACGGATTCTCATAAATCTCGTCGTATTGTTCGGTGTTAGGGATGACGGGTAAAGGAGCAGGAACAGGATACGGGGGATAAATAGTCTCGCCTCGTTGATATCGGCCTTCTTCAAAATCTTTTTCTGCTTCCGGCTGCTCTTGCGGAAAACTTGAATACACTTGTGCTTGAACCCCACCAGCTGCTCGCATACGGTTGGAAGATTCATCCGTTGCTATCAATCCCCCAACGGAAACCCTTACCCCTTCTTTAGACCTAGCAGCCAGATCAAAACGTGTTTTTGTTGGTGGACTGCTAACGACTGGAGCGCCCAGAGGAGATGTCGAATCCTTATATTTCATTTCTGATGTCCCAGCTTTAGGAGAAACATTTGCATCACGGGAAATAGAATAATTTGTCGAATTATCATATGGTTGATACTGCTCTTTTTTTTGTAGACTCGCCAATTTATCCGTCGAGCTGGACGAGGCTGAATAGCCGCGGGCCTTTAAATAGTCGTCCTGTTTTTTTTCGGATGAACTGGCTAACCCTCCTTTGAAGGTATCATTCGTTTTGGAATGCGCCATTGTTGTTTTATAACCGCCTGGCCCATTCCCCTCAGAATATTGTTCTCCAATATCCTCCGCCGAGCTTTTCAAACGCCCCTGCCCGCCGAGTGTAGATAAGATAGGCAGGCGGGCTTGCAGACCTCTGTTCATGTACACCTGTACGGAAAATAAAATAACCACAACCGCCAGGGTCAACACCCCTGACTTCATACCAACTGTAACTAATTCTTTCCTGTCCATTTTTCCCTCCTTGGAATGTTTGCTCGTTAAACGTTGAGTGATTTTCTGTTCCAGGTCGGGAGAGAGAGTTTCATCGGACCACGTCTTTAAAGCCGACGAAAGCTTTGTCAAGTCGTGGAAAAATTTTTGACATGCCGCGCATGTCTTTATGTGTTCTTCGACCAATTCTTTTTCCTGAGGAGTTGCCTCCCCGTCGAATGTGGCCGAAATCAATTGTCGGATATATTCATGATCAACCATCGTAATCATCTCCTTTGAGAGACGGTAATAATTCATTCTTTAAATTTTCTCTGGCACGAAAAATAAGAATCTTGACTTTCGAAAGAGAACAATTCAAAACGTTACTAATTTCTTCGTAACTCAAATTGTGATACTCGCGCAAAACCAATGCTTCCTTTTGCTCTAACGGTAATTTCTGAATCGCGTTTTGCACGTGATGCGCGGTTTCCATTCTTTCTAAATCTTCCCGCGGAAGGTCTTTGGTGTCCGCAGGATCCCATTCTTCTATCTCCTGTGTTACATCGTTTCGAAAGACCAAAGGCAAAAATCTTTTGCGCTTGCGGATTTTATCGATACAGATATTACGCGTCACCGTGAAGGCCCACGTCGAGAATTTGGCTTTTGGATCAACCCTGTATTTCTTGCCGAAGATCGCCAAAAATACCTCACTCACCACATCCTCGGCATCCGCACGGTGGCCCAAAATCCTTAAGGCATAATTTAAAACCGGTTTTTTGTACCGATAGAAAATCATCGTGAGGGCCTCCTGATCTCCCCGCTGGTTGTAGTCATCCACCAGGTCTTCGTCGCGTTTGTCCATTCGTCGTTTTTTTTCTCTCTCCCAATAGCTTCAACGCAGCAAGAAGGGAAAAGTTACAAAATATCTTTATTTCTCCAATCTTTTGACCGCTTCCTGAATTGCTTCCGCACTGGCAGAAGAATGCGATTCAATGACGCGGATCACTTCCTTCTTAAGATACGGCAAAATGGGGTTCAAATCAAAATCACCGGCGAAGGGGGCTTGATGGTCTTTCAATCCTTGCACTCCATGAATATGCATGCCGATCAACCGGTGAGCATAGCGATCAAAATAATCCTGATGGGCCTTCACCACTCCTAAGCGGACATTCACCTCGGCGTGGCCCACGTCATGCCAGTACCCCATAACGGAGGCGTCATAACGTTTGAGTAAATATCCTATTTCTGCAAAATTCGGGATCTCCGTCGGATAATAACGGGTTTCCAGTCCGATTGTGATCTTTTTTTCCCGCGCATATACGGTGATCTCATCGAGACTTTTGACCATCGATTTTAAAAAAGGCCCTTTATTTTTTTCTCGTTCCTGTAAAATTTCATCACGCATCCGGATAAATTCCGTCGGGGCCTGCTGGCCTGTTTTGTAGGCGCGCAGCATTGCGGTAGGGTCGTTACTAAGTTCTACTGTTCCCGCATGAATCACCACGACGGAACAATTCACCCGATGGGCAGTGTCAATTGCTTTTTTAGTCCACACCACTGCTTTTTGTCGTTCTTCATTCTCTACGGCGGATAAACGGTAGTAATTGGAAGGATGTCGAGGGGATGGAGCATCATCCGGTAAAGGACAAAAATTATGCACACTGGAAACCTGCATCTTCATTTCCTTTAATAAAGGGATCAGCTCTTTAAGATCCTTAACTGTCAGTCGGTATCCGAGTTCAATTGTGTTTAAACCAACGGCCTTGATTTCTTTCAGCATATTTTCTAGCTGACCCTCGGCCTTGTAATTCCACGCAGTTGAAATTGAAATCATATCTTTTTTTCTCTTTCTTTTTTCATGCATGTCCAAATTACGAGGCCTTACTCGACGGAATAAGCCGTTTGAGACATGGGCCGCAGAGTCGATTAGCCTTCTCCAGAATACCGTCGAGAATACTTCTGACAACAAAGCTAATTTGGACAGCACTGTTCTTTTTTAAAGAGTGAATTCTCCGGTATCAATCCATTCATTCTTAATCAATGACCACCAGTCATCGGCTAAACCTTGCAAAACATAATCATAAGGAAGCCAGCCATAACCAGCCTCACCCCACAGCGTTCCCCAGGAATTTCGAATGAGCAATGCTCCCTTTGTTTCTGCGGATTTAGGGGTCGTATTTTTGATTTTCATATTGTCATCATACCCGACGGTGACGATGGCATGTCCACCCTCAATTTTCTCACCGGTACCAGGATAAGGTATTTTACCCGTCGTATTCGCCTGGGTGATGGAACTATAGACGGTAAACCCAAAGATCGAAGGAATGCCGGCAGCCAAATTCGTTTTAATCCGATTCAAAACAACATCTTTCGCCGTATTCGGAGGATCGAGACGAAAATATTTGATGGCCTGATAATTCTGGGCAAAGGCGTAGCAAAAAGCAGGAGGCTCTTTGTCGAAGTCAGCTATTTTATAAGGCCAGTGTTCTTCCGGAGGAACACCAAATAAAGCGATTGCCCCCATCGCATTCCGTAAGAATGCTCCGGTGTCCCCGGTTGAGTGCATTAAATTCCGGGTTACTTTATAAAGGAATAATCTTGAGGCATCAATGTGTTTTCCAAACGACCGCCGTTCGAAATATTCCACCATCCCCACACCGGCATGTGCTGTGCATGACCCAAGATTTCCTTGATCCTCGATGGGAGAACACCAGGCCCTGAGATCCGCTACGGCTGGTAATTTTGTCTTGCCGGGCTGCGCCGCTTTTGCTTTTTTTAACAGCGGTAAAATACTTTCATGTTCCGGGGTGTAATCCCGGAAATCCGGATAATCCGGCAGCCACCCCATTCCCCTCTTTTCGATTGCTCCGTCCATGACACGCTCCTTTCGTTTAAGTTTTATAGATGGAACTATTGTTTTTTCAATATTAACAAACACCCAATAATCGTCAAGTGTTTTGCGTATCCTTCCTTCTTCACCTCCATCATGCTTCATGGTACTCTTGCGGGAATGCCGTCGATGGCGGATCCGCCATCACCGCCGCCGGAGAAGGGACCGCAGCGGGCAACTCCTACGCCTCACCTCACGACCTCACCGTTTATCAATATCCAGGCAATGTCAGCGACAACTTCCGTGTTTACTGGACGGATACCCGTGTGCCGCCCCGCCCACCCAGCGATTACGTGCGGGCTTAACAAACCAGCAGTCGACGGCATCGTCTGTCAACAATAAAAAAAACCGCGTAGGTTAAATCATTGACCTGCGCGGTTAGAAATCTTTGAGTTTAGAAATACGGGGCAGGCCTATTTTCCCGCAACTTTAAACGAGTCGGAAAATAGGCCTGCCCCAGCGCTATCATTTCGTTCCATTCATCATCTGCGAACCTTCCGTCGTTTGAGAATCATTTTTATTTTCCGTTTTTTCCATCTTTTTACTTTCTTCATCGAGCCGGTTATCCAACTCCCGGACATATTTTACCGGATCAGCCGCAAACATATTCTTGTGCTCAAGGCTGTCGAATTTGTAGAGCTTCCCTTGATACTCGATGGTAAATTCATCCTTTCCGGCCAGGTGCATACCCATCAAGATACAAACCGGGCACTCCCCTTTAACCGCAACTTTTGGCTTTTCATCGAAGGTATTGCCCTGCTCCATATTCATGTCCATGTTCTGATCCATCTCAGCCTTGAGCGTCAGCGGTCGAAAGATAATAAAACCCATCAGCAATAATATCCCCATCAAAAATACTTTCCATCTTTTCATTTTTTAAACTCCTTGGCGTGAATTTCTCTTATATTTTCTTATTTGATTTTCCCTAAATTTAAAAATTTATCTTTCGTTTCCCCCCTTTCTTCCACAATTCTTTAATTAATCTTTTAATCTTTTATTGTTATTGTTTCATTATTCTTTAAAAAATCAATAAATAGTTTCCCTAGTAGCGAACGCTTTTGCGGAGAGCCCCGCCGATGAGAATTAACGGCGCGTTCGCTTGATTCTGAAAAGCTCAATATTTTTTCTTTCTATTCTTCTCGGATTTTTTTTCTATTGAGGAGGAGGAATTATCACTGGAAGATTGATCCGCAGAGACTGTTGCGCCGGATCGTTCGTTATTGGAGGGCCCTTGAGAAGAAGGTTGCGAAAAAGTGTTGTTTTGTTGTTGATATAAATTTCCTTTTTCTTTTAAAAGAATGTCGTCCTGTTTTCGTATACGCTCCTGCAATGCTCTTTGCCGCTGTTTCTGCAACAGCAATTGTTCTGGATCTGTTCTTTTAACTGAGTCACCGGTATTGGAAATTTCCAAAGACGTTTGAGGGGGAATAAGATTACTTTCTGCTGCTTTGATCGAATCCATATTTACCTTAAAAGATTCTTGCAGCTGAGAAAGTTTCTGGTTGGCCTCCTCCATCAGTTGTCGTCGACGGGCGCGGTCGGCGGGAGATTGTGTTAAGGGTCTTAACTTCTGCTGCAATTGGGCTTCGAGCTGCACCCTCTGACGTTTATAATCCCAGATCAACTTTTTTTCTTGTTCAGCCAGCTTCTGGGCTTGCTGGCCCACATCCATATTTGTATTCGTTGACTGGGCCCAGGTTCTTCCGGAATACAAGCAAAGACCAATCACTAAAAATAAAATATAAAGGAAATATTTTTGGGACATCTTATGCACCGTTCTGTTTGGCCGCCGGGCTGATTATTTTCTTCCGGACTGACTTTCTCTTATCAAATTTTCAAACCTGTGCCATCAAATATTTGTGAACGCCTTGCGCTGCAACGCGCCCTTCGTGGATCGCCCACACGACCAAAGACTGGCCACGGGACATATCTCCGGCGGCAAAAACACCCGGGATACTGGTCATTTTACTGGCGTCTGTTTTGACATTGCCGCGGGCGTCCAATTCCATTCCCAATTCCTCGATCATCCCTTTTTTAACTGGACCAGTAAAACCCAGTGCCAACAAAACCATATCCACGTCCACCGTGAAATCCGACCCCGGAATTTCTTTCATCGGCCGCTGGCCGGTTTTCGGATCTTTTTCACCGAAAGACAATCGTGCCGCATGAACTTTGTTTAGTTTGCCGTTCTCGCCGCTAAATTTTTTAGTTATGATACCGTAATCGCGTTCAACGCCTTCTTCATGGGAAGTGGAAGTCCTTTGAATAAAAGCCCAATTGGGCCAGGGGTTATCGACGGATCTGTCCTTCGGAGGTTCGGGCATCAATTCAAACTGCTTGACCCCTACCGCGCCTTGTCGATTGGCGGTTCCCAAACAATCCGACCCCGTGTCGCCACCACCGAGAATAATCACCCGTTTATCTTTAGCAGTGATCGTGATCTTCGGATCAATGGATTGTCCCAAACCTCGACGGTTCTGCTGAGGAAGATAAAACATGGCTTGGTAAATTCCTTCCAGTTCTCGTCCGGGAATGGGCAGTTCGCGGGCTGCCTCGGCCCCGCCGCATAAAATGAGCGCAGCAAACTTTTCCAGCAATTCTTTTACAGAGATGTCCACTCCCACATGAACGTTGGTTTTGAAAACAACGCCTTCTTGATTCATCCGTTTGACGCGGCGTTCCACGACCCATTTCTCTAATTTAAAATCCGGAATGCCCAATGTCAAAAGCCCGCCGACCACTTCATTCTTTTCGTAGACGGTAACTTTGTGTCCCATTTTATTGAGCTGATCCGCGCAGGCTAACCCTGCCGGGCCGGAGCCGATGACCGCCACTTTTTGCCCGGTTCGATGTTGGGGCGGCTGCGGTTTGATCCACCCTTCTTGATACGCTTTTTCAATGATCGCGAGTTCAATGTTTTTGATTGTAACGGCAGGCTGGTTGATCGCCAGAACACAAGCATTCTCACACGGTGCGGGGCACACGCGGCCGGTGAATTCCGGGAAATTATTGGTCTTATGTAAACGCTCAATCGCTTCCTGCCAACGGTTGTTGTAAACGAGATCATTCCAGTCCGGAATAATATTTCCGATCGGACAGCCCGACTGACAAAACGGCACACCGCAGTCCATGCAGCGGCCCCCTTGCAAGCGCAATTCTTCGTCGAGAAGAAATCTGGTAAATTCCCTCCAATGGTGCAAGCGTTCGCTGACCGGTTCCTTTTTGAAGTCCTGCCGGTGGTATTTTAGGAAACCTTTGATGTCGCCCATGATTTACCTTTTCCTGGAGAAAACAATTTTTCCTTTTTTCTTAATCAGCGATAAAAAAGAAGCGGCGTCGGGTTTTAGATATTCTTTTTTGGAAAAACCGAGGAGTTCGAGACGGGAATCGACGGCCATAGCTGTTTTAGCAAATAACTTAATCCTGTCCCAGAAATCCATTTTCTCGAAGTCTTGGGAAATGACGGCAATATCAAAATCACTGTCTTCTCGTGGTTTTCCGTATTGATACGATCCAAATAAAATCAATTTCTCAATGTGAATATATTCGGAAAGAAAATCTGCCGTTTCTTTTATTATTTGTTTGACGGAAGCATTTCTTTTAAGCATTTAAAAACCTCTTTTGTCCGTTCAAAATAAATTTCCGCTTTTTTTCCATTGACCTTTTTAGATAACTGTCCCTGTTGTTGTGGATAGCGGCTGCCAATATAAAATTGATTTAGATCAAAAAGAAAATTTCTGTCTGAACCAGCGATCTGTAGTTTTAAAGAATCCGCTAGATAAAGCAAATTGTGTGTTCTCGGTGGGACATTCTTATTTTGCTGAACATAAATTGCTTTAAGAATTTTCTCGATCGCCTACTGGCACATGAAGACCACATATAAATATCGTTTGCTCTTTAACATCGCTTTCGCTGTTTCCAAATCGTATTCGGCTATTTGAATCCAGTCTTGGGTGGCTTTATTCATGAAGAATACCTTCTTTCAGGAAACCTTTGACGTCGCCCATTATTTTGCTTCCCTAAAATTTTTAATGCCCAAGATAATTAAAGTGCTCGCCATAAGGATTTGTATACCGATGCAAATCCAAAAAATGATTGGATCTTTGTTTATATAGACCCTAGGATATATTGCACTAAAGCCTGTTTTCCCTCGATAAAAATCCAAAATTATCTCGGCAAAAAGTCCAATTCCTAAGAAAACGAAGCCACTAGCTTTAAATTTTTTCATTTATTTTTTCGAGTGTTGCTTAGACGCCGGGCGGGTTCTATTTTGCCGCGTTTTAAATTCCATCAAAATAGAACCCGCCCCGTCGCTATTTAGACCTTAACCTTTTCTGGATTCGTATCCGCTGTGGCAATTTTTTTCGCTTCTTCCAGAACCCGTCGATAATCTTTCGGATACACCTTCACAAACTGCGCTAAGACAGAAGCCCATCGCTTAAGAACATCTTGGGCCACCGTACTGGCTGTATAGTTCGCGTGCTTTTCAATCAAGGTTTTTAATTCCTGAATATCTACCGGGTCATCGATGCTGACCAAATCCACCATCCCGGGATTGCATAGTTTTGAAAATTTTTTCTCCCGGTCCCACACATAGGCAATCCCGCCGCTCATTCCCGCGGCAAAATTTCTCCCCGTCGGACCCAAAATCACCACCCGCCCGCCGGTCATGTATTCACAGCCATGATCACCGATACCTTCCACAACCGCATGAGCCCCGCTATTTCGCACCGCAAATCGTTCTCCAGCGAGTCCGCGTAAGAAAACCTCTCCCGCAATCGCTCCATACAAAACCACATTCCCGACCAATATATTTTCTTCAGGAATAAAAGTCGCTTTCCTCGGTGGATACACAACAATCCTTCCTCCCGAAAGTCCTTTACCCAAATAATCATTGCTGTCCCCTTCGAGAGTGAGCGTCACGCCATGAGCCAGAAACGCCCCAAAACTCTGCCCAGCGGCCCCTTCGAATTTAAGTTGAATCGTATTATCCGGCAAACCGGCTAAACCATATCGCCGGGCAATTCCCGAGCTCAGCATTGTTCCAACGGTACGATTGGTATTTCGAATCGGGATTCCAAACTGAACCGGCTGCTTTTGATCGATCGCCGGTTTACAGCGCTCAATCAATTGGTGATCCAATGCCTTTTCTAATCCATGATCCTGCCGGGCCATATGACGGATCGCGATATCTTTCGGGACATCAGGTTTATGCAAAATATTGGTTAAATCCAGTCCCTGGGCCTTCCAATGATCAATCGCATCCTGCACCTCGAGCATATCCACCCGGCCAATCATATCTTCGAATTTTCGAAATCCTAATTCCGCCATGATCTCGCGGCATTCCTCGGCGATGAACGTAAAAAAATTGACCACATGCTCCGGTTTTCCGGTAAATTTCTTTCTCAACTCCGGATCTTGCGTGGCGATCCCGACCGAACAGGTGTTCAAATGGCATTTGCGTAAAAGAATGCAACCCAATGAAACGAGCGCTGAGGTAGAAAATCCAAATTCATCCGCGCCCAGCATCGCCGCAATCGCCACATCCCGTCCGGTCTTCAACTGTCCGTCGGTCTGAACCCGGATCCGGCCGCGTAAATCATTCATGACCAACACCTGTTGGGTTTCCGCAATCCCTAATTCCATCGGAAGCCCGGCGTGTTTGATGGAAGTCTGCGGCGAGGCACCGGTCCCACCTTCAAAACCGCTAATCAAAACATGATCAGCTTTTCCTTTAGAAACTCCGGCGGCAACCGTCCCCACGCCGATTTCTGCGACGAGCTTCACACTCACATCCGCTTGAGGGTTAGAATTTTTCAAATCATGAATGAGCTGGGCCAAATCTTCAATGGAATAAATGTCATGATGCGGAGGAGGAGAAATCAATCCGACACCGGGGGTGGTGTAACGCGTCTTGGCTATCTCGGCACTGACCTTGTGCCCCGGCAGCTGTCCGCCCTCACCGGGCTTAGCCCCTTGCGCCATTTTGATCTGCAGTTGATCGGCGTTCACTAAATATTCGATCGTGACCCCGAATCTTCCCTGCGCCACCTGTTTGATGCGACTTCGCCGCCAATCGCCGTTAGGATCTTTTTTGAACCGATGGGGATCTTCACCACCTTCGCCGGTATTAGAAAATCCTCCTAAACGATTCATCGCAATCGCCAGCGTCTCATGCGTTTCTCGAGAAATCGAACCATAACTCATACCACCCGTCGCAAAACGCTTAACGATTTGAGATGCGGGTTCCACCTCTTTAAGAGGAACCACATTTCCTTTCTTAAACTTCAAAAGCCCGCGGATATTGGCCAGATTCGTATTCTGAGAATTAATCAACTGCGCGTATCGTTTATAAAGATTGAAATCACCCACGCGCACCGCATGCTGTAAAAGGGAAATCGTCTGCGGATTGTACTGATGATGTTCTGCGTCGAGGCGCCAGGCATACTCACCGCCTTCATCCAGCATCGCAGGGTTTCCGTTATTTTGGGGATACGCGGATTCATGTCGTCGTAAAACCTCCTGCGCCACGGTCTCAATCCCGATGCCGCCGATTCGCGAAGGGGTGGCACTGAAGTATTTTTCAATCAACGCTTCCCCTAAACCCACGGCCTCAAAAATCTGCGCCCCGCAGTAGGATTGGATCGTCGAGATTCCCATTTTCGAAATAATTTTGAACAGACCCTTACGTGTCGCTTTGATAAAATTTTTCTGCGCCACCTTATAAGTTAAATCCAGCGGCAAATTCTTTTTTAGAATTTCGCTTTCCACCGTCTCAAAAGCCAAATAAGGATTAATCGCATTCGCCCCATAGCCAATCAAAACCGCAAAATGATGCATCTCGCGCGCCTCGCCTGTTTCCAGCACCAAACTTACCCTGGTGCGAGTTCCTTGACGGATCAAATGATGATGGAGCCCCGCGCAGGCCAAAAGCGAGGGAATCGGAACATTCTTCGCATTAACCTGCCGGTCAGATAAAATAAAAAGAGTGTATCCTTTTTCGATCGCACCATCAGCTTCTTTAAAAATATCTCCCAGCGTTTTTTGTAAACCATCCGCTCCTGCCTCTCGACAAAAAACGATCGAAAGAGTTTTGGCTTTTAAACCGGAGCGTTTGAGCGAACGGACTTTTTCCAACTCTTCATTGGTGATAATCGGGTGAGCCAGTTTCAATCGTCGGCAATGCAGCGGAGTTTCATCCAAAAGATTGGATTCAGCACCGAGCATCACATCCTCGGCCATAATGACCTCTTCCCGGATCGCATCGACCGGCGGGTTCGTGACCTGAGCAAAAAGTTGTTTAAAATAATTGAACAACAACTGCGGCCGGTCACTTAAAACTGCCAAAGGCGTATCTGCCCCCATCGAGCCGACCGGCTCTTCGCCGCTTATCACCATCGGAGCCAAAATAATTTTCAAATCTTCCAACGTATAACCAAAGGCCTTTTGACGGGCCAGCAGTGTTTTTTCATTTAAGACCTGAATCTTCTTGGGTTCAGGTAATGCGGCAAGGTCAACGAGATTCCCTTTCAGCCAATCGGCGTAGGATTTTCGGGTGGAATAATAATATTTCAATTCTGTGTCATCAATGATGCGGCGTTCTTTAGTGTCCACCAGAAACATCTTTCCGGGCTCAAGGCGCCCCTTTTTCAAAATATTTTCAGGCGCAATCGGCAATACCCCGGTTTCCGAGGCCATGATCACTAAATCGTCTTTCGTAACCAGATACCGCGAAGGTCGAAGGCCGTTACGATCCAGGACCGCCCCAATGTATCGCCCGTCGGTAAAAGCAATGGAAGCCGGTCCATCCCAAGGTTCCATCAGACACGAATGATATTCATAAAAGGATTTCTTCTCCTGGGACATGCCCTCATGACCACTCCAAGCCTCCGGGATCATCATCATCATCGCATGAGGAAGCGAGCGGCCGCTTAAAACCAGCATCTCCAAAACATTATCGAAGGTGGCGGTATCGCTTCCATGAGGAACAACAATGGGAAGGATCTTTTGAATATCCTCGCCCCAGATTTTCGAAAAGAATTGTTTCTCCCGCGCATGCATCCAATTGATATTCCCGCGCAAAGTGTTGATCTCTCCATTGTGAGCAATCATGCGGTACGGATGGGCAAGCGCCCACGTCGGAAAGGTGTTGGTGCTATAACGCGCATGGATCATCGCCAACGCCGACACCATCGTCGGATCAGCCAGATCTAAAAAGAATCGATCCAGCTGCTCGCTCATGAGTTGTCCCTTATAGACCATGGTTTGGGTGGAAAGACTGCAGAAATAATAATAATTACGCTGACTTAACGTCGAGGATTGAACTTTGTTGTAAAGACGTTTGCGGATCACATACAATTTTTTTTCTAAATCTTCGGGTGGTGTGTCCGGCCCCAGACCGATAAATAACTGCTTGAACTCCGGCTCAACGGAGCGGGCGACTTTTCCGATTTTGCTGGAATCATGCGGCACCTCGCGCCAGCCCAAAAACCGCTGACCCTCTTCATGGATAATATGTTCGGTCCATTCTTCGATGGTGTTACGCTCAGGCGAATTGGGCGGGACAAACACCATGCCGACGCCGTATTCGCCTAATTGGGGTAAAGTGGTATTTGACTTCGCGCATTCTTTTCGCAAGAATGCATCCGGCATCTGAATCGTGATGCCGGCGCCATCTCCCGTTTCAGGATCACAGCCACAAGCACCGCGATGGGTCAAATTCTCGAGGATCTGAATGCCGTTTCGAATAATCTCGTGGCTTTTTCGACCCTTGATATCCACAATAAACCCGACCCCGCAGCTGTCGTGTTCGAACCGCGGATCGTAAAGACCTTGTTTTCTGGGGAATTTAGGGGGATTCATAGATCTGTTTTGAGTTAAATTCCAATAAACAATCTACACATCACAAACAAATGACAATCCCTAATACCCAAAACGAGCGATAAGATAGAACATTTGTCAATTGTGATTCCGGTATTGTGTATTGTTTGTAATTTGTTTATCGGAATTTGTAACTTAAACCCAAGAATTTCAGTTGACGCTTGTTGTATTAACTCGTAGTGGAAACTGAAATTCGGGTTTAACCCCGCTGTACAGAAAAAATCTCGGAGAGATTTTTTCTAGCGGCCCTCCGGGCAACAATTGCAATTGGTTCAATTGCAATTGTTGGGTTAAATTAAGTTTTTAGACGACGTTTAGCGCTTCCATTTTATCGTCTTTTTTAAAAGATGCAATGTAAAAAATTTTGCGTGTCATTGCTTAAAATTCCTTATACCAATTCGTAATCGGCAGCCGCCAGTCTTTGCCGAAAGCGCGCGGGGAAATCTTCATGCCCGGCGGGGCTTAGGCGGCGTTTGCCTTTAATTTTACTTTAAACGGTATGCGTCTTTCTATGTCCTACCTTCACAACAAAAATAGTAATAATCGCGTCTTCAATTGTGTAGAGGATGCGGTAATCACCGCAGCGAATCCGATATTTTTCTTGAGTTGATAATTTTTGACAATCCTGAGGACGGGGATTATGGGAAAGGGAAGCAATTTTTTCTAGAACTATGGAAATGTCGCGATGAGACAGCTTATTAATTTCCTTAACCGCAGATTTTTTGATCTCGATCTTATATTTTTCCATCTGCTTTAAGTCTTTCTAAAAGCGCCTCGTAGGAAATTGTTGATTCCCGAGCACGTTTTTTAAAAGCCTCCAGATCTTCTTGATCTTCGGCCAGCTCGTGCAATAAAGCCTCATTGACAATATTGGAAATGGATTGATCGGTTTCAGCAGATCTTATTTTAAGGATTTTATAAATGGTGGGGTCAAGATAAATCGTAGCCCGTTTTGTAAACGTAACCATAAAACTATCCTCCTTTCTGGCAACGGAAGTATAACATTATAACGTCATAACATCAAAACATTTTTATGAACATTTTTATGAAAAGGAGAGCTTACTTCAAAACTCCTTATACCGATTCGTAATCGGCAGCCGCCAGTCTTTGCCGAAAGCGCGCGGGGAAATTTTAATGCCCGGCGGGGCCTGACGGCGTTTGTATTCGCTTTTGTCTACCATGCGAATCACCTCTTTGATCATCCGCGGAATATCGCGATCGGCCAAATCTTTTTTACGGGCAGTTTCTTTCCATACCTGAGCAAAAGAATGATGTTCTTCCACATAACTTTTCAGGAGCGGGTCCAAAACTTCATAGGGGGGAAGAGAATCTTGATCTTTTTGGTTTTCGCGCAGTTCTGCCGTCGGAGCGCGGTCAAGAATACTTGCTGGAATAAGCGGAGTCTTTTCCCGGCTATTTCGAAATCGGGTTAACTCGTAGACTTTGGTTTTAGGAACATCTTTGATAACCGCAAACCCGCCCGACATATCCCCATACAAAGTGCAAAACCCAACGGCAATTTCGCTTTTATTGCCGGTCGTTAAAACCAGCCAGCCGAATTTGTTGGAAAAGGCCATCAAAATATTGCCCCGGATGCGGGCCTGCAAATTTTCTTCAGTGACATCCAATGGGCGATCCGAGAATTCCCGATGGAGAACCGATAAATAACTGTTAAAAATTTCTTCAATGGAAACTTGCATGAATTGAATGCCAAGATTGTTAGCTAAAATTTGTGCGTCGGATTTCGTTTCCTGCGAAGAAAATCTGGAGGGCATGCTGACCCCCACGACGTTTTCTTTTCCTAAAGCATCGCGCGCGATCACCGCCACAAGCGCCGAATCAATCCCGCCGCTTAAACCCACGACCACTTTATTAAAATCATTTTTGCGCACATAATCGCGCGTGCCCAAAACAAGGGCTTGATAAACTTCGGCTAGGGGTTCAAGTAAGGGATGGATTCTTTGTTCGATTGTTTTTTTCTCTAAAAAAAATTTAGCGGATGAAACCGCTAACGCGATAATTTTTTCGGAGGAATTTCGTTTTTGTTTTGACCAACGAAGGTTTAAATCCGCAACCAGCAAATCTTCTTCGAATTGCCGGGCGCAGGCGAGAATTTTTCCTTCGGGATTAAGAATCATACTCGCACCGTCAAAAACCAATTCATCCTGCCCGCCGACGAGATTGGTGTAACAAACAAACGCGCCGGTTTGCCGGGCACGCGATCTTAACATCTTTTCACGTATTTTGATTTTTCCGTCGTGGTAAGGGGAACTGGAAATATTGATAAGCAGCCTCGCGCCGGCTTTGGCCTGCTGTACCGAGAGGCCATCGTTTTTCCAAATATCTTCGCAAATATTGACCCCAAAAGATATTTCACCCCAGGAAAATAATCCATTCTTTTGCCCTGGGGTGAAATATCTTTTTTCATCAAAGACCCCGTAATTGGGCAGGTCTTGTTTGCGGATGATGCCTTTGAGCTGACCGTCGTGAATAATCGCGGCGGCGTTGTATAAGTTCTTTTTTTTGTCGATGTTAACGAAGCCGATAATGGCGGTCAGGGCGCGGGCGCTTGAGGCGCCCGGCGATTTAGTCTGCAGGCGCCTCAAGCGCCCGCGCGTCATTACAGTCAATTCCTTAAGTATCCGCACATTCTCCTTCACAAAATGCTCTTTATACAAAAGATCTTCCGGCGGATAACCGCAGATCGCCAGTTCCGGGAAAACCACGATATCCGCCTCCAAATATCTCGCGCGGTCGATATATTCCGCGATTCTTTTTTGATTACCGTCTAAATCTCCGACGGTGGGATTGATTTGGGCGAGGGCGATGCGTAGGGTTTGTCTCATTTTAACAACTCTCCTGAATTCTTCTTTACCAGAAACGACCGGGAGTTTGCTCATACATGAACCTCAATCACTGTTTCTTTTACTCTCTTCGATTCAAAAAGCGGCAGCCCATCTTCAGCAAGAGTTCTAATGTGAAGCCTCACTGCGGCTTTGATATTCTTCAAAGCCTCATCTTGCGATTTTCCCTGAGAAATACAGCCCGGCAGCGACGGACACGTCGCCACCCATACTCCATCTTCATCTTTTTCTAACCGGACTTTTATTTCCATGACTATTCTCCTTCCATTTAAATTCCATTGAACGCGGGATATATACATTTGCAATTTTAAAGTACGACTTTAAATTATCAAGGATTATTTATTCGCCCTTTTGTCAAAAAGATCAATCGTCCTCAAAAAATTCTCATACACCTGATACGCCTGACCCAGAAAATCTGTTTGCGTTCGTCGATAAACATTCAGCATCTCTTGACAATGCTTCTTTCGCCCAGGCAGATCTTTCTGGCAATATTCATCGGACCATTCTTTAATACTTTTATCCGTGATCTCAATATGGAATTGGATGCCATAGGCGTTTTTTCCGACGCGAAAGGCCTGATGAGGACAGCCAGCGCCGGCTGCCAAAAGAACACCATCTTGAGGAATTTGAAACATATCCTCATGCCAATGAAAAATCTCAACGCGGGAATCGAATCCTTTTAAGAACGGATCTTTTTCTCCGGTGGCAGTGAGCTGAATTTTATACCACCCGATTTCTTTCACCGGAGATTTCACGACTTTCGCCCCGCAGGCTTTGGAAAGAAGCTGAGATCCAAGACAAATGCCCAAATAAGGAATTTCCATTTTTAACACCTCTTGGATAAAAACATCCTCTTCTCTCAAAAAAGGAAATTCCTTTTCTTGATAAACATTCATCGGCCCGCCGAGAACAACCACCGCCTTAATACCTTTTAGATTTTGAGGAAGAACTTCTCCAAGCCCTAATTCAATAATCTTAAAAGGAATCTTTTTCTTTCTTAGAAAATCTCCCAGCGTCCCAGGACCTTCTATATCGATATGTTTGATAAATAGGATCATATTTCTCCTTAATCTTTATACAAAATTTGTTACCATTGTACAACTGAAAGCGCGAAAATTAAACCCAAATACCAAAAAGCCCGAGCGTTTTTTACGCACCCGGGCTTTCTGATTTAAAATCAGCTCATCTTTGTACGAGATAGGTTAATTATTCATAAGCAGCATCTCGGCGTACGAGGGAAGCGGCCACTGATCAGCTGGGACTAAGGCCTCTAAACTATCGACCGCAGCACGTAACTTCATCATTCCTGCGTTCGTCTTGGCGGCATCGTGTTTCGCTAAGGCGGCTTCCAGCACGTCACAGTTATTCATGGCTTCTTCGATCAGACCAGAAATTTCTTTTAGAAGTTTTTTTGAAGCGCCGGTCTTTCCCGCAGCACCGACGATCTTAATCGTCTCGGCCAGCTCTCTTTGAAAAGAGAGGGCAGCAGGAATGATCTGTGTACGGGCGATTGTTGCCGCACATTCTCCTTCGATCTGGATAGTCGTCTGGTAAGCATGCTTGTAAATTTCATAACGAGAAGTCACTTCTTTTCGAGAAAGAACGCCGTGCTTCTCAAAGACCCGCAGATTTTTTTCTTCTTTAAGAACTTCCAGGGACTCCGGGGTGGTTTTCATATTAGGAAGACCTCTTTTCTTGGCCTCGGCATGCCACTCGGAGGTGTAGTTGTCTCCATTAAACAAAACTTTTTTATGTTTCTTGATAATGCCCTGAAGAATTTTTTGTAAAGAAGAATTGAAATCCCTTTTCGCTTTCAATTGAGTTTCTAATTCGGTACAGATTTCATCCAAGGCCTCAGCGACGATCATATTCAAAATAACATTGGGCCCCGACGGGGTCATGTTGGACCCCACCGCGCGGAATTCGAATTTTGCGCCGGTGAAAGCAAAGGGGGAGGTTCTGTTACGATCGGTGGCATCCCGGGGAAGAACCGGCAAGGAATCAACACCGATGTGGATGGTTCCGCCTTCTTTGGAAGATTTGGCTTCTCCTTTTTCGATCTGCTCGATAATGTCATATAATTGATCTCCCAAAAAGATGGAGACAATCGCCGGAGGAGCTTCATTGGCCCCGAGACGATGATCATTTCCGGCGGTGGCAACAGAGACGCGCAGCAAGTCCGCATAAAAATCAACCGCTTTAATGACCGCACACAAAACCGTTAAAAATTTGGCATTTTCATGCGGGGTCTTTCCCGGATAAAGCCAATTCTTTCCGTCTGGCCCGACGATCGCCCAGTTGTTGTGCTTGCCAGAACCGTTCACCCCGGCAAAAGGTTTTTCATGCAACAAACACACCAATCCATGCTTATCAGCGAGCTGGCGCATGACCTCCATCGCAATCATATTATGATCGACGGCAAGATTAAGCTCTTCAAAAACCGGAGCAATTTCATATTGAGCGGGGGCAACTTCGTTATGGCGAGTTTTAGACGGAATACCCAGCTTCCACAACGTGCGATCCAGGTCTTCCATGAACGCAATGACTCTGGGTTTAATCGCTCCAAAATAGTGATCTTCTTGTTGTTGATGTTTAGCCGGCTTTCGGCCAAATAACGTTCGGCCGGTTTGCACCAAGTCCAGACGAGCTTCAAAATAAATTTTATCAATTAAAAAATATTCTTGTTCTGGGCCAAGCGTTGCATAAGCACGTTTTCCTTTAACATCAATACCAAACAAAGCGCCTAAACGGCAAACTTGTCTGGACAAAGCGGACATGGAACGTAAGAGCGGCATCTTTTTATCCAATGCTTCTCCATGATAACCGCAGAATACCGTCGGGATACAAAGTGTTGCGCCCTCGGGGCCTTCTTTAATAAACGCGGGGCTGGTCGGATCCCAGGCGGTATAGCCGCGGGCTTCGAACGTCGCACGCAAACCGCCCGACGGAAAACTCGAGGCATCCGGCTCGCCTTGAATTAGTTCTTTACCGGAAAACTGTAAGATGACGCCGCCTTCATTGTCGGGAGAAATAAAAGAATCGTGTTTCTCGGCGGTCGTGCCGGTTAAAGGCTGAAACCAGTGAGTAAAATGGGTCGCCCCTTTTGAGACGCCCCAAGTTTTCATGGCGTCCGCCACTTCATCGGCGATGGCGGGATCCAAACGCCCGCCCTCTTTGATGGTTGTGCTCAAAGATTTAAACGCCTTCTCGGAAAGATAATTTCTCATCACTTTCAAACTAAAAACATTTTTGCCGTAATACTCGGGCATGGATTCTGCGGTTTGGGAATCTTTCATTTCGTTTAAAAAAATATCCTTCAAACTAAAAAGGTTTTGTCCCAAAAGTTCTTTGACTGCCTGTCTTTTTCCGTCAGGTATGTCGCTCATGTGAGGTCTCCTGTTGTTTAACCCAAGAATTGCAATTGAAACAATTGCAATTCTTGCCCGGAGGGCCGATAGAAAAAAATCTCGGAGAGATTTTTTTCTGTACATCGGGGTTAAACCCGAATTTCAGTTTCCCCTGTAAGTTAACACAAAAAGCGTCAACTGAAATTCTTGGGTTTAAGGTGTTGAATGTTGATGATTAAAACTCGGGCGCCCCGCCGATTCCGATTAAACGATCGCGGCGGGGCGCCCGAGTTTTAATCACACATCATAATACAAATGAAACTCATACGGATGCGGTCTAAGTCTGATCGAATCGATATCCACTTCATGTTTATACTCAATCCACGTATCGATCACGTCGTCAGTAAAGACTCCGCCTTCCACCAGAAATTTACGATCTTTATCTAATGCCTCCAGAGCCTGCTCCAGCGAGCGAGGTACGGTTTTAATCTTCTTCGCCTCATTCTCGGGAAGCTCATAAATATTCTTATCAATCGGTTCCCCCGGATCAATCTTATTTTTGATTCCATCAATGCCCGCCATCAGCATGGCCGATAAGGCCAGGTAGGCGTTACACGACGGATCCGGCGGACGGAATTCAATGCGCTTGGCTTTTTCGCTGGTGGAATACATCGGAATTCGCACCGCCGCGGATCTATTTCGCTGTGAATAAACCAAATTGACCGGGGCTTCATAACCCGGAACAAGTCGTTTGTAAGAATTCGTCGTCGGAGCGGCAAACGCCAGAATCGCATGCGCGTGTTTTAATAACCCGCCGATATAATACTTGGCAGTATCACTTAAAAGGGCATACCCTTTCTTATCATAAAAAAGATTTTTACCATCTTTCCAAAGGCTCTGGTGAACGTGCATCCCAGAACCATTGTCTTTAAAAATCGGTTTGGGCATGAAGGTCGCGGTCATGTTGTATTTCTTCGCGACATTCTTAATCACATATTTATACAGCAAAAGATTATCGCACATCTTAACCAGCGTGCCGTAACGGATATCGATTTCACATTGGCCGGCGCTGGCCACTTCATGATGATGAACCTCGACGGGAACGCCCACCTTTCGCAAGGTGAGCATGATTTCACTGCGAATATCTTGCAGCGTATCATGCGGCGGAACCGGAAAATATCCTTCCTTATACCTTGGTTTATAGCCAAGGTTAGGTTTTTCATCGCGGCCCGTATTCCATTCGCCTTCATTAGAATCGATGTAGTAATAACCAGAATTTTCCGTCTGATCAAAACGGATGTCGTTAAAGAGAAAAAATTCTGCCTCGGGACCCCAGTAACTCGTGTCAGCTATCTTGGTGGATTTTAAATATTCGGCGGCCTTTCTGGCAATATAACGAGGATCGCGACTATAAGGTTCTTTGGTAACAGGATCATACACATCGCAAATGATACTTATGGTCGGAATTTGCGAAACGGGATCGACAAAAGCGGTTGTGGCATCCGGCATGAGGATCATATCGCTTTCATGAATTTTCTTAAAACCTCGGATGCTGGAGCCATCGAAACCAATGCCTTCTTTCCAGATTCCACCGTCGGCATCCATCAAATCTTCGGAGGGAATCGAAAAGTGCTGCCAAAGCCCGGGGAGGTCATTGAATTTAAAATCAATGACCTTGATATCATTCTTTTCCATGAGCTTCACAATATCTTTTGGGTCTTTGGGCCCACCATTGTCATCTTTTTTGGTCACCAGTGTCGTCATGTTGGCTCCTCCTCTTTTTCACATGATTAAACCTACTACCCCGACAGTTTTGTTTTTGTATGTTGATTTCCTTAAATCTAGCGGAATCAACATACAAAAACGAGTTTGTCGGGGTACTACGGCGCGGGGCCCTGAACCATAATGATTCAGGGCCGTTTAACACCGCCATTAAATCTTCTTATCCAATCGCCTGAGGACCTTCATCACCGGTTCGAATACGGATACACCGCGGAAGATCAACGATAAAAATTTTGCCATCCCCGATTTTTCCGGTACGAGCACCTTTGATGATCGCTTTGATGGTGCGGTCCACAAATTCTTCATTCACCGCAATCTCCAGACGAACTTTTCGCAAAAGATTCCCGGTCTCTTTGACACCGCGATAAAACTCATCCACCCCTCGTTGACGACCGTGACCCAAAACTTCACTGACCGTAATTAAATTCACATCCGCATCATATAGTGCCTTTTTAACTTCTTCCAGGCGATACGGCTGAATGATCGCAATGATAAGCTTCATATAATTTTCCTCCTTGCCGATCCCGCAAAAAGGGAGCGGACTCCTTGGTATATTTATTCTAAAACAGTATAAGCTCTTTCGTGATGTTGTGTTAAATCCAATCCCATAACCTCATCTTCCGAAGAAACCCTGAGGCCAAAAATCATATCAACCACTTTACAGATGATAAAGGTCACCACAAACGAATACACTAATGTAACCCCAACTGCGATCAGTTGAATAAAAAACTGTTTGGGATTTCCATAAAACAAACCATCTCCTCCAGCGGAATTCACGGCTTTGGTTGCCAATAAACCTGTAGCGAGTGCGCCCCAAGCTCCACCAATACAATGCACGCCAAAGGCGTCCAATGAATCATCGTATCCGAATTTTGGTTTAATAATCCCGACGGCAAAAAAGCAGAAAACACTCACGAAAAGTCCAATGATAATCGCACCAATCACATCGACAAAGCCCGATGCCGGGGTAATCGCAACCAAACCCGCCACCGCACCCGTTGCCATCCCAAACATCGTCGGCTTACCATTAACTTTCCATTCTAAAAGGGCCCAACTTAAACCGGCAGCAGCGGTGGCTGTATTGGTAACAACAAATGCACTGGTAGCCAGAGCATTCGCCGCTAAAGCGCTGCCCGCATTAAATCCAAACCACCCAAACCACAACAAAGCCGCGCCTAAAACGACAAAGGGAAGATTATGAATAGGCATCGATTTATTTTCGTAACCGACTCGTCTCCCCAAGGCCAAAGCGGTGGCGAGGCCAGCGATCCCGGCATTGATATGCACGACGGTGCCGCCGGCAAAATCCAACGTGCCTAATTTATGAAGCCAACCATCAACCCCCCAAACCATATGGGCGATCGGATCATAAACAAAAGTGGCCCACAAAATACTGAAAACAAGGAAAGCGGAAAACTTCATTCTTTCAGCAAAAGACCCAATAATTAAAGCCGGAGTAATGATGGCAAACATCGCCTGGAAAATCATAAAAGCCTGATGCGGAATGGTCGCGGCATAGTCTGCGTTTGGTTCAAACCCAACGCCATGTAACCCCGCCCACTGTAACCCGCCGATAAAAGGAGTACCGGAACCAAAGGCCAGGCTATAACCAAAAAGCACCCACTGTAAACTGACCACACAAAGAATGGTAAAGCATTGCATCAAAATCCCTAAAACATTTTTCCGTCTGACCATCCCTCCGTAGAAAAAAGCAAGCCCGGGGGTCATCAACATAACGAGCGCCGATGAAGCCAGCACCCACGCTGTGTCTCCGCTATTGATTGTGTTCATGTGTGTGTTCTCCCTTCACATTTTTTTGTTAAATATTAACCCTGCCTTTATGTACCTTAAGATGGAGCACGGCTCTTCTCCATCGGAGATTTCTGCACCTCATGGTCCAAAAATAAAAAATCCTCTAAGCACCAAAACCTGGTTTTAGAGGACAATCTTTGCCCGTGTTTAAATTCTAATCTTCTAAAGACTTCAATGCCTTTAGGACGGAAGAAAGTATACAGTTGCTCTTTAGGTGTGTCAAGAATTTTTTTCAGCTCCGAACAGTTTTCACTTTCAAACCAATCGTCTCTTATTTCTGCAACTCCGCCATCAAAATGACCGACTCCGCAATCTCTTTCATCGATCGGCAGGAATCCATGCTTTTTTTGTGGATCAAACGGTAGGCAGCCTCTTCGCTTAAATTATTCATCCGCATCAAAATCCCTTTGGCGCGCTCGATGAGCTTGCGGGTTTGCAAGGCCTCTTTGGCTTTGAGCGATTCTTCCATGAGCTTGGTATTCTCGACGGCAATAGCGGCCTGGTTGGCCACCATCTGCAGGACATCGATTTCTTCTTGCGTGAAATGATGCGGTGTTTTGGTATAAACATTGATGATGCCAATCGCTTTTTCTTTAACCACCATCGGGACCGAAAGCATAGACGTCAATTCCTCTTTAATCGCCAGATCGCGATAAAAATAACGTTCTTCCTGCCGGACATCATAAACGGCCAGAGGTTTTTTGGTTTTAATCACTCCGCCGCTAAGACTTCGATTGACTTTAACATTGGGTTTGGTCTTATATTCTTTACTCAAACTTTGGGTCGCCTTGATAACGAGCTCCTCGGCTTTATCATCCAAAAGCATGACGGAACAAATCTTGGAATTTAACATCTCGGCGGTCACAACCACAATCAAATTCAGAATCTCATCGAGATAGTGTTCGGAGGAAATCGACTGGCTTACCTTAACCAGACTATCGAACTGGGAAGCCTTTTGTTTGGTCTCGGCGTACAACCGGGCATTCTCAATCACACCCCCCACTTGTTTGGCGATTGTTTGAATCAGGTTCACCGTATTCTCGACGTAGTCATGCGGTCTTCTATGTTGAACATTGATAACGCCGATGGTGTTGGCTTTGTAGACAATCGGAACCGAAAGAAAAGCTTCGTACTGATCCTCGGGCAGAACATCAAAACTTTTAAAACGGGGATCTTGATAAGCATTTGCTTTGATGGCAACGGGTTTATTTTCCCGGGCGACCCACCCAGTGATGCCCTCCCCCGCTCTGAGATTAATCTTACCCAAAACTTTTTCGTGCGGAATCTTGGAGGCCATCAAAACAAGATGCTCTTTCTTCTGATCAAAAAGATAAATAAAAACCGAATCACCATCGGTTACGTCAGTGACAATCTTTACTACCTCTTTTAAAATCCAGTTGAGATCCAATTCGGAGCTCGTCACATCCACAATCGTTCGTAAAATTTTGATCTCTTGGATCCGAGAAATATGCAATTTTTTATTTTTTGTATTGGATGGCATAAACTGGTTTCATCTTTTCGAAACAACAAGTTAAATTGAAAATTTTTTTAAGATCACTTATACTACATCTATGAATACCCTGCTCGCCATACTTGTCTTAGCCGGATGTTTCGCGCTTCTCGCCATCGGCTTTATCCTCGCCAAGAAAACCCTCAAAAAGGGATGTTCGCTGGGGCCCGATTGCGCCTGCAAAAATATTCCCGAAAAAAACCCGTCGGAAGATTGCGATCATCTAAAAAAATAATTCCCTTTTCCAAAAATATTTGAATCATTTTCTTACGGGCAGATTTTACTAAACGCAAAATCCGGGTTAAAAATACTGGCGGGCAATTAACCAAAAGAATCGAAAGCGATCATGTCTTTGGGCACGCCTAGAGCATCGAGCATCTTTTGCACCGCATCAATCATCATCGGCGGGCCGCACAGATAATATTCAATTTCCTCCGGCTCAGGGTGATTTTTAAGGTAATGTTCATAAACCGCCTGGTGGATAAATCCGGTCATGCCGGTCCATTTGTCTTCGGGAAGTGCCGCGGATAAAGCGACATTGTATTTAAAATTAGGAAAATTATTCTCGATGTTGGTAAAATCTTCGGTGTAAAACATTTCGCGAACCGAGCGGGCCCCATACCAGTAGCTGACTTTACGTTTGGTCTTCATAGTGTGAAATAGATGAAACAGGTGGCTTCTCATCGGCGCCATGCCGGCCCCACCGCCAATATAAATCATTTCGCGGTTGGTGTCTTTAATAAAAAATTCTCCGTAGGGGCCGCTGATTGTGACCGGATCTCCTGGCTTTAAATTAAATAGATAGGAAGAGGCCTTGCCCGGCGGTAACGACATATTATTCGGCGGAGGAGTGGCGATACGGACATTCAGCATCACGATTCCCTCCTCGGCAGGATGACTCGCCATCGAATAAGCTCTAAAAATGGGTTCCTCATTTTGTGCTTTTAAATCCCAGAGCTTAAATTTATCCCAATCCGGATGATACTGTTGCTCAATAATAAAATCTTTGTAATTAATTTTATAAGGAGGGATGTCAATCTGAATATAACCGCCGGCTTGAAAATGGAGCGGCTGATCTTTCGGCAGGGTCAACACCTGTTCTTTAATAAAGGTAGCGACATTTTGATTCGAACGGACCGTGCAATCAAATTTCTTGATATGAAAGATCTCATCGGGAATACGGATCTTCAAGTCATTACGCACCTTCACCTGGCACGATAAACGGTAATGTTCTTTTTGCATTTTACGGGAGATCTGTCCGGTCTCGGTGGGAAGGATATTTCCGCCGCCTTCTAAGACCTGGCATTTACACATGGCACACGTGCCGCCACCGCCGCACGCGGAAGGAACAAAAACTTTGTTATTGGCCAGAGTCGACAGCAGGCTTCCCCCGGCGGCAGCAATGATAGGGTTGGGATCGTCGTTAATAAAAATCTTACAGGCGCCGGGCTTGATCACCTTCGCCTTGATGAAGGCAATCGAGGCAACCAATAACACAATAATTCCGGTAAAAACAACGGTACTGATAATGACGTATAAATAGAGTGGCACTTTTATATCCTCTATATTTTTTTATTTCAAATTACAAGCGAATCCCGGCGAAACACATAAACCCCATCGACATCAGTCCGGATAAAAGCATCGTGATGCCCAAGCCTCGAAGAGGGGCCGGAATGTTGGAATACGCTAATTTTTTTCGAATCGCTGCCATCGCCACAATCGCCAACGCCCAGCCGATCCCGCCGCCTAAACCAAATACAACGGATTCAAGGAAATTATAATTTCTTTGATCCATAAAAAGTGCGGCTCCCAAAATCGCGCAATTAACCGCAATAAGCGGCAAAAAAATCCCTAAGGCGCTATATAAGGCAGGGCTAAATTTCTCGACGAGCATCTCCACAATCTGCGTCATGGCCGCGATAACGGCAATGAAGGAAATGAAAATGAGAAAACTCAAATCCACATTCGCCAGAGCGGTGATATGCGTCCAGGCCATCGCTCCTTTGGCTAAAAAGAAATTTTTAATGGCCCAGCACGCCGGGGTACAGATGAGCATCACAAAAACAACCGCAATCCCCAGCCCCATCGCGGTATCGATTTTTTTCGAACAGGCAATATAGGAACAATTGCCTAAAAAAAACGCCAAAAGGATATTCTCGACGAATATACTCTTAATGGCGAGATTAACATAATGAACGATATCCATATCTACCTTCCTCCCTTTTTATCCTTCGATTCGCCGGCTTTAATTACTCTCACTATATCCCGAAATCGAACGCTGAATCCAGACAATAATCCCCAAAAGGAAAAACGCCCCCGGTGCTAAAACCATCATACCGTTGTTGACATACCCCTGCGCATAGAATGAGGGAGGCATCACCTGGTAGCCTAAAATCGTTCCTGATCCAAAAATCTCACGGATCGTTCCAATGAGGATCAAAACCGAACTGTATCCTAAACCATTGCCCAGCCCGTCGAGAAACGATTTCCACGGCGGATTCCCCATGGCAAACGCTTCCAAGCGTCCCATCACAATGCAATTGGTGATGATGAGCCCGACGAAAACGCTCAATTGTTTGCTCGCCTCAAACATATCCGCTCTTAAAAATTGATCGATGCTGATGACCAGGGCAGAAACGACCGTCAATTGGACGATGATGCGAATTTGAGAAGGGATATAATTTCTGATCACGGAAATAACCACATTGGAAAAAGCCGTCACAAGGGTTAACCCGCAAGACATAATCAATGCGGTTTTTAGCTGGGTAGTGACCGCCAAAGCCGAACAAATTCCTAAAATTTGATACGTAATGGGATTGGTGTCCCACATCCCATCCTTAAAGATTTTTTTATTTTTTTGGGATAATAATGCTTCGGCCATACTTCACCTCCATTTGTTTTGAGTTGCTTATTTATCCCTCGCTTCATTAAATTTGCAATGTCTAAAGTTTTTTGTTGGTTTAGAACAGCGAGGGATAATACCCCATTTTTCTAGAATACACTATTGCAGAATTTTTGAAATGGGGTATAAAAGGACATTCCATCGAGTCAATTATAACACTTTTGGGGAATAAAAAAAGGCGTTAGACCTTTTAACTCTTTCTTATTTTACTAAAATACGGCTCATAAACATTCAGCCACTTCTCCATCATCGCACTCACGCCCGTGCCGGTGATCGTCGCAGCAGTGATCCCGTCCACATGGTATTGCAGCTCTGCTCCTTTATATTGGTCTTCCGCTTTTCCTTTCACGACGATGGTTGGAGTCAATTTATGTTCTTTAAGAGACCATATTTTTTTTCCTTTGAAATTATTTTGAAACCAATCCTTTTCGATCTCGGCACCCAATCCCGGTGTTTCTCCATGTTTATAAAAAGTGATCCCGCGAACGGTGATCGCATCCGCGTCCAAAGCCAGATATCCATACAAGGTCGACCACAACCCCTGTCCGACGATTGGAAACGCATATGCGGTCACCTGATCATTCTCCTTGTAAACATATAACGGATAAATCCCTTTTTCGTTTTCCTTGATATCGGAAGGTTTTTTCCCGGGAACGATCTCGCCTTTATCATTAATAACTAATTCTTCTATTTTACTATCGTAGATTTTCAGGATGTCGTTCGGTTTAGTGTCGGCCGGGATTGGCTCTTTGAGCCGTACAGCTTTGAGGATGTTTTTCTTGACGTCCAGAACTTGATTTAGCTCTTGCTGTTTGCGAAATCCTTCCGAAATCGCCGATAACAATACCCCGCTCACCACACATACGATGATGGCAAAAATAAAAGTATATCTGTTACTATTGATATTCACGATTCAAAAACTCCCTAATAAATTTCTCACAAGCTCGCCTTCTTTCCCACCGCCGGCTTCCCTCGCTTCAATCTTTTCTTAATATTATTTTCCACGACGAAATAATCAATGAGCGGGGCAAACATATTCATAAACAAAATCGCCAGCATCACCCCTTCCGGATAAGCGGGATTAATCACTCGAATCAAAGCGGTCAAGACACCAATCAAAAATCCATAAATCCAGTGTCCGGTCTTTGTCGCAGCGCAAGACACCGGATCCGTCGCCATAAAAACCGCCCCAAAGGCAAACCCGCCCATCACCAGATGCCAGTGAGGCGGAAGAGCAAAAAACGCCAATTGATTCGGACTGCGAAGTAAATAAAAAACCTCGGTCATAGCAAGTAAGCCTAAAACGCAGGCAACCACCACCCGCCAACTGGCGACCCGCGTGACCAGAAGAAAAATCAAGCCGATTAAACAGGCCAGAGCCGATGTTTCTCCAATCGAGCCGGGAATAAAACCTAAAAACATATTATTGAAATTGTATCCAGCGGTATTGAGCGCATCTATAACCGAATGCCCTTTGGCCGTTGCCGCGACCACCGCAAGCGGGGTGGCCCGTGTATATCCGTCGACGGCGACCCACACATTCGAACCCGAGATCTGTCCTGGATACGCGAAAAAAACAAAGGCCCGGGCAACCAGCGCCGGATTAAAAACATTCATTCCCGTTCCACCAAAAATTTCTTTCCCAATAAAAACGCCGAATATAATTCCTATTGCCACCTGCCACAGCGGCATCGTTGGGGGAAGGGTCAGGGCATAAAGAATTCCAGTCACCAGAAACCCTTCATTAATTTCATGTTTACGGATGATCGCAAAAAGAACTTCCACCAGACCACCCGCTGCATACGAAACAATAATAATAGGAATAACTTTCAGCGAACCTAACCACCAGGCCTCCCCCAAACTCATGGGGTAATTCTGCGCCATTAAAATTTGATAACCCGTGTTATAAATTCCCATGAATGTCGCCGGGATCAGGGCAATCACCACAAACATCATGACCCGCTTCATGTCAATACTATCGCGCACATGCGGGGCCTTCTTCGTTACTTTTCCGGGGGTCAGTAAAAAAGTATCTATGGCTTCAAAAAGCGGATAAAATTTATCTAAGGGTTTCCCTTTCTTAAAATTCTCTTCCAGCCTGGCCATGGTCTTTTCTAATAACGTCATAGGAATTACCCTTCCTTCTCTATAATATCCAGCCCATCCTGAATGATCCCACAGACATCTACTTTAGACGGACAGGCAAAAGTGCACAACGCAAAATCTTCCGGGTCACATTCGAGGATTCCCAATTTTTCGGTCTCTTCAACATCCCCGGCGATGATCGCACGCAAAAGAAAGAACGTCAGGATATCCAAAGGAACATATTCATCGTAAATATGATTCAGCACAATCGCCCGATCACTTCCTTGCTTATCGGTATCCAAAATCACTTCTTTTTCGGGAAGAAAAGAAGAAATAAATGTCTTGGAAAAACTATATTTATTCCAACCCGGGTCAAGCCAGCCGAGAAATCTGCGTTTTCCTCCTTCGGGGATCACGGTAATCTGCGAATCATAAAAACACAAATAGCCGTTTAACCCGACGTTGGTTCCGGTCAACACACTGCCGGAAATATAACGCATGGTTTCTTTCAGATGACCTGGCAGCATGCTGGCGACAGAGGCGCCCAGAATAGTTTTTACATAATTCCGGTTCTCTAAACCGGGGCCGGTTAAAGCGGCATAACGCTGGGGAGAGGAAATTCCTTTTAAAAAAAGTTCGGCAATCCTTAAAACATCTTGCGCGGCAACGTACCAAACAATATCACCTTTTTTAATGGCATCGACAAAATGGATGTGGGTGCTGACATTGCCCGACGGATGAGGGCCAGAAAACTGGTGGGTTTTAACCCGTTTAGCCTCAACTAAGGCTTTTGCTTGGGCATCGGCGGCAAAACAAAGATGCACCTGACCTTCGGTTAAATGCTTAAGGACATCTAACCCGGTTTGAAATTCGAACTGTTTGTCGGACAAAATAAAATCGACATCCAAGGCCAGCGGTTCGGTATTCATAGCGTGGACAAAAACCGCTTTAGGACTATCTTTCGGATCGGCGATTTTAGAAAATGGACGCTGTCGGATGGAACTCCAAAGTCCACCTTCTAGAAGCTGATCAATGACCGCCTGGCGGGAAATTTTGGTCAATTCATCGGGAATGAATTTACGAAACTGTACCGCCTCTTGTTTTCCGTCGGTTTCAATAACCACCTGAACAAAGGCCCTCTTTTCCCCACGGACGATACTGACCACCCGGCCGCTTGCGGGAGAAACAACCTTTACCGCTGGATGGGCTTTGTCTTCTAAAAGCGGGGATCCGACTTTAACAAAATCATTCTCCTGGACCAAAAGGCGTGGTTTTAAACCGCAAAAATCCTGCAGCTGAATCGCCACTTTGGAGGGAATCGGCAATTCGACAACTTGCTTAAGAGCGGCCCCTTTTATTTTAATATCCCGTCCTCGACGGATGTAAAATCTTCCCATATTATTTCAGCTATTCTTTAACTTCGGGAAGCACCTCATCCTGGAAGAGAGCGGGCCTTCCCCAATTAATTTCATTGACGATTTCTATTCTTAAATTTTTTATTGCGCGGCTTTAAAAATTTTTCCTTACTACCATAACAATTTTTTGAAATCAATAAAAATTTCTAAAGATCAGCCTGCGGGTTCAAATGATTTCAACCGCCAAGGCAATCGCCCCGCCGCCTCCCAAACACACGCAAACGATTCCTTTTTTCTTTTTTCGATCCCGCAAAGCGTGCAGCAGCGTCACCAACCCCCGGCTTCCGGCAGCTCCTAAAGGATGACCTAGCGCAATATCTCCTCCCCAAATATTAATTTTTTCGCCGGGAATCTGCAGCTTATCTTGTGTCAAAATCGCCTGCGCGCTAAAGGCCTCGCTGATTTCAAAAAGATCGATATCCTTTAAAGATAACCGGCATTGGCTCAGACACGTTCTGATTGCCACAACGCCTGCGGTGAAGACCTCCCGAGGGGAAACAGCAATGGAGGAATATCCAAGAATACGGGCACGCGCTGTTAGTTTCCATTTTTTAACCAAAGCAGAAGCGGCCAAAACAACCGCCGCCGCCCCATCACAGGGAACCGAAGAATTTCCGGCAGTCACCGTCCCTTGTTTTTCAAAGGCGGGTGATAACGCGGCTAGCTTCTCCATATTAATATTCTTGCGCGGGCGTTCATCGGTTTGAAAATATTGTGTTTTAGAGATACAAACAGCCGCGATTTCCTCCAGAAATTTTCCTTCTTCCTGGGCGAGACAGGCCTTGCGATGACTTTCGAAAGCGTATTCATCTTGTTTTCTTCGAGAAATTTTAAATTCTTTAACAATATACTCTGCGAGATGTCCCATATGCCGATCGGTTAACTTACACCATAGTCCGTCGTGAAGGAGGCTTTCCACTTTTTTATTCCCAGCGGAAGAATCATCTGAATCATCAAAATAAAGACACGGGCTTTGCGAAGCACTTTCGGTTCCGCCGGCCACAACCAAATTCCTTGCCCCGCATAAAATCGAATGCGCTGCCACAATCACCGACTGCAGGCCTGATCCGCACACTTGATTCACGGTACAAGCAGGAACCGTCACCGGCAAACCCGCCAAGACCGCCGCCTGACGGGATAAATTTTGTCCCGTGCCAGCGGAAACCGCATTCCCCAGAATAACTTCCTCCACCAGTTTCTTAGGAATGCGATGACGTTTTAAAATACTTTGAATAACAATCGCCCCAAGCTGAGCAGCAGAAAAATCCCGAAGACTTTTTAGAGGAGATCCGATTGCGGTCCGTACACCGTTGATGATGCAGATGGATTGGAGGGCGTTTTGTCGTGGCATTCTAAAGGTTCCGAATAATCATATCCACATCCACATGTTCTTTCACCAAGTGAGTGGCTTGAACAATTTTATCTTTGTCGGTTTTTTCAATCTTACAGATGAGTGATTCGATTTTGCCGGCGACAGTATACGTGTCGTTGGGGGATAACAAAACCGGAATTTTATTTTTTTTCAGAAGATCCACGATTTTGATATCGGGAATCATCCCGCCGGTTAAAATGATGCCCGCCACTTTAAACCGCCGGCCCCAATTCGTTAAATGCGCGCTCATCGAAACCAAAATATTATCAATCCGGTCCCCGGAAGTAATAACCAGCGCCCCGTCTTTTAAATGCGTGATCATATTCTGCGGCTCCATGGCGGCGACAATAGTATTTTCCACATGCGCATTCAAATTTTCTTTGCCGCACAGTAACCCTAAGTCCAACTGATTCATAACCTGTTTGACCGTCGGGGATTTTAAAACCGGATCAAGCGGGATGACCCCCAAGAACCGTATGCCTTTATTTTTCAAACCCTGTTCCAGAATCCTTTTGATCTTGCCATATTTTTCAGGCAAGACTTTATTGATGATCACCCCTAAAATCTCGACTTGTTTCAAATCAAAAAGGGCTTTGTTGAGCATGATTTCATCAATGCTTTTGCCGATTCCGCCCTCCGCTATGATGATAACCTTGGATTTAAGCAAACTCGCGACATCCGCGTTAGAGAAATCAATGACCGATCCCACGCCGGCATGTCCGGTTCCCTCGACGATGATGACATCCTTACTGCGGCTTAACCGCGCAAAGGATTTTTCGATTTCGAGGCGCAGCAGATCTTTGTGCGGATGGAAAATGTAGCGCTCGGTAAACCCTCGCTCGAGGGTGATCGGGCTCATTTCCTTAAATCTTTGCCAACAATGATAGACTTCCCCGATAAGATAAGAATCTTTATCCACCTGCTTGTCTTTGACCGTCACGACTTTCTGTCCGACAGGTTTCATAAAGGCGGCCCGTAGTTTTTTTTCCCGAAAAATTTTATACAGTCCTAAGGCGATGGTCGTTTTTCCAGCATTTTGGTGGATGGCGGAGAGAAAGACGTTTTTGATGCTTCGACTAGGCTCAGCATTAATCCTGGGCAAAGTCGAAGGATTGACTTTTTTCATTAATAGGGCTCCTTCCAATATCTAACCTTCTTTTGTTAGTTCTGCCGGAGATAGATATTGTATGTGGGAGTGGAGGAAATAAGTGAATAATGAAGTTTGAGGTAGTTCGTTTGAGTCCAGAATTTTTCCCGATTCCCCGGCGCAGGAAAATATGCTTTCTCAAAATAATCTGGAGTTGCTTTATTCACAATGGCGTACCGTGGTTTTCGAAGCATCAATTCACGCATATATTGCGCATACCACTGTTCGTCCATCCAGGCCAATGTCGCCGTTGGGAATTTTCCGACGCAAGGTCGGTCCAAAATAAAATGTAATGCGCCTAATTCGGGATACATCCATACGGATTCACCGGGATTCGTATGGCCGTCGACAAATTGCTTTAATTGAATCAAATCTGCGGCCTGCCACCGCGGAATCTTTAGGTTCTTAGCCCGCGGCAAATCAAGCGCAAAGAACGATTCTTTCAAAGGTCTGAAATGAAACTGCCTAAATCTTTTACAAAAACGATTAACACTGTAGCCCAAAGAGAAACTGATCACAAGCAGAATCAAGACATAAGAAATTTTCTTATAATGCTGCTGTGACAAATGCAAGTATAGACCGGCCCAAAGATAAAACAAAACAATTTTCTCGGGCTGAAGCGCCATTTCAAAAACATTCGACCACAAATTCCTAAATCCGGTCGCATAAATTGTAAGACCATACATCGCTATAACACCAGCGGCTTTATCTTGCCAATCCATCTGAGCTTGCCGCCAACGCCAGAATAGATAAAACGCAAATGCCAGATAACAATATACCGGGGTCAATTGACGAAAATTTTTATCGCTCACAATAAATACAGCGTGTAAAAACTGTCCCAAATCCGATGGAACCACTTCGGTCTGGAAAAAAGTTTTGGTCATGTGGGTTGCCACCACCCATTGAGCGTTTATATAATCTCCCAAAGCATTTTGGTGAAACAAATATAATAAATAAGGCACGGCAATGATTCCCACTCCCGCAGAGAATAAAGATAAAATCTGCCGTCGACGAAGATCAAAGACGATAACTGTGATAAAAGCCGCAAAGGCACTCCATCCTATTTCAACACTCGTAAAACCCGCCGTGGCCGTTAACAATCCCGCCATTAAAATCCAGCGCTTTTGATTTTTCTTTAAGAACCAGACCAGACATAAAACTGCCAACAGTCCCCACACATAACGCATCCCACCCCAATAAGTAAACACCACGCGTGGAAAAGTCCGAGTGATCAAAACGAATGCCATACTGTAAAAAAACAACCGCGAGGGATATATGCTGCAGGCCAGCCACCCGCATATCATCAAAGTGAGAACATTGCCAATATAAAAATAAGTCGAAAGAACAGCAATGTGTTGGCCCGACAGACGCATTAAAAAAGCGGGAAGATATAATTCAAAAGGCCCTCTTAAATGAAAGAAATCGCGGTAAGGCACCTGCCCGTGCAAGATACCATCGATCCCTGGGAGATAAAGACCCAGCTCAAAAAGGTTCAGTGTTTGATACAAATAGTAAGGATTCCACAGGAGGCTAAGCGTCAATAAAGAAAAAAGAATAGCATCATAATAAATCGGCCGCCGCCAGAACCAATCCCAAATTTGTTTAATCATCCGTCGCATATCTATTGCAATGCTCCCTGGCAACTGGAGCCGCTTCCGGCGCTGCAGCCGAAACAATGATCGGCAGTTAAAATGTTCCAATGTTTGATCTCCTTAAGCGTAATATCCGAGATCAAAAGCGGCTGGCCGTTTTTCATTTCCATATTCAGCATCTGATTGAAATCACAATCGTAGAGCCGTCCATCCCATCCGACATTCAACGTATTGCGGCACATCAAACCTGCCAGGGTATTGATGTTGAAATGATTGCGCAAAAGCTCAACGTAATCTTCATATTGACCGAAGGCCTTAAGATATTTGGCGTAACGGGTGATGGGCATATTCGTGATCGTAAAAAGCCGATTAAAAATAATTCCCGAATCTTCGGCAAGCCTTTGTTTATAATCTTTTTCCAACTGCGCCTGAGACGGCGGCAGATGCGCTCCGACGGGATTGTACACCAGATTCAAAATCAAACCGGAATCTTCTTTCCCATAACCCAGACGATTCAGCCAGCGCAGCGCTGCGAGAGAACAATCAAATGTGCCTTGACCTCTTTGCTGGTCCACATTATTTTTTTGATAACACGGTAACGAGGCAACGATTTCTACCTGCTGGTCCTTCAAAAACTCCGGAAGATCTTCCCTCCCCGGCTCATAAAAGACCGTTAAGTTAGAGCGGTCGATCACGCGTAAATTCCTTTTTCTGCCTTCACTGACGAGATACCGAAAATTTGCATTCAGTTCCGGGGCACCTCCGGTTAAATCGAGTGTCGTGATCTCTGCGGCCCGATCCAAGAAACATACCACGGCCTCGGCTGTTTCCTGGCACATATTTTCTTTGGTTTTCATCGGAGAGGCCTCCACATGACAATGACTGCAGGTGAGATTACACAGTTTACCGAGATTGACTTGCAGAATTTCGATTTTGCTTTTTTTCAAAACAATACCGACTTCCGATAATTTATTTTGAAAACGATTCATGTTGTCTTTCCTCATAACAAATGGAAATTTATAGTATAAACTTGTAATATTTTGTTTTTTGAGCAAAGTTTTTAAATGACAAATCCCAAGGCACAAATGACAAACAATTGACAATACCGAATAAACAATGACCGAAACAGGTAGTCCGATAAATTTTGAGTTTGTTCATTTGATCTTGTGATTTGTTTGTGATTTGTAGTTTATGTATTGTCAATTTGGTTGCGGCTTTGCTCCGCTATGACCTCTTTAATTTCATCCAAATCTCCCAGCGCACATAAAAGATAATGCGCCAGCCCGGTTTTTTTAACCGCAGCGATCGTTGTATCCAAAACTGCATCCGTACTCCAGGGAATATCTTCAAACAATTCCGGGTGATCGTGGTTTAATCCAATCAAATAATAACCACCGTCGAGCGCGGGGCCCAGAACGACCTCATGATTTTCCAGCGCAGAAAAACCTTGGAGAATTATTTCCGCGGTTAATCCCAAAATATCGCTGCCGATTGTAATCACCCGCTCATATTCTTTCTGAAAAACAAATGCAAAGGCATGAATCAACCGCTCACCGAGAGCTCTTCCTTGCTGGGCCAGATAATGATCGGCGTCGGGAAACCATTGTTTTATTTCCTGTTCTTTCTCGGAAGGATCAAAGACGATCGCGATTTCAATATTTTGTGAACAAAGCGAATGAAGAATGTGGAAATTCTCCTCCGCCAGCTCCCGGTAAATCCGGGCAGCCTCCCGGTCCCCCAACGTTTTCGCCAGACGGGTTTTGACTTTTCCTGGTTCCGGGTATTTCACAAAATAAAGAAGACAATTTTGATTCATAAAAAATCTTTATTGTAACGTCGTCATTTTCGCATCGAAATTTTCTTTTTGTTCCAAATCCCCGATATCTTCCCGGCTAACCCGTAAAATCTCGGCAACACTCCAGGCTTGCGCGATTGTGCCGCGCGGTGCGTGAGGGGGATCTCCGTCGAATATTTCCGAAATCTGTCCCAAACCAGCTTCATTTAAATGTCCGCGAAAACTCTCCAGCCATCTGTGTGCTTGTTGACGGCTTGGTAGACTCCGATCATTGACTTTAACATAAGCGGAAATAAACGGACCCATCAACCACGCCCAAACCGTTCCTTGATGATATGCCCCGTCGCGACTGAGGGGATTGCCCTCGCAGCGCGGATGGTACTGAGGATCCGACGAGGCAAGACTTCTTAGCCCAAAAGGAGTAAGCAGTTCACGCTGGACCATCTCCACTACCCCGCGGGCCCGCTGCGAAGAAAGCATAGAATAAAAAAGACTCACGGCAAAAATTTGATTGGGCCGAATCGCCGCGTCCGGTGCGCTAACATCAATCACATCATAAAGACATCCGCCGGATTCGTTCCAGAATAGCCGATTAAAATTTTCTTGAGTCAGCTGCGCTATTTTCTGATAACGTTCGGCTTTAGGGAAATCGTTAAACTCCTTTGCGAGCTGGCTCATAACACACAAGGCGTTATACCACAACGCCTGAATCTCAACCGGTTTTCCCCGACGAGGAGTGACCACCCAAGGGCCGACTTTTGCGTCCATCCAAGTCAGCTGAACACCCGGTTGGGCGGCGCAAAGGAGGCTGTCTTGATCCAGACGAATGCCATAACGAGTTCCCCGCACATGCCAGTCGATAATCTCGGATAAAACAGCATAAAGATTTGTTCTGATGAATTCATAGTCGCCGGTATAATGCAAAAATGAACGCACCGCCTCAAAATACCATAACGTAGCATCAACGGTATTATACTCCGGAGTTTCTCCTGCCTCCGGGAAACGATTCGGGAGCATGCCGCAATCCACATATTGTGCGAAACCCAATAAAATATCTTTTGCCACTTGTGTCTGGCCGGTCGCGAGGGTCAGGCCGGGAAGTGAAATCATCGTGTCCCGTCCCCAATCGCCAAACCAATGATACCCGGCGATCACAGTTTTCTGATCTTCCCGATGGACAATATATTGATCCGCGGCGAAAGTCATCTGGCGAATGAATTCTTCTGAAGAAAAGGCCCGCGCCAAAATATCGCGGCGGCGATGAATTTCGGTGTGACGGATCAACACGGCATTTCGAATCTCCTGTGGAAAGGTTGAAACAATCATATTCGCCGTCGGACGCCGGCTGTCCAAGACAAACCGCAAAGCAAATGGAGAGAACAAATCCTCCTGAAAATCCAAACCGCGTTCGCGTTCCCGTTCATATTCGAAGTTGTAAAACCAAAAACAATTCGGATCCATCGTCTCCGCATTATGGGCAAAAAACAAAGGAGGCAACCCGGCATAAGGACGGATAATAATTAAGCGTTCCTGGGTTTGTATCTGCGGATTAATAAAATTGTTGGCCCGGATTGTTGTATGATAGTCGCGAAAAGCAACGAGCGGTCTTAACTCCAGCACCATGTTCAACGATGAGACAGACGTCAAAGTCTGTGCAGAATTCCTCGTTAGGTCCGGACGTATCTGATATTGAATAACGGTTGTGTTCTGGCCGTGAACCATAAAAACCGACTTTAAGATTTCGATATTTTCAATCCCATAAGTAAAGATCGGGAAAGGATCCAGCCGGAAGTCTTTGAGGTATTGAAATCCTTGAGGATGAATCACCCCGGGATATTGATTGGCCGAAAGTTCATAGCGTCTGCCTTCAATGACAAGGGTTTCTTCGATTTTAGATAATAAAACCATCCGTCCGACGGGGGGTTTGGTCGCCGCGGTTAAAAGACCATGATACCGACGGGTATTCAATCCCAGAATCGTGGAAGAGGCAAAGCCGCCCAGGCCGTTGGTTTCCAGCCATTCGCGCGCTAACGCGGATTTCAAGTCACGGCAATCTTTGGTATCGAATTGGATCATATCAAATTCTTTATTTTTCGGCAAATTTTAATGCCGCTGAATTCATGCAAAAACGCTTGTGCGTGGGAGCCGGGCCGTCGTCAAAGACATGCCCCAGATGCGCCCCGCAGCGGGCGCAACGAACCTCAGTCCGTTTCATGAAAAAACTGCGGTCTTCGTGCAGGTCGACATTTTCCGGGGCAATCGGTTGAAAGAAACTCGGCCAGCCGGTGCCCGATTCAAATTTTGTATCGGAGCTAAACAAATCCGTCCCGCAGTCAATGCATCGGTAAATGCCGTGTTTATGATTATCCCACAGTGAACCGCTAAAAGCGCGCTCGGTACCTTTTTTGCGGGTCACATTGAACTGTTCAGGGGTCAACATCTTTTTCCATTCCTCGTCGGTCTTGAAAATCTTCTCCACCTCTTCATAAGATCCTTTACTGACATTGAGAATTTTTATTTTGTTATTCTTAGAATTATCTTTTTTCATTTCGGCCCTCGCTGGATTTGAAATCAACATGGTTAAAAGAAGCATTACGAAAATTTTATTCATACCTGGACTTCCTTTCGCTTTTTTTAAATATGCGGGAGTGGGCGGCTGCTTTCAGAATCTTTCGAGGGCAGCCGCCCTCGTTTCTTAGCGTTTCTTAGCGTCCCTTAAACTTTCTGCACCACCGGAGAATTCTTATCGTTTTTTGCGGCCGCCCTGGCAGAAATATTTTTTTTCTTCGATAATTCCGGAGCCTTGTTTTGCTTAAAATATTCCCCGTGCTGCTGAATCAATTTCGCGACCAGGCCGGTCCATCCGGTTTGATGACCCGCGCCGAGGCCGGCGCCATTTTCGCCGTGAAAATATTCATAAAACAAAATATAGTCATGCCACTGGGGATCGGTCTGAAATTTTTGGGTCCCCCCGTAAACCGGCCGATGTCCGTTTGGACTCTTTAGAAAAATCTGCATCAACCGCCGGGATAAGAGTAAACCGGTATCCCACAAAGTCATCGATTGTCCTGAACCCACCGGACATTCGACTTTAAAATCATTGCCATAATAATAATGAAACTTCTGCAGTGCTTCAATGAGCAGAAAATTGACCGGAAACCACACCGGCCCGCGCCAGTTGGAATTTCCTCCAAACAGCCCCGTCGTCGATTCTGCGGGTTCATAACCGACGCGATATTCGTTTCCATCTTTGAGAAAAATATACGGGTTTTGTTCATGAAACTTCGAAAGCGACCGGATGCCGTAAGGACCCAGGAATTCCTTTTCATCGAGCATCTTTTCTAGAACTCGTTTAAGTTTTTCTTTTCTGACAATCGACAAAAGCCGGCGTTCGCCGACGCCCTGGGTTTCCATACAAGCCACATTCTGTGCTAAATCCGGACGATTTTTAATAAACCATTCCAGCCGTTTTTTGAATCCCGGAAGGAGTTCTAAGACCTCGGGATCCAAAGTCTCGACGGCAAAAAGCGGAATCAGTCCCACCATTGAGCGTACCTTCATGGACACATGCTCACCCGAAGGCAGATGCAAAACATCATAATAAAAGCCGTCGGCTTCATCCCAAAGCTGGACCTCACGTTCGCCGATACGATTCATGGCATCGGCGATATAAAGGAAGTGTTCAAAAAATTTGCTGGCGATATCTTCATAGCTGGGGTCTCCGGGGGCCAGTTCCAGGGCGATCGCCAGCATGTTCAAACAGTACATCCCCATCCAGCTCGTTCCGTCGGCCTGTTCTAGAAATCCTCCCGTCGGGAGTTCGTGGCTGCGGTCAAATACACCGATATTATCTAATCCCAAAAATCCTCCTTCAAAAACATTATTCCCTTCGGTGTCTTTTCGATTCACCCACCACGTAAAATTCAAAAGAAGTTTTTGAAAAACCCTTTCTAAAAAAAGCCGGTCCGCGCGGCCATGCATTTTCTGCTCGATACGATAAACCCGCAAAGCCGCCCAGGCGTGCACGGGTGGGTTCACATCATTGAACTGCCACTCATACGCCGGGATCTGGCCGTTGGGATGCATATACCACTCCCTCGTCAGTAAAATGAGCTGCTGCTTGGCAAATTCCGGATCGATCATAGCCAGAGGGATCGTATGAAACGCCAGATCCCAGGCCGCGAACCACGGGTATTCCCACTTATCCGGCATAGAAAGAATATCCTCGTTATACACCTGTTTCCATTCATGGTTGCGGCCTTCTAACCGCTCGGCCGGCGGAGGCGCGCCATTAGGGTCCCCTTTGAGCCAATCCTCGACGATATAATGATAAAATTGTTTATTCCACAGCATTCCGGCAAAGGCCTGACGCTGGATGTTTCGTTCATCGTCACTTAAGGGGAAAGGGCAAAGATGATGATAAAATTCATCGGCTTCTTTTTTGCGATCCTGAAAAACTTTTTCAAACGAAACGCCGAAGGGTTCGGTTAAATTCGAAATATCGCACAAACGCAAGCGAACGGATTTTGTTTCTCCCTTGGCGAGCTTCAACACATAATGCGCACTCATCTTGGTGCCGGTTTGATTAGGATTCACGGCATTTTTATTTCCTCCGACGACATAGTCATTGATCCCGTCTTTAACGTAAGGAGAATTATTTCCGACGCCAAAGAGACGTTGATAATTGGTTTCGTTCTCGGTAAACAGCAGGGGCACAGGGCCCTGTGCCCCTGCATCGGCATTCTGTGGTGCCTCGCAATAAAGCCACCGGGATTGCAACGCGGGATACGCCGCTTCGATCAACGAACCATTATTTTGTGAGGAAAAAATTTTTAAAGAAGATTTTGTCTCGGAAGACTTGGCCCCCCAGCTCCAGGTGTTTCGAAACCACAGCGTCGGCAAAAGATGGAGTGTGGCCTCCTCAGGGCCGCGGTTAGAAATTGTCAGTTGAATTAAAATATCCTCGGGAGAATTTTTGGCATACTCGATGAAGACATCAAAATACCGATCCTCATCGAAGATCCCGGTGTCCAGAAGTTCAAACTCCGGATCCTTCCGGCTCCGGCGGCGGGTTTCTTCCAAAAGTTGTTGGTAAGGAAAAGCCCTGTGCGGATATTTGTAAAGGCATTTCATATAAGAATGCGTCGGGGTGTTATCCAGATAAAAATAATATTCTTTCACATCCTCACCGTGATTACCTTGATTGCCGGTTAGACCGAACAATCTTTCTTTTAAGAAAGGGTCCTGACCGTTCCAAAGCCCGACGGAAAAACACAGCCGCTGATGATTGTCGGAAATCCCAGCAATGCCGTCCTCGCCCCAGCGGTAGGCGCGCGAGCGCGATTGATCAAAGGAAAAACTTTCCCACGCGGTTCCATCGGGACTATAATCCTCGCGCACCGTGCCCCATTGCCGTTCACTTAAATAAGGGCCCCACCGACGCCAGTGGATTTTGGCGGTGCGGGCTTCTTCCAGTCTTTTTTGTTCGGGGTTCATGAACATTCTCCTTTTCATTCATCTAATAAAAGCAATCTCATTTTATAAAACCTTTCAGTAGTGTCCCGTTAAATTTTTTTAGATTTTTATAATTTACTGTTTGTAATATGGTTACATCAAATTTTACATTTTTCGATTTGAATCGATGTGTCAGTTATCATGAGCGCTTCAACAAAGGAGCGCGTCATGAATACTGGCAAAACAATTTTTTCTCAACTCATGGAGTTTATCCCCTGGTACGAATTTCAAAAATGTATCGAACGATATTGTGGCAATTACAAAAGCAGAACTTTTACCTGCCAAGATCAATTTCGTTGTATGGCTTTTGCTCAATTAACCTTCCGCGAAAGTCTACGAGATATCGAGGCTTGCTTACGATCCATGCAAGGCAAACTTTATCACATGGGAATCCGCGGCAAAATCAGTCGAACAACTTTGGCCAGAACCAACGAGAATCGAGATTGGCGTATCTACGCCGATTTTGCTCAAGTCTTAATTCACTCTGCGAGAGACCTCTATTCCAACGATCCATTTGGTCTCGATCTCAAAGAAACAGTTTATGCTTTAGACGCAACAACTATCGATCTGTGTTTATCCCTATTTCCTTGGGCAAAATTCAGAACGACAAAAGGTGGAATCAAAATGCATACGCTTTTAGATTTACGCGGTCCTATTCCATCCTTCGTCGAGATAACTCCAGCAAAAATCCACGAAGTCAACATTTTGGATATTCTTATCCTCGAACCAGGTTCTTTTTACATTATGGATCGTGGTTACACCGACTTCGAGAAACTTTATCGGTTCAACCAATCTTCCGCCTTTTTTATCATTCGAGCCAAAGACAATTTAAAAGATTGCAGAATTTATTCACACCCAATCGACAAATCAACTGGTTTGCGATCAGATCAAACCATTCGTTTAAAAAATTATTATGCTTCAAAGAATTATCCAGAATATTTAAGACGTGTCAGTTTTTTCGATTCACGACACAACCAGTATTATGTCTTTTTAACGAACAATTTTTCTCTTCCAGCTTTAACCATTGCTCAAGCCTACAAACAACGCTGGAAGATAGAGCTCTTTTTTAAATGGATCAAACAGCATTTAAAAATAAAATCTTTCTTTGGAACTTCGGACAATGCTGTTAAGACTCAGATCTGGATCGCAATCTCGATTTACGTCCTGATTGCCGTTGTCAAAAAACGATTGAAGCTTGAGTACAATCTCTACACTTTTTTACAGATTTTAAGTGTCACTATTTTTGAGAAAATCGAAATCTCTCGACTAGAAACAGAAAATGATGATATAAACACTTTTATCGATTCCCCTAATCAATTGGAGTTATTCGACTAATAACGGGACACTACTGAAA
>Ga0209515_10000061_pt1 | contig 192668 bp, 225 predicted proteins | sample Subgroupgradi54m_FD_187454 | JGI IMG/M metagenome (GOLD analysis project Ga0209515, IMG submission 187454) | Subsurface groundwater microbial communities from S. Glens Falls, New York, USA - GMW60B uncontaminated upgradient, 5.4 m (SPAdes)... ...
AACCATTCAATGTCTCTTTGTAACATAGACCACATTGCTCTATCAAATCTGTTGATAATGTCATTTGGAATAGGTGATGGTAGAACCGAGCCTATCATGCTTGTTCTGAGATCCTGCTTGTCTTGAACCAAAAGATCAATGTGTGAAATAGCCTTCTTTACCGTCATGTATCATATTCAAAACGGTTCTACACAAATTGCTGGTAACTCTATAATCTTCCTTTTCTTGCATACTACATTACATCAATCCTCTCAAACTTTTTTTATTGATAGAATTAAAGTCACGTCTTGACCACAGACTCCTAACAGAATATCATTCTAGCATAATTTTTTTTTATGTTACAATGATACTATCAAAAGAGGATCTGCAACTAAATGAATTCGTCAGTTCCATGAGTCTTATTCAAAAAAAATTCTTCAAAACGTGTTCCAAGTTAATTTCATAATTTTCTTCGCGACCCACGTATTCAACTTCTTTAGCGCGTTTTATCACCTGATTTTTTGTAATCTTGAATTTCTTGATACACATCTCAATGTCTTCTTTGTCTCTCTGGTTTAATCGACCAATCTTTGTTACCACTATATCAATAGGGGAAAGAGCTTTCAGAGTTATGTTTTTCATTTTTGTTCTGATTGTTTTGCTCTTGTTGATGTAGTCTGCCGGAAGAATCTGGCTGAATACCGCACCATCTCGGTAGGTATCAACTTTGAAACCATGGCGGACTAGTTTAAGCACCTTTTCAAACTCTGTAAAATCCTCTCCAGGGATGGTAAAGTCAACGTCAATGGTTGATGATTTTGCCTTCAACAAAGTCATTGCAGTTCCCCCAACTGCAATAACTGTAATTTTTCTAGTCAATTCTTTATCGATTTCGTCCAGAAAATCCAGCAATTTTGTGTTGTCAAGTGACATTGTACAGCCTCAACTTTTCCTTCATGCTCTTCTCATTGACCTTGGCTTCCTCTATTTTCATGGCTTCAAGCAGCCTTATAGGCTCATTAATTTCGGTCATACCATGTACAACTAGATTCCTTAATGCTCTCAGAATCCCAAGTATTTTGCCTCCAAAGTCGTATTTCCTAGTCAGAAAGAGAAGTAGGTCATAGTTTGTCTTGTCTGAATTCTTTGCAAGTATCACTGGAATCGCATCCATCCTTCTTGCATCGTTTTGAAACATTATTGCATTTATGATGTACTCTATGCAGATCAATTTGCCCTGTTTTATTTTTGGTCCGAATTCCGTATAACCAAACCTTGCAAGATTGAAAACTTGATCTTCCTCTGATATCTTTGCAGGATTTGTCTCGTTCTCTTCTGCAATTATTTTAATTCCTTCTCCTCCTGCCTTTTTGATTTCTATCCAGAAATCCTGCGGATTCAAAATGACTATTTTGTTGGACAGTATTTCTCTGGCAGGATTAATTTCATCTGATTTTAGAAGATTAAGAAACATTCTGTCTTCCAGCAGCATGTAATCTATCCTGACGTTGTGTATTTTTTGGAGATTATCTATTATGGTATGAATTCCAATCTTTGTTTCTTCCATTTTTTTCCTCTCTGTTTTTCTCAAATGAATCAAGAGTTCGGCTTTGTTTAATTTTGAATTTCTTTCCGGATTTATCAGAGAGATTGATTTGATCAGAAGAAAACTGTGCAACTGCGTGCCTATATCCATCATCAACATCTGCATCTCCTGTTTTCCTTGAAGAAAGTCCTGCTTTCTTCTAAGTTCCATCTCTGCAAGTAAATCGATTATTAGATAATTGTTAAAGTTGATAGATACCAGCGAAGACCTACCGGCTTTTGACAGTGTGATTATTCCCTCTTTGGTTAGGTCATGGATCTTTTCATTTATGTTGGCGTAATATGCTCCGCCATATGTCTCCTCTATCTTGCCTGTGAGTTCGTTTATCGATAGAGGTCTGCCTAGGTTCCTTGCTAGTATATGTAATATCCTGTATGTTGCTTCATCCATGGTCTCTACCTATTATAGTAATTTACTATAATATTATAGTTTTCTACTATAAATAGATGAGGCAGACTTGCAAAAGTCAAGTTTAAACCAATTCTTATGACATACTCATCATGAGTAGTAATTTTGATGATTATGCATTCCACAATAGGGTACTGGACTGATTACTTTTCCACTTCAATTCTCTCAAACTTTTTTTATTGATAAAGTCGCGTCTTGGCCACAGACTCCTAACAGAGTATCATTCTAGGATAATTTTTTTTATGCTAGAATGATACTGCCAAAAGAGAAACTCCTAGCAATCAAGATAGCACTTGAATTTCAACATGACTCATAATATAAGAAATCTTATGTATACGAATTCGTATATTAATTGGAGCCTAGTCTGAGGTATTGTTTGACTATGTTGTCCCGTATTTTATAGACAGTCCCTTCTTTTACAATCAAATCTGTCTTGACTAATTCATTCATGTAGGGAACAATAGAACTTGTTGGAAGTCTGAGTTCCTTGGATAGTCCGGAATATGATAGACCTTGGTCTGTAACGGCAAGTTTTTCTAAAATTGATTTCAATGTTGGTCCTCCCTGTGCTGTAGCAATATCTTCTGCCAATACATATTGGGCATACAATCTCAAGCTACCAACTGATGAAGAAAGTAGGTTCCCAAATACATCTGATAGTTTTTTTCCGGGTTCCCATGATTCTGCTAACGCCATAAGATAGTATGGCTGGCCTCCCACTAAATTATAGGCCTCAGTAGCAATTGTATCGTCAGTCTTGAGACCTTTTGCTGTAAGGTACTCGTTAAATAAAATTATCGAGTTTTTCATATTCATTTCCCCCACACATAGTTCTGTGAAGTGTTGGAATAATGCAGATTTACCATTTGATAAAATAGAACGAAGGAGATGAACATGGGATCCACATATAATATATGAAACGTTATTTCCTCTTTCTTGAATTACACTTCTAAATAACTCTAGGATGTTCTTCAATCCTTTATGACGATGAAGATTTATTATCTCCTGAAACTCATCCAGAATTATTATAAATTTCATGTTATCTTTTTCTGCCAAGGCATTAGCAGTTTTGAAAACTGCAAGAAACATTGGCATATAGTTTATGTCCTTATCTTCGAATTCTATTTTTGGTATGACGCTAAAATCATCTCCAGATAGACCTGGTGTAAATTCTATTCCTATCCCCTTGATCTTTTTAGAAGAAAGTGCCTCTGCTATCTTGCCAATAAAATCAAATGATTTTCCGGCCTTTGCTTTTAATTTTTCAATCTTGTCGAGTTTTTTTACATAAGCATTAAAAATTGCACTCTGGAGATTTATCAAAAATGATTTCGGATCACCCAGGAATTTTTGTACATCAAAGTAAACAACAACTGTTTTATCATCTTTAGATAAAATATCTGCAGCCTTTTTTAGAATGGATGATTTTCCTATTCTTCTATAGCCTACTACAGCTATATTGTAATTTATCTTGGATTTCATCTTGGTAACTATGCTTTTTACCTCCTCTTCTCGATCGACTAGCTCCTCTGGAGAGGCAGGTTTTCCAATCTGCATGTCATACCATATAAGATTCCATATATATAAGAATTCTTATATTATGAGTCAATTTGGTAAATACGAATATGTTTCTGACATTATGGAAGAAGAAAAAGGAACTTGGAGTCAGGTGTTCCAAAGTAATTTTTTGATTTTTAGAAGAACTAGAAAAAATGCTTAATTTAATTAATAATTTACAATACATAACTTCAATAAATTACAAAAAGGACCGGGTCTCAACAGACTCGTACTGACGAATTGATTAGGCATTTAATTTTTGATCAACTTAGTTCTTGATGATTCAATGTTCAATCTACATTAATCTTAGGTAGAATTGTGTCACATCCAGATCTAAATATGGTGTAAAATCATTATATTCTCTGAGAATAAATGAAGATGAATTTGAACTATAAAAAAGAGTATAGTAAATTTCATGATATTTGTTTTAATGCAGAAATGAAGAATATCGAAAATCATCTTCATCATTATGAAATTATTGAAGACATGATAGGAGTTCAATACTGGCTATATGACAAAATTACTACATTTTATAATTCAGACATGGATTATTCTAGAAATCACATAGCAGACGCAATGATTCATGGACTTTTTTATCACAATCTGTTATCACTTCATGCATCATTTTTAACAACAACGCAGAATCTACTACATCAGTCAATAGTCAATCTAAGAACAGTTTATGAATCGATTCCAAAAATGTATTACATATCATTTTTTCCTAACGAAATAAAATACATGATTCTTAAAGATCACATAGAAGGAAATGATGATACTAAAGCCATGGAATATCTCAAATCTGAAAACGCACCGTTAGTTTTCGAACAAACAGAGATCAATAATCCAAAACATCTTATCAATCAAGTAAAACCAAAATATTTTTTCAAATGGTTTAATCGCGAAATATACTCTGAAGAACAAATTAACACCGCAAAATCAACATACGGTTTACTCAGTATTAGTTCCCATGGTAGCCTAGTTAGACGGCAACAGGGAGAAGAAGACTCGAAAGCTAATGCTGGAGATCTTTTTGAATTTATTGAACTCTTATCATTTTTCAACATACTTGCAGAAATGAATGGTCATGAATTAATGATGAAAGAGAACTGGATACAGTATCACGAAATATTAGATTTTATGGAAGAAATGAGAACAAAATTAGTTAAAGATGACAAAATGGGCTCTCTTTTTCCAGATCATCCTAATGTGGCAAAAAAAGTATGGATCCATCCACCAGGCTCTCCTTGGGATTAATCAGAATTTTCAATTATATACATAAAAACAATTAAAACGATTTTATGAATTGTAGACCTTTATTTCTAATATTCAAGCTTGTTTGAGTGTTATAATTTTGATATAATTTTTTCAATTTCTTTATAGTTGGTAAAGAAGCAATTTTTGATAATACTTCGTCAACATCATTAAATGATGTTACAGTACTAAATTCTAACAGTAGTTTAACTACATAATATGAGGCATAACACTCACATTCAAGCAAATGGCAAAGAGATTCAAGAGTTGGTTTATCGTAGCCACGATTTGTAATATGACCATCCAGATCACGTGAATAATCGAATGTCTGTCTGAGTTTATGTAATTTACTAAAGATTGAGATACGTTCTTCAATTTTATTTACTGCATCTTCGCGTGTATCAGTAATCGAAAAGAGTTTTCCTAATTTTGATTGTTTCATTTTTTCAAAATCAGTATTAGTGACTTTGTTAAAATTATCTCTTCTTGTAATCCAATGAGCTAGTATTTTGTCTGGATGTGAAGCTGGTTTAATGTAGTTATTCAAATCATTCTCGGCGATTTTTTCATTAATAGAAAGCTTGTCTACAAGGAATAACGCCTGTCCTATTTCCTCATAGGCGCTAATGTATGATGTTATAGCTCCAGGATATCTTTTTGCGTTTCTTAATAATTTAGCATCGTCTAGTTTTTCATTCCCCATTTTCAAACATTCCTCAATGTGAGGTTTTACGATATCAAAACTAGATGAAACCATTAATGATCCAATACAAACAAGACCACATATTTACAATTATGATTTTAAACAATTTCCAATTAACCATTATTAAGAATATATGCCTAAATTATTAACATAGAATCAATATAACCGAGTTTCAAGCATAAGGCTTGAAATGAGAATGCTACGAAAGGAAACAATTGCGAAAAACATAATCAATAGTACCGCAATCACGAGAAAAATTGAATTGATTCCTAATATCTTGTGGGAAGGATGTGAGAATATAGATAAAGAGATAACAGAATTAAATCTCAGGAAAAAAACACTATTGCAATTACGACAGGAGTTTTTACGAAATAATGTTAAGTTTGTCAGAAAATATGCAAAACCAAAAAAACCTTATCATTCTAAACCAATTAATGATTTTCTTAAAAAAGAACACCAATGGAAAGAACTTGCTAAACGTCTTGACAAAAAATCAAACAGAAGATAATTTACTCATTACTCACCATATACAATTAAGATAAACAAGAAACAAATCACTTAATCAAAAAACTCCGGCTCTTTTAATCCTAATTTTTTGTATGTTTCACGCATTAGATCTTTTGGGGATTTACCGTTTTCTGTACCACATCTAGGACAATGATATGATATGTTGTCATTTGGTACACCGTTTTTGTCTATAGCTCCTGGTTGATCCCAGACATATTGACATTTCTTGCAATTACAACGCAATGATTGGAATATGGCCTGCAAATATAGAAATCTTCTAACACATTTCACCGTTGGATAATTAGTTCATTTTACTCGTACCTACGAATAAATTTTAGAAATTATGGCTAAACGCCATTGGGCGGATTGAAATTAATTTCATCTTTTGTGCAACAAGCTCTAAAAGAAGGACTCGTAGAAGTGGCTTTAGTTGAAAAATATAAGTGAAGAATTTGGTTATATCATGGGAGATTGGAAGGTTACAGCGTCAAGATTGGTAGAACGCAAGCAAATCTTAGACAAGCTTGATCTAACCTCCGCAGAATATCTAATACAAAAAGAAACTTTTGATAATATTCTAAAACATTTTACTGAAAGAGCGGATTTGATTTTCAGTGGAATTATTTCATATAACGCTGATCCAGAAGGGATGACAACTATTAGTAAAGAAGATGTGTTGAAAGCTCAGTTACTGCAAGATGAAATTACACAGCTTTTGAAACAAAATAACATAAACGTGGTTTTTAAACGAAAAGATAGTAGCTAAAACATTATTAGATTAGAAAAAAACGTTTTAGATGATTTTAGAAATCTTAGTCATATTTTAGCTAGATAATAATGTCAACTATCTATAACATGAAATTCTCATTACGAAGAGATGTTCATAATAATTAGTAGACTATACAATAGTATCTACTAAACAGTCCATTAATATTTAAATAATACGGGTTGCTAGAACATCTTATGGGGATTGAAGATGAGATTAGAGAATTACTCCAAAAGGGCAATACTCCTCAATCTGTAATAGATTTAAGATATAAGAAAAGTACAGTATACAAAATATACAATACTCTTAAAACTTTCACTGGAACTGTGAATAGACCAGATTGGACTATTGAAAACATTATTTTTAACAAATCCGATATGCGTTACCTACCAGGTGAATCTGTTGCGGTAAATTTCTATTTTAAAAATAATTCTCAACATGATCTTTACGTTGTAAATATAGGGATACAGGCCGAATGGATGATTCGTGACAATACTTGGTACTCACAAAAACTAAATGAAGTAATTAGACCACAGCAAAAAAAATATCTTGCATTGACTTTTTCTATTCCTTCCACTGAACCACTTGGAGAGTATCAATTATCTTTTGGCGTAGAATGTCAATATCTACCAGTTAGAGATGTACGGGATCAAGCTTTGTCAACTCGGTGGAGTGATCCAATTATTCTTCATTTAAAACATCCTCTTGCTGGTGAAAAATTATTTCTATCTCACAGTGTCAAAGATAAACAATTAGTTTACCAACTTGAACAACAATTAGATAACTATGGGATCAACACTATAATTGGTGAAGATGATTCTCATCCTGGAAAAGAGTTGGCAAAAAAATTTGCCGAGCAAATTGACTCTTGTACAATTTTCTTAGCTTTGTTGACAGATACGGCAATTAGATCAGAGTGGGTAAAAATTGAAGTAGATTATGCAATAAAAATCAGCAAACCAAGTATACTGATGAGGGAGAAATCCGTTAAAACAGAGATCAAATATGAATGGATCTCCTTTACGATTGATGATGCTCCAGAGGCAATAAGTCAGACAATCATGACTTCAATCAAAAAACTCAAAGAAACTAAAGGTAGTATTTTGAATTCAAATACCGTCAAAATAATTGGACTTGTCCTGATTGGTGTGTTAATTGGAGCAGTACTTGTGCGTGCAATGAGAAAATAGTATATTAGAAATGGAATCTAAAATAGCAGAATATGGTCGCTAATCCCTCCAGCCCATCTACTATTAATCTGAGTCTCAACAGACTCGGATAGTTGTTGCCTACATGTACGCCTAAGTTTTTGATAGTATGTTTAGTGTGCATACTGTTGTGATGATATATAATAATCACAATCTTTACCTAAAATTATGAGGCAAGCATACCATTTAGGAACAACTTATGAATTTGAGTACAATAGTCGTTCAATCAAAGGCACTTTATCAGATATGATATGTTTTAACGATCAAAATTTGATTAGTAAATCTTTATCCTAGTTTGAATTCGCAAGATAGAGGAGATATAATTGGGAAAACCGTATGCCAAAGAATTAGAGAGATTGCCTGAAGTTTATGATTGGGCAACTAAAACGCCAATAGACGAACTTTCAAAGTTTGTAAAAAAATCTGAAAAGACTCCATTATATGTCATAGGTTCTGGAGGTTCATTTTCTGCCACTACTTTTGCATCCTTATTACATCAAGAAACTGGTACTATGGCAAAATGTCTTACTCCGTTAGAGTTTTTAGAATATGAAAATATTGATAACAATTGTTCAATTCTAATAATCACTGCAGGAGGAAATAATTCTGATATTTTATCATCATTTGATAAAGCAGTAAACCTAAAACCAAAAAATCTTGGGATCTTATGTGCAAGTACTAATAACAAATTAACTCGTAAAGCATCTACAACATCAAACGTTTTCATTCATGCAGCAAAACTTCCTACTGGAAAAGATGGATTTCTTGCAACAAATTCACTTATTGCAACTTTGATCTGGCTCTGTAGGGCATATATTGAAAGTTATTCATTACTGTATGAAATTCCACGATTAAATCAACTTGTATTTCAAGGAAAATCCGAACAAACATTTTATGAAGATCTATCTAAACAACTAGAAAAATTTCATGATAGGGAAACAATTGTTTTACTCTATGATAATTGGGGCAAAATAGCTGCCATTGATACAGAATCAAAGCTTGTTGAATCTGGTCTGGTTAATGTACAGTTAGCAGATTATCGAAATTTTGCTCATGGTAGACATAATTGGCTTGATAAAAATAAGAAAAAAACGGGTCTTTTAGCACTTGTCACGCCACGATGTGAACAACTTGCTACAAAAACTCTAAAACTCATTCCTGAGTATATTCCAACTACATCCCTTACTACTGATTATGATGGACCTATAGCATCTCTTGCATTAATAATACAAGTCTTGTATTTGGTAAAATTTTTTGGTAATGTTAGAAAAATAGATCCTGGTAGACCAGGAGTTGCAACATTTGGTAGTAAGATTTATCACTTGTCGATTCCACAAAATACCTCAAATACTTTATCTGATTTTGAAAAGCTAGTACTTAGACGAAAATTTGGTAATGCTGATCTGTCTTTAATTAAAACGCAAATTTATGTAAAATCTTTACATAAATTCATTGAAAAAATCTCCAAAGAAAAATTCGGTGCAATAATTTTTGATTATGACGGAACGCTTTGTGACGCAGAACATAGAACTACTCACCCGTCTGATGAAATTGGAAAAATGCTTACTACCTTAATAGAAAATGACATAATTATAGGTATAGCAACCGGAAGAGGAAAATCAGTACGAGAAGACCTACAAAAAATAATACCAGAGAAATTCTGGTCTAAGGTATACATTGGGTATTACAACTGTTCTGATAAAAATACTTTAGATAAGAACCAATTTCCAGATACTGCATCTCCAACGGATCAGAACCTCATATCATTTCTTGAATTCCTAAAAGAACACAAAATTCTTTCTAATAATGTAAAAATTACAATACGTCCAAACCAAATCACATTAGAATCTGGAACTCTTGATGCAGTTACCTTAGTAAATACTGTTAGAATAATAGATAAAACAAAACTTGAAAAAATAAGAATTGTTGAGTCAAGTCATTCTGTAGATTTATTGTCTGCAAATGTTTCTAAACTAAATTTAGTCAATTTCATTAAAAAATTGATTTCTAAAAAATATAAAATTTTGTGTGTCGGTGATAGAGCAATATACCCAGGAAATGATTTTGAATTATTACAAGAAGAGTTTTCATTAAGTGTTGATGAAGTATCAAAGAATGAAAATACTTGTTGGAACATCCTTCCTAATCAAATAAAAGGTGAAAAAGGAGTTATTGAATATTTTAATAAATTTCAAATCTGTAATGGCAGTTTTAAGATCAATCTTACCGGGGTGGGAGAAATCTAAATGAGAGACTCACTAGCTCGTGAATTACTTGCAAAAGTAACAGATTGGACAGCTGAACGGTTAACAAAGGAACGATTAGATTTACAATTGTTATCTGAATACAAATATGACGAATATCAACAATTTGTTCCCGGTATGCGTTTTATCGAAAGTTTAGCATTATGGCTTGAACAATTCAAAGATTCTGGAAAGCAAGAGGTTGCTTATAATTTTGTCAAACAAAAATTGATTTTTATCTCAACTGCAGAATTGAATCATTTAATTCGAATGGCTTATCCTGATGTGATAAAACCTTACTTGATTCCTAACGTGGCTAAGGAGCTAGGAATTGATGAATTTCTCATTAAAAAAATTGTCACTAATGTGAAATTTAAAATTCTGAAACGTAAATGTCTATTCCTAGGATTAAGTGACGGTGCAAGAATAGATCTATTTAGAAGATTTTCTGGAGTTCTGAATCATGAACAGGTTTATCCTACATATCTAATTAGTAAAGACAAAGCAAATGAGCTAAAAAGAGAATTAAATACAGACCTTCAAGAAATAACTGGAATTCCTAGTTCGAATGAAAAATACAAAATAGTTTTTTTAATGGATGATTTTTCTGCTAGTGGAATTAGTTATATTAGAGAAGAAAATCCGCACGAATTTGAAGGAAAAATCAAGAAATTTCTGGAACAAGTGATATCAAAAAAAGAAAAAGAGACAGAAAAGAAAAATGACGATTATGAATTTCTTAAAGAACTTTTTGATATGCCTAATTTGAAAATATGCATTATTCTTTATATTGCCACAAAAAACGCTCTAAAGAGAATTAAGGATATTTCAAATGAATTATTGAAAGATAGTGGCATATCGCTAGATATTTTTGCAATACAAGAATTAGATGATAAGCTAAATCTAACAGAAACTGATTTAGGTGATTTTATAGCATTAATGAAAAAAAATTACGATGATTCAATTTTAACAAAGCAGTATAAGAAAGGGAAACATGAAAAACCTTATCTTGGTTTTGATGAATGTAGTTTACCTCTTGTTTTAAGTCATAATTGCCCAAATAATTCGTTACCTATAATCTGGCATGAAAATAATTTGAAAGAAATTCGAGCTCTCTTTCCGCGTTTACAAAGATACAAGGTGATAACGTAATGAGAGAACCAAATAATCCATTTAGAATGAGATCCTCTGAAAGTATAGATAGTCAACTAACCTACCTAAAATTATTCGGGTCTGGAATACTAGATGCGCTACCTGATGATTGTTTGTTAAATAAAGTCACCATTGTACGAAGTGGTCCTGGAGGCGGTAAAACTTCCCTTCTTCGATTATTCAACCCTGAATCATTAAAAGAAATTCATCTTCATCCATTAGAATACAAGGACCTTTCTGAATCACTAGAAAAATACAACATAATTAACGAAAATGGACCTACCATGCTTGGAATTTATCTAAGGCTATCTGATTATGGAACATTTCAAGATTTACCACTAGCTGAAGAAAGTAAAATACCATACTTGTTCTCGCTTATAGGATATAGACTAATTCTAAAGATGCTAATTGGAATTTTATCTTTGAAAAATGTAGATCCAACCTATCTTGATCATATCACAATTACAAAACCAATTGGAATCAACATATCCGATATTCCTTTACCGTGTAATGGCAAAGAACTATTCGAATGGGCATCAAATATGGAACAAAAAATTTGTAGCGTTATGAATAGATTTGATATTTCACATGACTCATCCATTTCTTTATTCAACAATATCGTTCACATTAACGCACTTATACCAACCAACATTTTGTTTGACGGAAAACCAGTTATTACTAAAACATTAGTTATGTTAGATGATGTACATGAATTACGAAAACCCCAAAGAAAGGTGTTGCTTGAAAAATTAACTCAAACTAGATTTCCAATTCCAATTTGGATTGCAGAGCGATTAGAAGCTCTAGAATTAGATGAACTAGTACCAGGAGATACAGGAAGAGAATACAACACAGTGTATCTAGAAGAATTTTGGGAAGCAAGGAATAAATCTTTTGAAACATTCGCCAAATCCATCTCAAATAAACGAGCAGAATTTGCAAGATTGGATTTTGAAATGAATTCATTACATCAACATTTAGAGGAATCAATAGATACACCAGAATGGTCATCAAAATTCAAAAATGTATCAGATGAAATTGGTAAGAAACTTCATTCTATTTCTCTAAGAACAAGTTTCTATGATAATTGGATAAGTGAGCAAGAAAGCAAAATACAATCTCCTATGAATAATGCTCTGGATTGGCGTATTTTGGAAATAAAAATTGCTAGAGAAGAAAATAGCGTACAAAAAAAACTATTTGATGCCCCCTTAGAAACTGAGCTAGAAGATGCAGACGCTGGGTTAAAAGCAGCCGCAGAATTTTTCATCCACAAAGAATATGATATTCCTTATTTTTTTGGATTTCCTAAAATAGCAAAATTAGCTACGTTTAACGTAGAACAATTTCTGGAAATTGCTTCTGAACTTTTTGACGAAGCAGTTTCACAACGAATTAAAAATAAAAAAAATGAGATACTGCTATCCAAAAGACAAGAGGAAATAATCAAGAATATTGCCAAGATGCATTGGGAACAGATAGAGAAAAAAAATAATAATGGCAGAGACATTATTAAATTCCTTACAAAATTTAAGGAGTTTGCAAAAGAGCAAACTCTCAAACCGAATGCGCCATATTTACCAGGTGTCACAGGTATTGGCATTTCAAAAAATCTCTATGAAAAAATTATAGATCCTGAAATGCATATAGAAAATAAAAACTACAAAAGATTGGCTGAACTTTTACAGTCTTGTATAGGGCATAACTATCTCAAAATAAAATATGATGCAAGACAGGGAAAGAAAGGGAGTGAAGTAACTATTCTTTATTTGAATAGACTATTTTGTGCTAATTTTGATTTACCAATAGGAAAGGGGGGTTGGAGACATAAAACTCCTGATGAGTTATGTGATTGGTTAGAACTTTCAAGAAAACCACAAATTAATGGGAAGGTGAAAAAATGAACACACTCAGATGGGAAGATTATTTTCTTCGTAAGAATGCACAATTTCATGATTTTTGGCAGAATTATCTTAAACAAGATCGAGACATCCTCTTTGTTTTAGGTCATGGATTTGATCCTAGAATGTGTTTGTGTTCACAGGCTATTTTAGATAAAAATGGAAATGGTAAAAGAGATTTTGTAGTTGTAAACTTTGTTGAAGGAGAAAATTCGCCATCAAAAGATTATCGACAGGAAGTAGAGAACAATATGAAACAATTAGAAGAGTCAGTTGATAAAAGAGGGAAAATTGTTCAAAAATCCATACAAATGGAAAATGATGATGGTTACCGAATAGGTCCAAGAGAAGCTGTAGATATTTTCAAAACATATTCTGATTTTGAAAATTATACTGATATTGTAGTAGATGTTTCTTCTATGCCTTTCAATATTTACATACCACTAATAGGTAAAATTCTGCTTATTCTAGATAGAGAAAAAGCATCTGGTAATAAAATGATTTCAAACTTGCATGTAACAGTAGCGGAAAACTCCACTATTGACAGATCAATTAAAAAATCAGGATTGTATGATGAAGCCACCTATTTGTATGGTTTTACAGGTAATTTAGAAACAATTTCATCGGAAGAAGAGCCAACTGTCTGGATTCCTATTTTAGGTGAACAACAAGAAGGACAAATTGAATTAATTGAAAATCATGTTTCACCTAAAGAAATATGCCCAGTATTGCCATTTCCGTCAGTCAATCCAAGAAGGGGGGATGATCTCATGCTAGACTATAGAGAGTTACTGATGGAAAGACTTTCTATTGAATTAAGAAATATAATATACGCCGCAGAGCAAAATCCTTTTGAATTATACCGTCAGGTTCAAAAGACAATTGAGCACTACAGAGATGCATTACATCCTCTAGGCAAGTGTAAATTTGCCATATCGTCACTCTCGAGTAAATTGATGTCTATTGGAGCATTCCTTGTAGCCTATGAAGAAAGTATATCTAATAAACGAAAAGTTGGAATTGCATATGTTGAATCTAAAGGTTATTCAATGAAAAAAGGAGCTAGTAGTGATATGAATATTCGTTCTTGCGAATTCTTTTCACTATGGATCTTTGGTGATTGTTATAGCACATCATAGTTTTCAATATTACACCTATCGTCAAAATTATTTTAAACTGAATCTTTTTCTTTATAAGGTACAATGTAATTTATTGAATTGGCGTAATTTGGAATTTATGAAAAATAAACCTGTTTGCCTTGGTTCTGGTTTGGTTGCCTTAGATGTAATTTACAAGGATGCCAAAACAAGACCGAACTTTTTGGCTGGCGGTTCATGTGGTAATGTCCTTACAATTCTATCTTTTTTGGGATGGGATTCATATCCGATTGCCAGATTGGGTAGTGATAATGAAGGTAAACGAGTTATAGAAGATATGATGAAATGGAAAGTTAAAACGAAATTTATTGAACAGGACTCTAGAATTCATTCTCCTAGAATAATTGAACGAATATTTGAGGGTAAAAAACCAAAACATAGATTTTATCTAAAATGTGATCATGGTAATTGGCTTCCTCATAGAAAGACATTTCTTTTAAAATCATTAGAAACTATCCAAAACAATTTTCCACAGTCGAATGTTTTCTATTTTGATAGAGCTAGCCCAAGTGCACTAGAAATAGCAAAAATTATGAAAAAACAAAACGCAATTATCTTTTTTGAGCCTCCAAAATTTTTACATGATGATGTATTTCTCAAATGTTTGCAAATGGCTGATGTTGTAAAACATTGCTATGATCAATCTGAAGATACTAAAAATTCTGGAATTGACATACCTTTAGAAATTCAAACAATGGGTGAGGAAGGGCTACGATACAAAGCCAAATTTTTAGGGCATAAAACTTGGAAAGAGATGAATGCCTATCCTGTACATAATTTAGTTGATGAAGCTGGTTCTGGAGATTGGCTTACTGCAGGATTAATTCATGTTTTATGTCAACATAAATCAAAATATGCACCTTCAGAAAAGAAATTAGAGTTTGCACTACAATTTGGTCAGGCAATGGCTGCACTGAATTGTAAATATATCGGTGCCAGAGGAATAATGTACAACTTATCAAAATCAAAATTATTTAGTCTAGTAGAAAAAACGATCAAAAATAACACCACACCAATTGAAATTACAAATACACCTTACAAAAGTATGAAGATGGAATCTCGATTTGCATCAAAATGCAAAGTCTGTTTGTGTGCTAATTAATTTCTTATAAAATGGGTCTAAAATAGATCTGAGGTAGTAACTGGGTCTTAACAGACTAGATCCTTAAATAATTTTAATTTACACAAATTTCATTGAATGAAATTAAATGCCCTTGCTGTAGTAAAAAACAAACTAACGATCCAATAAAATCATGGTCGTATGGCAAAGTCAAAGTAAATAGATATCATTGTAAATGTTCAAAATTCTTTAATCATTATGTTTCTACAAAAAGTTCATGGACTATTCCTAAAGCAAAATGAGTTCTACCTGGATTTACTTTTAGTATTTTTGATTTGTAATTCTTTTTCTTGTTTTATTTTTTCAAGCAAAACACTAGCTGGTTCATCATTTGGATCCTGAGGTACTAATTTTCCTTTAAAAGCTGTTTGCAATATGGTTTGGCGTAACTTCACTATATGAATAGTATTTCTTACAACAATATCATTCAAGTATGAAATTAATGATGAAGTTAGTTCGATATTACTTATAATTACTGTTTGTTCTTCCAAACTACAATGAGGAATTATGATTGAACGTAAGATATCTAAGTTTAGATTGTATTGACCAGCAGTTGTTCTGGCACGTTTTTCAATAACTCTTCTAACTATGTCCGCCTCCATTATGAAATTAAGATAAGATGAATTTGCCAAATCGTTATTTGGTCGTAACCTGATTAAGTATGATGCGAAAGCAATCTTGCTAGTTATGTTATTTGCTATTGCTGTTTTGCCAATTAAGGATAAACTCCCATTAGTTCGACAGATAAGAAGATCATTATCTCTAATCAATACTGATTCCAGATTTTTCTCATTTGACTCGGCATACTTTAGATCAGAATAATCAATTTTGCCAGATATTATGTTAGGTATGCGAATGACAGGAATTCCAGTTGACTCCTCACGACATTTTGTTGATGTACCATATCTGGCATCTAATAGTAAAGAATCAAGATAGATCCAATTCCATCCTAATGGTAATTTTGGTAAATTTGATAGTTCCAACGGTCCTATCTCTTCAAACTTCTTAATAGTGATCTTTTTCTTCTCTTCTTGAATTTTTACAGCTAATGTGGATGATGTTTTCAGTTCTGTCTTGTGAATCTCTCTCCAAGTCTTCGTTAATTCTCCGTTGAATGCATTGTTTAAGAAAGATCTATGATATTGTTTTAATTGGATCTTTATTTTATTGAGATTTTCTATACTGTACTCTAATTCTGAAAACAAATCCTCAATTTTTGTAACAATTCTTTTTTGTTCGTTTAATGGAGGTATTCGAATAAGTGATTTTTCCAAATGTTGATAATGACGGGCATATCCTTTTTTAGGAAATTTGATAGCATGTGAAAAATAATAAAATAATTTTGGAATAAAAAACTTATAAGGTTTGATTACTTTTATTCCATCTGCTCCCGGGACAAAATCCTGTTCAGCAAATTTGAATACTCTTGTGTGATCCCCAAATATTATTACTGGTAATTCACATACAAGTTTCAAGCTAGAATTGTCTGTATATCCACCAATAAATTGCTGACCCTGATCAATTACTGGAAATTTTCCACTTTTTTGGTAATTCTTTTGTTTCAGCTTTTTACCTGTAAGAGGAATTTTCGTTACTGCATCATGAAACGGAATTTCTGTCCATCCCAGAGGCAAGTTTTGATTATTTTTTTCCAAGACTAACAATCAATTCATTTATCGAATCAAGGGCCGCTTCTAAATTATCTGCAATTTCCTGGGCAATTACCTTTGGCGGAGGCAAGTTCTCTGTATCTTCTAGTGATTCATCTTTGAGCCAGAAAATATCCAGAGATACCTTGTCTCTTTTTATCAGATCATCGTATGAATAGGCATGAAATAGCTCAGTTTCCTTTCTATCTTGCCTATTTTTTGGATTATAACACTTTACAAAGTCATCTAAATCAGCTCTTGTCATCTGTCTCTCTTTTTGGGTAAAGTGCTGGTTTGTTCTAAAGTCATAAATCCACAGCTTTTCAGTCCATGACTTTCCATCAGTTCTGGCTGGCTTTTTATCAAAAAACAAGACATTTGCCTTTACTCCTCCAGCATAAAATATTCCAGTTGGTAGTCTAAGCAAAGTGTGAACATCAAACTGTTCTAGTATCTTTCTTCTTACAGTCTCGCCTGGTCCTCCTTCAAACAAGACATTGTCTGGAACTACAATTGCACATCTACCATTTATTTTGAGTATAGTTTTTACATGCTGCAAGAAATTTAGCTGCTTGTTTGAAGTTGTAGTCCAAAAGTCATCTCGCTCATATGATAATGATTCTTTTTCTGCTTTTCCTGCTTCAGAAAATATTGTAATGCTTGATTTTTTTCCAAATGGTGGATTTGTCATTACAATATGAAATCTTTCTCCAGGATCAGAGATTAGCGAATCACCATTTATCACCTGACTTTTATCAGAACCGATTCCATGCAAATACATGTTCATTGCACACAATCTAATTACCTCAGCAACTATATCCCAGCCCTTGAAAGTACTGTCTCTAAGAAATTTTTTCTGCGAACTATCAAGAGTATTGTGTTGTACAATATAATCATGAGATTTTAAAAAGAATCCTCCAGTACCACATGCAGGATCTGCTATTGTCTCACCAGGCTTTGGCTGAACTACATCAACAATTGCAGAAATCAGTGATCTTGGCGTAAAGTATTGTCCTGCACCACCTTTGACGTCTTCGGCGTTTTTCTCTAGTAATCCTTCATAGATTTCGCCTTTGACGTCGATATCTAGTCCTACCCATGTCTCTTCATTGATTAGCTTGATTAGACGCTCCAGCTTTGCAGGGTCTTGGATTTTGTTTTGAGCTTTTCTATAAATTACACCTAAAAGACCAGATTCCTTTCCTAATGATTCTAAAAGGTGTCTGTAATGAATTTCTAGTTTGTCTCCACTTTTATCTAAAAGGCTTTGCCAGTCTTTGTCTTTTGGAATTATTGATTTTTTGTTAAATGGTGGCTTTGTCTGTTCGTCTGCCATCTTTAGGAATAGTAGATTAGTCAATTGCTGGACATAATCGCCATAAGATACTCCATCGTCTCGCAATACATTGCAGTAATTCCATAATTTTGCTACAATTGCCGGTGCTTCATTTGGCATTTTTTATTCTCCTTGATTTGAATGATTTGGCTTTGTTAACCTTTTGGATCTCTTGTAATTTTTCTTGTCTTATTTTTTGCAATAAAACTTCTGCTGGTTCATCGTTTGGATCTTGAGAGGCTAATTTTCCCTGGAATGCGTAATATAGAATTTGATTTTCTAGTATGGATAGTTTTTTTTCTATATCATTAGATGCTTTCTTTAACTCGTTAAGATAATCTACACTCTGCAATATTTTGGTCAAGAGTAATCTTTGTGTTGTTATATCTGGACAGGAAAACTCGAACGAGCTTAATTGAGTTTTATTAATTGATGCTAAATTTACCGTTTGTTTTCCTGCGTTTTGAAAGAAGTTTTTGCTCCTACTAGATCGAAGAATTAAGGATATGAAATCAGGATCAAATTGTCTCTTATCAAGCCTAACTCGAAATATGTGATTTTGATGAATACAAGTAGAAATTTGTCCTCTCCACACAGTTCCTCTTCCCAGTTTATCTCTGTCTCCTCCCTCAGTAAGCAATATGTCACCAGATTTTAGTAACCATTTTTCTCTCTCACTTTCCAAAACTTCTATCTCTTTTATCTCACTCAAATCTAGGTAACCATCTTGGACGTTTGCTACACGTAGGTAAGGCATCTTAACAGTCTTTTCCTTTAGTTGGCGTCCCAACGTGACTCCTCCCCTGATATCAGCTATTTCGCCTAACCGATGAATTTGTGAGTTTTTTATGCCATCCATAGTGAAATCATCGATTGTTTTCTGTAGTAATTTTGGTATTTGTAACTTAACATTTCTAAGTATATTTTTAGCGTTTTCAATCAATGAAAATAATTCTTCAATTTTTGTAACAATTCTTTTTTGTTCAGCTAGTGGAGGGAGCGTAATCTTAATACCTTTTAGTTTATTGCCAGTTATTGCATTAAATGTAGTACCTGTGCCTCTTCCAGCAATTATATTTTCTTGAGAACGGAGAAGATAAAGTATGAAAAATGGATTAATTCCTCCTAATCCACGTATAGCTGCAAGTCCTCTTCCTATACAAGATCTTTCTTGGCAGATATTAGTTGGACCAACAGGTGCCCTGACAGATATTAATACATCTCTTTTTTCTGCAAGTTTCTGAGGAAATATACACCATATTCTAGGAGTAGGATACGTACTGCCAAAATCTAATTTTCCTTGATAAAATGGAAGTCCATTTCTATTTTTGTTATAAGATGATGATGGTGGGGATTGACCAAGAATTATTTGTGAAACGTCTTCTAGCTTTGTTAATGTCCATCCTTTCGGTAATTCTTTTTCATTTTCCAAAACTAATTCACTCATTGACTAATCAAAACCTCATGCAATTCTGATAGAATCTTCTCATAATCATCTCCAAACAATTTGGAAAGCTTTACCAGCCCACCTTTTTCATAAAATGGAGAATAATCCATGTCTTCTTTTGTTGCAGAAATTGATGCTGCAATCTGATCTTTGATCATTACAAGCCATTCTTTTTGTTCTAGAGAAAACTTTCTTCCAGAAGACTCTTGCTGAGCTAACCACTTTTCAAACTTTTCAGTTACCTTTTCACTAAATGGAACAAGCATCTCTTCCTGACCTATGGTATGCCTAATAATTGAGATCAAATCAGTTAGCATCTTTTTGGGGTTATCTTTTACCTTTGATTTTTCAAGCCTTTTGTAGGCACTCCAGAGCAGCTCAGGCGTCAAATTATACGGTGGAGTCTCTATCTTTGAGGCTAGCTCCTCAATGTCTCTAAAGGTAAGCTCCCTCATTCTATAGGGCTTGGAGTATATGATCTGCAAGGCTGCAAGCTCGTCTTTGTTTTTCTCTACAAATTCTTTGAAATTCTCAATTGCTCTTCTTGAAAAGTCGTTTGCTTCATCAACAAATCCTGCGTCAATTAATTGGTCAATTGAGATTTTATCAATTATTTGCTCATTTCTTTTCTTTACATCCAAAATTGTCTGTCTTAGCTTTGCAGAATCAAATAATTTACAAGCTTCAATGATGCATTCTCTTCTTGCCTCTTGAATTTGTTGTGAATTTGGTTTTTCCGTCTTAAATTTTGTTTTTGCGTATTCTATTTGTTTGTCAGCATCAATTTTATCCAAAACGCGATTTACCATTTGTGAAATATTTATCCCACCTGCAGCTTGAGAAATCTCTTCTTTTTCTTTCTTGTCCAAATTTCTATCCAACCTTGCAAGTCTGTATGCGAGTGATTCCAAAGCATCTTCGTCTGCTCTTCCTTCAGCTGTTGCTTGAAGTAATTGCTCAAATGACACACCAGACTTTCTGTTCATTGAATGGGTATCAGACATGGAATGTTCACAAACCCCAACTGCATCAACAATTACAAAGTGATCTTTAGATTTTGCATCAGGCGTTACTGCAATCAAGTCATCGCTTTTGATGGTTCTAGTCCCACGTCCTTTCATCTGATCAAAGTATGATTCTGTTTTGACATCTCTCATAAACAAAATGCATTCAAGAGGTCTAATGTCAGTTCCAGTAGCAATCATATCTACACTAACTGCAATTCTTGGATTTGGTGAATTTCTAAAGCTCGCAATAATGTTCTCAGGTTTGTCTCCTGTTGTCTTGTATGTGATTTTCTGGCAAAATTCGTTTCCTTTACCAAACTCCTCTCTGATTATTCTTGTTATGTCTTCTGCATGAGAATCGTCTTTGGCAAAGACCAGAGTCTTTGGAACTGTAACCCTTCCTGGAAAAATCTCTGGCAGTTTTTCTTTAAATGTGCGTATGACCAGCCTGATTTGGTCCTCTGAGACTATGTCGCGGTCAAGCTGTGCAGATTCAAACTTGATTTCTTCATCTAGTAGTTCGTTTCGCTTTTCACGTGTAAGCCTGTCTCGCTTTTCAATCATCTCACCAGCAGGCAGGATTCCGCCATGCTCAGTAATATCAGTCCTAATACGGTATACCTGATAGCCTACGTTAACCCCATCTGCAACAGCCCTCACATGATCATAAGCCATCACCTGATTATTGTTGAAAAATCCGATCGTATGTTTTGAAGGAGTGGCAGTTAATCCAATTAAAAAGGAATCAAAGTAGTCCAATACTTGCTTCCATTTGTTGTATATTGAGCGATGACATTCATCAATAATTATAAAATCAAATTCCTCAATTGGAATGTTTTCATTGTATTTTACTTCAACTGGCGTTTCATCAATTTTTTGTTCAAATGTTGAAAACTCTTCTGCAGTTTCATCAAACTCTTTTTCCCCTTTTAATATAGAATACATTCTTTGGATTGTAGAAATTACAACTTTGGATACAGGATCAATTGTTTGAGCTTGTAAATGCTGGACATTATACAACTCTGTGAATTTTCTTCCATCATCTGGCGTTGCATACTGTTGGAATTCTCTTAATGCCTGTCTTCCAAGATTTGCTCTGTCTACTAGAAACAAGACTCGTTTTGCATTTGAAAATTTAATTAATCTGTAAATTGAAGTTACTGCAGTAAACGTTTTGCCAGAACCTGTTGCCATTTGAATTAGTGCACGTGGTTTGTTTTTTGCAAAAGATTCTTCCAGATTTCTAATTGCTTGTTCTTGACACGACCACAAATTCTTGTAATCAAGTATTGGAATCTTTTTTAGTCTTGCACGCAATGTTTCGGGTTCTTTGAGCCATTCAGCCAAATCTTCAGGCCTGTGAAATGTAAAGATATTTCTTGAGCGATAATCAGGATCACGTCTGTCTGCAAACAATGTTTCAACTCCGGTGCTTTCATATGAAAAAGGCGGCTTTCTTGGAGAGTTTGGAAATTTCTGGTATAATCCATCCAGGTATCCTTCTGATTGATTTGTAACACCTGTTAGTGTCCAGCCTTTTGGTTTTGCCTCAATTACTCCAACTGGCATTCTATCAATGAATAGTGCATAGTCTGATGCGTCTTTGCTTAGTGGGTATTCTCTTACTGCAATTCCAAGACCTGCACTCAAATTGAGGTCTTTATAGTCTTGAAGAATCCATCCTGATGCTTCAAGCATCTTGTCAATTTCTTGTCTAGCTTCATCTTCTGGTTCCACTATTTTCCCACTCAAAGCTCGTATTTTACGCCTTCTTGAACCAGAATCATATTTTTTACAACTTTCTTGTATAATTCTGGATGTACTGTGTGTACAGGATACAACGTCTTTGCATCAATTTCCTTTACTGCCTCAAGTAGGTCTTGTCCTCTTGCATGTCCTGAACAATGACTCTGAAACTTGTTCATGTTAAAGTGTTGTAGCCAGGCATCAATTCGTTCCTGAGAAAGTTCTTGCTCTTCATTATATGGTTCAGAGGCTGAGTGTATGTACAACGCACCGGATTTTGGCTTCATGTCTATCAATGCAGTAAAACTGTAAAATCCAATGGCACAAAGCACTTTGTTTGGTCTTGCTGCAATCTGTTCAGCAGTCCAAGTATTATGCAAATCAAGATATTCCTTATCGTTTCCTTTGTAATCTGAATCTGAGTATGAACCAGAACCACGTTTTGGGAGATAAATTATAATGTTTTCATCGTCAATGTTTGGAACATCAAGATGTTTATCCTGTGAAAGATATTTTAGAAAATATGCGTCATTAATTTTAACAACAAATTTTCTATCATTCTCTTTTGCTATTTTAAAGAAGGTTCGTAGTCTATCTACATCCTTGAAATTAAAATCAGCAAAAACCAAATTGTCTGCAGATGAAACTTTATTTGCTGAATCCTTGTAAACTAGTTCTTCACTTTCTTCCTTTGCATCATCTGCAATTCTTGTTCCTTCTGCTATCAGTGCGATAGGTTTTACCTCTTTTGCTTTTGCAATAAAATCTCTAGTCATATCTGAATGAGTTCCGTGTAATCGAATGTCTCCAGTATATGCAATGGGTCCTTCTGATGTGTAAATGATAAAACCATATGCTCCTGGAACAGAATGGTCTACATGAATTGGTTCAACCTCTAGTGAACCGATCTTGAATTTGTCACCTGTTCTAAATTCATGAATCTTTCTTGGGATGGCTTTGTCTTTGGCATTGTATGGTCTTGGTTTGTAATCTAGAATTTCTTTTTCCAAAGTTCTTGAGGATCTCTCAGAAAGTGCTTTTAGAATCAAATGGCATGCTGCACCCATGTAAATTGGAATATCTTCATGTAGAAACGAGATGTAATCTGCATGGTCAGAATGTGCATGTGTTAACAAAACTGCATCAATGTCTGGTTTTTCTGGCGTGCGACCTGCCATTCTCATTAAATCCTCACGATAAACGCCAGAAATGTCTGGAACAAGTCCCATTATGAGAAAATCAACTATGCCGTTTGAGGTTCTAGGATTGATGTATTCCTCAAAATATCTTGCTCTACGGCTGAAACTCTTACCAAAATCTAGGAAAACCTTAGTGTCTTTATCTTCAAGAAGAATTTTGTTTCCGCCTATTTCATTAACTCCGCCGTAAAAGGTAAGACTAGTCATTTTCAGTATTTTTTATAATTTAGATCTTTAAATTCAGATCCTTTTTGTACCATCTATCATGGATTATGCTTATGATAAAAATAGAAAATGAAAACACTATTTCTCTTTTAAGAGATGATACTAAACTAAGTGAACAAAACACCTCAAGGTGATTTGCCTAAATCAAGTGCAAAAGTTTGTTCATTGTGGGATTTCAAAATGTTTATACGCCCTCTCTGCGCTATTTTCCTATTTTACCAATCTCAGCTAAAAGTGCTGATAGCTGAATTTCTGGATTGGCGCCAATGATTAATCTATAATCGTATTTTGCTATTGATTCTAATATTTCGGAAAGATGGGTGGTTTTGATTTTGTATGCGTATTTATTCAAATATTTCAAAAAATCCGATTCTGACATTCCATAGACCTTAATTAATTCAATCATTTTGTTTCTAGCATCAGATAATTTTCCTGCAATGGCAAGATTCAAGATCTCGCCAACATCATTTGTTTTTGTAAGACCAGACGCTGCTTTTACATTTGATTCATTTACTATTCCAAGACTTGCTGTTGCTTGTAATATGTTTATGGCATGCCGCATATCCCCCTCAGAATAATCATGTATGGTTTCAAGTCCATTTTTATCAAACTTTATCTTCTCTTTTTTACAAATTTCCTCTAGATGTGATATTATTTCATCTTCGGGTATTCTTGTAAACTTGAAAACAGCACATCTGCTTTGAAGCGGATCGATGATTTTTGATATGTTATTTGCAATTAAGATAAACCTACAATATTTTGCAGTATCTTCTATAATCCTACGTAAAGCCGTTTGCGCATCTGAAGTCATTTCATCAGCCTCATCTAAAATTATTAATTTGAATGGAATTTTTGTATCAAGTCCAGCAAAACGTGCAAATTTTTTTACTCTATCTCTTACCATGTTTATTCCACGTTCATCTGATGCATTAAGTTCAAGAGTATAATCCTTCCAATAATCGCCTAGAATTTCTCTTGCCAAACATAATGCAGTAGTAGTTTTACCAACTCCTGCAGATCCCGAAAACATAAGGTGTGGCATTTCCGCAGTGTTTTTCAATAGAGATTTTAGACTTCCAATAATCTCCTTTTGGTTTATTATGAAAGAAAGCTTCATGGGACGGTACTTTTCTACCCACATCGAAGTTTCAGTCATAGGCTGTTACGTTTCTCTCTCACTAATAAAATTACGGCTAAGATCAAATGATCAGAGCAAATTGTTAACGGAATTGATCGATCGCATTAGTTAAATGCTTGAACGGAGCTTGCTTGACGCATATTGAACATATTGGATTTGACCCAACTTCATACCATTGGATATCGTCTACAAGATGTCAAAGTTACTTTTAATCATGATATGAAGATCGATGCACTTGAAGTGTCTATAGACGCAAAACATGGTGAAATCTTGAGCATACCACGTTGGGTGTCTGAAGTATTAGCACAAGAAAAACTTGTAGATGTCCAAGATACCGACATGATTGTTGCCTTGAAACAAGCACTAGTAAAAGAAAACGTACAAGGAGATTTCGATCTTTCTACTCTTGAATCTGATTTTTATATTAAAGTGAATTCATACATACAAAGACTTCCACAACAAGATCGTGATAAAGTAGAAAGTATGGTAAATACGCTTATGAGAAAAAGACAAGGAAAAATAATTAAACTTGCAGACTCTTCAAAGATGACATCTGATCTTGCAAAAAAACTATCCATTGAGGAATGTGCGTTATTTGATGCAATCCATTTACAAAGCATTGATTTTAAAAAACAAATCTTAGGTGATAAGAAATAACTACACAATCAGAATCCGTGTCATCTACAGGAAAACGTTCAGATCAAGCAAAAGAATTTCTTACTCAATTCAAGGACAAATCTGGCGCTTACAAATATGTAGAAGAAATAGATCAGATGATGGCAAAGAAAATACAATATCTTGTAGTTGATTATAATGATCTCATATCTGTTCCAGAAATCGAATCTGTTTTCAATACTAACCCAGATGAAATTCTAAGCGCATTTGCTGGAGCAATAAAAGATATTCTAAAGGAAAGGTTCCCACAATATGCAGAAAAAATTAGACACGATGCTAGAGTAAGAATTGCAAACTATCCTGCACAACGCAGCTTGCGTGAGATAAACGCTGAAGTCATTGGAAAAATGACAAGCGTATCAGGAATGGTAGTAAGATCATCTGAAATAAAACCACTTGCAAAAGATCTTGTATACATTTGCCCAGAAGGTCATGAAACTCATGTTGTTCATGAAAAAGGACTTGAGTTTAATGCACCATTTAAGTGTAGTAATGGCAAATGTACCCACAGGGAACTAGAAATCAGCCCTGAAAAGAGTCGTTTCATAGATTTTCAAATGGTAAGATTACAAGAATTGCCTGAAGATTTGCCACCAGGGCAGCTTCCACATTATGTAGATGTCACAGTGCTACAGGATCTAGTTGATAATGCAAGACCGGGGGATCGTGTAATACTTACAGGAATAGTAAGGATTGAACAAGAGCACATTCCATCAATGCGAGGAAAAAGTGGAATATACCGATTACGAATACAAGGAAACAACATAGAATTTCTTGGAGGAAGAGGTAGTAAAACTTCTAGAAGTACAGAAAGAGAAGAAGTTTCACCAGATGAAGAAAAAATAATAAAATCTCTTGCAAAAAACACTGACATTTACGATAGATTAGTTGCCTCATTTGCACCGCATATACATGGACACGAAATAATCAAAGAATCAATTTTGCTTTTAATTGTTGGTTCTACTCAAAGGGTACTTGCTGATGGTGCCAAGATTCGTGGTGATATTAACATCTTTCTTGTGGGAGATCCAGGTACAGCAAAAAGTGAAATGTTAAAATTCTGTGCAAGAATAGCTCCAAGAGGTCTGTATACATCTGGTAGAGGATCTACCGCCGCTGGACTTACAGCAGCAGTAGTACGAGATAAAATTGGTATCATGATGCTAGAGGCCGGCGCGGTTGTTCTTGGTGATCAGGGTCTTGTATGTATTGACGAATTTGATAAAATGAAACCAGAAGATAGGAGTGCACTCCATGAAGTAATGGAACAACAAACTGCTAGTATTGCAAAAGGTGGAATTGTTGCTACTCTAAATGCTAGGACTTCGATTTTAGCGGCAGCAAACCCCATGTATGGAAAATATGATCCTTTCAAGAATATTACAGAAAATGTAAACCTCCCAGTACCCCTTCTTACTAGATTCGATCTAATTTTCGTTGTACGAGATATCCCGTCTAAAGAAAGAGACAATAGAATAGCTAGGCATATCCTTAGCCTTCATCGTACTTCTGGTGCTGATACAAAATCACTAATTGATGTGGATATTCTCACAAAATATCTTTCATATGCTAAAAGAATTGAGCCCGTCCTTACTCCAGAGGCAGAAGAAAAAATACTAGAATACTATATGAAAATGAGAAACGTCGAATCTGAAGGAATGATAACAGTAACCCCAAGACAACTGGAAGGTTTGGTTAGATTAGCAACAGCTAGGGCAAGGCTATTGATGAAGACTCAAGTAGACGCAGAAGATGCCGAAAGGGCAATCTTCTTGATCCAAAGTATGCTTGAAGATGCTGGAGTGGATGTTAATACCGGTCAAGTTGATGTTGGGGTCCTACATGGAAAGCCACACAGTGAGGTATCAAAGATGCAACTATTCATGGATGTAATGAAATCACTTGAAGGGGACGAAAAACGGCCAGTTGAAGAAAAGACATTTGTTAAAGAATTGGTAAAGACTGGCAAATTTACAGAAGAGGAAGCCCGTAAATACATCAAAAAATTGCAACGAGAGTCAGCTATTTATGAATCAAAACCCGGTCATTATAACCGTGTATGAAAGTATCGCAACTTGATCTTCCAAAACAACTAATTGAATTTCTTTCTTCCATAGGTTATGAAACTCTTTATCCTACTCAGGAATCTAGCGTAGAAGCTGGTCTATTAAAAGGAAAAAGCATACTTGTTTCAGCGCCAACTGCTAGTGGAAAGACGCTCATTGCTTTGCTTGCTATATTGGATCATCTTTTCAAGAAAAAAGGAAAAATAGTTTATCTTACTCCTCTCAAAGCTCTGGCATCAGAAAAATTTTCTGAATTTAAAAAACTTGAATCAATTGATTTAGGTAGAAAAATACGAGTAGAAATATCAACTGGTGATTTTGATCAAACATACAAAAACCTAGAAAAAAATGATATTCTTGTTCTTACGAATGAAAAAATGGATTCTATCATTCGTCATGGGGCGGAATGGATTAATGATATTTCCCTTATCATAGCTGACGAAGTTCATCTTCTTGGGGATCCGGATAGGGGGCCTACACTTGAAATTGTATTGACAAAATTGAAATTGTTAGAGCAAAAACCTCAGATACTTGCTTTGAGTGCTACAGTGACAAACGCAGATGATATTTCCTTATGGCTAGATGCGGAGTTGGTAGAAAGTGACTGGAGGCCAGTACCACTTTGGGAGGGAGTATATGATCAAGGTGTTGTAATAATGCAAAATGGAAAAAAATTTGAAATAAAAACAAGCATGAGAGGGCCATCCGTAGATCTTGGGATAGATTCTTTAAAAAACGGCGGTCAAGCAATTTTGTTTGCAGAAACAAGAGCACGTTCTGCTTCACTTGCTGCAAAAGCATCTGATATTATAGGAAAGAGTCTACCTGAAGAGGAAAAAAAAGAACTAGATAAGATATCACAAAAAATTCTTGATGATAATGAACATACTGATCTAATCAAAAACCTAGCTACACTCGTGAAAAAAGGGGTTGCATTTCATCATGCAGGTCTTAATCAGAATTGTCGTGAAACAATTGAATCTGAATTTAGGAATAGAAAAATAAAATTAATTGCATCAACCCCAACTTTGGCATCAGGAGTAAATCTTCCAGCAAGGCGTGTCATTATCTCTAACATAAACAGATATGATGCAAAATTTGGAGGAAATAAACCAATAAGTGTTCTAGAATACAAACAGCTTTGTGGTAGAGCTGGGAGGCCACAATATGATAGCTATGGAGAAGCAATAATTGTAGGGAATTCAAACTGTGCAGAGCTAATCGATTACTACATTAACGGAACGCCTGAACCCATAAAATCTAAATTAACTGATGATAAAGCACTACGAACTCATGTTCTTAGTTTGGCATCTACGAATCCAGGAATAAAAAAAAATGAAATAATAGAATTTTTTTTAGAAACATTGTCTGGTTCTCAAGATAGAAAATCTACAATAAAATTTAAAATTCAAATAACATTAGATTATCTTGAACTAGAAGGTCTAATAAAAGAAAAAGGCGAGAGGTTTGTAGCAACTGAATTTGGAAAAAAAACATCGATGTTATATATTGATCCACTCACTGCTGTTTACTTCAAAAAATCCTTACAAAAAATCTCAAAACGGAAAAATCATACGCTTGGATTTTTACATCTTATTACAAGTTCAGAGGATTTCTTCCCGAAATTCTCCTTACGAAACAAAGATTATGAAACAGTAGGAACACTTCTTGAGAATAATGCTTCTGAACTAATTGAAAATATTTCAGAATATGACTGCTCACGAAGCCTTCTTGCAATGCATGCTTGGATAAACGAATCAAGTGAGATCTTTCTTTCAGATAATTTAGGAATAGAGTCAGGCGATATGCATAGAATGGTAGAAAACGCAGATTGGCTTGTCCATTCACTTTATGAGCTAGCCAAGCTCGAAACTCGTGACGATCTTTTAGATGAATTGAACATTCTACGACAAAGAATATCGTATGGAATAAAAGAAGAACTTGTTGAACTGGTAAAGATACGTGGAATAGGAAGAGTTCGTTCAAGAATTCTTTACAAAAACGGTATACAAAATCTGCATGATTTGTCTGAAATCCCAGCTAAGAAACTCGCAAACATCGATAAAATAGGTCCTACTCTTGCAGAAAACATAAAGATACAACTACAAAAGGTAAGATAATGATTGACAAAATCATTCTTGCCATTCTAGTTTCAGCTATATCTTTTTTTTCAGTTTATGTAACAACCCCATTTCTAATAAAAAGACTAGAAAAAAGAAACCTTACAGTCAAAGATTACAATAGGGTCGGAGGGGCTATGGTACCAAGACCTGGAGGCCCTTCAATACTTGTTGGTATTTTAGCATCTGAATTCACTTTGTATGCCTTTTTTCCTGCTACCGAAATATTGGCTATAATAATCACAACATCACTTGCATTTGTCGTGGGATTGGTAGATGACAGAAAGGTTCTTGGTGGCTGGTTTAAACCTGTTGCTCTTGCCATTTCAGCAGTTCCAATTATTTTACTTGGCACATATACGCCGCATCTTTCATTTCCACTATTCGGATTTGTTAGGATTCCTGAACTGTATATTGCACTAGTAATTTTCATGATTCCTGTAACTGGTAATACCATAAATTCAATTGATGTTCTCAACGGTGTGGCAAGCGGATTCATGACTATTGCTAGTTTTGCACTTACTGTATCTCTCTTCATAATTCATAATTATGACATTGCACTTGCAAGTCTTCCGTTAGGATTTGTTTCATTAGCTTTTTACAAATATCATAAATTTCCAAGTAGAATATTTCCAGGTGATTCAGGAGCACTTACTCTGGGTGCAATGTATGGAGTATTAGCAATAGTAGGTCACGTGGAAATAATAGCTGCTGTTGCATTATTGCCAGCGGTGATAAACTCTTTTCTATTTCTATCAAGTGTCAAGCGCATAATAGAACATAGACAGATAAAATCAAACCCAGTGACTCACACCGATGACTTTAAGCTTATGGCTACTGGAGATAAAGATGCACCAATTACGCTTGTAAGATTAATCTTAGCGGGAGGACCGATGACAGAAAAACAAGTTGGATTTGTGATCTTTAGACTAGCTATCTTTTCAGCAGTACTTGCAATCGCAACTGCATTTATGACAGGTGTAAAAATATGAAAGGAATTCAAATTTTTCTATTTATTTTTGTAATGTGGATTTTGATTATAGTAGGAGGAGGATTGTTGGTTTCTATTATTGCTCCTATAACAATAAGTGGATATGGTAAACTTAACTCAATCTTAGATTCTGGAGTAAAGGCACTTATTGCAATGATATTAGTGGTTGCATGGATTTTTATTCTCTCAAAAATAAAAAATTGGATCTTCTACCAACAAATAAAAAATTAACTACTTTCCCACTCTTTCTTCTTTCTATCGTATTCTTCTCTGGAGTATTTGATTTTTGCAGGTACTCCTACTACTACCATGTCAGCAGGCACATCTTTTGTAACAACAGCTCCCATTGCAACAACGCTATTTTTTCCAACGGTAACCCCAGCTTTTATTACGGCACGTGAACCTATGACTGCCCCATCTTCTATAATGACACCAATCATTTTTTTGCTTGCAGGATATGGATCGTTTGTAAGAGCTGCCGCAGGACCAATGAAAACATTTTTTCCTATTCTTGAAAGAGGTGGGATGTATACCATCCCCTCAATCATTGTATTTTCACCTATCTTTACATTATAATCAACATGTGCAAGAGAACCGATTTTCACATTATCGCCGATTTCTGTATTGTCTCCAACATATGCAAAATGCCATATTTTGACATTCTTTCCTATCTTTGCTTTTTCTGAGACAAAGTTTGTCACCATGGTTATCACAAGTGCCACGGCGATGCCTGTTTAATTATTTTTTCAGGCAACTTTGATTGGTTTCTCTTTAAAAATTCGATATCTTGATCTTTATTTCTTAATTCATCAGGTAACATTATTGGAATCTCTTCTATTATAGGATAAAATCGAGAACATTTTGAACAGTATATGGCTCCTTCTAGTACTATTTGTTCCGTTGAATTTGATTCAAAAATTTCAAGAGGAAAATGTTTGTCTATAGGACATGCCAACATTTCCATCATTTTTTTGTTCATTTGAGGTCTAGATAAATCGGAGTTCCCTTCTGACTAGATAAAAGTGCTGCTTCTGCAACCTTTGTTGTATTCACCGCATGTTCCGGTTTTACTATTATCTTTTCTTTACCTTCTGATGCAGCCAGAAAATTTTTTATTTCTAAAAGGAGGGGTTCTTCGACTTCTTTTCTAGGAATTTCTGTGCCATGATTAGTTTCAATCTTTACCTCTTGTGAAATAAAATCTGACGATATTATTGCATCCCCACATACTGCACTAAACTTTCTTACCCTTGTTGGAGTTATCCAATTTGAAGCAATAACTGCAACTTTGTTCTCTCTGAAACCAAGCATTATAGTAGCAAAATCCTCATGGTCATGTCTTATCTTTCCTGATCTTGCAAATACAACTTCTGGGGTATCATCAAAAAACCACATTGCTGTATCGATATCGTGCACCGAAGTATCATAAATTATTCCTACATCCTTTATGTGAAGAGGCATTCTATTTTCACGGTGAAATTCTAGCATTATGAGCTCTCCGTATTTTTTTGATTTAACGTACTCTTTGACCAAAGTAACTGCTGGATTGAATCTCTCTATATAACCACATGTCAAAATTACTTTGTTTTTTTCAGCAAGCCTTAGAAGTTCCTCTCCCTCATGAGAAAGATAGGTCATCGGTTTTTCTACAAAAACATTTTTCTTTTGCTCTAATAGCGTTTTTGCAATTTTAAAATGTGTAGAAGTTGGTGTACAAACAAAAGCACCATCAAATTTTTCCGAATCTAACATTGTTTCCAAAGACGAGTAGTGATTCACAGAGTATTTTGCTCCAAATTCTTTTGCTCTGGTTGAATCTACATCACAAACTGCACAAAGAGCCCCTAATTGTGACAGAATTCTTGCATGATTTTTACCCCATCCTCCAGTTCCTATCTGAACAACTTTCAAATTAGTACACCGAAGTTAGCCAGTGGGAGTATTTTTCATTTCTGCCCATCACTATTTCTGAATAAATTGAATGCAATTGTTTTGTTATCACTCCAACTCTTCCGATTCTAACCTTTTTACCATCAACAGAAATAATAGGAGTAATTTCTGCAGCAGTGCCTGTCAGAAAAATCTCATCTGCTAGGTAAAGTTCAGTACGAGGAATCTCTCTTTCTATAACGTCATATCCTATATCCTGTGCAATTTTAATTACAGAATCTTTTGTTATTCCCTCAAGTGCAGATGAGCTTGCTGGAGGAGTGAGCAATTTATTATTTCTTACAAGAAATATATTTTCTCCTGGTGCCTCACTTACATTTCCTAATTGATCTAACATAATTGCTTCATCATACCCACTGCGTATGCATTCTTGCGTTGCCAAAATTGAGTTTAGATAGTTTCCTCCCATCTTGGCTAGAGGGGGGGTTGATACATCATGGATTCGTCTCCAAGATGATACACCTGCTTTTATTCCGTTTTTGTTAAATAAATCTCCAAAGGGAAACATCACTATAGCTGTATGCGTAGGAGAATTTTCTGTTACATGCAAGTTTATGCCATATCTGCCAACAAAATAAAATGGTCTTATGTAGCATGATTGTTTTACTCGATTCTTTTTACACAGGTTAATTATGGCATTAGAAATTTCCTTATCTGTAAATTTTAAAGAAATTGAATAAATTCTACCTGAATTTCTGAATCTTTTGATATGATCATCAAGTCTGAAAATGTAAAGATTTTTTGAATTCCAATATCCACGCAGGCCTTCGAATATAGAGGTTCCATAATGAATTGCGTGTGTCATTACAGAAACCTTTGCCTCGCTATCCTTTGCAAATTTACCATCAAACCAAACAAATTTTGGACTAAAAGATTTCATATAAAACATCGAAGCCGTCTGTAATTAATCTATTTCTACCAGAAACCATTACTTGGGAATTTCATTCCAAGAACTCTGTATGTACAATCCTTTGCATTTGCATATTTTTTTACAATATCCCAGTTATCATGTATTATCTTTACCACTTGGGGTGATACATAATTTTCCCAATCTGTATCTTTTCCAAGTGCTGCCTCGAACATCTTCTGTTTTACAAAAGACGCAGAAGTGGTTTTTCTTGTTCCCACCTTGGGGTTAAGTCCGTAAAGTTTTAGCACAAATCCTTCAGCTTTATCTCCAGTATAAGTGAAATAATCATCTGTTAAACCATTTAGGATTTGTTTTTTTATTCTCCAAGAAAATGGCGAAAGAAGAGGTGGTATGTATTTTGCAAAGGGAGCATAAAATGTGTAATTTGATAGTACAGAAATAGAATCACCAAACACTGCTTGAAGCATCTTTTTTCGTAATTCAAATCCAAATGGGAAACTTTTACTATTGATTTCTTTGCCTTTGTTGATAAATATCACAGGCATGACACGAACTTCGTTTTTTTCTTTTAGTTCTTCAATAATCTCTATATGTGCCTTTGTAACAGGATTCAAATGAGCAAGGTAAATTGCGACAGTCAATTGTACCTCCTACAAATATTGTCATATTTCAATGCTTTAGACAATTTTACAAAATAACAAACATGTTAATGAAATTATATTTGAAATTTTACTAGCAAAACAACTTTAATTCTAACAATGGTTCTCTCAATAAATGGGGGCGATGGGACTTGAACCCACGACATCCAGCGCCCGAGGCTGGCAGTCTAACCAAGCTGACCTACGTCCCCGTAGACCTGCCTCTGATTATTCAATATTATCTTTTCAATAGAAAATTTCTAATTTAACCGTATGACTCGTACTTTATCTCAAAACTTTTGTCAGGTCTCTTATTTCTTTCAGTTACATAACCCTTTGGTGAAAGAACATCCAAACATCCATCTATAGTTCCTTGCCACCCACAAATGAAAAAGACCGTATTATCTTTGGTAATTTTTTCACCTACAAGTTTCTCAAGGGGGGACATCTCTCCATCTTTAGATTGTAAGAAAGTTTCTACTCTTCCCTTTTGTCCATTCCACGTCCTGTTAAACCATTCTTGTGGTCTGCTTATTGAAGCACTGTATCTGAAATTCCATTTGTCTTTTCCTCTATCTAGACTTTCAAACTCTAGCTTTGTCAAAAAGTCTCTATAACCAAGTTCATCAACGTAACTTGCTCCGTGAAGAACTAAGATCTCTCTTTTACTTCCAGTATCATGGAGATGTTGCGCATAACTGATAAAAGGTGCAAGGCCAGTTCCTCCACCAACGCAAACTATTCTTCTATCATCAGGGTCACCATTTGGTTTCTTATCCTCAACTGTAAAAGCACCAGTGGGTTTTACCCAAATTATTTCATCTCCCTCCTTTGCATTAAATAGTTGTGTAGTAAGACGACCTGGGAGTGGCTTTCTTACCCATCTGATGTATAACTCAACATATTTTCTATTTTCAGGATGGGATGCAATTGAATATGCTCTTCTTATAATTTTATTTTCACTTGGAACATGCATCCCTAAGGTAATGAATTGACCAGATTTGTATTGGGGTACCGGTCCATCTTTTGGCACTAATCTAAAAACTCCCAAATCTTCTTTTTGAATTTGAACGTAAGTAAGAACCGCTTTGTTGTCTACAACCACGCGAAAAGTTCTATATTTGATAGATAAATATCTTATGTTAATTTTGATGGGCTAATTTTTTGAACTAGCTAAACGTTAATAACCTCTCAAAAAAAGCTAATGCAAATCAGAATGCCACTCTGATTATTAGAAATTGGGCCGGTCGTCTAGCCCAGTAGGATACGCCCTTGGCATGGGTGAGATCGTGGGTTCAAATCCCACCCGGTCCACTTTTTTAATAATTTTGTATAATCAATAACTCATCTGCAGTTCGCATATCGTAATGTTATTGACACAAAAGTTAATTCAAAAAGAATTTCTTACTTATCCTTTCTTAGATTGTTAGAAAATATGATAGTATAATAAATTTTTATAAAAACAATGGAAGAATAATCAAAAACAATTTGTTAAATAATCATTTGAAGATTCGTTTCCATCTATGTTACAGTTATGGAAAATGCAGATTTTGGGGCAAGTGCATCAATGTCTCGTAGATTGTCCCACACAAAGGTTTCAATTTTATAATTTCCTGCTGAATGAGGCGTCCATGAAAGTGCCGCTGTTAATGTTTGATTTTTTACAAGAGAACCTGTTGCAAAATTAAGATCTATTATAGCTCCGTTAGAATCGATTATTTGTATAATGTATGCCCAGTCGATGTTTTTATCACTGACGTTTTTAAGTGAAGTTTGCAAATTAAGCTGCTGGCCCACCACGGGTGATTTAATGTCCTCTCCTAGCGAATTTACTATCTTAAAATCCGATGTAGAAACTTCGCTATACCCATAAGCAAAACCAAAGCCGATCATAAGAAAAACCAGAAAAAAAGGAATGACAAAATTCATCGAATCACATCTTTCATTCTTAGATTTAAATTATCCTAAGATATAGAAGGTTACATGTCAGAGTCTAGAGAGACAATCTACATAGGAAAAAAACCACTGATGGCGTATGTAACTTCTACGCTGATTCAGTTGGCAAACCAACCGAAAATATCTATCAAGGCAAGAGGGCTCACCATTGGACGTGCTGTAGACGTGGCTCAGATAGTCGCACGTAAAACAGAAAATGCTGGGTATTCTATTGGAAACATCAAAATCGGCTCAGAACTGCTAAAATCACAGGACGGGCGCGACAGGAATGTTTCTACTATAGAAATCGAAGTAAAAAGAAACAATACTTAGACAACTTGACTTGAAGGATTTTCTCCTTTTTGTTATTTTATATTTTTGAGACGTAATTCTTCTCCATCCTCTTGAATTTTGCAAGATCTACAATTTCATTAAACTGATCAAAATTGACAAGATTTTTCTTCAAACTAGTTGTAGTGCCTGATTTTCTGAGTTCATGTAATATTTTCATGGACGCAAAAGCATTTGCAAAAAGAACCGAAAGTGGATACAAAATAAGCTTGAAACCCATCTTGTTTAGTGTTTTAGATGAAACTAGAGGTGTTGCTCCTCCTTCTATCATATTTGCAACCAGAGGTGCTTTAATTGTTCTCCCTATTTTTTTCATCTCTTCAAGAGATTTTGGGGCTTCGATGAAAATTGCATCAGCTCCAATTTTTTTATATTGAAGTCCTCGTTCAATTGCAGCATCCAATCCCTCTGGTGCTCTTGCATCAGTTCTTGCTACTATTATGAAGTCTTTACTCTTTCTTGCATCTAATGCAGCTTGTAATTTTTGAGAATATTCTTCTTTTGGAATGACTTCTTTTCCTGACATATGGCCACATCTTTTTGGCCACTTTTGATCCTCAAGAAAAATACCTGCGGCTCCCACTGATTCTAATTCAGTCACTAGCTTCCACACACAAAGTGGATTGCCATAACCCGTGTCCGCATCCACAATTACTGGAACAGATACCGCTCTACAAATTCTACGTGCATTCTCTATTGTTTCTGTTGCCCCAATAAATCCATAATCTGGTAACCCAAGCAGAGTTGCTGATGTTCCATATCCTGTTTGAAACATAGCCTCAAAACCTGCCTTTTGAGCAATTTTTGCACCTATTGCATCATAGACACCTGGGACCACAAGGGGTTTTGAATTATCAAGTAAGTTTCTAAGATTTGGCAATTGTTGGTATTGATATTTACAATTATTTATGGCTTAATTGATTTTGATTTCCTTACCACGCGGTCTTTTTTCTGCTGCTTCTATCTTCTGAAGTTCAGATTCAAGAAATTTCTTGTATTTCGCTGTTTCTTCTTTTGTCATATTGGATACGTTAGCACTAAGTGAATTCCCTATGCTTGTTATGCGCTCTAGGAGATCCATGGCTACAAATTTGCCTATGCTGCCTACCCTAAACATGACATCAATTTGGTTTTTTACGATTTTGTTAAGGGTTTCAAGATCATCAGCAACCATCCTGCCCTTTTTGGTTATCTGGTATTTTCCATCTTTTGTTTCTTCAATTAAATTATCATCTAAAAGTCTGCCAAGTAGGGGATAGATTAAACCTGGTGAAGGCTTCCATCTTCCACCAGTTTGTGTTATTGCATTATCAATAATCTCTTTACCAGTACTTGGATTTTTTTTCAGCACCTCCAGTATAAAATATCTAGAAAATCCTCTAGGGACTGAACTGCCTACTCGTTGTATCCATTGTGAGATCATCACTAGTGATATCACTAGTGATATATATTAATGATTCGAAAAATAATTCTGCATGAATTCTTCACAAGACATATTTATCTAATTTGAAAAGGAAGATGTCTAAACATGGTTGATACGATAGAACATGATCTGCTAATTGTTGGTTCTGGTTTGGCAGGTCTGAGAGCTGCAATTCAAGCTGCAAAAACTAGCTCAAATATCAAAATTGCAGTAATTTCAAAATTGCAAGTAATGCGTTCACATTCTGTTTCTGCAGAAGGTGGAACAGCTGCGGTACTTTTTCAAGAAGAAGGAGATAGCTTAGAATCACATGTTTATGATACTGTAAAAGGAAGTGATTTTCTTGGTGACCAAGATGTAATTGAAAAACTGGTCTATGAAATGCCTTCTGAAATTTATCAGCTTGAACATTGGGGAATGCCTTGGTCAAGAAGAGAAGATGGAAGAATTGGTCAAAGAAATTTTGGAGGTTATAGCTATCCACGTGCAACCTTTGCTCAAGATAAAGTGGGATTTTATGAAATGCAAACTTTGTATGATACCTGCCAAAAATTTGACAATATTGAATTTTACAATGAATGGTTTACCACATCAATAATACATGATGGACAAAAGTTTTGTGGCATTACTGCAATTGAGCTTTCTACTGGTATATTTTATACAATAAAAGGTAAAGCACTAATTATAGCAACGGGCGGAGCTGGAAGACTTTACAGCTATTCTACATATGCTCTTTCTTCAACTCCTGACGGTCTTGACATGGCATATCGAGCTGGTATGGCTCTAAAAGACATGGAATTTGTTCAATTCCATCCTACCGGAATTCTACCATCAGGAATTCTCATTACTGAAGGTGCACGAGGTGAAGGAGGTTATCTGCTCAATAAAGACGGAGATAGATTTATGAAAAAATATGCGCCTAGTAAGTTGGAGCTAGCATCACGAGATGTAGTATGTCGTGCGATGATAACAGAAATAAATGAAGGCCGTGGTTTTAAGCACGAAACAGGCGTAGATTGTCTCAAACTTGATCTGAGGCATCTTGGCAATGAATTGATAATAAAAAAACTACCTGCAATTAGAGAAATATCCCTAAAGTTTTCAGGTATAGATCCTGCCAATGAACCCATTGATGTAAGACCAGTATCTCACTACATGATGGGCGGTATACACACCAACATAGATGGTGCAACAGAAATTCAAGGAATCTGGGCTGCAGGTGAAGCTGCATGTAATAGTGCCCACGGTGCAAATAGATTAGGAGCAAATTCTACAGCTGAATGCCTCGTATGGGGAAAAATAACTGGCGAACTTGCAGCAAAATATGTTTTGGAAGCTAAATCACCTCCATTTCCATTGCACCTTGTATCAGTAGAGGAAAAAAGAATCTATGATGGAATATTTCATGGAAGTGGTAGTGTGAATCCTTACGAAGTAAGACAGGAGCTAACTGATATGATGAATGAAAAAGCATACGTCTTTAGAAATGAAAAAGACTTGGTAGATGGCCTGAAAAAACTGCGTGAACTAAAACAAAAAACATGGAAACATGTAGACGATAAGGCTAAAGTATATAATACAAACTTTTCAAACGTTATGGAATTAGATTCTATGTTTCGTGTTGCTGAAGTGATCTTAGTTGGAGCAATAGAAAGAAAAGAATCAAGAGGCGCCCATGCAAGAATCGATTACCCTGATAGAGATGACAAGAACTTTTTACATCATACACTAGTATATTATGATACAAAAGAACCTATTATCAAAAAACATCCGGTCACTATTACTAAATACAAGCCAGTCGAGAGAAAATACTGATGGCAGAAAGAATAACAAATCGCGAAGGTCTAAGGGGGATGGCAAACCCAACTCGTTATGGAATAGAGCGAGTTGCCTATTGGTTACAAAGATTAAGCGGACTGGGACTTCTTGCATATTTGATAGGACACATTTATGAAACAAGCTCAATAGTCAACGGCAAAGTGGCATGGGATCAGATGCTAGAATTAACTCAGACTACTCAAGGCCATCTTATACTTACTTTAGTAATTGGAATGTGTGTATTTCATACTGCAAATGGAATTAGGGTGATGTTGGGCCAGGGAGGAATAGGAGTTGGTAAACCAGGCCAATCTGAGTATCCGTATAAAGCTGCATCTCTAAATTATAAACAAAGACTTTGTATCTGGGTTTCAATTGCACTTGCAGCTCTTGCAATGATGTATGGTATGGCAGTTTTGTTTGGTGATTAAAATGCGTGAAAGCATAATAATGAAGATACATTATGGAACCGCCCTAGGTGCAGTTGCACTAGTAGCAATTCACATTCTCTTTAGAATGACGCAGAACTTTTCAGAATCTCTGCAATACCAAAATGTAATTGCAAATTATCATTTACTTCCATATGCCTTAATGCTTGAGGTAGTGTTAATTTTGCTTTCAGTTCATGGGTTTAATGGATTACGTGTAATACTTTTGGAACTAAAACAAGGTATTATGTATGAAAAACTGATTAACTATGGTTCTATTGGTGCAATGGCAGCACTTATCACATATGGTTCAAGAACTATATTGATGGCTGGAATGGGGATGTCATAAACATGGCTGTTGAAACAATTTCAAAGACACCTGAAGTTTCTGTACCTATTTCATCTGACTCTATAATCCTTAGAATCTCAAGATTTAATCCAGAGAATAATTCCACTCCAACATTTGCAGAGTTTAAGGTACCTGTTCAAAAATGGACTACTGTTTTGGAAGCAATTCTATACGTAAAACAAAATCTTGATCATTCCGTTGCTGTAAGATATTCTTGTAGACAAGCATCATGTGGTTCTTGTGGAATGAGAATTAACGGTAAACCTGCACTGGCCTGCTTCACAAAAATCTCTGAACTAAAGTCAAACATTGTCACTGTAGAGTCAATGCATAATTTTCCAATAATACGAGATTTGGTAGTTGATTTTAAGCAGATGTTTGCAACTCATAAAAAAATGAAACCATACATAATGAGGGAAGATTCAGAAATAACCTCAGGAACAAAAGAATTTTTACAAACTCCAGAAGAAGTAGAGAAATATCTGCAATTTTCTTATTGTATAAAATGTGGATTATGTAATTCGGCTTGTCCTACTATGGCTACTGATACGTCATTTGTCGGACCGCAAGGTCTTGCACAGGCCTATAGGTACGTGGCAGATAACCGAGATGAAGGTAAAAAAGAACGACTCAAAATAGTAGATCAATCACACGGGATTTGGCGATGCCACTTTGCAGGCTCTTGTAGCAATGTTTGCCCAAAAGGTGTTGATCCAGCAATGGCAATACAACTTTTGAGGGGATATCTTTTAGGATTTAGAAAATAAAATCTAAGGCTTTTTCGGACTTGGGCTAGCGTTTACTTGGTTGTTTATTGCTTCAGCCATAAAATGATTAGAGACGTTTAGCTTCACATCGTCAACTCCATTAATCTTTAACAAATTATCATGTACATCTTGTGCTATTTTAAAACCAAAAATAGCGGGACAAAAAGGGCTAGTCAGATGTAAATCTACCTTGACTGCAGAGCCATTAATATCGACGTTGTCTATAAGCTCAAGCTCCATTATTGAGACATTAATCTCAGGATCCACAACTTTTGTTAGCTCCTCGAAAATCAACCTTCTCAATTCTTGAGTTTCTTGTGCCATAATATAAAAAACCGTCTATGCTATATATAACCATTCTAATTCCTAAATTAATGTACAGAGATAGTAGACTAGATGGTACGTTAGATGAAAAAACTCTAGATTTTCTTTCATCAATTTCAGAAGATAAAGAGATTGCAATTTATGATATCTTGGGCAGTCAAGCTCACACATTGATGCTTTTTGAAAACAAAATAATCACAAGGAACGAAGCTTCAAAAATTTTATCAGCTCTTGAAAAATTAAAAAAAGAAAATTTTTCAATAAAATCAGAATCTGAAGACATACATGAGCTAATAGAATCTCTTGTAATAAAAAAGACTGGAATGCAAGCAGGTGGTAAGATGCACACTGCACGTTCTCGAAATGATCAGATTTCACTTGATATTCGTATGAAAATACGCGATGATATCAATATTTTATGTTCTTGTCTTTTAGATTTAATAGAGACTCTTGTATCATTGGCAGAAAAAAATCAAAAGACAATAATGCCACTTTATACTCATCTTCAACAGGCACAGATCGGTTCATTTTCGCACTTTTTACTTGCATATGCCGATGCTTTATTCAGAGATCTGGACAGGCTTTATGCTGCTTATGGTAGAGTGAACGAATCACCCTTGGGAGCTGGACCAATTGGAGGAACAAGCTTGCATATTGACAGACAAAGTACTGCCAAAATGCTTGGATTCAATGGTTTGATTGAAAATTCAATTGATGCAACTAGCTCTCGTGATTTTGTTGCAGAATATGTTGGGCAAATTTCAATTCTTATGACAAATTTGAGCAGAATGGCAGAAGACATAATCATTTGGTCTACCTCTGAATTTTCATTTATTGAACTTTCAGACAAATTTGCATCTACATCAAGTGTGATGCCCCAAAAAAAGAATCCTGACGTACTAGAGCTTATTAGAGGTAAAACCGCACAGGTAATTGGATATCAAGTAGGAATACTTTCAAACTTGAAGGGTCTTCCATCTGGTTACAATCGAGATTTACAGCAAATCAAAGTCTCGATATGGCCTGCTTCCAAGATTGCAATATCTTCACTTTTAATGATAAATGCAGTACTCAAAACAATGAAAATAAACGATCAGAAAATGAAGAAGGCAATAGATTCAGGTTATTCTATTGCGCTAGATATAGCAGAACATCTTGTTAAGAGAGGAATTCCATTTAGGACTGCACATAAGATAGTTGGCCAACTAGTACAGACAGCATCAAACTCGAAAAAATCTCTCTTATCACTTTCAGTTCCTGAAATAAGGAATTCAGTAAAAGAAGACGTGATCAAGGTTAAGGAACTATACAAAACAATTCATTCAACAACTGCCAATTCTTCTCTTACTAAGAGAGTTTCCCGTGGCTCATCAGGTACTTCAGAACAAAAACGCATGATTTCAGACAGGAAAAAGAAGATTCAGGCATATCGGATAGGGGTCAGTAAAAGAACAAAGGAGGTCAAACTTGCATTTGAAAATCTTATTAAGAAGATAAAAACAATAACAAAATAAAGAGAAAATCATAACTAAATTACAATTTTTTCTAAATTTACGAACGGAAAAACATGATTTTAATGTAGTAATCTTGACTTATGTATTGATTTTGATTCACATGCCCGCAGATAAAAAATTCTTGCAACGAGGAGACAGTATGTATCAATTCATACAACCACAATCCGACAAACCTAACTACACTGCAGGTCAAACCTGGGGGGCGCTAAAAAAAGCATGGAGAGGTTACAAGATTGCAAAAGTGCAGTCAGATTCCTCAAAAATGACTGAGTATGCTAAAAAAATAAGAACCCTTCAGCACGATTTGGGAGTAAAACAAGCAGAATTTCCCGACCTAAACCTGAGTTAGTTAGACCACCTTTTATTTTTGATTCTAAAAGAACAAACAGCGCTAACAGATTGTTATTTGGAAAAACTTTAACAAATAACTTTAGCTAAAACTTTTCAGATATGTTCAACTGTATAATAAAAATAAAAGCGGGTTCGCGGGGATTCGGACCCCGGACAGCCGGATTAAAAGTCCGGTACTCTACCTGGCTGAGCTACGAACCCATAGCGAAGGTTGAAAGATGTGTATAATTTAGTCTTTTACAAAATTTTTTGAATAAAGGAAACCTTTAAACTCGGATTTTCGTCCAAAATATTCCGACGCCCTTGTAGTATAGTGTGGCATGGAGAAATCCATTCCTCGTAAAACCCGGTCTAGAATGGGGCCCTGTCACGGCCTCGACGCGTGTTCAAATCCCGCCAAGGGCGCCATACTTTTTAATTTAGAAAATTGTTCTAATTTGAGACATACTGAAAAGAAATAATTAAAAATTAATATCTTATCTAGTTATTTGTTAATTACTGATTTTTAATTTTTTTTTAGTATCATCTAAATATTCTTTACTCGCAGCAGCAATAAAGGAGATCCTGCTGTCATAACTTAGGTCTGAATCCAAAAGTTTTCCGGACTTGTCTATGATGTATCCACCTGCTTCTAATGCGATCAAATAACCGGCAGCAACATCGGTGATTCTCAATTTATCCCTTAGATCTACAAAAACATCCACTGACCCACGTGCAAATATTGCAAGTTCAAGTGCGACTGCACCAAAATGTCGGATATGATTTGATGCGGAAATTATTGGAGATAACCTTTGAAGCATATCTTGAGAAATTCCAGACATGTCAAGACCAACTACAAAATAGAAATGATTTTTTTCATTGACATGAATTCTTTTTCCATTCAAAAATGCACCTTTCCCTTTTGTTGCATGGTACATTTCTCCATTAGATAGATCTATTACCACACTATCCGTAATGGAGCTGAGCTTGTTGTCAGTAGCAAACGCTAAAGAACAACAAAAAAATGGAATTCCTCTTACAGCATTTGTAGAACCATCTATTGCATCCATTATGATAAATCCTTTAGGGTTTTTAGAAAGCTCTACACGACCACATTCCTCGCCAAGAACTATGCAATCAAATTTAATCTCTTTAAGATAATCTAGAACTGTTTTTTCTGCTACTATGTCTATTCTCCTTGAAATGTCCCCACCTGCACCTCTTCCAAAATCATCACCGGATTCTTTTGTGCCTGCAAGATGCTTTACATTATTGTAGACCCTCAACGATGCTTCTTGTAGTACTTCGATTACTCTCACAAATTTTCTATTTTTTGTCCTAATTTATTTCAAATAAATCAAAAATGAGCTTAATGCATAAATAGTAAAGTAAGATTTGCCATTATGTGAGTAGTAAAGACGAATCAATTTTCAGTAAGGAAGCACTTTTGAGCACAAAACCTGGAAAGGAAATAGTAAAACAAGCTCTCTTCAAAAGCAAGGGCTACAAACAATTCGATAAATACAAAAAAGAAGCGGAGGAAGAATTTCCAAAATTCATCCAAAGATTTACCAATGAGTTGCTAAAAGAGATTAAATCAGATACATCTCCTATTGAAACGCAACAAAAATTTGCAGAAGAAATTGGTTCTCCTGAAATAATGCTCGATAAATCACAGGTGGATACCGTAAAATCAAGACTTGAAAACTATGAAACATTAAAAGATAGAGTTTCAAGAATACTTAATTCTAATTTTGTTAAAATGACGTTTCCTGTTTTTAGTGCTCTTTACGATGCCTCTTCTGAATATTTTAAAGACAAACAAGATGCACAATTGCGGACGGACATAATTGATGGGCACGTTATTGCAATAGATTTGAGCGAACCTATGGACAGGATAATGGATAAGGATGAAGATCTTGAATACTTGGATGACTATAAACTGATGAATCCATATCTGCTCAAACTTGCAAGAAACAAAATTGCAAAAGGTGGTTCAAATGTTCTTGAAGAATTTGAACGTGGTTTTAAAGATGCAAGAATTGGCCAATATCTCGATTTCAAACTCAAAACAAAACCAACCAAAATATCTGAGGAAGAAATGATACAATGTTACAAGAAATATCGTGCCGTAATGGGAACAGCTGGAAGAAACATGGCAATGGCACGACATCCACTTGGCGAAGTATTTCATCTTGGTATGGCAAAGACAGCAGAATCAGTTGGCTGTGGAAATGAGATAGAAGATTCAATAAAAAACAAATTTGTCAAGATCCCATCATGGCCTCTTTACTATGGTTTGCTTATGAGAGACATAAAGAAAGGATTTGATATTACCATGAAAAAAAGCGATCTATATCTAAGTGAAGCTAGACTTGCACTTGAATTATTACCTGAAGACTTTTCACATAGAAACTTTCTTGAGTTTTTATTTTTAACCGTAGAACATTACAACCTTTTTTGGTTTAACCAATTACAAAAAGAAAATCTCTGGCAAACATTCTCTGCTAACTTACCCAAGTGATCAAATTGATGTGGTCAGAAAAATACAGACCAAAAAATTTGCTTGACATGATTGGTAATGAAGAAGCAAAAGAATTAATGGTAAACTGGTTTGGTAAATGGATGAAAGGAAGCAAACCAGTCCTACTTGTGGGTCCACCAGGAATTGGGAAAACTACTCTTGCAACAATTTGTGCAAAACAATTTGGGTATGATCTTATAGGACTAAATGCAAGCGATATACGCAATAAACAAAGAATTCAGGAGATACTGTGGCCAGTACTTGGTAACGCTAGTGTTCTTGGTAAACCGATGATCTTTGTAGACGAAGTAGATGGTATACATGGAAGATCTGATTATGGAGGAGTTGAAACACTTATTGATATTCTAAAAGAACCTACAGTACCAATAGTTTTAGCTGCAAATGGCGACAAGTCTGATAAGATGAAAAGTATCAAAAAAGTTGCAAAAACAATTCAAATGCGACCAATCCCGCCAAGACTTTTACGGCTTTATCTTGAAGCGATTCTAAAAAAAGAAGGAGCATCTATCAGTTTGGGTACAATGGTGAAACTCGTAATTGAATCACGAGGTGATATAAGGTCAATACTAAATTCTGCACAAGCCCTTGTTACGGGATTTGAACCACAGACTGATAAATCCTTTGTGACACTGGATGTAGAAGAAACAGTAAACTCATTCTTCAAAGCTAAATCTGCTGAGGAAGCAAGAGCCATATTGTTTTCTCTGAGAATTGATCCAAGAGAGAAAATAGACGCATTTTATTCTAGTATCATATCAAGTCCTCTTGCAAAAGAGGATATGCAAAAAATGCTAGAGATTATCTCAGAGGCCGACATGATATATGGTAAAATCATGAAAACTCAAGAGTGGAGACTTTTGAGATATCTTGATTCTACATTAGTTGGATTGTATAAAGAAGGGACACCAATAAGATATTCACAATTCAATTTATCATGGCCAATTATTAACAGATTGAGATGGGATGGCAGAGCAATCAAAGGGGTTATCTCGATTTTATCAAAAAAGATGCATGTCTCAAAAAGTGATTTTGCGACTTTTTATTTTCCATATGTTTTGTTTTGTATGAAGAATAAAACTCTGAATTTAGGACTTGATGAATCCAGTAATGAAATTATGCAAAAGGAGATGGTTATGTTAAAATGAGCTGGAGAAAAATGCCGATGAAGTTTCCAGGAACTTGTATCGTATGTAAAAAGAAAATCAAAATAAATGAGATAGGTCTGTGGGCAAAGGGCATAGGAGTAAAACATCAGGCATGTGCAGATGTGGTGGAGCTGCAATGCGTCGTATGTGGTGGGCCTGCGGGATGCCCAAAATGTGAATTTGCAGGTGATTGTGATCTTACAAAGGTTTCACAACTATGTATATGTAAAAAATGTAATGACAGCAAGGATGCCTTTAATTCATATCAAAAGGCACTTGCAAGGAAATTTCCAATACTAAATCTTAAAGATTCAATTTCGTAACTAACATCTGAATTCAAAATTATTCCACAATTGTAACAAATGGAATATAATTTTCTTGGTAAACATATGAAAATTGATGTAAAATGTTCAGTAAAGTCTGTTCAAATAATTAACAATGAGTTATAAACGAGGATCAAATCAATAGATACTTGGTGGTTTCTATACCATGACTAAAACTGGAAAGAGTACTGATAAAAAATCGCATGATAATATTGGAAAAAAATCACAGAAAAATAAATTCATAGCCATAGGGATAATTGCAGCTATAGTTGCGACAATAGCGTTTGCCATTATAAAATCAGATAATACTGTTAATAACAGCTTTCCTCTTGTGGACGGAATACCTTGTGAAACGCAAGAATATTTAACTTTTCATATACATGCGCATCTTGATATTTTCGCTAACGGACATTATATTACAGTTCCAGCATTGATTGGCATTCATGTACAGCCAAACAATGCGTGCCTGTATTGGTTACATACACATAGCACTGATGGGATTATTCACATGGAATCTCCTCAGACACGTGACTTTACATTAGGACAATTTTTTGATATTTGGAAGTCTACCAACACAGGAATGCCATCTTCTGATGAACCCATAATCTATGTAAATGGAAATGTGGTTACTACAAAATTAAAAGATACGCCATTGAATGCACATGATGAAATTGTTTTAGTCTACGGAAATCCACCAGCTGACATACCGAAGTTTTATCAATTTCTACAAGGAACTTAATTTTTTCATTAATTCCACATGTGTTTCACCCTGTTTGTCATTGCTAATTCTCTCAAACAGATTGACTGAATTGCGACAAAAATCAAAATACTTGATATTCTCATGTGTCCTTGAAGCAGCTGTTTTATAATTTGGGTTGATTCGTTTAGTTTCTTTCAATTTCTTGAATATGCGAAAAAACTCTGTCATGTATGTTTCTTTTAAGATATTATCATGAGGGCTAATTGTATACCCAACCATGATGAAGATCTGGTTTTGTCTTATTTAGACATAAAACATATTGTAAAAGCTTAAAATTTAACTAAAAAGAGGGAAAACTGATGTCTGATAAAACCACAAAAATCAAACCCTTAGATCCTGCATATCGTGGAGAATCTAACTATGAAGTTGAATTGGAAGACCTTCATGCGCAAACAAAAGAAAAACTGAAGAAAATGCAGTCTGACCCATCAGTATCAAAGGAACAATTAAGGCTAGTTGAAGAGGATTTACAGACTTTGGAAACATTGTGGGAGAACTATCACATAGGAATGAATGTGTTTAGAAATGCCAAAGGCGGCCACGATGGGTTAAGAGAAGTAAAAGCTGATTAAATTAATATAGGTTGGGACTTGCTTCTAATTCGCAATCATGCACTCTGAAAAGATAAAAAATTTTTTACATAAAAAAAGAGAGGCAAATCAGAGCGGTGGAGAGGATAAAATTTTATCCCAACATGAAAAAGGAAAACTTACCGCTCGTGAAAGAATAGGTCTTTTACTAGATGAGGGAAGTTTTACAGAAATCGATGCTCTTGCAACTCATCATTATCACGAGTTTGATATGCAAGACAAAAAATTCTTTGGCGACGGAGTAATAACAGGATATGGAAATATTAACGGACGACAAGTGTTTCTTTTTGCATATGATTTTACTGTACTGGGAGGAACGCTGAGTGAAATGGGAGCAAAAAAAATAACCAAAGTAATGGACCACGCAGTAAGAGTTGGATGTCCTATCATAGGAATTATTGATTCGGGTGGTGCGAGAATCCAAGAAGGCATATTAAGTCTTGATGGGTTTGCAGATATTTTTTATCATAATCAACTTGCATCAGGTGTTATACCACAAATTACTGCATGCATTGGCCCTTCTGCAGGAGGTGCAGTATATTCCCCCGCAATGACGGATTTTGTAATAATGGTTGACAAGCTGGCAACTATGTTTGTCACCGGGCCTGAAGTAGTAAAAACTGTTCTTGGTGAAGAAGTTTCATTTGATGAACTTGGTGGTGCAATGTCTCATGGCAAGAACAGTGGCGTTGCTCATTTAGTAGCAAAAAATGAATATCAATGTGTGGATTATGTGAAAACTCTCTTATCATATATTCCACAAAACAATACTGGAGAACCTCCTATTGTACAAACAAATGATGATCTAAACAGACTCGATAGTAATTTGATAAACATAGTTCCAGAAAATCCATTACAACCATACGACATGAAGGAGATAATTTATTCAATTGTGGACAACCATGTGTTTTTTGAAATTCATGAATTGTTTGCGCAAAACATTGTTGTTGGATTTGGCCGATTGAATGGTAGAACAGTAGGTATAGTTGCTAATCAACCAATGTCACTTGCGGGCGCTTTAGATATTGATTCATCTAACAAAGCAGCAAGATTCGTTAGATTCTGCGATTGTTTTAACATTCCAGTAATTACTCTAGTGGATACTCCAGGATACATGCCTGGAACTAATCAGGAACATAATGGTATCATCAGACATGGAAGCAAGCTTTTGTATGCGTATTGTGAAGCAACCGTTCCAAAAATAACCATAATTATTGGTAAAGCTTATGGAGGTGCTTACATTGCAATGGGCAGTAAAAATCTAGGAACTGATATGAATTATGCATGGCCAACTGCTCAAATTGCTGTACTAGGATCTGAGGCTGCGGTAAAAATAATGAACAGAAAAGAGATTGCAAGTGCAAAGGATCCTGAAGCTCTGAAAAAAAAACTCGTAGACAACTTTACAGAAAAATTTGCTAATCCATATGTTGCAGCATCATATGGTACAATTGATTCTGTAATAGATCCTGCTGAAACAAGACCTGTTTTAGTAAGAGCATTAGAGGCACTTGCTAACAAGAGAGAAAAAAGGATCTCTCGCAAACACGGAAATATTAACCTCTAATTTGGTATGATTGAAAAAATTCTGATAGCAAATAGAGGAGAGATCGCTATCCGGGTTATCAAGACATGCCAGGCTTTGGGAATAAAATCTGTTGCAGTTTATTCTGATGAAGACATTAATTCAAAACATGTTAAGATGGCATCTGAAGCATATCATATAGGACAGGCTTCTCCGTCACAGAGCTATCTTAACATGGAAAAAATTGTTGAAGTTGCACTACAGTCAGGTGCGGACGCAATTCATCCAGGTTATGGATTTCTTTCAGAAAATGCTGACTTTGCAGATCTTTGTGAAACAAGAAAACTTAACTTCATAGGACCATCGGGAAAATCGATGCGACTCTGTGGTGATAAAATGTTATGTAAAGATGCGATGGCAAAAGCAAAAGTACCAACTGTACCAGGAAGTCCTGGAATAGTCGAAGAAGTAGAAAGGGCCCTTGATATTGCTCATAAAATTGGCTATCCTGTATTGTTAAAGTCAGTATTTGGTGGTGGTGGAAGAGGAATACGATTAGTACATGATGAAAAAGAGCTCAGACAAGACTTTGAGCTTGCATCTGGAGAATCAAAAGCAGCATTTGGCAAATCAGCACTCTTTATAGAAAAATTCCTGCCAAAGATTAGACACATCGAGTTTCAGCTTGCTAGAGATACTCATGGAAATACAGTACATATCTTTGAAAGAGAATGTTCCATTCAGAGAAGACATCAAAAGCTCATAGAAATGTCGCCATCTCCTGTAGTTGATCAAAAAACCCGTGATGAAATAGGACAACTTACAGTAAAAGCAGCAATAGCGGTGGATTATAGAAATGCAGGAACTGCGGAATTCCTCCGACTCGATGATGGAGCGTTTTACTTTATAGAAATAAATGCACGACTTCAGGTGGAACATCCAGTAACGGAGCTTGTTTCAGGCCTTGATCTTGTAAAACTACAAATTGATATAGCAAATGGAAAAGAGATTCCATTCAAACAAAAAGACCTGAAGGTAAATGGTTGTGCAATAGAATGTAGAATTAACGCAGAAGATACATTTCTTGACTTTGCCCCGTCAACAGGACCGATATCAGACGTGAACATTCCTTCTGGTCCAGGCGTGAGAGTTGATACATATCTTTACCCAGGATGTACTGTTTCACCATACTATGACTCTCTGATGGCAAAGCTCATCACTTGGGGTGAATCCTTTGAGGAATCCAGAGAAAGAATGCAAACTGCACTTTCGGATTTTTACATTGAAGGTGTTGAAACTGCGATTCCTCTCTACAAAACAATAATTAAAAGCAAAGAATTCATCAAAGGAGATTTATCAACAGACTTTCTTGATAGATTCAAAATTTTGGATAGATTGCGTGAAGACATGGCAAAAGAAATTTCAGAAAAAACTGACCCAGCTCTTGCTGCTGGAATTATTCATTCGGAGTTCCTAAAAAACAGAATAAAACCACAAAAAGATCAAGGCATTGGTTGGAAAACACAATTGAGTATGACATAAAGATGGAATTCAAAATTGAAAATCTTGAAAAACAATTTGATGCCGAGATTCTTAAAATTTTGAATAATTCTGAATATCTGTTAAAAATTCAGGGAAAAGAGCGGAATCTTAAGATTCTTAACATGACAGCCGAGAGAATTGAGTTTATGTTAGACAATACTTACCATTTTGCAAAATATCTTGAGAACACCACTGCAAAGATGACTCTAGTTGTGGACGGTGTAAAGGTAACTTTTGATAAACATTCAGAATTGAATAAAATTGTTTACAAGAATTCTGGAGTAGAAGCCGGTACAGATTTTCAAGTTTATCTCAAAAGTCAGATTCCTGGCAGAGTTGTATCAATTAATGTGGCAGTAGGAGACAATGTAAAAAAAGGAGACGTGATTTGTGTCTTAGAATCAATGAAAATGCAGTTATCTATCAAATCACACAAAGATGGTGTAATTAAGACTATGAAAATTAAACAAGGTAATTCTGTTGCAAAGAATGATGTTCTAGTTGAGATAGAATAAAAAACATTTTTTGGATTAGTTTAGGTTAAATAAAATAAAGAAATCAATTTCCTTTTTTGAGGAAATTGATTATCTCTTGGTAGTTTGGTTCGATCAGAGGATTATCTGATACCCACTTGTATACGACTGTGCCCTTTTCATCAATAATGAAGACTGAACGCTTTGCTGCATCATATCCCTTTACGTGTAAGAGATCAGGCATCAATACATCATAATCACGGATTGTTTGGCTCTTATAATCTCCAAGTATTGGAAATTTAAGATGATGTGCCTCTGCAAAAGCTTTGTTTGCAAACGGTCCGTCGTTGCTAATGCCAATTACCTGTGCACCTAGTTTTGATATCTGATCCCATGAATCTCTGAAAGTGCACATTTCTTTTGTACAAACTGGTGAGCTCGCAGCAACAAAAAATGATAATATCACTTTTTTGCCCTTAAACTCGTCAAGGCTTTGCATCTTCAGGTCAGTATCTACCAAGGTAAAGCTTGGAGCTTTTTCTCCTATATTGACAGTCATACTGGCAAATCTATCGTTGTTATATATCAATCATTAAGATTTCTAATATCCAAACATACGTATCAATAAATAATGGGGATTATGGTGTATCATCATGCCAAGTATGAAATGTGTATCATGTGGAATTGGATTCTTTTCAGCAACAGGCTCTGACAAATGTTCGAGATGTGCAGAAAAAACATCAAACCAAACGACAGAAAGTCATGACTCTTGTGGTTGTGGACATTCACACCATTAGAATCAATTTTTATAATTTAATACTAGAAAATTTAATTATAGATATTAGAAGAATTTTTAGAAAATTGATAAAAAATAATTTTATCTTAAAATAATGATCGCAGAGTGCATAGCTTTTTATACTCTCCGGTTGGCTTGTTAGCTACTTTGGTAGGAGAGGTAGCAGGTAGCTTTAGCCCAATTTTACTGATGTTTGGATTTGCAATCGTAGCAACTGGTCCGGCTCTTATTATATCTAGAATGATTGCACCAAGGCGAACAAGTAATCCTGTCAAGTTTCTACCAATGGAATGTGGTCAAGTTCCAGAAGGAGAGGGTAGAACTCATTTCATGATGCAATATTATGCATATGTATTGATGTTTGTAGTTTTTGATGTCATGTCGATTTTTCTATATGCTTGGGGAAGTACAATAATTAATCTCCCAAAATCAGCTACTCTACCAATTATAGGGTTCTTAGCAATAATGTTTGCATCATTTGCTTTTGCATTGTACCAATCAGGGAGGACAAATATTTGGTAACTTTTAAATCAAATACACAATACATCCTAGGTAGGGAAGAAAATTGCTGAAAGAACTTATCACACCAGAAACAGCGGCACATTCCACAAATGTATTAGTTGGAAAACTGGGTGATATTCTTGTCAGAGCCATAGGCAAACCACTTGACTATGCTATCAATTGGGGAAGACTTTGGTCACTTTGGCCAGTCCACTTAGAGACTGCGTGTTGTAGTGTAGAGTTTGGGGCTGCATCAAGTCCAAGATATGATGTCGAAAGATTTGGAATCATTGAGGCATTTGGATCTCTTCGACAATGTGACTTGATCGTAGTGATGGGGACAATTACAAGAAAAATGGCCCCTCGACTAAGAATGGTATATGACCAGATGGCAGATCCAAAATATGTTATCGCAATGGGCGCATGTGCAATTACTGGAGGACTCTACTTTGATTCATATAATGTCCTACCGGGAATTGATGGAGTGCTTCCTGTGGATGTTTATGTCCCAGGTTGTCCGCCTAGACCTGAAACTCTTATACAAGCAACTATGCTACTTCAAGAAAAAATTAAACGAATGAAGGCTGCATAATAATGGGCTCTAAAAAAAAAGAGGACGTAGAATCCAGCGAAAGTGACAATGAAGTAACAGAATCTGAAAATGACAAAAATAAAGAAGAATCAAATGATATTTCTACAAAATTAACAAAAGAAGATGCTAAGAAGTTTTACGAAGAAAAAGGAATTGATCTATCTCACGATGTGCCGATTCACCCTATCCCTATACCTCAATTTGAAAAATCTATGGCAGATAAGATTGCCTCCAAATTTGGACAAAACGTAGTCATTGATTATGTAAGGCTAAATAGAATAAGGGTGAACACAAAAAGAGAAGACATTCTAGATGTTGCTTATTTTATTCGTGACGAGTTGAAATTTGACCATGCTGAATCTGTAGGAGGAGTTGATTATCCAGATTCAAAAGAAATTGAAGTCGTTTATCATTTAGGATCCTATACTGATGAAAAACTTGGAAATAAAATAATAGCTTTGGCAACAAGAGTTCCAAGAGAAGATATTCCAAACCCAGGAAAAGACAGTACAAGAACACCTTCTTTACGAGAGGTATTCTATAGTGTAGAATTTCATGAAAGAGAATGCTTTGAGATGTTTGGTGTGTATTTTGAAGGACATCCAGATAACAGAAGATTACTTTTGCCGGAGGACTGGGCAGATATTCCACCATTCAGAAAAGACTTCAAAATAAAGGGGAGATAAAATGACAACACAATTGCCACCAGGTATTGAACTAGAAAAAGTAGACGACCGAATAATGACTCTCAATGTTGGACCACAACATCCTGGGTCAGGTCATATGAGGCTTATCATAAAACTTGATGGAGATTACATTGTTTCATGTGATCCCGATCCTGGATATGTTCATCGCGGAGAAGAAAAAATGGCAGAGTATAGAAATTACATACAAAATATTCCACATCTTGAAAGGCCAGTGATTCATGATTCTTGTAATATTTTGTATCCATACTGTCTTGCAGTTGAAGATCTGTTGGGAATTGAAGTTCCAGAAAGAGCAAAATATATTCGAGTTATAGGTTCGGAGCTCAATCGCTGTACCTATATACTATACTGGCTTGCTATTTATGGAATTTTCTTGGGTCATTCTACAATGTTTATGTGGCCTATGGGAGACAGAGAATTGTTTATTGATCTGTTAGAAGCAATGTCTGGTGCAAGAGTTACACACGCTTATTTCGTTCCAGGTGGTGTAAGAAACGATTTACCAGCTAACTTTGAGGAAAGGTGCCTTAGACAAGTAGACTATTTTGAAAAACGGCTAAAAGAATATGAAGATATTTTCTACCAAAACCCAGTTTTAAAACAGCGAACAGAGGGAACTGGGATCTTATCACGAATGGATGCAATACGACTTGGAACAACCGGTTCTGTTCTTCGTGCATCTGGTGTAGATTTTGATGTAAGGAAAAAGGAACCATATGATGTTTATGATAATCTTGATTTCGAAACTCAAGTTCTCAGGGAAGGAGATTCGTATGCAAGATCTCGTGTTCCATATCTTGAGATGTTCGAAAGTTGTAGAATAATAAAAGATGCCTTAAAGAAAATGCCAAAGTCTGGTTCTGTGAGAACTAAACTAAAACCAAACCCAAAAGGTGGAAACGATGAGGTCTACCGCAGAGTAGAATCCGGAAGAGGATCCCTAGGATATCATATCATATCTAACAACAGACCAGAACCATATAGAGTAAAGATAAGTGTTGGCTCATTTAGGAATTTGATCTGTATACCATACTTACTAAAGGGCGAGAAGCTTGGAAACATGCCCTCGGTTTATTGGAGTCTAAACTACTGGCCTGTGGAGGCTGATAGATAAATGTCAACAATCGCACCAGAGTTTAGATTAAGTAGATTTATTGCATCTCTAACTGACATTATATTTTGGATTCTTCTTATTTTTTCGATTATTGGCTTACCGCTTGTTTTCATTCTACTTTTTTACATTAAACTTCCAGTAGTCAACGGTCAACTTCTTACACCATATCTTGCAATGACTTGGATGGCTGATCCCTCGCGAACTATACCTATTATAAAATCACTTATTCATACAGAATTTTTCAGAATAATTGCTTTTCCTGGATTTGGATTTGCAGCTCTTCTTGCAGCTGCAACAATATTCGTTGAAAGGAAATTTCTTGCAAAAATACAGCTTCGAGTAGGACCACTTTATTGTGGAAAGATTGAGGGAATCTTACAACTTATGGCTGATGGATTAAAACTAATGTCAAAAGAAATAATCATTCCTGCAAAAGCAGACAAGCCTATTTTCTGGTTGGCTCCATTACTTTTTGTAGGAACAGCTGCCGCATTTACATCACTAATTCCTGTTGCACCGGGCTGGGTCGCAGCAAATCCAAATGTAGGATTATTGACAGTCTTTGCAATAATTGGATTCTTTCCAATAATAACCGTACTTTCCTCATGGTCTGCAAATAGTAAATGGACGTTTATTGGAGGAATAAGGGCACTCCACCAAATGATTTCATTTGAAATTCCACTCATACTATCTCTTCTGGGTATTGTCATTTTGACTGGAACTTTGAACTTGACAGAAATTGTTGAATCACAACAACATTACTGGTGGATTGTGTTTATGCCAATAGGCGCTATTGTATTTTTCATTACAATTATCGCAGAACTTGAAAGAATTCCATTTGATCTCCCAGAAGCAGAAAGTGAAATTGTTGCCGGTTGGTTAACAGAATTCTCTGGTATGATGTATGGACTCATTCAACTTGGGACTTATCTGAAACTATATGCTTTCGCTGGTCTATTTACTGTGTTATTTTTGGGAGGATGGAATGGTCCCATGGTCTGGCCACCATTCCCGCAAGAAATAATCACAAACGGAATAACAATTGGCCCGATAACAGCACACATTCCGGGACTTCCTCTTTTTGATCAAGAAATGCTTAATGGTACACTCTGGTTTGTAATCAAGACTGTTGGTGTCATATTAGTAATTTTGTTGCCAAGGGGAGTATTCCCAAGAATTAGAATAGACATGCTTTTGTATACTGGATGGTACAAATTGATCGGACTTGCATTCGTTAACATCTTTATAGCTCTCGGATTGCTATATGGAGGTGTCTTGGGACCAGGAGGATTGATACAATGAGTACTGCCGGTGGAATAATACGAGCTTTGAATTCAGGTGTAAAACACCTTGCCGTGAAGAGATTTACATTACGATATCCAGAACAAAAATTGAAGTTTGTAGGCGATGGCTTCCAATTTGATCCCCAAACTGGAGTAGGAATTGCTGGCCTTAAGGGACGACACATATTGTTCCATGACAAATGTACAGGTTGTCAGCTATGTTCTGTTGCATGTGAGGGGATTGCGGAAGCCATTGGTATGGTGAAAGTGAAGGAGACTTGGAAACATAACAAGAAAGCAATAATGCCACAGATTGATTATGGAAAGTGTGTCTTCTGTGGACTGTGTGTAGACGCATGTCCATTTTATGCTCTCTACATGACAAATGATTACGAGCTTTCTTCATTTACCAAATCTGCTTTGATCTATACCCCGAGCCAGCTTGCTGTAAAACCAAACATCTCACAAGATGTAGAGATTAAGATTGGCAAACGGGGTGCAACGCATGGTTGATTCTATCTTTTTAGCTGTTTCTGTTTTAACAATTGGTTCTGCAATTGCTGCACTTGAAATTCGTTCACTGATTTATGGTTCAATTGCTCTGATGATTACGCTCTCTGGAATTGCAGGATTCTTCTTGCTTCTAGATTCGCCATTTGTAGCAATGTTTCAAATTTCAGTTTATGTTGGTGCAATTGCAGTCCTTATACTATTTACTGTGATGCTTGTAAGACGTGAACTTATTTTCAACAAGATAGAGGATCCACGCAGAAGATATGCTGGCATAGGTTTGATGATTATTGTAATGCTAGGAATTGGAACTATAATAATTGGTTCTGGATTAAAAACAATGGAGACTAACGCTACAACTGTAGATTATAGAAAAATAGGAGAAGATTTTCTCACATATTATTCACCAGCATTAATTGTGATGGCACTTATTTTGGCATCATCAGTTATTGGTGCTCTGGTGTTGGCAAAAAGGGAGGATGTTACAAGTGAGCAACGGACTGATTGACTTTGTACTAGTCTCTGTGGCGCTTTTGGCCATTGGGATTTATGGTCTGTCTGTAAAAAGAAACGCTATCAGGATGCTTTTTGCTATAGAGATGATTGTTAATTCAGCAAATCTAAATTTGGTTGCTTTTGCAAGGTTTATTCCAAATAGCCAAGGACAAACACTTGCATTATTCTCAATAGCTATTGCTGCAGCAGAGGTGGCTGTTGGGCTTGCGTTAATTATTGTTGCCTATAGAATGTACAAAAATATAGATATCGCAGATTTCAAGAGTTTGAAAGGATGATGGAGTATGTTTTATTACAAGCGGTCTTTTTGCCGCTACTACTCTCGCCTCTAGCTTATTTGCTTGGTAAAAAATTGGGACCAAACGCAGTAGCTTGGTTTACCTTTGGATTATTACTTTATTGCACAACCATAATGATAGTACCAGTATTTTCAGGAACCTATGAAGAACACTATCCTTGGACTAAATTATTTGGAGAATTTGGGTTCTTACTTGATGGACTTGCATCGCCTTTTGCAATTATAATTTATGTAATATCAACAGTGCTTGCATTATTTTCAAAACCATACATGGTTGCAAAAATCACCTCACAATTTGAGGAAAGGATGAACAAACAAAAGCAAGTAATAGGAGACGGAAGTTCCACCGCAATAATTGAATCATCATCTCTGAAAGGATATCTGAATAATCAGATCGGCGTTTACTTTGCACTATTTCTTGTGATGGCCATGGGAATGTTAGGCACTGTACTTGCAACAAACTTGATCGAGTTTTATGTTTTCTTTGAGGTAATGCTTATCCCAGCTTTCTTTATGATTGCATTCTGGGGGTATGAAGAAAAAAGAAGAATAGCACTCTTATTCTTTTTCTGGACTCATGTTGGCGCAGTTGTATTACTTTTAGGATTTCTAGCCATTGGACTGAATGTTGGAAGTTTTAATTTTGCAGACATTAAAGAACATGGAATTCCGCCAAACATTCTCTCACTTGCAGCAGCTGCAATAATAATCGGTCTTGGTGTAAAGATGGCTGCATTTATTCTTCATATCTGGTTGCCACATTTTTATCGTGCAGCTCCAACTCCACTAAACGCACTTTCTTCTGGTGCAATGCTAGGAATTGGTGCATACGGCCTTTTCAGATTACTGATTATGCTTTTGCCAGGTCAGTATGAGCATTTCGCGCTTTATCTGAACTTGTGGGGTATCATTACGATGATTTATGGTGGTGTTATGGCGCTGATGCAAGATGACATTAAAAAATTATTTGCATATTCTAGTATCAGTCAGATGGGGTACATAATTTTTGGAATAGGTTCTTCATCTGTACTAGGATTGTCTGGAGCAGAGATGTTGTTTGTTTCACACAGCCTCGGAAAGGTTTTGCTTTTCATGATGGTAGGAGCCATCATTTTACAAGTTGGTACAAGAAGTATAACAAAGATGGGTGGACTTGCAGGGAAGATGCCAATTACTGCAGTCTGTGCATTTATTGGCGCTCTTACCATAATGGGCATTCCACCAACTAGTGGATTCATGGCAGAATGGACACTGTTCTATGGTGCATTACAAACTGCAGTCCAACAAGGTTCAACGATCAGGATGATTGCATTTGGGTTGGGATTAGTGGCTACAGTTATTACAATGGCCTATATTTTGTGGATGATAAAAAGAGTATTTTTTGGTAAACTCCCAGAACATCTAGAGAAAACAAAAGAGGCAAGCTGGTATGTTACAGCACCAATGATGGTATTGGCAGGATTTACAATCGTAGTTGGCATATATCCTGATGTTTTCTTTAATCAGATAATTCCGTTTATGAAAGGAGTAATGGGGGTTTAGGATAATGGCTATTGGGCCCTTTGATTTTGGTTTATCATCAAATACTCTAAACGTGTGGGCTATCTGGATTTTGCCTTTTTTGGCAACTCTAATAATTCCAGGAGTTGCAAAAATTTCAAAAAGAGCTACTGGTGGAGTAGCTATAGCATTTGCTTTAGCAAGTGCAATTTCTGCAGCAACACTTTTGCCACTCGCACTTAACAACCAGGAAATTCATCATCAGGTCCCATGGATTTCATCCATCGGATTAAAGGCAGGAATTCTTGCTGATCCTCTTGCCATTTTGATGGCAAATGTAGTAGGATGGATCTCATTTTTGATTTTTGTATATAGTACAGGTTACATGAAAGGTGACAAAGACATTACCAGATTCTGGGTCTGGATGACGTTCTTTGTTGGCTCGATGCAGCTGATTGTTCTTTCTGATAACTTTTTACAGCTTTTCTTTGGATGGGAAGGTGTAGGATTAGCTTCTTATGCTTTAGTAGGTTTCTGGTATCGCGATAAAAAGAAAGATCATGTTGGAACTGAAGGGCGTACCGTCCTTGGAATAATGGAATACTATTCACCAACACATTCTGGAATTAAGGCATTCATTATGACAAAGGTTGGAGACATAATGATGCTTGCTGGAATGTTTTTGATCTTTGCATTTGCCGGTACATTTGGGTTTAGAGAATTAACTCAACATACAGAATGGGCTACTGCAATGTCAGCACAACATCTTTTGATTCCTGCTGCAGTTTTACTTTTTGGAGGGGCAGTAGGAAAATCTGCACAATTTCCACTCAATGAATGGCTGCTTGAGGCTATGACTGGTCCTACCGCAGTTTCAGCTCTGATACATGCTGCAACAATGGTTAAGGCTGGAGTATTTTTGGTAGCAAGATTGGGACCATTGTTCTTTGCATTAGCTGCTATTGGTATCAACATGGATCAATTCTTTGAGGTTGTTGCATGGGTAGGTGCAATTACGGCATTCTTACTTGCAACTCAGGGGATGGTTCATCCTGAAATTAAAAAAGTTCTTGCATATTCAACAGGTTCACAGATAGGCTACATGATGATGGCATTTGGAATAGCAGGATTGTCAAGACAGTTTGTTGACGGTTACACTGCTGGGTTCTTCCATCTGATTTCTCATGCAATGTTCAAAGCTTCACTTTTCATGGCAGCAGGTTCGTTATTACACATCGTGGGTTCTCGGTTTATGACAGATATGGGCGGACTGAGAAAATATGTGAAAAAAACATACGCGTTCATGTGGCTAGCAGGACTTGCACTAATGGGAGCTCCGTTTATCACTACTGGATTTTGGAGTAAAGATGCTATCTTTGCAGCTGTGTATGAATCTGGAAATACTTGGGCATTACCAATATTTGTAATTGCGTTAATTACTGCAGTAATTACAGCATTTTACACTACCAGAATGATTGGCATGGTCTTCTTTGGAAATAAGAGTAAACATTTAGAAAATATGGAAAAAGACGGTCATCATATACATGAAGCAAGTGCATCAATGTGGGTACCGTATGGTATTCTTGCAGTTCTTACGATAGGAATTGGTATCATTGGATTATCATTTGAACATGAAATACACAGAATCTTTACAGATTATCTTAGCACTTCATTTGGAATAAAATCAGGACTCGAAACTGTTGCTATAGAATCACAATCGGTACTTGGAGGATTTTTGAACGGAGTTAATCCTATTGCACTTACTGCATCCCTTGCTGCATTTGCAGTTGGATTTGGACTTGGATATATTTTCTATATTGGAAGATTTGTAGATCCAGTGAAATTTGTAAATTCTAATTTATTCTTCTATGCTATTCACAAATTCTTTCTAAATAGATGGTATCTTAACTCCTTGATTTATTGGGGTTTTGTTATAGGACCATTGTATTTTGGAAGGTTTGTGTGGCGATACTTTGAAAATACAGTAATAGAAGGTTTTAACACCGGTCCTGAAAAGGCAGTGGCTGTAGGTGCACGACTATTACAGGGAACTCAAACTGGAATTTCTCAATCATATTTGTATGTATTTGGAGCTGGAATACTCTTTGTAGTACTCCTCTTGTTAATTTAGGAGAAAAAAATGATAGACTTTACTTCAACACCAATTATTCTAACTATACTGCTGGGAGCAGTTGGAGTAATACTTCCAGTTATTAGTATAATAAGAAAAGAACGTGGCTCCTCCCTTTACGCAGGAATCGCATTTGGAGCTTTGATTGCAGCAATTAGCTTTGTCGCATATCAAATTCTTTCAAAACACATCATGCCAGCTGCAATCTTTTCAAAAAACATTCTTGTTGATGATACCTTTGGCGCATTTTTTGCAATTGCCATGCTTATTGTTAGCATAATGACAACAGTTGGTTCATTTAATTACATGCGGGGAAAGTCTAACCCCGCTGTATACTATTCTCTGATCCTTCTTGCATCTATTGGAATGGTGCTTATTGCATATTCTACTGATTTAGTAATGTTGTTTGTAGCTTGGGAACTCATGAGTATTCCAACTTATGTTCTTGCTGGATTTATGAAAAAAGATCCATCTTCAAACGAAGCTGCAATCAAATACTTTTTGTTTGGAGCTCTATCGTCAGGAATTATAATTTATGGAATATCAATTGCCTATGGGCTTACAGGTTCAACTAACATAGGGGATGTAATTTCAGGATTCTCAAAGCTTGGACCTGACATGATGCCACTGGCACTTCTAGCAGTAGCTATGTTCATTGCAGGTTTTGGATTTAAAATTGGTCTTGTACCATTCCATATGTGGCTTCCTGATACATACGAGGGTTCTCCAACGACCATTGCTGCACTTTTAGCAGCGGGTACAAAGAAGGCAGGATTTGCTGCTGCGTTACGTGTAATCATAATGGGTACAATTGCCCTAAACGTTGATTGGACTTTTGCACTTGGGATACTTGCTATCATAACAATGACTGTAGGCAACTTGGCTGCAATAATGCAAAAGAATCTCACTAGAATGCTTGCATATTCGAGTATAGGACATGCCGGATACATCCTGATTGGATTGAGTATTGCACCTTTTTCACAAATTGGCATACAGGCATCACTATTTCACATACTAAATCATGCAGTAATGAAGGCAGCGGCTTTTATTGCAACAGCTGGGATAATCACAACACTGGCAGTCTCACATATTGACAAGATACGTGGTCTTGGTAAACGAATGCCAATAACCTCACTTGGCTTTGTGATCTCATTGCTTGCATTAGCAGGTGTTCCACCACTAAATGGATTCTGGAGTAAACTCATGCTGTTTGGTTCTGCCATCAATGCTGGTTCTGTAGTATCATGGGCTCCTTATCTTGCAGTGGCAGGTGTTCTAAACAGTGCACTTTCACTCGCATACTATGGTTGGATAATACGAAAAATGTACTTTGAAGAAGGTGAATCAGACAAGAGAGTAAAAGAACCAAAATCAATAATTGCTGTAATGATATTTTCAATTATATTTATTGTAGGAATCGGAGTTTATCCTGATCCAATAATTGAATTTGCAAAATCCGCTGTTCCAAACCTTACAGCACTTTCAACTATACACTAAACATTGTAAGATCTAAAAGATTCTCCAGATGAGATTTTGCTGAACCTTCTTTAATTTTTCTTAGACCCACCTTTGATTTTTGAGAATAATCCTTTAGTAAGAAATCCATGTGATTGAAGATATTACGTGGGTCTGTGCTCTTTTTTATTAAAGCATTAAATAATTTATCTTCATTATTCCAGTCCTGCAGGTCATCATGAATTTGATATGCAATTCCTACATTTTTTCCATATTCTGCAAGAGCTAGTATCTGTTCTTCAGTCCCACCTCCAAGTATCCCGCCAATCTTCGAAGCAGCCTCAAACGCTGTTGCAGTTTTGTACTCTATTACCTTAAGATAATCATCAAAGGTAACATCTTCACTTGACTCTAATCTAGTCTCAATCATCTCACCGTCGCTCATCATCATTGCTGTGTTGGCAAGCTCGCTTGCAATTCTTGGATTATTTAATCTTGATGATATGTTGAGAATCAAACCAAGAACAAAATCACCTGTAATTATGCTAGTATTGTATCCATACTTTATGTGAAATGGGTCTTTCCTCCGCCTTAAAATCTCATTATCGATTATATCGTCATGTATTACCGATTCTGTATGTAATAATTCGACAGCACAGGAGGCAACATATGCATTTTCGTCACAGTGTCCCACACTTTCTGCAGATAAGAGAAGAATAAGTGGTCTGATCCTTTTTCCTCCTTCAAGAGCATATTGAAGAGGTTCAACAAATTCAGAAGCAGAATAAAGCTCTAACTCGCGTTTTAGTGCAGCATTTATTTTATCTACATATTGCTTGTAGTCTTTTAATAATGGGTTTATTTCAAAATTTTTTCTATCCAAAAATCTGCACAAAACTTAACCCTGTCTTACAATATTTTAATGCTTTTGTAGTGCTCCAGCCGGGATTTTCATCATATAGAATTTGAACCCGGGATCCCCGGCTTGAAAGGCCGATATGCTTGACCGGTCTACACCACTGGAGCCCGAACTGCATCCTGTTTTTTGTCCATAAAATCCTTTTGAAGTGATTCAAAAGATTTTTTTATTGGCTGAATTCCATAAATCGCATGAATTCTCTTGTCACAAGAATCAATGAGTTGATAGAAAAACACAGTTTGTTGAAACATCAATTCTATGTGTTGTGGAATGAAGGAATGCTATCGCGTGAATCTCTTAGTGGATATTCAAAAGAATATTTTCAACTGGTCAAAGCAGTGCCTACTTTTGTAGGTATGATTATGGAACATGCATCTCATGGTAAAGATATAATCGCAGCAAATCAAAAAGAAGAATCTGAACATATCAAACCTTGGATGAAATTTGCTGACTCAGTTGGTGTATCTCAACCAGAGTTAGAAGAGTACGCTGGCCTTGAAAAGACAAGACAGGCTGTCTCAAATCTTTCAAAACTTATGACTACATTTGAAGGGGGCGCTGCTGCAATGTATGCTCTTGAGCAAGAGATTCCAAAAATAAGCTTATCAAAAATTGATGGTCTGCGAAAGTTCTATAATATAACAACTGATGATGCAATAGAATACTTTAGACTCCACACAGAAGCTGACATACGACATGCTGCATTATGGAGACAAATTCTTGAAAAAACCCCTATTGAAAATGAAGATGAATTATTCTCAATTGCAAACAAATCAGTTTTTGCTCAAAATATGTTACTGGATAGCTGTTACGAAGCTTACTGTTAACTCTATACCATTTTATACTGCCTGCCAAATTGTTTGTGCGGGGGCCCATAACTCAGCTTGGTAGAGTAACCGGCTCATAACCGGTGAGCCAAGGGATCGAAGCCCTTTGGGCCCACTATTTTTGATTTTAGATGCCAAATTTCTGTAGATTATATTTGTTTTTGTAGTGTAAATGTTCTTTAATTTGCCAAATGGTTAGATTTTGGTATGGACTCTAGTTAACAAGCACAACTAGGAAACCAAATGAGCAGCCACACTTTGATTTTCAGTTTATAACAAAAGATATGCAATTACCTGCCATAAAATGACCGCCATGGGATGATCATCTATCCTTGACAGTAGTTTTAAAATAAGCAAATACAATTTTCATTAGGCCGCAATGAAGAATCAGAGTTATATCTGAATCGTGATGTGAAGGCATTTGTCTGAGCTGCCTATACAATTTCTCAAGCCAGAAAGAATTTGATAAATTTGACACAAATATGCTACTACAAAAGGTTACAGAGTATATATAAAGCCCTTATATAAGGCAAAAAAATGCCTCAAACAAAGCCAATAGTCAGCATAGAAAATGTTGTGGCCTCGGCATCGGTGGATCAAAGAATTGATCTCAATGTAATCACACAAACTTTTCCTGATGTTGAGTATCATCCTGATCAATTCCCAGGTTTAGTCTTCCGGCTAAAATCACCAAAAACTGCAACACTGATTTTTAGTTCTGGTAAGATGGTTTGTACTGGCGCAAAATCAGAAGAGCAAGCGATCAAGGCAGTAAGAAGTGTAGTACAAAAACTTCGAAAGGGCGGTATCAAAATAAAAAAAGATGCTGTCATAGTTATTCAGAACATTGTAGCATCTGCAAGCCTTGGAGGAAGAATTCACTTAGAACAAGCTGCAAGAACCCTGCCACGAAGTATGTATGAACCAGAGCAATTTCCTGGCTTAATACACAGGATGCTTGACCCAAAAACGGTCATCTTACTCTTTGCGTCAGGAAAACTTGTTTGTACTGGAGCAAAAAAAGAATCTGAAGTTTATAGAGCAGTACATAATTTGCACACCTTGCTAGAGGAAAAAGAACTAATGATCTATGAAAGCTAACTCTGCAAGCCTTTTTTTGGCTTCAGATTAGACCTATTTGTTTTTTAATTCGCTCAAAAATCTCATCATCAAGCAAATTTGCTTTATGTAATATGGCGCTTAGTGCTATAATATCGGTAATTTCATACAATCTTACATTTTCTGATGCCAAGAGCTCCCTTGCACCTTCAAACCTATTTATTATTGTAAAAGCGTCTGTCACAACCATTTTTGAAGCTCTGAGTGCTTTGACAGCAGTCAACATAGAAAGCCCGGTTGTCCCGACATCGTCAATAAGTAAGATCCTAGATCCTTCTGCTATTTTTCCCTCTATTACATTCTCAGTCCCATAATCTTTCGGCTTTTGCCTTATGTAGATGAGAGGTTTCAATGTCTCAATAGAAAGAGCTGATGCAATCACAAGTCCAGAAGTAGGAACAGAGGCAATACAATCAAAATTATCAAATCCAATCTTTTCAGATATCAAACTTTGAAGTGCTTTTATCATTTTACGAAATTGATGGGGAAAGCTTGGCACAATCCTTAGATCGATATAATAAGGACTATCTTTCCCACTTGAAAGTTTAAAATTTCCAAACTTGATTGCATCATTTTGATACAAAAAAGTAGCAAATTCTTTGACAAACTCCACAGCAAAATTAACTAAACTAGATTTATTTTAATTGTCCTATCGGTAGTCTTATGCCAGAGATTTGGCTTAGATATGGACCTACAGATGTTATATTAGATATTAGGGCTGAAAACCTTGATAAAAAAATAGGGCCAGGAGGGACAAATCAATCAGATCTTGAAATTTCTTCCAAACTTGAACAAATTGATCTCACAAAACCAACCGAACTTGTAATCCTAGAATACTCAAAAGCCATACAAAAAGTAATTTCGGTTTTATTAGAAAAATGTAATCAAAAGTCAATTCCAAAACCGAAAATTCTGGTGGACAAATCCAATTTTCATGTCTTGAAAAATATTTTTTCAGATCCAACTTTGGCCATTTCAGAATTTGATATGTCACAACTTTCAAACTCTAATTTGGTTTTTATCGGTGAAATAGAGTTCGATGGACTCTTTGGTTTTAACACTATTTCAACAAAGTTAGTAAGAAGATTTGGAAAAGATCACATGCTTGCAGCATATGAGAAAAGAAAAGGAAACCTGCCAGCTCCAGGAGAAGACCTTCAAACACTAACTGTTGCGCAGAAATTTACAGATACCTTTGAAGTATCTGCAATCGAGATCGTCGCAAATTCGTTAGGTGTAGTGGATCTATCTATTGGTCATCCCTCGACTACCTCTTCAATATCTAAATCACTTTCTTCAATTGCAATAAATGAAGTTGGAAAACATCGTGCAATCATTATTAGTACTGGGAAAGAAAGCAGTGACCAGACATTTGGCAGATCTCTATCTTCACTATGGAATTGTTCTGAAGCAATCAAAGAAGAAGGTTTAGCTATTCTTCTTGCGGAATGCCGAAATGGAATAGGTTCTGAAGCAATACAACAATACATCGAAGGACGAATGAGTTTGGACAGGTTGAAAAGTCCAGCAAAATATGTGGATGGGATGGAAGACCTTTTGTTTTTAACTGAAACTGGAAAAAAATTTCAGATAGGAATTGTTTCTATTTTACCAGAATTCTATACTAAAAAGCTTGGCATATTATCATTTGGTGGAATTAAACATGCGATGGATTATATTTTAAAAACACAAGGTGCCAGGCAAAAGGTAGCTATCGTTTCTGACAGCTCTCATATATTGTTAAGATAGTATTGAAAATGGAAGTGGCGCACATAGAAAAGCTAGAATCATTACAAGAACAAACATTTTTTTTCGTTTATTTGAAAGTGGAGAAATATCATCAAGTGGTTTTACATCAGAACTTCTCATGCTAAACATCAATACGAAGAGTGCCATGATATAATATCCAATGGCTGCAAGTACTCCTATGCTTGCATATGTCATAATTTGATGCCATCTTCTACCAAAAGTTGCACGAGCAATGTGACCACCATCTAGTTGCCATGCTGGAAGAAGATTGAGAAATGTTATGAGAAATCCAAACCATGCTGCGTATAATACTGGTGACATTATCAATTCTTTTCCAACTATATGTTTACCTACTAAGAGAATTGTTGCATCCATGAGTACACTTGAATGTATTTCTACAAGCCCCGAGTTAGAAAGGGCCTGTGCTTGTGTAACCGAAATTAATGGAGAAAGAGATGCTCCAAATATTGAAACAATTATTGCTGTAACTAATCCGACAATAGGTCCGGAAATCCCTACATCAAACAGAATGTCCCTATTTATCATAAAACTGCGTGACACGATAAGAGCCCCAAATGTAGGAAATCCAAATACTGGAATGCCTGGAATAAAATATGGCCAGCTTGTTTTGATCTTGTGCATCTTTGAAGCTATCATATGCCCAAGTTCATGTATTCCAAGTATTCCCATCAATGAAATTGTAAAAAGTATTGCTATTTGGAAAGGTTCACCAATGTAGGTTATTGAGTTTGCCTCAATCGTGTGGTAATAGCCATCAATCATTACCATTACTAGGGTGGCAGCAAATAGTACCCTTGGAATCCAAGCTCGTCGTGACCTGGGTGATTGAAATCTTGATATGAGAACAAATACTCTACCATCGTTCTTCTCAAGTTTTGCAACAAGATTTTTAGATTCTATTTGTTTTGCTAGTTGAACAAATTTTTGTTTGAATTCTTCACTTTCTATTTCAAGCTGAAGTACACCAATGCCTTGACTTACTCCTTTTATCTGAAATACGGCAGAAACAATTGATATTACTTCTTCTACAGTAGGTTCGCTCATTGAGATACTTGTGGTTCTATGCCCATTAATTCCTTTATTTGACTAAAGTTAAATAATTACACCTTTCCAGATATTTTCAGATTGCAAGTAGCATTAAGGGAAATTGGTAATTGTATTATTCGAAGATGTGAACTGGCAGATATAATCCACGTAATGGAAATAAACATGAAAACTCTCCCTGAGCACTATTCAGATTATTTCTACGAAAGCTTGCTCTCAGAACTACCAGAGTCATTTATTGTTGCAGAGATCGATAAAAAACTTGTTGGATATATTATGTGTAAAATAGAATACGGGTTTTCAAATTTTAAAAAGCTTGGATTTGTCAAAAAAGGGCACGTCGTTTCAGTTGCAGTATTGGAAGAACATAGGAAACAAGGAATCGGACGAGTATTAGTAGAAGAAGCAATAGCAGGAGTTAAAACAAAAAAGGCAGATGAACTCTATCTTGAGGTTCGTTGTAGCAATAATGAAGCTGTAAAACTATATGAAAAAATTGGTTTTATCATCAAACAAAGATTAAAGGCATATTACAGAGATGGCGAGGATGCCTACTTGATGCCAATTGAATTCGTTTACTAGATTCAAATAAATAACTCTAGAAAAGATTTTAGCTTAATGAACCGACAGCGCAACGTAGGAATTATGATCTTTGTTTTATCTATAGGTGGGTTCTTCGTGTATGCATATCTTTTGATGCTTTCTGAATGGAGTCCAATTGTATTACAACTTTCTGTACTTATGGCAGTTGGAGGAATATTGGGTGTAATTTCTTGGATTGGCTATAACATGGCAACATCAAAATCCTCTCCATCATCTTTGGTTTCAGACGATAAAAAGTAACTATAACAGTTTGACATCAACCACAGCTTGATAAAATCTTGGTCCAACTGGTCTTACTATCTTAGAACCAAGAATTTCAGCTTTAATTTTCATTATCTCTAGAAAGTGTTCTTTTGCAAGCCTACTTACTTCATTTTTTTTATCACCATGTATGTGACAGTAATAATGAATTATGCCATTCTTTTTAGCAGCCTTTATTGCAGAATCTAAAAACTCATCTGATTTTTCGGGTAAAAGCATAAGAACTCTATCACCTATTCCTGACAATCTTTCTTCTATAATTTTTGCAGCATCGCCTGTTAATGATTCAACTTTACCTACAAGCTTGTTTAGTTTAATGTTTTGTTCGCAAAGCTTTGTAGCACTTGGATTTATGTCAATGTTGTATACAACACATTTCTTTTTCTTTGCCGCTATGATGGAAAACATTCCAACTCCACCAAACATGTTGATGACAGTTTCCCCATCTTTTATTAAATTTGCAATCCTCTCTCGTTCTGTAGAAAGTCTTGGAGAAAAAAATGCTTTTTCAACATCTACCATGAATCTACAGCCATGTTCTTTATACTCTGTTTCTGTTTTATCTTCTCCAGCAAGTAACTCTAATCTTCGTGTTCTAAAGTTGCCACTTACAGGAGAAGACTGGTAAAAAACTGATTTTGCAGTTTTCACCTTTTCTAAAAGAACTTTTCCGATTGTTTTTTTCTTTGATACAAGTGAATCTGGTATCCTGAGGATTATTATATCGCCTACCTGATCAAAGGCGCCGTACAAATCTTCTATCTCTTTCTCAGATAGTATTCCTGTAACTGCATCTTTTAGCATCCTAGTCAATTTCTATAGTAGAAGTGACCTGACTGCTTTTGATCTTTGTCGAGTCTACTATCAGTTTTGTTTACTCGTGGTCGTAGACTTGTCTCATCTCGTCTATATGTAATATCAAGAGATTTTAGAAATCTGTTCATTCCTTCTGCCTTTGATTTAGGTGATGTTGCATGTCCTTCCATTCCAGGAGTTCCTTCAAAAATTACTAATGAATCCGAGATTAAATCCATAAGCTGAATGTCATGGTCAATTATAATCGCAGATTTACCATAAGAACGGACGAATCGCTGAATCAACTTTGCAATAGTAATCCTGTCTTCCACATCTAAAAATGCAGAAGGTTCATCAAGTGCATAGAGATCAACTTTTTGTAAAAGACAAGCAGCAATGGCAACTTTCTGTAACTCACCTCCAGACAAATTTTTTACTGATTTGTTGTACAATTTTTTTATCTTAATTGGATCTATGATTTGTTCCTCCTCTGTTGTTCCTTCTAATCCTCCATTGTTTGCCTTTTCTAAAACTGAAATTACTTCTACATCAAAATCATTTGTAAGATACTGTGGTTTGTATGCAATTTTCACCTTAGTTTCAAGATTGCCAGAATCAGGTTTTTCAACACCTGCAATCATTTTCATCATGGTTGTTTTTCCCAAGGCATTTGCACCTACAATGCCCAAAACTTCATTTTTTCGTACTCTTCCAGCATTTATTGAAACTGAGAAAGAAGGATATTTTTTCTGTAATAATGGGTACTCGATAATAGTATCAGTCATCACAAATTCATCATTAGAAGTTGAGGCATCAAATCTAAATGCAGTATCACGAAATCTAATGTTTTCATTTGGAAGGTAACCATCTAAAAATACATTTATGCCAACTTTGGTTGAGAGGATGTTTGCTACAATGCCATAGGCTGCTGGTTCACCATACAGTATTTCTATAAAATCACTAATGTAATCTAATACAGTAAGATCATGTTCTACGACCATGACACTTTTCTCAAGTCTGGCAAGACCATGAATTACTCTTGCCACTCCAATTCTTTGGAACACATCATTATAGGACGAGGGTTCGTCGAAGAAATAAAAATCTGAATCTTTTGATGCAGCTACGGCAATTGCAAGTCTTTGAAGCTCGCCTCCACTAAGCTCATCAAGTTTGTTTTCCATAGAGTTTTGTAATCCTAACTCTCTTACCAGTTCTGGTATCACATTTCGTTCATCAAATTTTTCCAAAAGTTCTTTTGCAGTTCCGCTAAAGGCCTTTGTTAAATTGTACACTTGTTGTGGTTTTATGGAGGCTTTAATCTCACCATTTGCAATTTTCTCAAAATGTAATTTTAATTCAGTCCCGTGAAAATTTTTTAAAATTTCACTCCATTCTAGGGGTGATGAATAATTTCCTAGGTTTGGTTTTAGATTTCCAGATAAAATATTGATAATTGTACTCTTGCCCATGCCATTTCTGCCAAGTAATCCCATTACCTGACCTTTCTTTAGAGTAGGGGTTTTGTACAATCGGAAAGAATTCATCCCGTATTGATGAATTTTTTCTGTTTTCAACTCTTCTGCTAGATTTACAATTGTTATTGCATCAAAGGGGCATACCTTAACACATATGCCACAACCATTGCAAATATTTTCATCAATCTGGGCTTTTCCGATCTCTTCATTAAGAACTATACAATCAGCTCCTGATTTGTTTACTGGGCAATATTTGATGCATTCAAGCCCACACTTTTTTGGTTGGCATGTTTCCTTATCAAGAACAGCAACTCTGTGAGTCATAGTCTTAGAAGCTTTTTTCTTAATTTATATCTCTACTCAAGTAAGCTTAATACAGAACATTATTTACATAACTTACAAGCCGGCCATAGCGTTGGGGTCCGACCCGGTCCCATCCGAACCCGGAAGTCAAACCCAATGTCGCTGCTGTGTTACTAAGGTGCGAGAGCCCTCGGGAAGCAGTAGTGCTGGCACTTTTTACTCTAAAGCTACGCTGTTTGGTGTCGCTTTCCATGCTACATGAGTTTCAATTTCTTTGTTTATTCCACGCTTTGTTGCGTCATGGGGAAAGTATTCAATGTATTCTGTAATTAATCGGCTTATTCTTCTATCAATTTCTTCAATCTTTGTAGCATCTGTAAAAAGATACGGAATTTCATTACAGGCAATAAGATATCCTTCTTGGCCGGGAGTGATGGAAAATGAAAGCTTTGGCAATCTTTGAATTTTTTCCATAATGCATTATTCCACAACAAAGCCTAAAAAGGTCGCGATACAAAACAAGATTTGTGAATAATTGCGCAATTTGTGGAGAAAAATTTTCTGATGATATCAGATTCTTAAATCACATGATGGAAAAACACGGCTTTAGGAATCCAAACAACTCTCTTCCTGACAGAAACAGCCGGGGTTACTAGAATTTGAGAAAGGCTCCAATAGCCTTATGGATCTATTTTATCTTAATTTTTTCACTGTTTGAAAAGAGACTTTTTGTTCTCAGAAAAACGGCTTTTGGTGTTTTACAGTCTGTACCACAAGATGTTGGGATCTCATATTGAATGGAATGTTTGATTTTGGGCTTTAAAATAGATGAAATGAGAGGAAGTATTGCTGCTCTTCCTCCATATGCGGTTTTATCAGACACAAACCAAAACATCTTTGTTGAATCATAATTATCAGAAAAGATCTTAGCCTTGATTTTCATACCAAAATCTGTATAATGTCCAACAACAAGGATTTTCTTTCTTGCAAAAATACTAACAATTTTTGCAAACTTTGCACAAAGATAGCATTTATCATCATAAATCACTAGAGGCAACATTCCTGTTAGATCCATATGATTCTTCATACTCGACTAAATTAAAATTTTGTGAAATAACTTTTTATTTGCTCCAAATATGCTAAAATGATGAATATGTATTTAACTTTGAATACTTTCGGACTTCAGATTTTGGAAAAGACATGGGCCTAAACTATTACCATATACTAAAAAAGGTTCGCGAAGCTCGTAAACTTGTCATAAAAGGAACTACTGCTGCAGGTTCTGGCCATCCTGGGGGATCATTTTCAATGGCTGAATTTATTGGATGTATATTTTTCAAGTTCTTAAGATATGATCCGAAGAATCCCATGTGGGAAGATAGGGATAGATTCGTTCTTTCAAAGGGACATGCATCCCCTGGACTTTTTTCAAATCTTGCAGTTGCCGGTTATTTCGATAAGTCAGAAATTGAGACTTTAAGAAAATTTGAAAGCAGGCTACAAGGTCACCCTGACTTCAAATGCCCGGGGGTAGAGTTCTGTGGAGGTTCACTAGGGATTGGTCTATCGTTTTCTATAGGTATGGCACTTTCTGCAAGAATTGATGGAAAAACACACCAAATTTATACTATAATCGGAGATGGCGAATCCGATGAGGGACAAGTTTGGGAAGCTGCAATGTCTGCATCAAAATTCAGACTCGATAATCTCACAGTATTTTTAGATAGAAATTTCATACAACAAGACGATTACACTGAACGAGTAATGCCCCTTGATGAAGAGCTGATGGGTGATGACATTTCAGAAATGTGGAAAAATGCAGCACGATGGAAGACGGGAGATAAATGGAGATCTTTTGGATGGAATGTTTTAGAAATCGATGGTCATAGAATTGAACAGATTGTCAAAGCAATTAGATCTGCTCAACAAACCAAAGGAACCCCCTCGATAATTGTGGCTCGTACCATAAAAGGAAAAGGTGTGGAACACATGGAAGACAACCCAAAATGGCATGGAGTTGCACCAAATCCAAAAATTGCACCTATAATTGATCTTGAACTTGATTGTCAGTTTCTAATTGCCCCATCGATAATTGCAGGTGATATGACAAATCTAGAAAACGAAGTGAAACGCGCAGTTCAAGGACGTGCTGACTTTATACACCTTGATGTAATGGATGGGTTATTTGTTCCAAACAAGACTTTTGATCATAACAAGATAAAGGAACTACGATCAATCACTCCAATACCATTTGATTCACATCTGATGATAAACGATCCAGTAAAACATGTTCGAGATTATGTTGAAGCTGGAAGTGACATAATCACTGTACATGCTGAAGTATGTGATGAATCAAGCTTTGGTGAAATTCATGATATTTTACGATCTAATGAAATAAGTGTTGGACTTGCAATAAACCCTGATACAGAACTTCCTCAATGGACTGATAAATTCATCTCAGATCTAGATCAACTTATACTGATGTCAGTAGTCCCTGGGAAATCAGGTCAAAAATATATTGAATCCTCTCACGAGAAAACACAGAGAATTGCAAAAGTACTTAGGGAAAAAAATTTTTCAGGGTTTATAGAAGCTGATGGAGGAGTAGACCTATCAAACGTAGAATTTTGCTTTTTAGATGGGGCTAGAGTGTTTGTTGGTGGGAGTGCTATAATTGGTCAAAAAGATATTAGGGCTACCATAGCTGAATTTAGGAGAAAAATACTGCATGCACGAAGAAAACTCTTGATACGGAAGGCACATAATCTTGGTGGCTCAGAGCTTGTAAACAAATGGATAGATTTGCACGAAGTAGGTAAGAAAAAATCCGGACTCATACAAATTGCGAAGGAGGCTGGCTTTGTTTGACTGAGATGACAGATATGCGTACTGTATATGGCGAGACTCTGATCAAAATTGGAGAAGAAAATCCTAATGTAGTAGTGGTGGGTGCAGATACTACTGATTCATTAAAGACCAAGCCTTTTGGAAAAAAATTTCCAAACAGATTTTTTAATGTAGGTATTGCAGAAGCAAATCTGGTTTCTATTGCAGCTGGCTTGGCAAATGAAGGAAAGGTAGTATTCGCTAGTACTTATGCAATATTTTTGCCTGGTCGGTGTGTAGATCAAATACGAAATGCAATAGCATATCCATCACGAAATGGCAAAAAAGGACTAAATGTAAAGATGGTAGTTTCACATGGAGGTCTAAGTGTTGGAGCTGATGGAGGATCGCATCAACAAATTGAAGATATTGGAATTATGAGAGTAATTCCAAATGTCAACGTTTTGATTCCTGCTGATACTGTAGCAGTTTCTAAACTGATTTGGATTATCTCACAAATTTATGGTCCATTTTATATGAGAATGGCAAGATCAAAGACACCTCTTATACATTCTGAATCACAAGAATTTGAAATAGGGAAAGGAATTGTATTACGAGATGGTTCTGATTGTACAATTGCAGCATGTGGAATTACTGTTCAAATGGCACTAGAGGCTGCTGACTCTCTCAAACAAGAGGGTATCTCATGTAGAGTCTTGGATATGTTCTCAATCAAACCAATAGATTCATCACTAATAGAAAAGGCTGCACATGAGACAGGAGGAATTGTAACATGTGAAGAACATAATGTTATGGCTGGTTTTGGTTCGGCTGTATCCGAAGTAGTTACTGAAACATATCCAGTACCGATAAGACGAATTGGGGTTCAGGATAAATTTGGTGAGTCAGCACGAGATAATGAAGTTCCACTATTATTACAAAAACATGGTATTACATCAATTAATATAGCTAATTCCGTGAAAGATATCAGGAGTAAAACTAGATGAAAATATTCCTTGACACTGCAAATCTTGCTGCGATAAAAATGTACAACGAAATGGGCCTTGTTGATGGCATTACGACAAATCCTTCGCTTTTAGCAAAAGAAGGTGGCGACCCACAAAAAACTATGGAAGAAATTGTAAGAATAATCAAAGGGGACGTTAGCTTGGAAGTTGTAAGTACAGAAACTCCTGGAATGATTGATGAAGGACGCAGACTGCGAAAATATGGAAATAATGTAGTTGTTAAATGCCCAATGACTCCTGATGGTCTAAAGGCTTGTAGGGTTTTAACTAGCGAAGGAATTCCAGTTAATGTAACGTTGGTATTTTCAGTAAATCAAGCGATTTTAGCTGCTAAAGCTGGGGCAAAATATGTTAGTTCCTTTATTGGAAGGCTTGATGACAATGGCCAAGACGGAATGCATTTGATAAAAGAGATCCACGAAGTATTCCAAAATTACAAATTTAATACACAAATTTTAGTTGCAAGTGTTAGGCATCCAATGCATGTTGTTGACGCTGCAAAGATTGGAGCTGATGTTGTAACGCTGCCACCAGATGTACTTGGCAAGATGCTAAAGCATCCGCTAACTGATGTTGGTCTAAAAAACTTTTTAGCTGATTGGGAGAAACTCAAGAAAGAAAATCCCAGTATAAGAATTTAAAAAGTAATTAAACAATTTCTATGGCGACATGACCTAAATTGATTTTTAAAATTCACTGTTACTTGATTCTTTTTATTTGGAATCACTCATAGGATTAGAAGAATCTGATTTCATAGACCTGTCTAATTTTTCCTGCTTTTCAACAAGCGCGTCGATCTTTTTGTTTAGTTCTGCTATAGTATTCAGAGCAGTCTCATGACGTATATCAAAATCCTCTAATTTCTCCAAGATTCTATCATGATTTTCATCCAATTCCTTTATCCTATTTAATGTAGAATGCTGCATCTCGGTAGTCTTCTGTTGCCGATTATAAATCCACCAGCTTACGATGCCGCCTATTATAGCTCCTCCTACAATTCCAAGGTATGTACTTGATGCATTTGTCATGTCTTGACAATCTTTTGTAATTTCCGGCATGCAGCCCCATATATAGAAAAAGTAAGACCATAACATGATTTGTTATTTTTGTAATGTTTTATAACAATTTTGGGTTATTTTTGTTAGTGTCTTCCTATCCATTGATACCTGTGTTCTTCATCAAATAATTCAAATTTTATATCATTCTCTTTTATCATTGATTTTAATTTGACATTAAAAAATCCCAGACTCCCTTTGTAAGGTATTGGTATTCGAAGTTCTTTTGGGTTTTTAAGTAAAAATCCATATTTGTGACGTAAAAATTCTTCTGACGCAAAATGTTTTTTGTAATCCATTTTGAGTTCAGCAATTGAGCCATAAGTCTTTACATCATAAATTTCGGCTTTACCTATGATTACTCCTGTTCTAAGTTTTGTTTCATTAATCCCTAATTTCTTACAAGCATCTGCTTTTATTTTAGATGGGGCATGAACAAGAAATTCTCCTCTCAATTTTGTATTCCATGTTCTAAGTTCAATTGTTTTTTTGCCTTTGACTATGAGATCTGCATAAGGTTGCGAAACTGAAAGACATTTCATACTAGTTTCTTCCCAACACATTCAAGACCCTATTTGGGATGTCATTTAATCTACTTACTGCTAATGTATTCTCATATCCCAAACGTTTTAAATTATTTGCAATTATTGTTGCAGCTGCAGTATCGGGTCCTACTCCTATTGCTACCATCCTTATCCCCAAGAGTTTGAAGGTTATTACCATAGAACGAACTGCATCAGGATCAGATGGTTCTCCATCTGTTAAAGTTAGGAAGATATCTGGCTTTTTTGAACGCAATCCAGGAAACATTATTGAATAGACTTCGGCCAATGGTGTTCCTCCATTTGCTTTTATTTGGGCTAGTCTTTTTGCAGCCAAGTTATTCCATTTAATGTTCTCTGGTTTTACTAACCAACAAGTTACTTGTTTTTGTTCAGTGTTGAAAGCGTAAACAGAGAATTTTACTTTTAAAAATGAAAGTACCTCGCAGAGAGCTAGAGTCACCTTTTTGTATTGAAGTTCTTCGTTTGCTATGCTAGAAGAATGGTCCAACAAAATTACAATCCTTGTCTTAATGGAAATCTTTTGATCTGTAAGAAAGGGTTTATGACCTTCAATGTATGTTTCTTCATCAAATTCATCTCCAGCATTGACATGTTGTTCTTTCCATCCTGTTTTCCATTCTTTGAATTTTGCTTTTAGATTGCTTATCAGATCTTCATCATATATTATGGTCTCATCAACATTTGTCGAAGAAGGAATACTGATCCCAATTGATTCAGTACTCAAACCTCTGTTCTCATTTTTCTTGGTCTCTTGTAACAAAACCTTGAATTGTTCAAAGACTGATTTTCCTTCTGAGATTCGCTTTGGATCTAATTCTCCAAAATCACTTTCACGGAATTTAGTTATCTTGCCAATGGTTTTGACAAAATCATCATCTGATACTGCAATTCCAGAACTAATTTTTGGAATCGATATTGGAATGGTTAAGAGCGGATCAATTTCTAAAATTTTTATTATTTCAGAAACCTTTGTTTCAAGCCAATCGGTAGTATGATTATTATTAACAGCTTGTTTTACTGCTTCATTTGCGACTTCTACAGCCTTTTTGATTTTTTCAAATGAGTTTGGTGAAACTTCGCCTTTTATATCACCAAGCAAAAAATACTGGGAAAAACCCTCTACAATCCTTGATTTGCCGTAAAGTGAGTTCAATAAAGGTCTGTAAAGCCAAGCAAAACCATAATTGAAGATAATTTCTTCATCCATGCCCCGCCATTCCTTCCTACCTATATTTTCAATTCTTCTTTTTTCTAAGGTGTTTAATAGAAAACCAAAAGCGTGGTCATTACTGAGGATTTTGCTACTATGCTTTAATCTCATGGCTTCATACCATAAAGCAGTCCTAAATTGGCGGTATTTTTGAAAATCAGTTCCATAAAAACGATCTAAAGGAAACATGATGACTTTGTTATCTTTCAGTTTGGTTTGAATTTCTTGTTGTTCAGTAATCCCTACTGTAATCTTTTGTTTCTCAGACCACCGTCTAACAAGAAATGTAGCAATTTCAAGCAAGGTGTCATTTCTGAGATGGAGAGATTGCATTAATTACCATACATGGATGTAATGATGTCGCTGACCTTTTGATATTCAACATTTCCCCACTGTGAGTATATGTTTGCAAAGATAATCTCTGCTGCATGTCTTGGCTTTACACCAGAATCAAGCATTTTCCCAAAGGCTATAGTTTCTCTCAAGCTTGGAGAATAGTAAAGCTCTTCTACAGAAGCAGCCTGTCTTAGGATATTTGCTAATTTTATTGCTTGTAAAAGTTCTTTGTCTTGTGAACCAGAAATGTATTTATTAACAATTTGAAGTTCGATTTCTTCTGGTGGATATTCTAGTCTTATTCTAACAGGAAATCTGCTAAGAATCTGTGGAGGTAATTCTTTTGTTCCAACATGTGTTAATGGATTGATAGTTGCTATGACAAACCATTCTTTACTTGCTTGAATTAATTCTCCACTCGATTCCTTTAGAACAAGTTGTCTGCGATCATCTAATGCTTCATCTAATCTAAGTAAAACATCTGCCTCGGCTGCATTAATTTCATCTAGGTATAGAATATCGCCCTCCTTCATGGATTTCACTAATATTCCCTCCGCAAAACCAATTGCGCCGCTCTCTAGAGTTTTTGCTCCTACTAGATGACTTTCACGGGTTCGTAAACTAAAGTTAACTGATTCAAGCTTCTTGTCTTTTTTTGCAGCAAACTCTCGAACAAGAGCGGTTTTACCAGTGCCTTTTGGTCCTATTATTAATACAAACAGACTAGAGTCATAGGCCTTGTTTAGGACTTCAAAGGAATTATTCCAATCAATATACAATGATTCTGCAAGCACGATATTGAAAGCATAAGACCTTAATTTAAAATTGCCTTGTTTCTAGATTCGCTATTACCACTAGTACAATTGAAACCGAATAGGTTAATTTCAAAGATGAGTATTAACATTAGTGAAAGTTAAAACAAAAGTCTTATTTGTAGCAGGAATTTGTTTTATTTTCTTAATAGGCGTTCTTCAAGTTACATATGAACAACAATTAGAGATTCCAAGTTGGATAAAAAATAACGCAAAATGGTGGTCTAAGGGGCAAATTAATGACTCTGATTTTATCAAAGGACTTCAATATCTTATTCAAAACGGAATAATGAAAATTCCAAGTTCTAGTACTAATGTAGAACAATCAAATACAATTCCACTATGGATAAGAAATAACGCAGGTTGGTGGGCTAATGGTACTATATCTGATAACGATTTTGTTTTGGGAATACAATATCTAATTCAGGCAGGAATAATTAATGTAAAACAAAATCAAAATTCAGCTCCGACTGGTCCTGATATTTCAAAATGTAACCAATTAAAATCGCCTGCTGAGATAGAAACCTGTCAAGAAGAAATAAAATTAGATTACAAACTAAAAAATAGTATGTCTATGGCAACTCCTTACACTTTTGGATCTGTTACTTTCTATTATGTAAGTAATCATATTGATCACACCCAAGAAGGAAAGACGATATTGACTATTCATTTTGTTGTAGAAAATACTGGTAATTCCGAAGTCACAATGTCATGTCCAAGACAAGATATGTGTAATTATGCTTTAAGTGATGGACAAAAGGAAATTCCATATGCCACAAATACACTAGTATATGGTAGTTTAACTCTGCTACCAAACGCTCCAAAATTCCTAGATTGGACGTTCTATGAAGGACTAGATTATGACTCCACAAAAAATTATTCTTTTCTTATAAAAGAACCATGGGGGAGTGGTACAATACCATTAACTCTTCACTAAAAATTAATTCTTGCTTTGATATTGAATTAAAATAATATGCGCAATCAGTTACCTAGTTTGGTATATGACTCATCTAAAATATGATGTAAAGTATTATGCCATACATCATATCCATCCGGAGTTTTTGGGAAATTGTAGTAATGCTCTGTTAATTTTTTATTTTGTTGTGCAGTAAATCTAAGACCATCGGCAAGTTTTTTGTTCAAAGCTCCTCTTATCATCATTTCAAGCTTGCCAACTGTACCAAAATCTGGATGTTCTCCTTTACTTATCGCTTCTACATCCAAATTGGACAAAAAGTGTTTCATGCCATAGCTAATCTGTTCGTTTGTCAAAGTCTGTAATAATCTTCTAAAAATTTCAAGACTCGCAGTTTTGTATCCGTATTCATTAATGAAATCAATGTTATACTGCCATAATCCCTTTTCACTTACATCTCCTGTCTCTATGGCATTAATTGCATCTTTTCCAATAATGGTTGCAGCAACTATGGCAGGTCCTATCCCTCCAGCATCTAGTGGTTTTGGCATCCACGCAGAGTCACCAACCAACATGTACCCATTAGCTACAAGACAATCATTCTGTCTTCTAACAGAAACCTGCCAGTTTCCAGTTACATTGTGGGAGTCGCTTGGATCGTCAGATAATTGTGGGTTCTTCATTGCCTTGTTGATTTTTACATAGTCATTAATCAATTTGGTAACGTCGTCTTTTCTTCCCAATCTCTCGTTTCGTTTCCGAAGCTCTTTTTGCTGAACGCCTAGGCCAATGTTTACTTTGTTCTTACCCTTTGGAAAGACCCATGCATATCCACCTGGTGCAATATCTTGATCAAGATGTATTATGCAATAATCAGGATCAAAATCTACCTTGTCTTCTGCTCCTTGCTCAAATTTCATAATGTGCCTACCAGTAGATTCTAAATCATCACGATCTATTTTTTTCTCAATTTTTGAACTTATTGCAAGCCCATTTCGTAGCATAGAGGTAACTCCAGTTGCATCAATTACAATTTTTGCAGTTTTTTTGTAAGGTTGATTTGTTTTAAGATCTGTTCCTTCTACTCCTATTACTGAACCGTTTTCATATGACAAATTCCTTAGTGCAACAGAATGCTGCATGTTTACTCCCATCTTTTTTGCATCACGAATCTGACTCTGAGGAAGCTCCTGTCTATTTAACATAAACCCATCTCCATCAAAAGGTATGGAAGTTTGTCTGTCTGGCGAAAACGCCATTACTCCTTTGACAGGATGTTCAATCTCTGGACTTCCCCAGGCAATCTTAATTCTCTCTGTCATAAAGTCAACAGTGTTTTTACCAACCGCATCACCACAGATCCACCCATTTATTGTCTTCTTTCCTAATGTTGGTTCTGAATTTCTATCAATTACTAAAATTGATAATCTTTGTTTAGAATAAAATGAAGCGGATTGTGCTGCAATCATTCCAGCGAGTCCTCCGCCAGCTACAATGATATCAAAATCGGTTTTCACAGCCAAAAAACAGGATCTACTATATTTAAAAGAACCGTATGAAAATAGATCAAGTTTTTGGGTCGGTTCGTCGCGGCTTCTTCACAGCTATAGCTCAGACTGGAGCGGCAAATATTACCTCATTCCCTTTTTATCTTGTCTTCCAAATACTATTAAACTCTGCGTAGTGCTTTGAGGGTTCCTGACACATTCACAATCTTACAAACCTTTTCAAATTCTAAAACTACTTGTGAAAGTTTGGCAAGTTCACACAAAATAACAACTCTATTTTCTTCACGTGTGATTACCTTAATTCCAGTAATCTTTTCAAATTCAATTGGTTTTTCTAATTGTACTAAGATGTATCTTTTCTTTTTTTTCATTGTCTTAAAAGTTCCAAATATGTTTTGACAAGCTCATTCTTTTTATAAACAGGTATTGAAATTTTGATTTTCAAGGCATCATTTTGTTGTAGACTAATGGATTTTCTTACTAGGTCTTCTTTACTGATTCGTACAAACAAGGAAGAGCCCTCAAAATACATCTCGATGTTTTGTAAAAACTCACCCATCTGAGATTTTGAAATTTTTGAAACTAGCTTCTTAATGAATTCTTCAGCGCGTTTTTTTCCTAATTTTGTCCTCATCATTAAGATAGGATTTCCAAAATGACCAATCAATCTTTCTTGTACGAATTCTTCTTCTTTTATTTCAAATAATTCGTATATCGGCTCAAAAATCTTTTTTGTATCTTCTGTTGCATGTATTATCATCTCTATAATGATCTCTATGTGATTTACCATGTTTTTTGATTATAAATAAACAATAAATCTATTAGGCTTGCAATAAGGCAATTTCAGCTTCTGCAGTTCTAATTATCTTTGCTTTTTCTATACCTACATGTCGTACATGAATTATTTTTTTAACGGAAGCCATAATGTCAGAATTTATCTTTCCAAATGCAGTAGCTTGAATAAATTGCTCGATTGTCATTTCAGGAATTGTTTTTGCCATTACGTCTTTTGCAATTAATCTAAGAGCATGCTTACGTGACGTATTCAATTTCTTTTGTGTAAGGGCGATTATCTTTATGCGGAAAATGTTTCCATCTTTTGTTTTATAGTCTCCTATGAAATTAATCAAAGAAGAGCCACGTCGTACAAGACTTCGCAGAAATTCTTTTGCATATTCATATCGTTTAAAAATTGTTGTTGCAGTTTCGCCATCCACTTTGTTTATTTGGAAATACAACTTGAACTGATGCTGTGAAGGATCGCCTTTGACTATGTCAAACAAAGTAACTTCCACTACTCTACCTATGGCACTTGCATCAGCAGTTATAGGAATGTAGGCTATTGGAACATTGTTAAACGCAGAGGGCGCAAGTACTGTGACCCATTTCTTTTCTCTCCATTTATCCTTCACTCTGGTTGTCTTTTGGCGTGCCAACTATACTCGACGTTTATAGCCAAAATATAAGTTGTACGACTTTTTAGATTGTACTTTTGTTAACATATTTTTGTAAAACCTTTGGAATAGAAATATGACCATCCTTTGTCTGGAAATTTTCCATTAAGGCAACAAGAGTTCGGGTTGTAGCTACAAGTGTGCTGTTTAATGTGTGGACGTATTGAGGTTGGTCGTTAGTTCTATCACGAAATCTTATCTTGAGTCTTCTTGCTTGAAAATCTAAACAATTAGAACATGAAACGATTTCACGATAACTGTTCTGACCAGCCATCCAAGCATCCAGATCGTATGTTTTGGCAGAAATTTTTCCAAGATCTCCGCTTGAGAGAATCATTATTCTATAGGGCAGCTCAAGTTTTTGGTAAAATTCTTCAGCATTGGATAGCATTCGCTCGTGTTCATTCCTTGACTCTTCTGGTCTGGAAAAAATGAATTGTTCAACCTTCTCGAACTGATGCACACGAAAAATCCCTTTTTGATCTCTTCCATGTGCACCTGCCTCTTTTCTAAAACAAGGACTTATACCTGCATATCTTAGAGGTAAACTTTTTCCTTCTAGAATTTCGTTTGAATGCATTGATGCAATTGCATGTTCTGATGTGCCAATTAGATACAGATCATCACTTTCAATTTTGTAAATGACATCTTCAAAATCCTGAGTAATTATTGCACCTTCCATTGAAGCTCGGTTTATCAAATAGGGCGTTTGAATTGGGGTATATTTTTTTTCGGAAAGAAAATCTAATGCATATTGGATTAATGCCTGGTTTAACTTTACAAGATCATTTTTCAAATAATAAAACCTTGCACCGGCCACTTTTGCTGCTCTTTCCAAGTCTACAAGATCAAGACTTTGTGATATATCGATATGATCTTTTACTTTAAAATCAAATTGTGGAATTTCGCCCCATTTTTTTATCACTATGTTTGCAGTGTCATCCTTTCCTATTGGAACAGATTCATCAACTAAATTAGGAATGGTTAGTGCTAGTTTTGTATAATTTGATTCTGTTTGTGTCTGAACAGTTTCAAGATTTGCGAGTAATTGGGATGTTTCTTGCATTTGTTCTATGAGTGGTGTTGAGTCTTGGTTAGTTTTTTTCCTTTTTGCAATCTCTATTGAAATTTCATTTCTTTTTTTGCGTAGTTCGTCGGTTTTAATGATAAGGTCTCTACGTTCTCTATCTAATTTTATTAATTCATCTAGTGGGAAATCAACATTTCTGTCGTTAAGCATTTTTCTAATTTTATCCGGATTTTCTCGTAAAATTTTAGGATCAAGCATTAGCCAGTCACTCTGAGTACCACTTGGGTATGTTCAAGGACTTCATCAATAGTAGAAATCAATGTTCGTATATTTCCTTTACCTTGAAATGTAAAGACAAGAGAATTGTTGACATTTTCAATCTCCATGGAAAGATTTTCTGGGAAGTTTAAATTGTCTGGTGTTAAGGCTTTTCGTATGGCGTCGGATTTTTGTTGTGTAAGGTTATTTACAAAGACTTGAACCTTACACTCTAGTGACATTTTCTTCTAAACAGTCTAAGAACTCGTCCAATTTGTCTTTAGTTATTCTAGCTCCAGCTGCTGCATTATGGCCGCCACCGACTCCAGAAACTTTGGTTGCACATGACCTCATAAGTAATCCCAAGTTAACTTCAGATTTGCATCCTGTAGATTTTCGTGATGAAAATTTGATCGTGCCATCCTCACCAATTGTTCTAAATATGATGATCTTACCTGTATTTTTTTGAGAGCTGCCTAGAAGCGAAGATACTGCCCCTGTCATGTTTTCTGATACCAATCCTTCTCCGTTTACCATCACATATTTGCCATTATCCACTACTCGCCAGCGTTCACTTGAAAGTGCGTTCATGTACATTCGTAATAATGTGCGATATTCTAAGAGAATATTTTCTCCTTCTTCTAGCATTTTAGTTCTATCTCCCATACAAATTGCAATTCCTACTCCTGCTTTGCGAATTCTCCCACAGGAGTTTAACATAGTCGAGAATTCTCTAGCATCACGCAAAAAGCTACGTTTGTCTTCACCAGAGAGAGTATATGTGTATCCTACAAGCTCATCCATTATCTCAGTCGCATTTTTGCTTATTGTAAATTTAGAAATTGTTTGAAGAAGAGTTCTTTTTTCATCCTCGGTAAGCTCTGCGGGAACACGCCATCTACTTCCATCTTTTAATTTAATTCCTGATGAATTCAATAATGATAAACATGCATCTCGATTCCACGTAAGGCCTTCTATGAAGGGATGTGATGTGAAAGCAAGAGCATCTGGAAGTGGTCGTGTCTCTCTTCCTACTAGCAAAATGTCAAGATCAATTTCAACTTGACCATTTTTTTTAGCGATGGATGCAATATCTAAATTAATTCCAGAGAAGGATTTTTTTTCACCTTGGTCTTGTCTGTCACCCAGAGCAGCTACAACAGCTATCCATGCAAGATCTGTGTTTTCATTATGCAATGCCTTTGAAACTAAATATGCCATGCCGCCGGCTGAGATTTCTAAACCTCCATCTATATCATATTTCCATGCGTTAATCACTCGTTCATTGTCAAATTCTTCGTCTGGAATCTGATGATGATCAACAACCATCCAGTTGTCGTCTAATCTCACATCCAGTTCATTTGCAAATCCGCCACCAAGATCAGTAATTATATGAAATTCCCTAGAATCATTTTTCATTCTATCAACTAAATTCTTGTTAAATTCATTTACTGTACGGACTGTACATTTAGCGCCTGATCTTATGAGAGATTTTGTTACAATACTTCCAGATGTAATTCCATCACAATCAAGATGCGTTATTACAGAAATGTTCTTGCCAGACTTTATACAATCTGAAACTTTATCATGAAAGTAAGAAAGTGATGCATCAAGCTTGTTTGTCATTACTCAAGTTGAGCTATGACTGACTTATATTTCCAAGTTTTAGGAATGCGACCTATTTTTTTATAATAAGAAGAAAGTCTGTGAACCTTTGCTTCCAATAGTTCAAGAGATCTTACATTGCGTCTGTCAGAGGTATGTGTTTTAAGATGCTTTTGTAATCCCAATGCCTTATTTACAATATTGTTCAGATCTTCAGGCATGTCTGACTTGATCCCTTTTTGAGCAAGTATTTCGGTGATGGATTTTTTCACTATTTGTTTGGTAAGTGGAATGGCATGCTGATCTCGTAGCTTGACTCCTATCTCACTTGTTTTTAGACCGTCTTTTGCATATTTCAAAACTAGCTCTTCAATTTCCTCTGGGCTTTGTTTTATCCATGTTGGTGGGCTAGGTATAACTGGTCTAATCGAATGTGATTGTCCGTGTCGGTGTGAATGTAGTCTGCCCATAGATCGCATGGCTGTAGAGCAAAACATAAACGTTACTTAGACTTTGCAAAAATTTTTGATATTTGACACAAAAGTTAAATATGAACGAAGGCGCATTTGATGGCAGGTGCTTTATGTGAACAAACCTATCATAATTGGCGCAGTTCTACTGAGCCTATTTACTGCATCTGCATTCTTACCACTAGCAGCTGCACAGTATACGGGAGTAGGTGGAGGTGGAAACCCGACATTAGAAGAACAACTGAAACTAGCAAGAGAAAAAATAGCCATTGTGCAAGCAAATCCACATGCAGGTTCTGGTACTCCAACTCTTGACGCAACTAGTATAGTAGGCGCATCAATAGTAGTTGGTGCAGTATTTGGTGGAATTTTCATTGCCTTTGTAGTAAAGGCAAAACAAGCCAAGAAAACAATGCCCTAACTCTTTCCTTTTTATTATTTTATTTCTCCATTGTAAGATGAGATCTGTTATTCTTTAACAGAAATGTATATATCATACGTGAAATGTTCTGATTATTGATGAGCGCTATATTTGCTATGCTCGTAGGTATGCTGTCAAACTTTGCTGGTCAAATAGGTCCAAACTATGACCCATTGTTCTATGATGTCATGACCTACATATTTGCGACCATGATGTTTGCAGTATTCCTCCTTGGAGTCATTGCATTCTGGCTTAGAGTACACGGCTTGGGCGGAGATACCAGAGAAAGATGGGTTGCCGAGCTTGACAAGCACTTTGAGAAAGAAGGCATCGGTTTGATACCAGACAATGGAAAATACTGGTAAATTTCCATTCTTTTTCCTTATTTTTCATTAATATTATGGTAATGAATATTGTCCTAAGTTCCAGGCGGGGTGAAGCTTGGGCTACCACTTTGTGAAGCTTTTGAAATAAATTCTACCTTGTAATGAGCTCCCTGTTCAAGTGGTGTATGTATAAAGTCTGGTGACTCTACTCCATTTACAAGTACTCTTGATTTAGTTTCATCCATATCACGGAGAGGAAAATTAAATATCCAAAGAAAATGGCCTATCTCAAATGGATATTTTTTTGTCCATTCTGCATAGATGACTCCATCATTTGAAAGTGTATAAAGAGATCTCTGACAACCCTGTGAAAATCCTACATTAGCTGGAATTTCCTGTTTTTTTCCATCTATGGTGATTTCCAAAGTTGCTGAAATTTTGTAATTTGTTTCTTTATTGTTTATACACTGTTTGAGTGGATTGTCGACATTAAGTGCACTTTGTACAACTGTACTTGCCAAAGCTACTCCAATAGCAATGCCTGCAGTAATTGCCAAGAATTTGAGGGTTTTTTTGCGCTTTGCAGGATCACCCATCCCAGGCCAGATCATAAATTTGCTTTGCTTTCTCAAGTTATATAAATTGATTTTAGATGACAACAGATGCTTTGGAGAGAACTAAAAAACCTTAAATTTTTAAAAATTATATCTTGCCAGATTGGGTATTGGCCGAAAGAGAAGAATCAATTTATGAGAGAGTATCTAGATTAGAAGATGAGGTAGCTACTATGAGAAATGAAATGGATATCATAAAAGTAACTACAAGAAACAAGATAGTAAGATACGAGCACAGGTTGATTAGAGAAGGCATAGACGCCAAATCAATTGTAGGTTAATTGTTCCCTTAAACCTATCAGATTAAAAAATAACAGATATCATAGGATTGAATCAGTACTTGGAGATCTTGCTCATATTATATAATGGATGTTCATTCATTTTATATGAACCAAACTCAGAGTGAAGACTCGCCACGTTTTTTGGTTCCCACATCTATGGCATCTTCCACATTGTACACAAATATCTTGCCCTCTCCTGCCAATCCTGAACTTGCATTGGAAGTTATGGTATCTATTACCTTGTCTACCGAGTTATCTTTGACTACAACGAAGATGTTGGTATTTAGATTATAAACAGATTCAAACCTACCTCCCCTCCCAGAAGCAACCATTTCTCTTGGTCTTTTTCCTCTACCTTTCACCGAGAAATATGTAAAACCACCCACATCTAATTTAATTAGCGCATTAAATACAGCTTCCAACCTATCGTCTGGTATTACAGCCTCGACTTTTTTCATGATAACCCATTGCACCTATCAAATTAGCATTATTAAAATATTCCTTCCATGTACATCAAAGAAAGAATAATATCATAAAAAAATGATTTTAGGATAAAATACCTTTTATAGGCCAAAAACTTCATTTTTAAAGAATGACGGAATTTATAACTCCAAAGATAAAGATAGTGGGAAAGGTTCAAGAGAAGCTTAAAGAAGGAATTGATAACTACAGAGCAGCAGCTGATGCCGCACCCAAGTTCGATGTCTATGATATAATAGAGCAAGTCTTTGCAGCAATGAACCCAACAGTAAGTGACGAAGGTAAAGTAACAGTCGATGAGGTAAGCGGTTGCCTACGAAGCGCCTATTATGATCGAAAGAACCCATCTGAACCAACCCACAAACAGATGATCTCAAAAATAATGCAGAAAAGCGCACTTAGCATTATGGAGAAACCGCAACAAGGACAGCTTGATGCTGGTTCCAACATAAAGATTGTTGGTCGTGCGGAAAGAGTGGAAGATGATGTGGCAATGGTATTCAGAGCAGTAGATGAATTACCCGAAATGCCTTATCCTGAGCACTTCATTCAGTTGAATGCTTATCTATACATGTTTAACAAACCCGAGGGTGTGATAGTCTACTTTGATAGAGAAGGCAACGAGATGGAATTTCAAGTCCCTAAGAGTGCAAGACTGTTAAACGAAACAAAACGACGTGCCCGTATCCTAAATACTCTACTAAAAAATAATGTAGTGCCAATGATTGAACCATCTGAAAGATGCCTTGATTGCCCACACAATGAAAAGTGCTTCTATTTTTCAGAAGACAAGCAGAGATGGGGATTCTGGGCTCGCGGCAAATACCGTGAACTCAAAATGAAAAACAGCATCCTATAACTATTATTTTTAGTTTAAATTAATTTACGGGATTCCAATAACAGAACCTGATTTTCTATCTCTTACTATTACAGAATCTTCAGGAACCCCCTCATATGGCAAAAGGAGGTATCTCTTACCACCAATAATCGTTATTACGTACTTAAATTTTGAAACTAGATGTTGTTCGGCAAAAGTTAGCAGTGCACTAAGAGGAATTAGTTTGACGGTTCGTGAGCCTATACTCATTTCAAAATCCTTCTCATGATTCCATACTGGCTATGGAAGGTCATCTCGGTTTTTTGGTTTTAAAAAATTTGGTTTAATAGCCATAGCTAAACAAAATGCTAGAAAAAATATTCCAACTATAAAGAATATATCAGCTACGGAGTGGGGGTCAATGACTGTTATGTGTTTTATACCATATCCTAATCGGCTAGCCACGTAAGTAATGACAAGCTGTGAGGTTCCGTTAACGGTATAAAAAAAGAACATTCCACCATATGTGAACAGTGCTCCTGCCAGAGAAAGAGAAGTTTGTGTCACACTCCTCCAAAAAATACTAAAAACAAATAACGCAAGGAGAGGTATGACAAGAAAATCCACTCCTTGTCGAATTGCAGGGTTAGTATATGAAGCAAAGTTGACAATAACTTGTAGTACTAGAACTGAAGAGAATGTCAAAATACTAATTACAAGCCAAAACTTGCTTTTTTGTTCAAACCAGTCTTGTATATCATCAATAAAATTCCATCTGCGATCTACGTCCTGTTTTTCTCCCATGTTACATTATAGACGCTACTTAGAATTATGTAGTTCTGTAAACTATTTCAGAACATCGGGATTTTCGATTTTTAGATAGACTCGAGTTTTGAATGGTTTTTCTTGATTCTTGTGATAGTAGTGTACCTTAATACCGTGTTCGAAACGTATGATCCTTGTAAAATCTGTTGGACCCAAAGTGTTATCAGTTTCTCGCAAATACCACAAAAGCTCTCTTTCGGACATCTTAAGAATTTCGTGTATCGACTTTCTGTTTACTTTCAATAGACAAATAATTGCATACTAGTATATATCATAACTATAATCAAAATCTGATAGCAACAAGCGTATAGGAATAAACGATTTTTTACGAATTTAATTGTTAAATAATGGCAGATAATTTTAGATGGTTAGTTTGCCTGATACAAAGATTGATTGGTTTGATGACTTTTTAGGTCTTGGGTACCATCTGTACGATGTAAGACCAACCGTATACTTAATTTTTGAGGGGCGAAGAAAGATTGTCAATACCTGGAACAAGATACTAAAATACTTTCCTGACGATGAGATGAAAATGAGATTTATTGAGAAAGATTCCACTTACGACTTTATCCTTTATTGTCAATCACGCATGTTGCTAACTACCTGGGTATTCCTAAAGTCTCTTAAGATCTCGGAAAATTATAAAAAATTCAAGCAAGATTACGAAGGAGTATCTCTTTTCAAGCTCGCGCTGTACCTTCCAAAAAAAGGGAGGCAGCAGCTTGAAATTTTCAGATACGAGAAAAGAATTTCTGATGTTAGGTTTCTGACTGAATCTGAGGCTGAACAAGATTTCATAGTGTCAAGATCACTTCAAAATCTTCGAAGAATGACCGAGAATAAATAATTAAAAAATACTACAAAACAACTTCAATTATTATATGCATCTCTATAGCTTAGATTTTATCAAAGCTATCCACTCGCTCCAATCCATAGTATCATAAACTAGTACTTGTCGTTGAGGATAGTTTATTGTGCTCCTCGCTTTCCCAAAATCATATTTTTTTTCCTTATTATTTTCATCTTTGAATGTTAACCTCATGAAATCCGCTTTTCTTATAGTAACGCTTTGTACATCCATTATCGAGCTCAAAGGAATTATCCAACTATTATTTGGATCTTCCGATATGTCCTCGTCAAGATCACCTTCGGCATAATTTGGAATTCTCGTCACCCTAGCCTTGCCCTCACCAAAGTATTTCTTTTTTTCTACTGCCAATAACCCCAAAAATCCTGTAACAAAGATTATGTTTTTGTTCGTTAATGAAAAATAACCTTCCTTACTTTTAGAGAAAAAACCAGACAAGCCAGTCTTGATTCCCCAAACCTTGGGAAGAGATGCAATTATGTGTTCACCTTCTTCTAGATTAACTCGCATTTTACAATGACCAAATGATTCTAGCCTAAATCAATCTATCTTACATGAAGAAAGTTATTAAAAATAATAGTGTGTTCTATGGAGATGGTTCTGTTGGTTCGTATGTCATCCCATAGGTTCCGGCCGGTTTGCCTTCTCTGAGTTTTTTGTATCTGTGAGCTCGCTCACCGAAGTATATCGCGATAGTAACAGCCAGGAAAACTGCAGCCGCGATAAAGATGTTAATTCCTGCTTCTGCCATGCATAAAGTAATGTGTAGCTTGTATAATAGTTTTTTTAAAATTTTTTGAAATTTTATGCTACTATACCCAAGATAAAACGGTCTATTTGATTCAGTTTTGCATAATATCATAAAAAAAAGTTTTTAGGATAAAATACCTTTTATAGACGGAGAACTTCCCTACGAAAAGATGTCAGAGATAATCTCGAGAATGCCATTAGGGATAGTATCAAAATACAAATGGCCTATAAGTTTTGCCTTGGGTGCTTTGCTAATAACGACGTTAGGATTTACTGTAATTCAAGATGCTCAAGCACAATTTGGACTATCCCCCAAACTTCCTAATCCTTCGCTAACAAAAGAAATACATTGCGCTCAACCGATGATGCCGCCCGGCAATGGAACGTTTGGAGGTAGCAATGCCCCATGCATTGATACTGGTGACACTACCTTCATGTATATTGCAGCTGTCATCGTCATGATAATGACGCCGGGAGGTCTGGGTTTTCTCTATGGAGGTCTAACCAGAAGAAAAAACGCACTGACAGTAATTTTGCAGAATTTCCTGACTTACGCTATTGTAAGCATTCAATGGGTCGTGTGGGGATACGGCATGTTGTTTGGTCCTTCTGCTGATCCATATGGCTTTGTCGGAAACTTGGATTGGGTTGGGCTTAACAATGTATTTCACAACGCACCCTCAGACGTTTATGCTCCAACTATTCCACACTTGGGATATGCGATGTTCCAGCTCATGTTCGCCGCAATTACTCCAGCACTTGCCATAGCAGGTTATGCGGATAGAGTCAAGATGAGTGCCTTCTTGATACATGTCGTACTGTGGAGTACATTCATCTACGATATTGTAGGACATGCTAACTGGTCACTTGGAAGTCAGGGAACAGCTGTGGGTTGGCTTGCAAACATAGGAACGGAGGACTTTGCGGGAGGTACAGTCATTCACATTACATCAGGTTTTGGTGGCTTGGCATCAGCTATGTTCCTTGGAAGAAGAATTGGATACGGAAAAGCTCCGTTCGAACCACATTCCCTTCCGCTAATGATGTTAGGTGCAATACTACTCTGGTATGGTTGGTTCGGTTTCAATCCAGGAAGTTCTGGCTTTGCAGGATTCCTTGAGACTGAAGCATTCCAAAACACTAACCTTGCTACAGCAGTAGCTGCCATGTGGTGGATGTTTCTTAGCTGGGCGCACACAGGAAAGGCTAGTGCTATTGGTGCCGCCAACGGTGCCGTATCCGCACTGGTAGCAATTACGCCTGCGTCAGGTTACGTTGGACTTTGGGCTGCAGTAATAATAGGATTTTCATGCGCAACCACCTGCTTCTATGCTGTTCTAATTAAGAATAGAGCAAGAATAGATGATGCAATAGATACATGGGGTGTGCACGGAATTGGTGGCGTTACTGGAGCATTGTTGACTGGAGCTTTCAGCGAGACAAGAATTAATCCATTTGGACACAATGGTCTCTTCTTTGGAAACCCAATACAAGAAGTGATTAATGCAGAGGGGGCATGCTTTGCTGCTGCTTGGGCATTTGGCATGACATATATCATATGGAAGATACAAGACGCAATTTGGCCAGGTGGAGTAAGGGTTACGCCCAAGGAAGAAGAGATAGGCCTAGACCTGTCCCAAGTAGGCGAAAAGGCATATTCACAGTTTGCAGAGTAGAAAATAACAAAATCCCTTTTTTCATTTTTGAATTTTATGATTTCAAATCAGTGTTTGGCTGACAAGTCTTAGTTATCAGCAATCTCGAAAGGGTAAAAAGAATGAGGAGTTAGACTCAAGCAATGGTAGATAAATGGCTGGTCTTCGTTGCGACCGAGTTTATTAGTGCTGCAATAGGATTCATCTGGAGCTTTCTTTTCCACAATTATTTGTTTTTATGGGTAGGTGGGTTTTTTTTTACGCTTGGAGTATTTGCCATGACTAGATGGGGATTTGATAGGTGGAAAAACAAGCAGAAAGCTAAGAAGCGGCGTGGATAGGTTTTTCAGACAATTTTTACTCTTTCTCTTCGAAAAAATTGATTTCTAAGATCTAGGGCATCGATAAACCAGCTTTGTTTATATCAGCCCCTCAACGCAATATTTTCAGATTTAATATGTCTAAACAACGTTCTTTTGAGTGGACCAGAAAGAAAAGATATGTCCTTTATGGAATACTCACAGCTATAGGAATAGGGTTGGCATTCTATGAAGCAGAAACAAATTCCAATTGGAAGAACTCGAAAGTATGGAATTTTGATTCTTATCAAGCTGATACGATTCCTCCAAACTTTGCAGAGTCAGAGACAGATCCCACACCAGGATTATGGGTTGTAAAGGCTGATAACTCTGCACCATCTGGATCAAATGTACTTGCAAAATTGCCCGGTAATGATAATTTAGATTATCATCTACAGATTATGCCTGATTCTCCTAGTATCCACTTTGCAGAGGTAAAGGTCAACTTCAAGATTATATCAGGACAGAAGGCTCAAGCAGCAGGTCTAGTGCTTCGGTTCCAAGACAAGGACCATTACTTTGTACTGATGGCAGATGCAATGGATAGCAGATTCTCTCTGTGCAGACTAGAGCAACCATATCTAATCTGCAATTATGAGCGTCAAGCATCTATCAGCACAGGACAATGGCATACTATCAAAGCAAATGTCTCAGCAGAGGGTATAGGTGGTTACCTAGACGATAAGTTGCTAATTAGAGCTAACAACCAGGCCTATCAGGATGGTCAAATTGGCCTGTGGACTAAGGGGGGCACTGAGGCGCATTTTGATGATCTAGAACTTAATTACTAGCCAATGAAAATAATACAGTCTATCAATTTAGTACTAATGTGAGTTTTGGTAAGTGGTTAGCTAGACGATGGGAAGAGAAAAGAAAAAGGGATGAACTTATCAAAAAAATTAAGGAAGCAACTAAGAGACTTGAAATACATCAACTAAAGCGAATCTGTTTGGACCTCCCATGCTAAAACACCCGTAGGTGAAATCCGCCAAGATCCTAAAACCGAGGAAGATTATGAAATTAAAAAACCCGTTAGGGAGGAAGAGTATCTCTGGTTTTTGAACCTATGTATGAAAACAAAAAAGTTAGAACCAGAAAAGGTAAAGGACTATATTATAAAACAAAAGATTGTTTCTGCTGAATTTTTTACTTCCCAATCCAAAAGAAGTTGACAATATGATGTTTCAAGTACTAGGCAGTAAAGTTACCAGTGTCACTTTAAGAAGAGTTTATTAACAGATTTAAGAAAATCTATCTATTGTTAAGATCATCATATTCATAGGAATTGCCTTGCTATTAGCTGGCTTTTTAGGATGGACAGTACCTGTGAGTTCAAATAACACAATTCCTTATTTGAATTATTTCTGTAAATCAGGAACTGAACACTTTCAAGGATTAAGTTGTTCTTCAATAAATATACTTACAAATGTTTTCTATGTATTAGTTGGAACAGGATTTGCACTTGCAATAATAGGTGCGTTTTGGAAAAGAAAAAAAATCATTACAAAATAAAACGACAATTCATCTGCATAAAAGTTTCTCTGGAATAGAATGCCTTGCCAACTGCATAGGTAAATTTAGGCATCCTTATCTTACAGGTACAAACATGCACCAAGGTTGTTATAAATAGCAGAAAAATTGGATATCAGTAGCTCCATGTATAGCTACTGATCTACTCGTTTTCGATTACCACGAATTATATGAATACCCACGAGTTTGTGACCCTTTAAGTTTGTACTAGTTTATCTATTCGTTGGATACCACGAATATTTATACGAAAGAGTTTGTGCCCGCCAGATGAAGACAAAGTAAGCCACCAGCGTACCAGCCCAAATGATGCCTGCTCCCTCTAATTCGAGCCAAGGATAATTGGCAGGACCTGCATAGCCGGAGAAGAGTACGGCGCATCCTGACGAGTTTGGCCAGGGTGGGGGGCATAGTCCCTGTGCATCTACTACGAATATGGTTATCAAGCAAGCGGCCATCATTATCGCCACGCCTACAGGTATATAGTTGTCATGCCTTCTTCCTTCGTGAATACCCATTCGTTCAGACGATGTTGACATTATTTTTAACTCGTGGTGGTTGGATATATGGTTTTCTTGCAGCTATCAATACAAACATAATGATAAAATGCCTAATTTTTAGAAGACCTACTGAGTACTATTACTAGCTGAGCTCTTACAGTAAGAAGTAACGGCAAGAATTGAATGAATAAATTTACATGTAGCAACACTACGCCAAATCGTCATTGAGGGTTTGTAAATAACTGGCTTTGTTCGTTGACCATCTGAGCAAGTCTTGGATCTTTGCAGGCAATTACTTGGGAATAATTTACGTTAGTTTTACATTGATTTTCAATATCATCTAGATGTATTTTGCAGCTGGTAAGATTCTTTGAAGTTTTTGCCAGGTAACAGGCATGAACATAACTCTCTATGTAGTTGTTAAGATCTTTTGTCTCTTGTGAGATGGGTTTATTTGAAATGCTTATCAGTGTTGTTGTAATGTGATAAATTCCTAAAAACATAATCACGATTAGTACTGCTATCGGAAGTAGCATAAAATTAGGTTTTATTCTTGCACCATCTCTTCATTATGTGTGATTCTAAATGCACAATTTTTCCAGTATCAGATACGGCCAAGTATGACTCAACTTCGCAGCAAATCTCTGAGCTTTTCATAAGCCTCCTTCATTTTCTTGTCACAGTTTGTTTTGTGCTTTGGTAGCTTTTCAAGGCACAATTCACAATAAATTTGACTTGTTGATTTATGACAATGCGCACAAACGAAGGTTTTACATTTAGGACAATAAACCGTACTATCACTTCTGCAGACTAGACAATTAGTTGCTTTTACCATTTGACGTGCCAACGCCTGATTTCTTGCATACCATTTGATTTGAACCTATGCCAATTTTAAATTTTGTAATGGTACTCAACTACCATATTATCAATCATCTTGGTATCTGGACTATAAACCTACATTAAAGCAAATAATTCGCACTACCTAAATGGGCAGATAGGGTTGTGGGCAAAAAAGATACAGAAGCCTATTTTGATGATCTAAAAATAAAATACTAATCTCCAAATTAATTGATTAAAATAAAAATTCAAATTCTATTTTTTATTGAACACTTTATCTATGATAAACTTGGCTATTAAAAAAATTCCAAGTATGACAAAGAGATATTGAATGATTAATAATGCATTAGTTATCTCTGGGCTGTGAAAAATACCTAATGATACAGATCTGTAATCTGAAGAAGGGCGGATAGCTTCAATGAAGGCTGCTGTTATTATTAGAATTATGGCGGTTTTGAGAATGATATTACTCAATACACTTTTGAAAGAAAGATTGCCATTAAAAATTTCTATGTGAGACAATACAAAAATTACATCTTTCATTTCCAAGTTTGGTACGAGAGTCCTTTTGTTTGATTTTGAGGTTCTGTCAAGTCTCCATCGGAAATTCTCTCTGTTAAAAAACGTCGGGTACGCCTGTTCTAGTTTAAGTGGATACCAAGAATGACCATCAAAAACTTGTAAAGTCCGACCTTCTATCTTGTAACTCTTAAGCGGTCTACATTCATGCCTATCTACTTCTTCAAATATGCCGAATCTACCGCATCACGACAACGGAAAATGTTATTCATCTAAAAATTCGATTTTATTGGATTAAAGTTTGAATGGTGTGATGATTGTAGAATGAAGATTATAAGATATTTGACAGATTAAAAAATCTGACACTGGCAAATTAGTGTGAGATTTCCTGACTTGTTTTGATGAAAAACTGGCAAGTTCTAACTAAAGTGTAAATACTACGGTATCCTATTTATGATATGGTTAACCTAGGTACAGCAAAATTGGCTGGAGTCATTATGGTGGTAGGTATACTTGCTATTGCAGGTACAAACTTAGCCTTTGCACAAACATGTGGAACACAAGGAGCACAAGCCTACGCATGGATTGGGTGCGAACCAGTAGGTACAGCACAATGGTATGGAGTCATTATGGTGGTAGGTGTAGTTGCTTTTGCTATAGCATTCGGAGCCGAGGGGTGGAAACACAAATCTGATCCCATAACTGGAAAGCTGGTAAAGTGATCCTCGAAAAGCTCCAAGAGCCCTCGGGGTTGAGACACTAATCTGATCCCATAACTGATACAATTCCAATGATTAAAACCAGAATGGCGTCAATGTCTAGTGTAACAAATCACCCGACGATTTTTTACAGAGAGAATTTCCGATGGAGACTTGACAGAACCGATTTTGATAAACCATAAATGATTGGTTTGTTAACCACAAAAAATGATAGGTATACGTGGTCAGATAATATTGGCTATAATTCCTAGTTTTATTACTCAACTTATAGCGTTTTACCGAATCAGAAAATTTACAAAAGGATTGATTATAGAATTAATTATTTTTATTGTCGATCTCATTATTCAAATGGTCATTCAATGGCCATTTGGTGTGATTTTTGCATTGCCTTTTACGGTTGGGATACCTGTGTACTTTGTTAGGAAATGGACTGTGGAATACAATGGCAGGTCTGCCAGTATGTTCAAATGATAAATCTGAATCATTATGTGACTTGAATATATTGTATGATGGTACTTTGATAAAATGAAAGGGAGGGGGAATTTTTTAAATCACTTGCCACGGTCTTGTTGCAAATGTTACCACATAACCAAGTCCAATTATTATCGACTGATAGGCTACATTTGTCCATGGTATTGGCTTTATGATTGGTTCACCTGTGACCACTATTGTTTGTCCTGGACCAAGTCCTGGGCCTATACTTGCAACGTTGAGCTGTGTGTGCATGTGATAGACTGCTGGTTCTAGCGCCCTGATTGTCAATGTGTAGGGGATGACTGCGTTTCCTGGAATGTCTATGACGTTTCCAGGTGGATCTCTTGCTATAATCTCCCATCTGTTACCTGCATTAGGAGAGTCACCATATACAGTATACCAACCTCTCAACTCTCTTTGTACAAGACTTACAAACTTGCCCGATACTGTGAGGATATCACCTGTATGGACAGATTGTTTCGACCAAGTCTCATCATCTATCCTAACAAAACGACTTTGTAGTTGTGCCTGTACACCGTGCGCTTCTGCATGCTGGAACATCTGAGCCAATGATGGTCCAACTGCTCCAAGTACTACAATCACACCAAGTGCTGCTACGATTAATTTCTTATCTACCATATCACGTAACTAATCCATCAGAGAAAGAACAACGATATATGTTTTGCCCTCATGACAAGAGATCTAACCCAAAATATGAGAAAAATTATGATAACCATTGATGTTAATCACTAGAAGCATACTTTTTGATATCGAAATTATTTGAATTATTTAGAAAATACATATTATAATTTGTAATCATGACTTAAAATATTCTAATAAAATATAGAAAAAACCGCTAATTTATTGTTAATGCTTTATATATTGTATTCACACTTCAAGCAGCATGGCACAAATGCCTGCACTGATTCCAAAAGAAGTCGAGATACACAGACTGAAAAAGATCTGGTTAATCGTCATCGCAATGGGATCTATCGCTGCTTCAGTGGAAGTAGACAATTTCGTTGATGGTTCGCTCCATCAGACATCTATCAGAGATAGTGCATTTACACCAGCACACTGGTGGTTATACAGTCACTTTATTGCTCTCCCATTGGGTTGGGCATCAGTGGCAATGTATGACAGAAAGGTACCGATCCTGAGGGGTCCAAACAACTCCATGAACACTGGCCTTAAGATGACCATCCTTGGTTACTTGGCAACAATGTTCACGATAGGTGTTAACGAGATGTGGCACTTCTGGTATGTAGAAGAAATATTCGCAGTACCAAACCACTGGATGTTTAACATGGGTGTCGTAGTTGCTTTCATGGGCGCACTTGCCTATGTAGTTAGAGTATACGCACGACTCGTCGAGCTTGGAGCAGAAACCCCAGGGGAGAATCCATACGTTGCAGAAATGTACAAGATGGCCTTAGAAGGCAAATTGTACAGTAGATCCATCCCATAGAAAAAGGCGCCAAAAGCGCATTTTTATTTTTAGATCGCTAATAGTGTAAAGTATTTCATTCTCATCTAAGAAAGACTTAAAAGCATACGGATTAATTATAACCCAAATGACTTTACCAAAAGGATTTGGTACTGGTGGCGGAGCTTCAAGTTCTGACGTCAACAAAATGATTGGTAGACGTGTAGAAGACTACTTTGGAATAATCACTGGCATATTCATTGCCTGTTGGTTAGGAACATGGGGTGGAGTTGCCGTAGCAGTTACCTATTATCCGTGGGCATATCCGCCACCGAGCGCACACTTTGCTCTAACGGTGTTGACCATTATAGAGTGCATTGGTTACTTATTAAGCGTAAAAGTCGTAACCGAGAATACTGCGAAAGAAAAAACCTATAATGGAGCAATCGCGGGTATAATTGCAGCTATTGCTGTAGCAACTATCGTGACTGATTCCTTTTTCTTCGGCGCATAGGAAATTTCAATCCCCTTTTCTTTTAATTTTTACAACCCTACTTGTAAGTAAAAAATAAAAAATTACTATTATAAAACCTGATCCCATTACTTACATAAAATTTTATATACAACACATCTACCATAGTGGCTAATGGTCTGGCTAAGACGATGTACACACTACTTGTTTATAGTAGTGGTAGCAGTCAACTCTACCTTGTTGACCATCAATGCCGGAGACTACATATTCTATACTGACTGGGCGTGGACCTCATTTGTGATATTCTCAATATCACAGTCACTCATGCTTGTAGTCGGTGCCTGTTACTACCTCACATTCACTGGAGTTCCTGGAACTGCAACTTACTATGCACTGATAATGACGGTGTATACTTGGATTGCAAAAGGAGCGTGGTTCTCACTAGGATATCCGTATAGCTTTATAGTTGTACCAGTTTGGATTCCATCTGCAATGTTGTTGGATTTAGTTTATTGGGCAACAAAGAAGAACAAACACTCTCTCATTCTGATGGGCGGTGTGCTAGTTGGACTGTCCCTGCCATTGTTTAATATGGTCAACTTGCTTACGATAGCTGATCCGCTAGAGACTGCATTCAAATACCCAAGAACTACATTGCCTCCATACATGACTCCAATAGAACCCCAAGTTGGAAAGTTCTATGATAGTCCTGTCGCACTAGGGTCTGGCGTCAGCGCTGTCCTGTCAGTTACAATGGCAGCTTTAGGCTGCAAATTGACAACGTGGACATACAGATGGATGGCAGCTTGGAGTAAGTGGGACTAACTTCCCTTTCCTTTTACTTTATTTTAATTCGCACTTAGGATAAGCTATATCCAAAATTTTGAAAAATCATTTTCATTGTGATGTTTTTAATAATTTTTTACTAATATTTCCGTATGTCCAGTTCTCTTCTTAGAGTTTGAATTTATGAATCGATTTGTATTTATTTCTATAATATTATCAGAATATTCCGAGAATAGGTCTATCACCTCTTCTGATTTGGAATTCGAGAGCATAGCCTTACAACCTTTAGAATCAAGTTTTTGAAATTCTGCAAAAAGTCTTTCTTGGTCTTTGAAGCTAAAGCTATCATTTGTATAACTAGTAAAGTTTGCAGTGGAGCTTACTGGTTGATACGGTGGATCCAAATAGACAAAATCATCTTTTTGTGCTCTCTTAAGAGATGTAGTAAAATCTTCGCATTTTATTGAAATTCCTTTTGATTGTAAGACATGGCTTACGGCTAGAAGGTTTTCTTTGTTTACTATGTTTGGATTTACATATTTTCCTATAGGCACATTGAATTTCCCTTTACTATTTACTCGGTACAGACCATTGAAACAAGTCTTATTTAGAAAAATGAGTCTTGAAACTTTACCAATCTGGCTTTTTGGATTACTTTCTCTTATGCTATAATAATATTCTTCAGGATTTTTAAAATAATTTTCTGAGTATTTTTCCAATGATATGATCAATTCATCTACCCTGTCACGAATTGTGACATATGATAGAATCAAAGTAGAATTCAAATCAGAAACAAAACATTCTAGCTGTGGATTTTGAGTGATCAAGTGAAACAAAACTGCCCCACCGCCTAAAAATGGCTCAAAATAGGTATCAAAATTTTGTGGGATATGCTGCGACAATATTGGTAATAGTTGTCTTTTACCGCCTGCCCATTTGACAAAGGGTTTTGGTACAAGTGATGTGATTTGTTTGTATTGTTGTTTCAATATACAATAGTTTCAAGATTTTATTTTGCATGGTATGACAATAAAAGATCACTCCTTGTGTAACTTTTTTTAATCCTTGGCGCTGCCTTAATCAGATTTTGATGTTCTCATGGATTTTCACAATTGTTATAGGTGAGGCTATAAGATAAAGTAAAATCATGGATAAGATTACACTGATTCATTATCTTGAGTAATAATAAAAAAGACGAGGCATTAAAATTAGCAAAAACTACGAGTATTGAACTTTTGGAGGAGAAAAAATCACTGCATGAGATCTTACAATCATGTAAAATTATTTGTAAATATCTGGGAATATCTGATAAAAATGCCTGGATAGATTTAGAATTAAACGGTTATCTTGTAGGATACAAAACTAGAGATGAACTTTATGACAATCTTCCGTCATATCGGAAGACTAATTGGTTATTTTATGATCTTTATGGGAGCATCCTGCCACTGCCACAAGATATCTTGGAACTTTTTGGAAAATCAGTAATTTATCAACCGGTATCTGAGATAGAAAACAACAGCCATCTCATAATTGGGAGTCAATATCTTGAGAAATTTAACGAGTTTATCACAAAACATGGAATGGATCATTTTTCAAAAAACTTGAGACTTCACGAAGCACGTATACCAAACAATGAACTCAAGAAAGTTATAGATGGGATAAAAACTAGAATCCAAGAATTTTTGGATACTTTGATTCTGGTTTTAGAATGATCACGAGAAATTAATTGAGATTGGATATTTTTTTTTATGAAAAATCAGATAATTAGGGAATAACATTAATTTTGAATGGTTTTGGTTTATCAGATCTGAAAAGTTAATCTTCTAGCTTTGCATTAAGTATTCAATGAGTGGGGTTGCTATTCAAAAAATTGCTTTATTTGGTTCGTTATGTCATATAACAAGTAATAAACACGTTTCGCAAGGATCTTGTGTAGAACTGATGAAAATAGAGAAAAATATTATTCTAGCAAAAGAGAATATGCATCTGTCACCAGGTGAAATATGAGTACTTTCGGGATCGCAGGGGGATTATTAATTGGAATTATGGGGTTGGCACTAGTTGACTATGGACTAGATCCGCAGATTCACTATGCAAGTCAAGTGTTTTCTCTTGGAATTGCTGGTATTGTTGTGGGAGGGATGGTTATTTGGGCAAGTAATAGATCTAGGCATCCCCTTTTAACACAACCATATCAACCTGAATCTACAAAATCACTTTCGCCAGTAGAGAGTATCAAATATCGAAAACTGTACGAGGAATCGCCAGTAATGCAACGTACTGTAAATACTGATGGTATAATTCTTGAATGCAATCAAAAATATGCAAAAACCCTTGGTTATCCAAAGAATGAGATTATAGGTAAATCGATTTTCGATTTTGTTGCAGAGCAAAGCATTAAAGAAATACGTAATACGTTCGAGTCGTGGAAGGAAACAGGACACGCTGAGAATAGAGAAATCTGGTTTAAACGAAGAGATGGTTCCACATTTCCAGCATTATTAAGTGCTAATAACATTTATGATGAAAAAGGAAAGCTAATTGGAAGCAATACTGCAATTCGTGATATTTCCGATATTTATGAAGCTCGGAGGGTTCTAGGAGAACACGAAATACAAAAAATTAAACTAGAGGAAATGCAAAAAATGAATTCGCTCAAAGAAGAATTTTATTTATCTCTCTCGCAAGAATGTAAATTACCTTTAGAACCGATCAAAAGATACTGTGAATCACTTAATGATCCTGTGGCTGGAAATCTAAATAAAGAACAACTACAAGCAGTAAATGAGATTTATGATAACACGATCAGATTAGAAAGAATTCTTGATGACATTTCTGATGTGCAAAAACTTGTTGCGCGTAAAATGACTTTCAATAAGGAAGAATTTTCAGTTAATGAATTTATGAAAAGCGTTGTTGAAATTACTTCTCCTATGATGAAAGAGAAAAAGATTGAATTTGTACATGCAACCAAAGAAAAGTCTACTCTAAAGAGTGATAAAAACAGATTAAAGCAAGTTTTTGATAACTTGATACAAAATGCGGTAGACTTTGTACCACAAAAAGGTGGTAAAATCGAGATTGGTACCAGAAAAGAGGATGATAGTATTGCCTTTTATGTTAAGGATAATGGTATAGGAATATCAGAAAAAAGAAAAGACTCTGTTTTTAAGAAATTCTACCAAGTTAATCTGTCCTTAAAAAGAAGATATGGTGGAAGTGGTTTTGGATTAGTAATCTGTAGGTTAATAATTGAAAACTTACAAGGCAAGATCTGGTTTGAAAGCAAAGAAGGAGAAGGAACCACATTTTATTTCACTATTCCTCTTTCTACATAAAATAGAAATTTAATACACAAAAAATCTACAGAATTATAACTTTGTTAAATAAAATAATGAATTTATTATTAAAAACCACAGAAGCTCCGAGCGGGATTCGATCCCGCGACCTTTACCTTACCAAGGTAACGCTCTACCAGGCTGAGCTATCGAAGCATGACATGGTCGCTTTACTGAATCCTTATTAATCTTACTTGGTCTCAACAAAATTTTCCGTAAAACGTTTAATTTCCACAACTTTATGCTAATAAAACGCAGGAGTCGCCGAGCCTGGCCAAAGAAGGCCTAGCCTTTGGATGCGCGGGACTTAAGATCATAAAAATGGGTGATCCCGTCTCTTAGGGGTTCGTGGGTTCAAATCCCACCTCCTGCACTTTTTTTATCTTTGATGTTTGATTCCACGGGCATTTAGAACTTCATAGACATCGGGAAGCGAAAATACAAAACCAACATGAACACAATCTTTTTCTTCACAAAACATGCAGTAAAGCTCACCATTTTGAATCGCAACTTCTGCAATTCTGTTTTTGATATTGTCTTTTACTACAACTCTATTGTCATCAGCTGATATCTTTTCAAGTTTAGGTGCATATCTTGCAAATGTCTCATCTTTTTGCATCAAGTCCTCCATCATGAAAGTGATATAACCTGCAAAACTATTGACGCCCTTCATAGCAAGATCCTCTTTGTTTTTCTTGTAAACATCGTGGAACTTGTTGTATACAGCTTCTGAAACCGTTATTGATTTGAATCCTGCCTTTGGCATATTACCTATCTATACCGTACTTTAAAGTACAAGTATTTAATGTTTCTGGGTTTAAACATCTTATCCATTTGTTTGCAATGTTTTAATTTAGAACTCCAAAAAACAAAGGAAATAATCACAACATAACTCAAAAATTCCTTGAAATCTAAGATCACACTTAAATATTTAGTAGAATAGATGCGCGTTTTTTATTTATCAAATTTGTATTTTGAATCCTAGTGCGCTCGTAAATAATTACAGCCCACACCAAAGTACTGAATACCAGACCATACCAAAGTACCTGACCACAGGAGCGCCTGAAATTTCAGGCACCTGTTGGTTTATTTAGTAATGCTATATACTAGAAATTCTATTTTCAAAACTATTGGTCCGTGGTTATCAAGCTGAAAAGATAAAAAAAAAATTAATTGATGTTTTACTTGACTCCAAAACTGGTCTTTCAGGTATTGAGATTGCTGAAAAACTCAAAATAAATCGATTGACTATGACAAAATATCTCAAAGTCTTTGCTGCAGAGGGGCTTGTAAAGCAAAAAAACATTGGAAATGTAAACTTGTGGTTAATGGAAGAAGGTGTAGAGTCATTCGAATTTCCTGCAGATTTTTTTCGGGTAAAAAACAAGTATCTGCAATACATGCTCTCAGGTGCCAGTAGAGAGGCTCATAACCTACTTAGAAACTCACTTCATTCTGGTGCTAATCCTACTAAGATTATTACAGAAGTTATTGTTCCTGCCATAGAATCTGCTCAAAATTCCTATGATGCAGGAAAGATTGGTAAATCTGAGAAAAATTTTCTTGATGATATTATCTTAGGTTCAATATATCTTGTCAGTTTGACTGAACATGAAATCGATCTGAAAAAGAATGTTATTGTATTTTCTACAGACTCAAAAAATTCCCTCCTGGCACAAGCTGCATCTGCCGCTTTTCATGCTCAAGGGTGGAAGGTATCACAACTGGGAGACATGTCGACTGCAATCGATGTTATGTTTGACCTAGATCTGCAAAGATTTCTAAACAAAATATGGACAAAAAAACAAGGTTTGATGATAGTCGTAGTTTTTTCTTCTACGGAAAGTACAATCAAGTTTTTTTCTCAGGCTGTAACTGCATCAAAAGCAAAATTTGGTAAGGGATTACATCTGGTTTTTTGTACAAAACTATCAAAAAAGACGAAAGAAGAGGCTGATTTTGTTTCCGATGATATTGAAAAAGTACTACAGTGGTGCCAAACAGTTTATGAAAGCAAGCAGTCTTAGTGGCTTAATATCTTTAATATCTTAAAAGGAACATTTGTAAAATCAAATCCCTTCTCAGCTGAAATTAATAAAACATTTTCATCTATAGGGAAGCTCATCACTATTGCTTTTTCCCTATATGACATCGCAAATTTTACTGGTCCTAAAACATGGTCAAACTCACGCCTCATTTTTGCCCTCAACACTAATTCCATGTATAGCATCTCGTCATCTTTTGAATCCTCAAGCGATTTGAGGCCCTCTCTCATGCCTCCGGCAAAAAGCCTTCCCTTCTCATTTAATATCCCTGCAAATCTAATCTTAGGGTCTAGATCTAGAACTTTTTTACAGAATTTCTCATAATCCATTAAATTTTCCTCATAGTAATCATGAGACTGATTATTAAATTGAATATCAATAATTAATGATAATAGCCGATCTATTTATTGCGATCTTTTGTACACCATTAATATGGAATCAGCAGCTGAAACCCAGAAAAAAATAAACTTTAAGGATACAACAGATTATTTCAAACACCTTTCACTGTTTTGGATTGATATGGCATATCTTATTTCAAGCAAGCCGTCATTTCTTACATCTGCAGGACCTATGCGAAAGTTTACTATGCAAACCAAAAAACTAGCAAATGAAATGATAGAAGCAAATGAAGATCTTATAGAATTTAATACCAAGCTTACTGAATATTATAAACAACTTTCTGATACTTGGATCGAAGCACAAAAAAGATTCAATACTAAAGTTCCAGAAATTCCAAATGATGTAGAGCATATTGAATCTTCAAAACGTGTATGGATTGACATATTTGAAAATGCGTTTACCCAACTTTTTGATTCTGAAAAGTTTGGAGAAAATTTTGGTAAATTAATATCAAGTGAACTTGAACTTTCAAAACACTGGAATAACATGCTGGCTGTATTGCTTGAAGCAGCAAACGTTCCAACTAAAAATGAATTGAATGAAGTCTACCAAGAATTACATTCATTACGAAAAAGAGTTAGTAAATTAGAAAAAAATGAAAAGAAAACTGGGGTGGAACACAATGGAAAATGAATTAAAAATAGATCCAATACTCCTTGAAGAATTTTTAAAATTCAATAAAAATTTGATCGAGGCCCCAAAAATGGTGCCAGCAATTGACGAAATTAATCTTGAGATGACTCCTTACGATGTTGCATATTATGAAGACAAAATGCGTCTTTTACATTTCAATTCTACAATTCAAAAACAACACAAAATCCCAATTGTCATTGTTTATGCATTAATAAACAGATATCACATTTTAGACATTCATCCACAAAAAAGCTGGATTAAAAATCTCTTAAATCAAGGATTTGATGTCTACCTAATAGATTGGGGGACTCCGACCAATATTGACAAATATCTTGGTTTTGATGATTATGTTAATGGTTACATAGATAATTGTGTTGATTTTGTATGCGATGAGGCAGACGTAGAAAAAGTTACTATGCAAGGTTATTGTACTGGTGGTACTTTGGGCACCGTTTATTCAGCACTTCACCCAAACAAAGTGAAAAATCTAATTGCTACTGCTCCTGTAATTGACGGTAAAAAAGATACAACTGTTGTTGGCAACCTTGCCAAACACGTGGATGTGGATAAGATGGTAGATACAATTGGTAATATGCCCCCTGAATTCATGTACTATGTTTTTTCAGTCTTGAAACCGTTTGAGCAAGGGTTGGAAAAATACATACGCTTTTTCAGAAATATACATGACAAGGATTATGTTGACAACTTTTTACGTGTTGAAAAATGGTTAAATGACACCCCCTCAATTCCCGGTGAACTTTTCAGACAGTTGATAAAAGATGTATATCAAGAAAACCTACTAATTCAGGACAAGATGTATGTTGGAAGAAAACAGGTCTCACTCAAGAATATTACTATGCCTATATTTATTCAGGTGGCAGTAGGGGATCATTTGGTTTCTCCTGAGTGTAGTATGCCACTCTATTATGCAGTTGGAGCTAAGGATAAGACTCTACGAATTTATCCTACTGGGCATGTAGGAATGATAGCAAGCTCATTTTCGCAAAAAAAAGTTCTATCCGAGCTTGGTCAATGGCTAAGTGAGAGATCAAAATAAAAAAGGAAAAGGTTCCTACGCTAATTTCTTGTAGGAATCCATGCAGAGATCCAGGATTGGTAAAGGTTCTCGTTTAAACCTGCAAACGCTTTTGCATTTTCATTGAATGTTTTTATGTTTTGTTTTGTTGCATCGATTGCGGCTAATACTACCTTGTTCTGAACCGTTCGTGCTTTGATCATTTCTTCAGTTACATCATTTACAGCTTTTATCACTGCTGCTGGCACGTTTGTATTTATTCCAGCTTTGGTTGCAAATTCTTGTTGTAGTGAAATAGCTGATTCTATTGCATTTCTCCACGCTGAAGTATATTCTTGCTGAAGATTGGTTATTGATTGAAGGTATTGTGGTGCTGCTTTTTCGATATCATCAAAATACTTGGCGACATTCTGTTTGTATGTTGCATAGATCTCTTTTGGTTCTGCTGTTGTCTTACTCATCATTTCACCCCCTTTTTGATTTTTTTCTCGATAGGAATTACTACAACTTGGACTAGGTCTCCTTCTTTTAGGCCAAGTGCGTCTCTTTCTGCTTCGGGAATCGAAATTCTTCCGTTGCTTCCAACTGATGTCTTGAATGCACCCCATGACACAAACTGTGGCATTGTTTGCGCAAGTTTGAAAGCATTATCAATCGCTTTGTATTGCACAGTTCCAAGATTTTCAACAAAGTCAGATTGGGCTTTTGATCCATGGCTTATGAGATCCTTTAATGCTTCGACTGGTTCAAAACCTTCTGGTTTATACTGACCCATCATGGAACCAAAGGTTTTCATAAAATCAGCTTGCGCCTTTCCACTTTTTTGTATCCATTCTTTGAACATCTCAGTTGGATTATATTGTATATTATTACCACACATTGGTTTTTATTGGTAATTACAATATATATATGTATCGGTAACAATTGGTTGCTATAACCAATTATTGGTTTAAGAAATTAAGCACCTTTTCTGAAAACTTGATTGGTTCTTCGACATGTGGCGTATGACCACAATTTTCCATAATTTCGAGTTGACAGTTTTTAATTGATGACGCAAAGTCATGTGCATATTTGACAGGTATCATGGTGTCACGCTCCCCCCATATCAATAAAGTTGGTATCACGATATTTGAAAGCCTGTCTGTTATGGGGGGTAAATTTTTTAGCGCAAGTATAGTTGACATGAAGACCATTTTTGCATTTGGCTGTGTCATCCTTTTAATAAAATCCCCTATGGTATCGTCAGATACTTTTTTGTTTGAACCAGCCATCATTTCATAAGCTGTTTTTACAGTATCATAAGTTGGATACAGAGCAGCCATGGAATAGGCATCTAAGCTAGGCGTGGAACTCCTCATAACCCCTGCTGGTGATACGAGGACAATTTTTTGGACAATTTTGTTTTGTGTTATTGCACATTCAGCAACAATTTGGCCCCCAAGAGACGACCCAATCATGTTTGCTTTACTTAATCCAAGTTTATCTAAGAAATCAAAAATGAACTTTGAGAAGAACTCAAGTGTGTAATCAATAGAAGGTTTCTCGCTATATCCATAACCAGGTAGATCTAGGGCTATTACACGGTATTTTTTACTTAGAAGAGGAATCACTGCTGACCACCTCTCGGCAAATCCACCAAGACCATGGATAAGGACTATAGTCCCATTTGAGCCCCCTTCCTCGATATACCGGATCTTGATTTCCCCTACTTTGACGTATTCTTCAGATATCAGATAATTCGTTCGTAGATTCATGATGAGATAAGTCTTTTCAATAAGAAAAATGGGCCGAATGGGATTCGAACCCACGACCTTTCGATGTCTGAAAAGATATTATCAGTCGAACGCTCCAGCCAAGCTGAGCTATCGGCCCAAGAAATTTTTCAAGTCAACGGTCATTTAAGTTTGCTGGCTTTTCCATTTGATGGAGCAGCCCATTGATGGATCAAAATCCTTCTCTATTTTCTTTCCTGACAGTAGTTTCTCTATATTGCTGATCATAGTTTTTTCAGTAGCAATATCTTCAGGACTCATGGCGTTATCTATTCTACCATGAAAAACAAGTTTTCCTTCTTGATCAAAAAGGAAAGGATCAGGGGTACATACAGCACCATACTTTTTTGCAATCTCTTGTGTTTCGTCAACAAGATATGTAAATTTAATTCCCTTTTCTTTTGCAAACTTTTTCATATTTTCAAAACTATCGTCTGGATAATTTGTTGGATCATTACTGTTTATCCCAACCATAGCTATTTTGTCCTTAAATTTATCATAAATCTCATTTAGCGCCTTTGTTTTTGCTTGTACGTAAGGACAGTGGTTACACATAAAGACTACAAGCAAGCCCTTGTAATTTTTGAATTCAGAAAGGGAATGTGTCTTATCGTCTATGCCTAAAAGAGCAAAGTCAGGAGCTCTGTCGCCTTTCTTTAAAACGACCTCTGATTTTAGTAATACCATAAAAAATGGAAAGAATAATGTCAATAAAATCTTTGCCCACATAAAGGCAACAATTAAAATCTACACGATTGGCATTCCATACGATGGGCTGGTAGTTCAGCGGTAGAATACCCGCCTTGCACGCGGGGGGTCTGGGGTTCAAATCCCCACCAGTCCATCTGTCTATTTTAAGAAATTTTAGGGGTAAAAAAATAGATTTTAAATTTAATCTTGAATCCATTTATAGTATTCATTATTGCTAATCTCTTAATGGCTCTTGAATTTGATACAAAAATGCTATTTTACTTAGGCATAATCGTGGTAGGGATTTTTATATTGCCCATTGGATCAGACCCGCCTATTTATCTTGTAGCGGGCATTGTTATTATAACCATAGGAATAATTTTGGTCATAATTAAGGTGAAGAGATAATTTTCTATTTTAGTAAAGTTAGGTTAATTTGAATTTAGATTGTGTTTTGAGTGTCTCTGCAAGTTTTGCAAATATTTCATTAACGCCTACATCGTTGAAATTAATTGTCACATTTTCTGTAATAATCTGTTTTTCAAATTTCTCTTTAATTGCAAAAATTACAGAACCACAATGTAGTGTTCCTTTTAATTTTTCTTGAATTACTGATTCTGTATCTGGTAAAGCACCCCATTGAAACACTATTCCATTAGCCCAACTTATAGTAGGTATGCCGCCTCCTACAGCACGATTTTGAGAAGCTACCATTTGAACAAAATCGTCAAACCTATGTTCTATGATTTCATGAATTACAAGCCTTTTCCAAGGCTCAATTATTATATCCAAATTCATTCTTCTTTAAGATCCTGATTTATTTAAAATGGGTATATGTAACAAAATCACAAGTTTAGAACATGTCATGGATAGAATTTTTCTAAATATATCATAAAATATTATTGGCAAGAATTCATGGGTTGAGGGTTCCTTCCTTTGATGTTTTGCTTATAGGCAGGATAACCGATCAACCGAAGATAAAAGGCTACCACTGAAAGATGGATTTAAATACCATATCTGTTTTTTGTTGATTAGGTAATTTAAAAATGCAAGATTGGACTCAAGCGGGCGTATACATTCCTTTGATGGTAGGATTGATTCCTGGATTTGTTTACTGGTGTATAATTACCGCTCGTAAAAGCAAAAAGTAGATTCGTAAAATCTTCATTTTCTTTTTCCATGTTTATGAAGCAACGAGAGTTTAGTAAAACCTTCTAATCCTCATTGTTTAGAATATGATATACATTATATGATTAATCACTAAAGTATGTAAATATTGTATGAAGATTGCTTCTATGGTTGCTCTTTTGTTAGCATTTTCATTATTTTCATCAAATTTAGCGTGGGCAGCTGGTGGTCTTCTTCCACCGGATACAAGTTTAACCGTAGTAGTATTATCTGAATATAGCTATAGATCTAATGACGGTACAACAGTAGTACTTGGTGAGATTGAAAACAAAAATAGCTTTCCAATCACAGGTGTTACGGTCGGTGTTTCATTTTTAGATGAAAATGATAATACATTAGAATACAAAACTGGCTCTACTTTGCTTAAAGTTGTACCAGGAAACGGGAAGGCTCCATTTTCTATTTCTTCAACAAAATCTGATCCTGCGATAACCAAAGTTTCAGCCAAAATTGCGGGTTTCACTTCCTCCTCAATACGAGAGAAAGTTCTAAGTATTATACCAGGACATTTACAAATAACATCACAACTTTCAATTTCCGGAACTATAAAAAATGGTGGAACAATGACATCTTCTGGAACTAAAATTTATCTGATTTCATATGACGTATTTCAAAGAGTTGTTGCTATATCTAATGCAGGGCCAATTGATATTGGTTCCGGCACAACATCTAGCTTTAGCATATCATCTACACCAAACTCGCATGCAAAATCATACAAACTTGTCGCAGAATCTGATAACTACCAGTCAACTATTACCGATGTAACAGATGTAACTGCGACATTGCCAGTTATAATTAGTGGTACATTAGTTACAGATCCGCAGGGAAACAAATATTCCACAATTCCTGTTGGAGTTCCTGTCAAAATAACAAGTGAATTAAGATATCTTACACATCAAGCCAACCAAACATATGTTTACTATATACAAGTAAAAAATTTCGCAGGTCAAGTTGAATTTATTGGAACCTCACAAGGTGTATTTCTTGGTGATAGTGATAATGCAACAGTAACTTGGAATCCAACTACTGACGGACCATATTTCATAGAGACTTATGTATGGGATTCTTATTACGTGCCGCTTGCATCTCCCGGCAATATAATAAACGTTGTACTTGTAAAGTCTCAACAGAGTTAATTTGACCCACCGCAAATTGTATTCATGCAAAAATTCCAATTAGTCGCGCTTGGCGGTACATTTGACATTTTACACAGAGGTCACCTTGCCTTGTTACAAACGGCGTTCTCAATTTCATCTAAAGTTATAATCGGTCTTACTAGTGATGAATTTGCTACAAAAAAAGGAAAAAATCTTTTACACAATTATTCTCAAAGATACCAATCGCTAGAATCGACAATAAAGAAGAATTTTCCAAACTCTCAATACGAAATAAGCAAACTAGAAAATGACTTTGGACCAGCGGTTCTAGAAAGTGGTGTTGAGGCTTTGGTGGTAAGTGAGGAAACCATTGGGCAAGGTCAAGTACTAAACAAGTTGAGAAATGAAAGACAACTCCCTTCAGTGGAGATAGTAAGTGTTCCCATGGTACTTGCAACTGATGGTAAATACATCTCAACCACACGAATTAAGAACTCTGAAATTGATGCTGAGGGTAACTTGCGCTGAATTGACAAACAACTTTTCGATCTTTGAGCAAGAAGGCTAAAACATGTAATTTCTAAAATCAGACATTGAAAGAAATTACTGATCAAATGTTAAAAAAGATGTCAAATGATATCACTAATCTAAAAGAAGGTTTAAACCCCGAAAACATTGCATTCTGGTACAAAAAAGTAATAGAAGAAGCAAAAGATATGGCTCCCCCATGGCTTGTAGATAAGATAAAGGTAAAACAAGATCCAATACTTCACATGAAGTTTAACTTGGATATTTCAAAACGTGCAGTTAGATATTTAATGATGGCAATAGAAAATCACATTGACGAGATGCCATACTCAACACGACTTTATTTTCTAAAAGTTCAGGAAATACTTACTAATGAGATGGATAAGGCTCTAGTATAATTCATTCTTTTGTTATTTCTACTCTGTTTTCAATAACTTCGGTGTTTGTTATTTTATTTATTTTCTCAACAACTGACTGAATAAAATCGGCAAAAGATTCTGCCTCAAATTTATCTTTTAACAGAATACTATGAGCTGATTTATCTTTTAATGAGACAATAACCTCGTTCTCGATTATCTCTAAAATACCTGCGATGAATGTCTCTTTACCGTCCTTGACATAAATTAGACTTGAAAGTTTTTGTGCTTCATACTTGTCCTCACAAATAATTCTCTTTTTCATATTATTCAAACAAGAATTTTTCTACTTGATCTTTTGCTTTTTCTCTTTTTTTCTTAAACTCTATAATGAAGGGTTTTGTCGCGTCTTTAAGATCACACTTGCATTCTCCACATAAGAGCTCCCCTCCTTTACACTTTCTTGCTCTTTCATCAGATCCTTTTTCAGATTCGAAAAAGTATCGCAAGTACCAAAAGACAGGACAGATGTTAAAATTAGCTCCTAGTTTTCTTTGCAATTCTATGGTAGGCTGTCCCCCGGTAAACGAATTTGATATTTTCTTATCAATTATTTCTTCTTCATCCGTTGTAAATATGGCAGTTTCTGGAATGGATGAAGACATCTTTCCTTTCACTCCAAGACCTGGAAGAAACTTGGAATGAATCTGAGCTGGTTTTGGATATCCTATTTTTTCTGCAATGTCTCTAGTAACACGCCAATACGGGTCTTGGTCAATGGCAGCAGGTATAAGCACTGGGGTAGGTTTTTCCTCCATGATTGATGGAAGAAAACACGGTGCTGCCTGTATGGGAGGAAAACCAATCATGCCAATATTTGTAGAATTTTGAAAACCAAATGCTGCCTTTACGGTAGAATAGGTTATTCTTTTTGCAATTTCAAGTGAAATCGGATAAATTCTTTTGATGTCTTTTGTATCGATAAGAATTTTCGTTTTTTTAGGATCAAAACCTACTGCAATTATGTCCAAAATATTTTCTTTTGTGTACTTTGACACGTCATCAAATGATTTTTCGTCACTATAGAGAAATTTTTCATCGTCAGTTATTTGAAAAATTAAATTTACATCAAATTTGTCTTGCAAATACTTTGTAAAAATCCAGGGAAGCAAATGTCCCATATGAATTAGGCCTGAAGGACCTCGTCCCGTATAGAGATAGAATTTGTTACCCTTTTCGTATTCAGTTAAAACCTTATCCAAATCTCTGTGGCTAAAAAAATATCCAAGTTTTAACATTGGATGTAACTCCCCTGTGATTTTTTCTATTCTTTTTTGTAATTCTGGTGAAATTTTCTCAGTGCCAAATTTTTGTACAAGTTTGTCATAGTCAATATCCCCTTCTACATTCCACGGCGTGACTGTGAACTCGTCAACTGACATTCATCATTCAGTTAGGTTAAGGTTTAAAAAGTCTTTTTGGCTCTTTGTGATAATGTCACAAGTTCTTCATCCGATAGAACATAGGCTTCTTAAATCATTACTTGAAAAACAAGACTTAACACCAGAAGAACTTTGCGAGAAAACACAACTAGCGATAGATCAAGTGAGACGTGGTATTGAGTGGCTTAAATTCAAAAACCTAATTCAAGTTAATGAATCGGAGAAAAATTTTGTTGCACTAGGCAAAAGTGGATATGAAGCGTTTGAGAAGGGATTGCCAGAACGACAGCTTGTTAATTTCCTTAAATCATTATTTGGTTATTCTTGTGAAATTAGCGAGGCGAAGAACCAACTAAAAAATGAATTTAGTCCGGCCATTGCAAATGCAAAGAAAAATGGTTGGATAGAAATTTATGAAAATAGAATTTTACTTAAAGGGTATCATGATATTACCCCTGAAGAAAGAACCATCAAATTAATTGCATCCAAAAGTCCTGCGGTATCATCAGTAGATGAAATAGAAGATAAGAGTACACTTGACTCGCTGAAAAAAAGGCCTGAATTTCTCATCTTTACTTCGACAAAATATGCCACCGTAAATCTTACTGAAAAAGGAATAGAAACAGCGAAGAACGTATCAAACTCTACAACGGATGCAGATCTTGTAAGAGCAATTGACGTAGAAGCTCCTGCACCTACAGTTTTCGCTGCAAGATCTCACCCACTTCAAGATATAATTAATGAAGTAAGGGAAATTTTCATTGGTCTTGGGTTTACTGAAGTTGTTGGTAATCTAGTTCAATCAAGCTTTTGGAATTTTGATGCACTTTTTACTCCTCAAGATCATCCTGCTCGAGAAATGCAAGACACATTTTATATCAGAAATTTACATGCAAAAACGGTTGCTACTGAAAATCAAATTTCAAATGTATCAACAACACACAAGAAAGGATGGAGATATGATTGGAAACGAGATGAAGCAAAAAGATTGGTTTTACGTACCCACACAACATGTGTGACAATAAAAACACTTGCTGATACGAAACCAGATGAGGCAAGAATATTTTCTATTGGTAGAGTCTTTAGAAATGAGAAAGTCAGCTACAAACATCTTGTAGAGTTTAATCAAGTAGAGGGAGTGGTGATTGGTAAAAATGTCACATTAAGAGATTTGATGGGATTACAAAAGGAGTTTTACCTGAAAATGGGCATGAGAAAAGTAAAATTCTGGCCTACTTTCTTTCCTTATACTGAACCATCTTTACAATCAATGGTTTACAACGAAAAGCTTGGAAAATGGGTAGAGCTTTTTGGTATGGGCATTTTTAGACCTGAAGTAACAGAACCGCTCGGAATAAAAAATCCAGTGCTTGCATGGGGAGGTGGCATTGAAAGAATTGCCATGCTCAAATATGGATTAGAGGATGTACGTGATCTTTACAATAACAACCTTGGTTGGTTGAGGAATGTGCCAAAATGCCAGTTGTAACTTTGTATTTTGATAGACTCGAAAGAATTCTTGGCAAAAAACTATCGAAAGATAAAATCATTTCAAAACTACCTTTTATCGGGTTGGATATTGAAGAGGAAACAAAAGATCATGTTATTGTAGAATACAGTCCTAACAGACCCGATTATTCTATAGATTATGGAATAGCCTCTAGCCTACAAGGTCTTCTTGGGATAAAAACCGGAATGCCAAAACTAAAAATCAAAAAAGGAAAAGATGCATTAATAGTAAATCCATCTGTAAGAGAAGTAAGACCATTTGTAACAGCTATAGAGGCAAAAAATGGAAAGCTTGACCAAGAAACCATACGACAGCTAATTGCGATGCAAGAGGATCTTGATAATGGAATTGGAAGGAGGAGAAAAAAGACATCAATAGGCATACACGATCTAGATAAAATTTCATTTCCATTGACATATACAACAAAAGGAAAGAATCACAAATTCATTCCCTTGAATTTATCTCCGGAAATGTCAATATCTGAAATTCTTGAGAGGCACGAAATGGGTATAAAGTATGGGCATTTACTAGGTAATTCTAAAAAAGTACCGGTTATTTTAGATTCAAACAGCCATACGATATCCTTTCCACCTATAACAAATTCGGAACGAACAAAGATTTCAACAAATACACGAAATCTACTAGTAGAAGTTACAGCAATAGAAAAAAATGCTGCAGAGGACACCCTTGCAGTAATGGCAAACATACTTCAAGATGCCGGTTTTGAACTAATTTCTATAAAAATTTCTGGTGCAAACAATTCTACTCCCTTGCTGAAACCCAAGAGTATGACACTTGATGCTGATCTAGTAAACAAAATGCTTGGCACAGAAATTTCAATATCAAAAATAATATCGGCCCTTAGAAAGAGCAGATTGGATGCCAAAGGCAAAGGAAAAAAAATTAATTGTACTATTCCTCGATACAGGACAGATATTTTTGGACCAATGGATCTCGTGGAAGAAGTAGTCCTTGGATATGGTATAGAAAAGCTAGTACCCACAATTCCAGAGTCTGTTTCTATTGGTCAGAAAGATAAGGACACAACCACCTTAGACTCAATTAGTTCAATAATGATTGGTCTTGGATTTTCAGAAGTGATGAATTTCGGTCTTATTAGTCAACGAGTCTTATGTGATTATACAAAAAGGGATCCGTCAAAGATTGTTTCAGTTTCCGACTCTAAAAGTCAGGAACACACTATTTTACGTAATGCGATATTGCCAGGTCTATTTGACACTTTGTCAAGGAATATTCATGAATCGTATCCACAAAAGATCTTTGAGGCTGGTGTAGTATTCTTACAAAATAATGATGAAATTAATGAAGAAATACACCTTGCGTGTGTTAGTGCACATAATGATGCCAGCTTTACTGAAATAAAATCAATTTTACAATCTTTTCTTAAAACAACATTTGGTTTTGGCTGTAGAACTGCTACTTCTTCTAATCCTATGTTTTTAGATGGTAGAAGCGCGGACATATTTGTTAACAACGACAAAGTTGGTGAAATAGGAGAGGTATCTCCTGAGGTTATTGATAATTTCAAGTTGCGAGTGCCTATTGTGGGTTTTGAGATGAAGCTCACTGGATTCATATTAAACAAATAATAAATTATTATGCCCAAAAAAAGCACGCAGACGGACTGGAATGATAAAACATGATTTTTGGTCCACCCAGCCGTGCGACATGGGCACCCCCCGGTATAAGAACAAGACGAGGGTTGGCTAACGCTACCGATGACTTTTTGTGGGTCAGAACCGGGGAACATTTACTAAATTTTATGAAAAATGTTGTAAAATCACAAACATGATTTTGGCATTTTTATTCGGTCCAATTTTTTCTAGTTATAAATAAATTGATGTTTTTTTGATTGACAATTCGTCAAAACTTCCGATAGATCCATTGATATATTTGCATTGTATAGGTATGGTATGGCAACTGCATATGTATTAATAAATTGCGAACTTGGTTCTGAAGAAGCAATTATCGGCCAGTTGAAAGCAATTCCGGGTGTCAAAGAGGTACATGGTACCTTTGGTGCCTATGATATTTTGGCCAAGATAGAATCACCAACAGTAGAAGCTCTAAGAGAAGTAATAACTTGGAAAATTCGTAAAATCGAAAAGATTCGTTCTACTCTAACGTTAATGGGAATAGAAGGCCAAAGTTAACTCATTCCACTTTTTGTGGATTAGGCAGAAACAATTCATCCCATGAAATATGGATTGTTTTGGAATTACCACAAACCGTTTATTCTTTTTTATTCTTTATTTGACTATGTATCGTAAAGCAAAGACCTTTTAATTCTGAGGTAATTTTTGCAAATATGCTTGTACATTTTATTTTTCTTGTAAAAGAAGACGAACTGGAAAAAAGATCCTGGGAATTCGAATATGTTTCAAAAATGGCACAATTTTATAAAAAATGGATTGAAAAGATCTTCTCAAAACAAGTGGATGTGCTTTCAGACCAAATGATAGTAAAATCCGGGCGTTCTTTTAATTTGGTTAACATTCCTACACTTCTTGAAGATCACAGAAAAAGAGGTGAGGATATTTTTCACTTTTATTTGACATATTTTAGACCATTGTGGACCGATTGTACATGTGAAGGATACTTTGCTGAAAATTTCGGCATGGTTTGGTGGGAAAAAAACGACAAAAAAGATGATGTTTCCTTTCTAATGGAAAAAAACTGTGTAAAAGTATCCCATGAGCTTGCTCATGAGTTTCTAAGACAAGCTGGTCACAAAAATTACAAGGAACTTGTACATGAAGTATGGGACAAACACCTTTTCGCATCATTGCCTTTTGTATATTATGATGAAAATTTTGTAAAAACTAACAAACATCCAATTTTTGCAACAATTGATGTATCTGGCTTCCGGTTATAGTAGAATCACCAGTTTCTTTTAATCTTAAAATTTTACATTAAATTAATGTTAAGTTGTAGAGGAGAATGTAAAACCAAGTTTAAACTATCTCTTGGGAAAACCATCTTTCGTTACATGAATGGACAAAAAAGATGTGGCGTTTGTGGTGTATATTTCAGATGGGATGGATCAAAATGTCCTTGCTGTAGTGCTGTATTACATGTTAGGCCACGACATTCTAGGGCAAAAGAAAAGTATTATGAAAAAGATGGTGTAAAATGGCTGTAAAAGACTATAAGTAGGTCTTTGAAATTTTTTTTATGCCAGAATTCATCTGCCCAGATTGTGGGAAAAAACTATTTCATGAAAATGAAACCACACTGAACATCGAAAAACAAGTACACACAAAATTCTGTTCAGCTAAAAAGGCGCACTAGCACTTTGTTACAGAATAGATTCTGTTTTCAAAACTAGCGGTTTTGAATTCTATCTTATTTTCTGGATCTTTTTTACGGGTTTTGCTTAGTTTCTCCAAATTCACCAGCGCCTCGCCATTAAACCCTACTGAAGATGCGAAAATTCCATCTGTCAAAAGATTTCCATGCTCACCTTTCTTTATGTCGTCTATAACCTCATAGAATTTTATTGCTTCTTTTTTGGATATGGGGCTACCGGTTGATTTGTTAAAGCCTACGGCAATATACATGCCGTTGTTTTTTACAGCGACTGGTACCTTGTGAACTTTACCAGATGCGCCAGGAATTTTCTCATTAAGCAAAATCTCGCACTTGTGAAACATGCTTGAGATATAAGCAAAAAAACGATAATTGGCATAAAGGCCAACGGAATCATCCGCACAATCAACAAAAACTTTGTGAAGCAATTGGAGGGCATTGTCATTCATACTCTGCAGGCGATCTTCAATTCTGCCCTTTTTGATAAGATCGGAACCACAATCCTGTGCTACTTTTTCCAGGATAAAATGTGGCAGGTTATAGTTTTTCAGTGTAGATACATATGTTCCAGTTTTAGATCCGCCAAAACTTGGAAAATTACTACGGCTCAAAAATAGTTACCTCCAGTACATTTAATGTTAACTTCAAACATCCCCCAACGACTTTTACTGATGTGCTTTTAGCTTATAATTGTTCTCTAAAATGAAAAAATGAAAAATGGTGGGGCCGACCGGAGTTGAACCGGTGACACACGGGTCACTACAGCTCCAAACTGTACATCATCCTTTCGTCAGTGAAGCTAGTTGAACCACTGGAGCCCTTAGCGGTGATCATGTGATCTATCCTGTCGCCATGCCTGGCTAGGCTACGACCCCACGTAATGAACATAAAACCACTCGAATTTTAATTTACTTAACTGAAGATTTATTTGTAATAATCCAACCCGAATCGTTAGTGTGGCATGTCAAAATTTATCTCAAAACTATTTCAGTCGATTTACTGATAAAGGCTGAGGAATGATGAAAAGAGGGATCTTCCTTCTTTATAGGACATGAACCTAATCCAATACGGAGGAATTTGCTAAAATGGTCAGACCCATTATACTTTTATTTGGTGCCATACCAGTTTTGGCAGCAATTTTTATTGTAGTTCCACAACTCACCAGGCCGGATATTCCGTCATCTGCAGTAAATTCGAACGATATAATTTCAATCGAATATAGTAAACAACATTTAAAGAAAGTATCTTTTGGATTGACTGAAACTCTAGGCGCTGATAAAACGGAGGTTCTCACTATAGAAAATGATGGAGGAGCAACCTACGGAGTCACAAAAAATGGATATTCAGAACCTGACATAAAATATCAACTAGAAAAACCGGAATTAACAAAATTAACAGCTTTGATTAAAGAAACCGGGTTCATGGGAATCACTTCGGACTCTTTTCCTGTAAAAACAGACGCAAGGGAGTATGACAAATTTGGTCTGCAAGTGACACTAAACGGTAAATCTGTTAATCTCCAGTGGGCTGAACAGAATGCAAGCCAAGCCTTCATTCCACCACTTGTGACCCAAGTTCAATCTAATCTTGATGGAATAATTGCAAAAATAATAAAATAAATAGAACTCGCAGCGATCATCTTTCATGATACCGCTTTCTGGTGATATTGCAGACACAAAAGGAACAATCAAAGAAAGAATAGACTCCTTTTCAATCAAACGAGGAACTTCCACACTTAAACGTGGATTTGCACACATGTTAAAGAATGGCGTTGTAATGGATGTGACAACTGTTGAACAAGCACAAATAGCTGAAGATGCAGGGGCGGTTTCTGTAATGGTTTTAGATAAGCTTCCATCCGATGTAAGAAAAGCTGGAGGAGTTGCAAGAACAGCAAGTGTAAGAGTTATTGAAGAAATTATGGATGCAGTAACAATCCCTGTTATGGCAAAATGTAGAATTGGACACGTTTACGAAGCTATGGTTTTACAGGAGACAAATGTCGACATGATTGATGAATCTGAGGTTTTGACTCCCGCCGACGAATTCAGGCATATATGGAAATGGGACTTTACCACTCCCTTTGTAAACGGTGCAAGAAGTCTTGGAGAAGCTCTTCGTAGAATAGAAGAAGGTGCAGCAATGATTCGAACAAAAGGTGAACCTGGAACGGGAAATGTAGCAGAAGCAGTAACTCACATTAAAAACGTAAACAATGAACTTCGAAAGATTAAATCAATTTATGATTCAGGTGATGAACAAGATTTAGTTAGTGCCGCAAGAGAAATGAAAGTTTCATACTCTATTGTAGAAGCTACAGCAAGCCTTGGTAGACTACCAGTTGTTAACTTTGCAGCTGGTGGAATATCAACACCAGCAGATGCTGCCTATCTTATGACACTTGGATGTGATGGAATCTTTGTAGGTTCTGGAATATTCAAAGCAGAAGATGCCAAAGAACGAGCACAAGCGATAGTTCTTGCAACTACATTTTGGGAAGATCCTGATAAGGTAAAAGAAGCTCAAAAGATGATAGATGAAAGACAATCGATGCTTGGTCTTGATACTAAAAACCTAGAGCTTAGAATGCAAGAGCGTGGAAGTACCGCATGAATGGACTTAACATTGGAGTACTTGCTGTCCAAGGTGATGTTGCGGAAAATATCATGACAACAAAAATGGCTATGGATGAACTTGGTATTGAAGGAATTGTAAGTGAAATAAAAAATCCAGAACAAATCTCTGACCTTGACGGTCTGATTATTCCTGGAGGTGAAAGTACAGTGATAGGTACACTTTCTCTAGTTAACGGTTCTCTGAAAAAAATAAAAGAAAAAATTGCTTCTGGTATGCCTGTTTTTGGAATTTGCGCTGGTCTTATACTGCTTTCAAAAAAAGTAAAAGACCGGGTAGTAGGTGAGATGGATCAACCGTTGTTAGATTTTCTAGATGTAAAAATTGAACGAAATGCCTTTGGAAGACAACGCGATTCTTTTGAATCAGAAATTTCAATGGACAAGATAGGCATTCCAAAGTTTCACGGAGTCTTTATCAGAGCACCATCTGTCATAGAGACAGGACGTAGTGTGGAAGTAATATCAAAATTCGATGAAAAAATTGTTGCAGTAAAACAAGGGAAAATTCTTGGCACTTCTTTTCATCCAGAATTGGCAGGTGATCTTTCATTACACAAATATTTTGTAAACCTTGTTAAAGAAAAAAACTAACAAAATTACTATAATTTATATTTAAAAAAATTTTTGAAACTATTTTTCTGACGCTATTTGTAACTATAAATTGCAGATACTTCTAATGAATATTATGGAAATAGAAACCACACCAGAACTTGTATCTCGTGTTTATAAAAAAAGTGAAGAAAACATTTCCAAATATAGAAAGATGATAAACCGACCACTTACACTCACTGAAAAGATACTCATAGGACATTTAGAAGAGATAGTAGAAGAGAAAAATCTACAGCGTGGCAAAAGTTATGTCTACTTACGACCTGATCGAGTGGCTTTACAAGATGTAACTGGGCAGATGGTAATTTTGCAGTTTATGCAATCTGGATTAAAAAGAACTGCGCTTCCTACCACAGTTCATTGTGATCATTTGATTCAAGCTAAAGTTGATGGTGCAACTGATACTTTGGTTGCACTTGATGAAAACAGTGAAGTCTACAAGTTTCTAGAGTCAGCTTCTAGCAAATATGGAATGGGTTTCTGGAAGCCTGGAGCAGGTATAATCCATCAAGTGGTTCTTGAAAATTATTCGTTTCCAGGAGGTCTTATGATTGGAACCGACTCTCATACACCAAACGCCGGTGGTCTTGGGATGCTTGCAATAGGTGTTGGTGGTGTAGATGCAGCTGAAGTAATGGCCGGACTTCCTTGGGAACTTTTGTATCCAAAACGAATTGGAATTTATTTGAAAGGTGAGCTTAACGGATGGACAGCACCAAAAGATATCATACTCTATGTAGCAGGAAAACTTACCGTTTCTGGTGGAACTAATGCAGTCATTGAATACTTTGGACCTGGCACCAAATCAATTAGCTGTACAGGAAAAGCAACAATAACAAACATGGGAGCTGAGATTGGTGCTACGTGTTCTATCTTTCCATATGACGAAAGGATGGAAACTTATCTTAGAGTTACAAACCGTGAAAAAATTGCAGATCTTGCAAACAAACACAAAGATTTGCTTATTGCAGATCCCGAAGTAGAACAAAACCCAGAAAAATATTTTGATCAAATAATCGAAATAGATCTTTCAAAGCTTGAACCTAATATTGTAGGACCGCATACTCCTGATCTGACTAGACCTATATCACAACTTGCAGACGATGTTAAGAAAAATAACTATCTTGATAATATTTCAATTGCTCTCATAGGAAGTTGTACAAATTCTTCTTATGAGGATATGTCTAGGGCTGCAAGTATAGCCGAACAAGCAAAAGTAAAAGGGATAAAGACGAAGATACCGCTTCTTGTAACTCCTGGGTCTGAACAGATAAGGGCAACAATAGAAAGAGATGGTCAAATGAATTCTCTTAAAGCAATTGGAGCTACAGTACTTGCTAATGCATGTGGACCATGTATAGGACAATGGAGTAGACCAGAACTGAAAAAAGGAGAACCTAACACAATAGTCACATCCTATAATAGAAATTTTCCAGGAAGAAATGACGGAAGAAGAGAAACGATGAATTTCATTGGAAGTCCTGAATTAGTAATTGCATTAGCTCTTGGAGGAAGACTATCATTTAATCCCATCAAGGACTCACTTATTGCACCAGATGGTTCGGAATTCAAACTACGACCTCCTCCAATAGTACCAGAAGTGCCATCTAAAGGATTTAAAAATGCAGAAGGTGTTTATGTTCCACCATCAAAAAATCCTGAAAGTGTTGAAGTCATTATAAATAAAAATAGTAACAGGTTACAAAAGCTAGAGCCTTTCTCAGAATGGGATGGCAAAGACTTTCAAGAACTTCCAGTACTACTAAAGGCAAAAGGAAAGTGCACCACAGATCACATATCTCCTGCAGGTCACTGGCTTGCATTCCGAGGTCATTTGGATAAGCTTAGTGATAACATGTTTCTTGGTGCAGTGAACGCTTTCAATGACGAAGTTGGTAAAGGAAAAAACATGCTTAACGGTAGCATAGAACCAATTCCGCAGATAGCAAGACAGTATAAACAAAAAGGCATGAAATGGATAGTTATAGGAGACGCTAACTATGGAGAAGGAAGTAGCAGAGAACATGCTGCCATGACTCCTAGATATCTTGGATGTGCTGCAGTTATTGCAAAAAGTTTTGCACGTATCCATGAAACTAATTTAAAAAAACAGGGAATACTTGCTTTAACTTTTGAAAATCCAAATGATTATGAGAAAATAATGGAAACTGACAGAGTAAGTATTGTGGGATTAAACAACTTGGAACCTGAAAAGTCAGTGAAATGTTACATACATCATGAAGATGGAACAAAAGAAGAGATACCGCTAAAACATTCTTACAATAAATTTCAAATTGATTGGTTCCGTGCAGGTTCCGCTCTAAACATTCTACGACAAAAGGAAAAGTTAGAATAATCTAATTTTTCCATTAAAGTTAACTAAAACCTAAAATAATCTTGAAATCATGGTAATTAATAATTCTAATTAGTATTTTACCCAATAAATTAAAATATTTTGAAGCTGATATTATTGTATGAGGTCAGTCACTCGTTATGAGATATACAAAAAAGCTAAGTTTGGAGCAGTAGCAGTACTACATAGATTCCTACAATTTTTGTGATTATTATGTTGGACAAAAAATTTGATCCTAATGCACTTTACAATAGAGTTGTACACTATTATATTGATAAAAAAAGATACTCTAAAGAAAAAGCAAATGCCATAGCTCAAAAAGTAGTGGAAAGAGAAAAAACACGTAGGATTTGTAAAAATATTAAATGTAAACATTCAATGGATGATCATATTAGGACCCAAGAAACTTGTCTTGTCTTGGATTGCGATTGTAGGCATTTTGTTAGTTAGATTGTATCCTTAGAATGATTTTGCCAAACTGATTACTTCGCTCCATCCTTTCATGTGCAAGTCTTGCATCTCTCAATTCAAAGACATTGTCGATTACGGGTTTCAATCTTTTTAATTTCATAAATTTATGAAGTGAAACAAGTTGAGATTTTGTGCCAAGATAGGCCCCAATAATTTGTGCTTCCTTACTATAGAAAGCACGTATGTTTATTGCAGCTTCAGATCCTGTTGTTGTTCCACACGCAAACATCTTTCCGCCTACTTTTAGCACGTCAAGGCTAACTGGCCATGTTTTTGCGCCTACATGATCTATTACTGCATCCACGCCTTCATTTTTAGTGTATTTTAGAACCTCGTTACTAATATCTGATTTACTCCTGTCTATGATATGATCTGCACCTAATTTCTTTGCGCGATTAATTTTTTTTAGATCAGATGCAACTGTAATTACTTGAATTCCTTTTGCTTTTGCTAAAAGTATTGCAGCAGAACCTACTCCACTATTTGCACCCCAAATTAACATAACGTCATTTTTTTTACAACCTGATCTTTCAAGCATATTCCATGCTGTTAGATAAGATACATTGAGTGCACATGCTTCTTTATCAGAAAACCATGATGGTTTTCTGATAATGTTTTCCTGTGGAACTTGAATAAATTCCGCATATCCACCTTGATATTTACCAAATGCACCTATGATTGAATAAGAAACTCTTGGAACGCCACTTTCTACTGCCGGATATACTACCACTTTTTCATTTTTTTTAAAACTACCAAAACTTTCTACCAAAGTACCACAAACATCACAGCCTATGATGTGTGGAAAAGAAACTTTTCTTCCAGGTAATCCATTTCTAACCCATATGTCTAGGTGATTTACTGCGCAATAATCTACTTTAACTATTACATGACCTTTTTTTGGTACAGGATTCTTAACATTCTCGTAGGATAATACATCAGGACCGCCATGTTTTCTAATGACAACTGCCTTCAACGGTAAGTTGTTTACAAAATAACTATTTTAGGTTGTGCATGACTTGCAGATCTTTTGTAAATGGTGCTAGGTTGGGAGGAATCTGAATGTTGATTGAATCCTTCAGGGACAAGCCAGCCTCTTTTTTCTTGTTCCAAATATTTGAATTAAATTCTAAAATTTCCTTGGTGAATATTGTCCAATCTTCATAATCTTCCTCTTTGACAAACCTTTCTTTGTGTATAGTTTTGTCAGAATAGAGATTCTGCCATAAATAATCAGTAATAAAAGGAGTAATTGGAGCAAGCAAACGCAAAATTGTAGACAGCACCTTGTGAAGTGTGAATATGGCACCGTCTCGCTCTTCTTCTGAAAAACCTGTTCCATACGCACGTCCCTTTGTCATCTCTATGTAATGTGCAGCAAAAAGATTCCAAGTAAATTCCCTTATTGCAGTAGCAGGAATGAAAAAATTGTATTCACTATAGCCTTTTTTGCATTCTATTATGAGCTTGTCTAGCTCAGAAAGAATCCAACTGTCAGCAGGACTTGGTTTTCCTGATTCTAAAACTGGAAAACCAGAAAGGAATCTGGAAATGTTCCAGAGTTTACTGAGAAATTTTTTTGTCGTTTCAATTTTTTGTTCTGAGCATCTAAAATCATATCCAAGATTGATTTCGCTTGCACTCCAGAATCTGAAAGTATCTGCTCCAAACTTTTGTATGACTGGTAATGGATCTATAACATTTCCTTTGCTTTTACTCATCTTCGTTCCATGTTCATCTACCCCATATCCCATTATCCATGCATCAGACCAAGGAGCTTTACCAGTAAGTTGTTCGCATCTTAATATGGTATAGTAGAGCCAAGTTCTAACAATGTCTTTTGATTGCGGTCTTATTGTTGCAGGATATGTTTTTTTGAAAAATTCTTCATCTTGTTTATATTTTGAAACAAAGAGTGGTGAGACACTAGAATCCATCCATGTATCAAAAGTTCTATCATCCCCGATAAAATCGCTTGAATCACATTTTGTACATTTTGGTATAGGTGAAGGCTCTTTCCATGGTTGATAGTATTTTCCTGGTTCTGGTACGTGAGGTTCAGAACATTTTGCACAGTACCATATCGGAATCTCAGTACCATAATATCTTCTTCTTGAAATGGGCCAATCTATTGCGATAGAATCTAGCCAATTCATTAGAATTTGTTTATGCATGGGAGGATGAAAGATGATCTTTGAACTTATCTCTCTAATTTTTGATACTGATTCTTTTTGTTTTAGATAATATTCTTCCATGGGTATTATCTCAATAGGAATTTTACTTCGCTCAGAAACAGGAGTACGGTGATTGATGTTGTCTATTTTTTCTACAAGTCCTTGATTTTGTAAATCTTCGATTATTTTTTCTCTGGCTTGTTTTACTTTCAATCCAGAATATGGCCCTGCAACATCTTTCATTCTGCCGTCTTTCTCAATTGCAACTATTTCTTGTAATTTTAGTTCTCTAAAAAGTGCAACATCTTTTTGGTCACCATAACTACAAACCATAACAGTTCCTGATCCAAACTCTTTTTCTGCAGATGGATGTGTTCTAATTTCTACTTCTCTATTAACCAGAGGAATGGTGGCTTTTTTGCCAATTAAATCTGCATATCTTTCATCATCAGGATTGACAATTATGGTTTGACATGCACACAAAAGTTCAGGTCTTGTACTTGCAACTGTAATGGTTTCATCAACATCTTTGATTTTAAATTTCATATACACCAATTTTGTTGGAATTTCAACGTAAGTTATCTCAGCGTCTGCAATTGTAGTACCAATAACCCAGTCATAGTTAGTTGGTCTATTTGCTAGGTATATTGCTCCTTTTTTCCAAAGCTCAATGAAAGTTGATTGTGTAAGAGTTCGATATTCTTCTGAATCTGTTCTATAATAATTAGAAAAATCTCCACTTAGTCCAAGATTTGTCATTATCTCAATCATTTCTGCCTCAAGGTCATCTAACGCGTTTGCACACATCTTCAAAAATTCATCTCTATCAGTTTCCCGCATTCTGATATTGTATTTTTTTTCTGTGTACATCTCTACAGGCAATCCATTCCTATCTATTCCGATTGGGAAAAGGACATTTTTGCCTGACATTCTTGCTGTCCTTGCAATCATATCTATCTGTGCATAATGAGCTGCAGCGCCTATGTGCCACGGTCTTCCAGATGGATATGGAGGAGGTGTATCTATTACGAAAATGTCACCTTCAGGATGAAAATCATAAAGGTGAGAGTCCTGCCATTGTTTTAGAATATCTTTTTCAATCTCTGGATTCCATGCAGTCTCTTTGATCTTAGGTTCCATGTCTTAGGATTTCGAGATGGTTGATAATATATGGGCTCCTTTGTTGTATCCTTCGTAGATATAGACACCTACTGCCTCAATATTTTTTGGCATTTTCGGTATTAGGAGCTTGATTATTTCTGTAGAAAGATTTTCCACTGTGGCTTCTCCTTCAAGTAAATATGTTGTATTTTTTGGAACTTGTAAATCAAACATGCCTTTTGGACCCTCAAATACAATTTTATAATGTATGCTGTCGTCCTTTATGAGATATTTTTTATTTATAAAAAATTTATGATCTAGAATTGAAATTACTTCTTTTATTATTTTTTTTGCTTCTCCAAAATCAATGAGCAGATTATTCTTCATTTCTCCCACTAGCTCAACCATGACAGAAGACGTGTGACCATGAAGTATAGAGCATTTTTCAACTAGAGGAAGGATATGTGCATAATCAAATGCAAATGATGGATCTTCAATGAATATGGATCCTGTTTGAACTTCTTTTGTTTTGTAAAGTATTACATTGTCAAGTTCTTTTATCCTGGCTGCATAATTTGGATGCCCGATAGCAATTATCTCCTTATCTGGAAAATTATTTTTCAATTCCTTGTACTTTATAATGTCTTTATCATCATCTATTACTTCAATAAAGCCTTTTTCAGTTTTAAAATCTACAGAAATTTTCTTTCCATCTTTAAGAGTTATTTTGTAATCATATTCATATTTCACATCTAAAAATGAGAGCATTTCTGCAATAGAAAGCTCTGTTCTAGTTCTCAAAAGATTGCCCTTCCTATCAGTATATCTGAAATCAGAATCCAAAATTGCTGAACCGCTTGCCATTTTAGAAAATTTGGTAGTCTTCTGTATATAAATTCTGTATAGAATTCAAATAAAAAATTATGAACTTTTATTCAATATGAGGCCTGATTATGATAAGGAATTAAGAATACGTGCAAGGTTGATATCGTTCTGGGTTATTCCGCCAGCATCATGAGTTACTAGATCCACCTTTATCTTGTTGTAAACGTTGAACCATTCTGGATGATGATTCATCTTTTCTATGTGTAATGCAGCGGTTGTCATAAACCCAAACGCTTCGATAAAGTTCTTGAAGGTGAATTCTTTGTGCAGTTTTCCATCTACTATGCTCCACCCGGGCAAATTCGCCAATTCTTTCCTTATTTGTTCATCAGATAACTTTGACACTGCCATGGTATGATTTGGTATGCCTGTTATTTAACTCTCAAAATAACCACAACTCACTTAGGGTGGTTTTTTTATCTGATACAAAATGGTTAATCTGGTATCTGAACTTCATAATCAGATTATTCAATCTATACAAATGACTGTTGATGAGAAAAAAATCGGCATAGCTTTTTCGGGAGGTATAGATAGTACACTTCTTGCTAAAATTTGTGCCAATCTTGGCTATGATATAACTCTGTTAACCATCGGATTTGAAGACTCGCATGATATAATGTTCTCACAAGAAATATCCAAAATACTTGGATATCGTCATAAAATTGAAAAAATAAAATTAACGAATTTTTTAAAAATTTCAGAAGAGATAAAGAAAATAATTAAAACAGATAATTTATCATGGTTAGAAAACTGTATTGCATTTTATTATGTATCTAAACTTGCAAAACATTATGATATAAAAAAAGTAATTACTGCAAATGGTATAGATGAATTATTCTGTGGGTATAATGCTTATAGAAATGCAGTAAAATCAGGCGAACATGAGGTAATGGAACTCATGGAATCAAAACTTGAAAATGAGATAAAAATGATGAAGGCAGTAAATTTGGTTGCTTCTCAGTTTGGGGTTGTGTTAATACAACCATTTCTTTCACAAGATTTTATTGAGTTTGCAAAAAAAATTCCACTCAAATATAAAATACATGACTCGGATGATCTACTGCGAAAACACATAATTCGAGAACTTGCTTTGAAAATAGGAGTTCCAGAGATCTCATCAAATAAACGTAAAAAAGCTCTTCAATATGGTTCACTTATTCATAAAACACTAATGAAGATCAAGTAAATTTGGAACAGGTCTTCTGTATTTTTTTGTAGACGTTGTTGATTATCATGCTTGATGCTCCCAAATGATTTTGCGGAACAAAAATTTCTTCTATTTCTTTCATTTTAAGGTGTGATGATATTGCAGCGTCTTTTTTTACGGCGTCTAAAAATTCCATTCCTGTATCAGACGCAGCAAAAGCTACTCTTTGTATGTCTCTGTAGGCACTTAATCTAGGAACTCCTTTTTTAATTAAGGCATCAAGCACAAATTCGGCAAAAATCTGCCCTTTTGTCATCCCTAGATTTTTTCTGATTTTTTCCTTGTTTACATAAAGGTCAGAAATAATTTTGGTCATTGCCTCTAGCATTTCATCAAGCAAAATAGAACTCATAGGAATAGTGAACCTCTCATTTGCAGAGTTTGAAAGATCTCTTTCGTGCCATAGCGGAATATTTTCAAATGATATGTTGATCTGACTTCGCAGGATTTTTGATAATGATGTAACACGTTCACTTTTTGTAGGATTTCTTTTTACAGGAACGGCACTACTTCCCATCTGACCTTTTTTAAAAGGTTCTGCAACCTCTCCAATCTCTGTTCTTTGAAGATTTCGTATCTCTACAGCTATTTTTTCTAAGGTTGCACCAATCAAAGCATTACAAAACACATATTCTGCATATTTCTCTCGTGCTACAACCTGTGTTGTGACATCAGCAGGATACAGAGAAAGTTTCTTCGCAATTCTTTTTTGAACCTCAAGTGATTTTGAACCCATAAGAGAACCTGTACCTACTACACCCAAAGTTTTGCAGACCAAAATTCGTTTTTTACATTCCTCAATTCTTTCTATGTGATCTGACATCTCAGAAGCCCAATTTGCAAATTTTAAACCAAATGCAATGATACTTGCATGTTGTCCATGTGTTCTTCCAACTGCTGGAGTATCTTTGAACTTCATTGCAAGCTTTGCTAGAATAATAGCTAACTTGGCAACCTTTGGTTCTATTATTTTCAATGCATCTCTTATCTGCATAGAATTACTTGTATCTACGAGGTCATTGCTTGTAAGACCATAATGTACCCATGGCTTTGCAGTAGATTTGCACAATTCGCTTAAAGCTTCAACCAAAGCAGCAGTGTCATGGTCACTTATTGCTTCAAGCTCTTTGATCCTTTTGGAAGTTACCTTACCAGAGCGTGCCATTTTTGCAATATTTTGTGCAATGTCCTTTGGTATCAGGCTAATTGCTGCTTGGGATTCTGCTGCAGTTGCCTCTATCTCCAATTGATATCTAATTTTCTTTTCTTCATCAAAAATTTCACGCATTTCTTTGGTGCCATATCGTCCACCATCAATTGGTAAAATAGGCATAACAAATTTGAACTTGATAAGGAAAATAAACCTACTTACGTCAATGTTTTTAGGCTATTTTTTCTTGTGGTCCTTATTAGAAATGAAAACAACTGTTTATTGACATAAACATATGTCAAGAACAGTCTCAGCATGAATACTAAAAGAATGACACGAGTAATTACGAGAACGTTGTAATAGGATAGGTTGGAGTATTAACAATTTTCTAAATGGAGCTATTGAATTGGCACTAACAGGCCATTCAAAGTTTGATTTTGGTGATGAGGAAGAAGAGACTGAAGAAAGAACGGACAAACAAACTTTTTGGATAAAAGTCAATAATATTAGTAACAATCACGTAATCATTTTATTGTTCTCAAGAATTCTTGTTGCAGTGGATGGGTCAGAATCAGCAAAAAAGGCCTTTGACGAATCAATTTATCTTGCACAAAAATGCAATTCAAAATTAGATGTAGTTCATGTTGTACAATGCGAGTTGGGAGGCGATAGTGCTACAACCTTTGAGCTAATAGACGAGCTCAAAACTAAAGCCGAAAAAATGCTAGGCGAGTATAAAATTCAAGCTGCAAAAAATAATGTGCCAATAGAAATAATGGTAACACAAGGCGATCCTGCCCAAGTAATAATTGATCTTGCCAAAACCAATAGACATGATTTGATTATTATGGGAACTCGGGGCAGGAGTGCTTTTCAAGAATTGCTAATTGGCAGCGTCTCACAAAAAGTAATGCATCATGCTAGTTGCCCCGTTATGGTCGTTCGATAGAATTGTCTTAATTATTTTAAAATTCTCTCTATCTGGAACGGGATTTTTTGATTTGTAAAAAATACCTATGATTTAAATTGTGCAGAAATCCGCTTTTCTCACTGATATAGTTGCCATCATTAGTTCCAAAAAAAATTGGAAACATGGAATACAGAATTGAAGCCGATTCAAACCGAGGAATGAAAGTTCCTGTTACGATATATGCGGATGAAGGGTTGATTCAAAAAATGATGACTGATAGAACACTTACTCAAGCAATAAACGTCTCAACTTTACTTGGAGTTCAAAAACATGTCGTAGTTTTACCCGATGGACATGAAGGATACGGGTTTCCTGTAGGTGGTGTTGCTGCAATGGATGCCGAAGAAGGAATGATTAGCCCGGGGGGAGTTGGTTATGATATTAATTGTGGTGTCAGACTAATACGAACTAATCTTAATGAAAAAGATGTAAGACCAAAACTCAAAGACCTAGTGACAGAACTTTTCAATTCAATTCCATCCGGTGTTGGATCAAAAGGAGCCATTAAATTGAATTTTTCTGAACTTGATGAAGTACTGGTAAAAGGTGTACGTTGGGCTATAGATCATGGTTACGGTTCAAATGATGATGCAGATGTGTGTGAAGAAAATGGTCAGATAAAAAATGCTGATCCAAATAAGGTATCTCTAACAGCACGAAAACGTGGAGCTCCACAACTTGGAAGTCTTGGCTCAGGTAACCATTTTCTTGAAGTTCAAAAAGTTCAAGAAATTCACGACAAGGAAGCTGCAAAAAGGATGGGTATCTACAACGAAGGACAAATTACTGTTTTGATTCATTGTGGATCTAGAGGATTTGGTCACCAAGTATGTAGTGATTATCTTAGAGTTTCTGAACAATCACTACAAAAACACAATATTACTTTGGTAGACAGAGAGTTAGCATGTGTACCAAATTCATCCGAAGAAGGAGAATCGTATAGAAAAGCAATGTTTACTGCCCTAAACTTTGCATGGAGTAATAGACAAATGATCACCCATTGGACAAGAAAGGTTTTTGAGCGAGTCTTCAAACAATCGGAAGCAGATTTGGATATGAAACTAATCTATGATGTTGCTCATAATATTGCAAAGGTAGAACAACACAAAATCGATGGCAAGCTAAAATCCGTGGTTGTACATAGAAAGGGTGCTACCAGAGCATTTCCCGCAGGAAGAGATGAAATTCCCCAAAAATATCGGGACTTGGGTCAACCTGTCTTTATTCCCGGTTCTATGGGAACTGGCAGCTGGATTCTTTTGGGCAAACCTAACTCAATGGATCTTAGCTTTGGTTCAACAGCTCATGGAGCAGGAAGAATGATGTCAAGATCTGCAGCTAGACGTAGCTTTACTGATGTGCAAGTACAAAAATCACTTGGCGATAAAGGAATTTTCATCAAAGCCCTTACAAGAGAAGGGATGGTAGAAGAAACACCAGAGGCTTACAAAGACGTGGATGCTGTTGCTAATGTATCACATGAACTTGGAATTGCTACCAAAGTTGCAAAACTTGTTCCAATTGGAGTAATTAAGGGATGACGGAGGAAGATAAAGAATTAGAGCTTCTTAAGGCAAAAAGATTGCTTGAGATGCAAAAAAATATCACCAAACAACAAAAACAAGAAGAACTAAAGACACAGAAACCTTCTTCATCACAGGCTCCTCCAAAGGAAATTCTTATAAAACAACTAGGTTATCGCGGTCTGGAAGTCCTTCAAAATGCAGAAGCCCAATTTCCAAATGAAACTAAATTAGTTGTAGCCAAACTGGCTGAGCTTATTCAGTCAGGAGAAGTTACTGAAACAATTGATGGTGGAAAACTCCTCACTCTCTTCCGTTCTCTTGGAATCCGCGTACGAGTAGAAACTACTATTCATGTAGAAGAAGATGGAAAGCTTGTTTCTTGGTCTGATAAATTGAAAGAACGCACAGTGGAAACTGGAGAAATATCTCCACAAGAAACTTCTGAGCAAAATACTCTATAAACTATAGTACAAATAATTAACAAAGAATAAAACCTGATTAAAACCCTGGAACCTTCTATGGCAATAGTATCTGCTAGTGGCTTTAGGAAGATTTAGTTAAAGACAAAAAGAGGTAAAAGAATGGAGGTATCATGGGCTATAAGACAGTAACAGTTGAAATCGCTACAACAAAATATGAAACTGATAGAGAACTTGTTTCTTTAGCAATGGAAAGTCTTCAATCATTATGTGGAATAAAAGATGGTTTTTTGATCAGTAATCCAATGGAAAGATTTGGATGGGCTTTTTTTAAAATATTATTCAAAGGAGAATTGCTTTTTGCTATACAACAAAAACTTTCTGATCAGATTGCAATCTCAAAAGGAAAAAAATTTGAAGATAAATTTGTTAATTTTCTAATGAATTTTTTTGAATATAAGAATTGTAAAGTAAAAGTAAAACTGATAGAGGATTAAACTCTTCTTCCTCTTTTACCGCCCTTCTTGCGGGTTGTATCGTGTGGTATTGGTGTCACGTCGTCTATTCTTCCAATCTTAAATCCGCCTCTTGCTAATGCTCTTATTGCTGCTTGTGCTCCGGGGCCTGGAACTCTAGCGCCTACTCCGCCAACTGCTCTGACTCTGATATGAAGTCCAGTAAAGCCTCTATCATGTGCAACTTCGACAACAGCACCTGTAGATTTCATGGCAGCATACGGGGATGATTCGTATCTGTCTGCATTTACATGCCTTCCTCCAGAACTAATTGCAACTGTCTCAGCTCCAGAGAGGTCAGTAATGTGAACAATTGTATTGTTATAACTACTATAGATATGGGCAACTCCCCATTTTTCTTTAACTTCTTGCTCTGACAACATTTCAAAAGCCCTTCATGGGTTTAAAAAACATTAGGATTTGAAATGAAGCCAACCACAATCTTTAACGGGAATTAGTTTATTTTCTTGACAATAAACAACATTTCTACCTTCTGTAACATACCCAATTTCAAACAAAGTAATTTTATACATCTTTGCTATTTGTCTAACTCTTGCCAAATTGTGTTCTGATACTGTAGCTACTATTTCATATTCTTCGCCACCGCAAAAAACAAGCTCTGTTAATTTGATTTTGTTTGCCTTTGCAAACTCTTCTACATCTGATTTGGTGGGAAGTTTTGTAATCACAAATTTTTTCCTGCTCTGTCTACTCATTTCGTTCAGAGTAGTAGATAGTCCATCACTTGAATCCATTGACGATGAAATATAATTTATAATTCTTAAACCAAATTCTAATCTTGGAGTGGGTCTGTTAACATGCTGTTTACATTTTCTAATAAAATCTGAATTTGCTTTAACATGATTAAAAATGATTTTCAATCCGGCAGTGCAATAACCAAATGGGCCAGATGTAATAATAATATCATTTATCTTGGCACCACTTCGTTTGATTATTTTATTTGAAATGCCAAACATAGATACATCAATAACCATTTCTCTTCCCTCATTTACATCGCCTCCAACAATTTTGACTTCAAATTCCTTTGATGCCATAGAAAAGCCAGTTGCTAACTCTTTAATTTTGGATCTGGAAAGTCCTTTTGGAATTGCAAGAGAAATAGTAGCATATTGTGGTTTTACCCCCTTACATGCAAAGTCACTCACACACGCAACCATACTTTTTCTAGCAATCTCCTTAATTTTCATGCCTGGCGGTACATCCGTACTTTCAACTAACATATCTGATTTGGTAATGACAGTAACTTTATTCATTCGCAGAATTTCTACATCCTCAGGTACAAAATTTGACTTTTTTCCAAAACTTTGCTGAAATATTCTAATTATCTCTACTTCGTCTGGCTTGCTCATAGCTTTGGTTAACCAACTTTGTAACTTGTTTTTGAATATCTTTTGCTTTCTTCAAATCATTTGATTCTGTAGATATTCTTATGATATGTTCAGTATTTGACTGCCTCACTAGTACCCAGCTATCTTCATCAATGATTGATTTTATTCCATCAAGTGTAATTATCTCACTGTATTGTTTTTTCATTTTGTCTAACAAAATTTGTAACGTTTTTTTATGAAACATTGATTCTACCTCTACTTTTGATCTCAATTGGAAATACTGTTCCATGAATTTCATAACATCAGTAAAGGTTTTGGTTCCAAGCATCGTAGATATCAATCCACTAGTTAGTATGCCGTCCCTGCACATGTTAAATTCTGGTAAGATAAATCCTGCACTGCTTCCTTCACCTCCTGCTTGTGAGTTTGTCTTTATCATTAAATCTACTACATTCGCTTCTCCAACTTTTGATCTTTGAACTTGCCCTCCATGTGATTTGATAAATTTCTCAACAGAAACACTAGTATCTATACTCAGAACAAAACGCTTGTATCCTATCTCCAGAGCTTTTGCAACCCCTAATCCAAGAGTTACATCAGGCGCCTGCTTCTTTCCGTTTTTTACAACCACTAATCTATCGCCATCCAGATCAAAAGCAAATCCTATGTCACACCTTTTTGTTGCTAAATCTAATTCGGCTAGATTCTCAGAGGTCGGATCTGGCCCATGTGAAGAAATTCCAGGCTTCCCATTAATTTTCTGTATCTTACAACCCAGTGTTTCAAGCATCTTTGGTGCAACTTCAAATGCAGCTCCCCCGCCAACATCTATTGCAACTTTTGGTGATCCCTTTACCTTACCAATCAATTTTATGGCATCTGATATATAGCTAGAATTTGATTGGAACTCGGAACCACTTTTTTCTTTTGAAAATTTACTTTCCCTTGTAATTTGTTTTAACTCTTTTTCATTTATGCCTTTTCCATCTATGATGAATTTAAGACCATTCCATTGCAAAGGATTGTGTGACGAAGTAATTATTACACCACTGCCATATTTTCTGGATTCTCTAAAAGCAACCGGTGTTGGTGCGATTCCTAAATTATACACATCTAGTCCTCTTTCCATTAACGAAGCAATAGCAACATCGCTCAAAATTTTACTCGAAGGTCTTGTATCTTGAGCAACAACACATTTTTTTGATTTTATTAACAGAGAAAAATTTTGACAAAATTTTATTATGTCACTAAGGTTGAGATCATGACCAAAAATTCCTCTCACACCAGAGATGGATACTTTCAATGAATCCAAAGCACAAAGGCTTTTTATAAACTCTGATGACATTGCGAACCATTGCCTCGATAGCTCAGCCTGGTAGAGCGAACGCCTCGTAAGCGTTAGGTCGTGGGATCGAATCTCACTCGAGGCTTTATCATTAAAATTTGTAATCTCTTTTTATCATTTTTCTATTACAATTAATGCTTCTATTTGGCAAGTCTTACTATTAAAATAAGGAAATTCTATAGTCGGGAACTATCTTTTTCAGATTCCTCTAGGTTTTCTATGTCTATTTCAAGTTCCTTGCCCAATCCCTTCCACCATATTGAAATCTCTGTCACGTCTTCCCTCTTCACTTACACCAAGATCCACCTTTATAGATCTGTCGATTCTTTTCTATTTGATTAATTTAAATAAAAAATTCAGTTGTATCACCAAAAAGAATGATCGATCAAAAAATTTGTTCAAAAATTTTCAAATATTTTTTTTATTAGATTTTTTCTTTTTTGCTCGATACATGACAATTCCTAAAGTACCGACAGCACAAGGCCAAAAAAGAGACCATATGGGACCGCTTGCTCCTCCACCGAACATAGCGTAAATCATTCCGCCTATCAAAGCAAAACCAATGGCTTCAAGTATTTTACTCATAAATTTCTAAAATCTGAGTATAATAAGCTCAAAAACAGATTCGTTTTATATTCTCTGAAAATTGTCTAGATTTAAAGATCTAAACCAAAAGAATCTGCGAGGCTTTGGAAGTTCTTGTATGACTCCAAGTACTGTCTGCCCTTTGGAGTTATGATAAAGGCATTTTTGCCATCATATTCGATTTTGTTTATTAGACCTGCACCAGTAAGGTTATCTATAAATTTGCTTAGTCTAGAATGCGAAAGATTAGCTTTTGTCAAAAGTAATGTGACATTTATGCCATTTGCACCACTCTCTTCAGTAACTGTAAGTAAGTCCCTAACTATCTGCATACTAGTTCTATAGGTAACCATGTTTGGTGAATATAATAACTGGTGGTATAAGGGTATTACGCTGCTCTTCAACTCTTATATGGTTACAGGGCAATAATTGCCTTCAATCCAAAAGAATCCTTAATGCAAGAGTTTTATCTATTTTTAACACAATAATAATGTGAATTTTGAATGTATCCAAGATTGCTCAAATTGTTGTATTGAACGAGAATATTATCCCACAATAAAGTATGGCAAAGTTGGTGTTCTAATTTTACCTGAAGAAAAGGAAAAAATAGAATCATATGCAAAAGACCACAATCTAAAAATCACTATTCTTCCTCGTATTGGTATTTCATATGAAAAATCTGATGGACCAACAAAAATCATTGCATACCAGCTAATGGGGAAAGAATCAAACGGTAATACTTGTCCTTTTTTGGATACAGAAAGTATTCAAAGGTCTCCACACGGTGGCTATAACTGTAAGATATATCAAAACAGACCTCTTGCTTGCAAAGCATATCCGGTAATTGAATCATCTCCTATACTTTTGGATTCAAAGTGTAAATTTTGTGAAAGTTGTGGTACTACTGCTACAAATGTAAATCAAGAAGTAGAATCACTTGTTCAAATTAAAAGTAAAATGATGACAACTGCTCCTTTTGTATGGCGATACGCTACTGGTATAGGAGATGAATCTCACAAAAACAAAATTGCAACTGGTTGGTTTTTAGAAATTTAAGATTTATTTACTCTTTCATGAGTTCCGGGATAGAATTCATAGATTTTTTTTGAATAACATTTACTACACAAAAATCCTTTGATATTCGAGTTTTCCATTGGGCGATAGATATGATCCAATGGCCCATTACATAATGAGCACTTTTCATTTTCTTCCAAAGCGATAATATTCCTTAATTTTCGTTATAAAAATCATGTTAAATACTACTATTTTATAGAATAAAACTGCGGTAGACTGGATGGCTAGATGTGGACCTCCTGCAAGAGACCTATCGGTCACCCATCTGCCGCTATTTGTTTGAAAAAACTTAGAAAAGATCCTGCACTGTCTTTTTTATACTATCTATTTCGTCTTCTTCCTGTTTTATCTTCTTCTCAATTACTCGTATCATAGAGTCCTGCCAAATATGGTGAGAAAAGAAATTATGATACGTATTTGCAGCAGTCATCTCATCATCAACCACCGTATCTTCTAGAAATTTGGTTACAACGATATCTGTGAGTTTTAAAATTCGTTGATTAAGTTTGACACTCTTAAAAATAGGTTCAAGCTTTGCTATGTCTTCCTTAAAATCTCCTTTTGTGAGTAAGATTTTTTCATGTAAAATCTTAAAGTATACAGCTACAAAAAAGAGAGTAGCATATCTTTTTGTCTTATGTCCGCCTTTCTTTCCATAATTTAGTATTCTCTTGGCATATTCTTTTACAAGATATGGATACAAAAGTAATCTCAAATCATCTTTTAGCTTCTCATTGAAGACCTCATCATATTTACTACCACGTGGCAAAAATTGTGCAGGCGAACTATATGATTCTGTAGGACGTTGTTCTATGCCAGCTACAAAGACCTGTATGGCATCTTTTGCAACGATTACTTTTTTGTGATTTTCAGGAAGATACTTGTTATACGTAGAATCTCCACATAACTCACTTTGCTGTGATTTTGTCTTGGCATCAAAAGAACCAGCTTGAATCTCATAGAAATATCCAAAATTTTCCATCTGTGATTTAATGGATTTGTGGAAATCCATGAGAGAAACTAAATCTTTTCCTCTTACTGCATTTTGAGAATTCCTGTATTTTGTAATGTTATTTTGATCCTGTTCATCAGCAGCCTTGATGATTGTTACTGTTATACTCCCTTCCAGATTATGCGTACGTTTTGCATGATCCAAAATAGAATTCGATGTTTGAGCCCCGTTTACTATTTGTGGCGCATGCAAAAGTATTGCATTTTCCTCTAGTTCTTCAAAATCACTTACTACAATAGTGATTCCATTGTTATAATAGAAAAATTTGTTAGGAGAATCTTGAAGGGTTTCTCTTAGGCCTTTGTTGACGGTTGTTTTGAATTGCATCCATTGTCTAATATTAGACTCAAAAACATAATCTCGGTTTTTTGTAACAAAATTTGTTAATTCCCTTAGTTTTAAAATTCCAAGTAAAGTGTTTTGGTATCTTAATTTACTTTCGAGTTTTATGGTGGCTTTTTTACCTGCTGCTGGCTTTTTTATTCTGTCCCAAAGTCTTTGTATTATTGTTTCAATATCGAATATCTCAAGAGAATCCTGATTTTGATATTCTACTTTTTGATCAGTCACATATACACATTCAATTTTTAGATTCTTTTCTAGTATTTGAGTTACCAAACGAGCTAGTTCGGGGCGCATTTTTGAAATGTCTTTGTACTGTAAATTCTTGACATCTTCTTTGAATTTGGCTATAGCTTCCATAGAATGGGAGGTACCATACTTGGATTGAAAGAGGTAAATTTTATCGTCAGAAAAATCAACAGGAAGATATGCATCTATGCCCAGATCATTTGCACCATCAACTATCGCATCTGTAGCATCATCTTCGGTTGCTTCAAAAACCCTAGTAAGCACCCAATGAAGAAAGTTATGTCCTTTTTCTACTTCACTTTGAGAATCTTCTGCATATTCCTTTATACTATCTCGAATATTTTGCGCAAAACCCTCGAGAGGTTGTCCATTTGTAATTTGTTGCAAAATGGGATGAGCACCAGGTATGAATTCTAATAGACCGTTAGATCTTTCCGTCAAACTACCATAGTTAGAAACTGGTGTATTTAGAAAAGTTGGTTATTATGATATAATGTTAAAGGTGAGGAAGGGATTCGAACCCCTATAGATTCGCTCTGCAGGCGAACGCATAGCCGCTCTGCCACCTCACCGTACTCAAAAAAGCTTTCAATGAACAATTAAATCTTTTAGATCAGAATTTTGCAAATTGTTTTGTAGCAAGCCTGACGTCTTCTGCTTTTACAGTCTTTCTTCCTGCATGTATTGACATTTCAACTGCACTTTTTGCTATGGCGACGCCAATCTCTTCAAGAATCCTTCTTAATTCATCAGCTGATTCATCACTAACTCGTTCTGCTCCCGATTTCTTTAAAATGCGATACATTGCAGAAAGACCAAATTCAGATGCTGTCATGTGATGATTTTTCTTAACTTTCATAAAAGACTTCAAGTGGAAAAAAACCCACGTAGGAATCGATTTCTGCAGACTAATTTAGTATGTGACTTTTATCTATGGATTGTGTGTGTTACTATTTTAAGGACAAAAACAAAGGTTTGCCATGAGTTGGCTTACCGATGCTCATATCCATCTCTCTGATGACGAATTTTCAAAAGACATGCCATTTATTCTTACATGTATGGATAAATTGAGAATACGAGCTTGTTGTGTATCTATGGATCTTAAAAGCTCGGAAAAAACACTTGAGCTTGGTCAGAAAAGTAATCTGATATTACCTTTTGTTGGAATTCATCCTGAAAAAGCATCCTCAAATGATTTAGAATCTGTTGTCAAGCTAATAGAAGCAAATTCAAAATATATTTCTGGAATTGGTGAGATTGGACTTGACAAAACATATGTTTCAGATTCAATTGGATTCAAAAACCAAGAATTAGTTTTTCATAAGATGCTATCCGTAGCTGAAAAACTGAAAAAACCGGTTTCTATCCATTCTAGGGCAACATTGGATGAAATATTGACTATCTTACCATCTTATTCAATTTCTGGCATCTTACTACATTGGTTCGCAGGCAGTAAAAAACAACTAAAAACAGCAATGGAACGCGAATATTTTGTTTCATATGGACCTGCTATGGTATACGCAAAAGATAAACAAGTTTTGCTTTCTGAAACTAGTCAGGAAAGAATTCTTATAGAAACAGACGGTCCCGTTAAATTTTCACGGTGTTTTGGATTTAAAGTAGGACAGATAACCTTTCTTCCAAGCGTTGTATTTTGTGCTGCAAAAGTTTTACACACAACGTATGATGAAATCTCTTCTCAAATAGAACAAAATTGTAAGCACTATCTTGGTGTATAGGTATAAAAAACCCCTACTGCCATTCGAAGACGTGAACAGAATCAAACGAATTTCAACGGAGATATTGACTCTCTATAAAGAGAAATTCGGAACTGATTTTGCACAAAATAAAAAAGTCCTCGATCAAATTGCTATTGTTAGATCTAAAGGACTCAAAAATGAGATTGCAGGATATATTACAACATACATTAAACGTGAAATTGAAGAACAAAATGAAAAAGAATCTCAGAGAATAGAAGCAGCGGAATCTGTTAAAGAGTCAGAAGGACTGCAAGAAGAAGAAATACTCAATTAATTTTATACCTGAATTTTACGCTTGTCGATTTTAATCAGAAATCCAATATATGCAAGAATATACTTTTTTAGCTTATGATAAAGATAAAACTCCTAGGAGGGGCAAAAAAATCCTTTTCTACAGATAAATTAGAGATTGAGACTCAGTCCATTACTATCTCTAAATTAATAGAACTCCTTCAGAAAAGAATTCCAAAGAACTTGCCACAATTAGATGTAAAAAATATTTTAATTGCAATCAACGGAGTTGATTCTTCTACTCTAGAGGGTTTGGCTACTGTTCTTAAAGATGGCGATGTAGTTAGCATAATCCCTGTGGTTCATGGTGGAAATGTGAGAAGGATGTGGTTTAACACCCTCAAAACTAGAATAGAATTGATAGAAATAAAAAATGATTTGGATGATCCAATAAAATTTCTTGAAGATTTACGCAAAAAGAACACGGATTTGATAATTCAAGGTATACGATCTGCTTATATTTTGAACTTAGAACATGCAAAAAAAGTAATTACAATTTCCCTAATGGCGCAAAAAACTGACAGCAGGCTTTCAGATAAACTTGAAACAGACATTTTGATGCGATTTGCTTGTACAAGACAAATTAGTGAAGCAATTCAAAAAGTAGGTATGAAAAAAAGAGAAAATTTTATTTTGATAGCAATTGGAAAAAAATCTTCTCATTGTAAACTATATTCTGAATTGAAGCATATTTTAACACCACTTGCTTTTCCAAAAAATAAATCTAGTTTTCTAAAAAAAGAATTCAGAATATCTACAAAACAGTTACAATCAGTGATGTCTCCTACTGCACTTGAGGATTTACTTGCAGAAAAATCAGCTGTTCTATTCCGATAAACTGCGTTTTAATTTTTGAGTACTTAGAACATCATTTTCTTTTAATACTGAAATACCTGTCTTGTTTCCAAGAACTTCTACTAGTATCATCCAATCAAATTTTTCAAGGGATACTTTGTTGACTATTTTATCGGCAATAGCATCAATTATCTCCTTTGTTGAAATGACAAAATGTCTCTTTTCCACTGTTATTCTGTAGGTATCTTCTAATCCAATTATTTTTGAATGGTTGAGTACGGCATTCACTATGTTTTGTTTTTCAGTAATTACTGTTTCTTGGATTGGTATTATTCTGTGACAATATCTGATACTCCAAGGTTCTTCAAGTATTTTTTCTTTAATTTTTTTAATTACAGAAAATGGATCAAGCATAGTAATACATGTTACAATCCCTGAAAGATTTGTTATGCTTACCTTGCTGTTTTTATCGCCAAAACTTTCCAGAAACATGGATAACTCTTGAGCTGCTTCATCTTCAAGATAACGACTACATGTTACAATCAGGTTCAAAGTATTGATGTTAGCTCCGTTTTGGTTATTTTTCCATGTCTTAATATTTTCAAATCTCCTTCAACTATTTCTACAACCGTAGATTCAGTAGAATTTGATATTCTTCCTCCATCTAGGAAAACATCAAATCCAGAAAAACTCTCCAAAACCTTCTTTGAATCAGAAGACGATGGATTTCCTGAATAATTTGCACTTGTTCCTACAAGAAATTTGCATTCTTTCAAAAGAGATAACGCACATGGGTGATTGGGAACTCTTACAGCAACTCTGTCATCTAGGTTCATAGCTTTTTTAATTTCTTCATCTATCAATTTTAAAACTAGAGTTACTGGACCTGGCCAGAATCTATCCGCAATTTTGTTAGATGTTCTATCGAATATGGCTATTTTTGATAAGTCCTCTTTTGAATATCCAAGTACGGGGAGATTTTTGGATCCGCTCCTTTTCTTTATTCTGTAAATTGCCTCAACAGCGTTTGAGTTCCGAGGATCACATCCTACTCCATAAACTGTATCTGTAGGAAATACAACTAAACCACCTTTCTTTACTGTAATGGCAGCTAATTTGATCCCATCAGGATCACAAGCAACAATCACAATTTTTTCAAAGGGATATGAAGTAAATTATGTCTTGTTATTAAACAATATAAGATTGATTGATGTACTATATCTATGGATGAAGAAATCCAACAATGTCAGTGTCCACCAGGAGGAGAAACATATGTCAATGAGGATGGCATGGATATCTGTGTTTCATGCGGTGGTTGGGTAGGAGCTTCCGTCTAGAAACCCAATTGTTGAAACAACCTCTCAATGGAACCTCAATTATCTACATCTGATGTGTCAAGACTAATAAAAATAAACAATTAACCTAAATCCTTAATAGTAATTTTCTTTTTTCTACTGCCGATGTCTGACGAATTCGATAATGATTTTGAGGATGATTTTGATGATGATGTAAAGACGATTATGATGATGTAGAAGAAGACAAGAGCTAAATTCTTAGGCCAAAGGTTTCTGCAAATTCCCTGAACCCACGATATGCCTGCAAAAACTCTCTACCTCTTGGGCTAATCTTATACTTACATGCTCTATCGGAGCTCATTTGTTCTAAAAGACCCTCCTGTACCAATATTTCTAAAATTCTTGATATTCTTCCATGTGAGATGTTAGCTTTTCGTATGAGATAGGTAACACTTGCACCGGTTTCATCTGGTACTTCGTCTCTTGTAGTGGTAAGTATGTCCCCAATTATACTCATGTGAGTTCTATACGTTGCCGCCAAATTTCACACCTCTCAGTGGAACTTTGGATATGGGTACAAAAAGTGCACCTAATCCTACTATCTTAGTTGAGATTGAGATAACATAAAGGACTGATTTTGGAAATATAACTGAATACCAACCAAGAAATTCTCCTAAAGCAAGGAGTCCTAGACCCGTAGCAACGAAAATCGTGCTAGTCTTTCTATTCTCCATATACGACATTATTGTCTCTATTGTCCCATATACCAGTAGGATAAAAGAAATTGACCTTATAATATGCTGAATTGAATTTCCCGGAATGATAAAAAGTGGCGCAATTATGGATTTCAAATATCTTGACTTGGGGAAAAATGATTTTATGCCATGAGAAAAAGCGATAAAAAAATACCCTACTGTTTGAATTCCAATTCCTAAAGTTTGGATTCCGGCTTCTATCTTTCCAGAATGAGTTACAAAAGAATCAATTGTGTATCCCAGTCCTACAACACCAAATCCAACGCTTAATGACAAAAAAGCAATTGTTAAACGGAAAAGTGTTGGACTGCCAGTATTTTTAAAACCAACATATGCAAAAATTCCTATAAAAAGACCAACTCCAAAACCTAACAGATTAAGAATTATCTCAAGTACAAATTCCAACTAATCGCAATATTAATTCAAAATTAATTAAGTCTTCCAGGTAATTTTTTTCTACCAATCGTCAAGAGTTCCTGCTGTAGTACCTTCCGTACTAGAGGCATAATCTCCTAGAATGTCGGCATATCGACTATCTTTGTAGGTAAGGTATCTTACATATTCACCATATGTCATATCAAGTGAACAATGCGAACACTTGACAAAAGAAAAATCATCTCCCATCTCTGCTATGTCATTGCATTTTGGGCATTTTATCTTCATATTGTATCTAAGTTAATTACTCTAATATCTCTTTATTAAAAGAATAAATTGCTACAATTTGTTGTCACATTATGGCAAGAGTATGTACAAAGTGTAAAAAAGAGATTCCAGCAGCAATAGAACTTGATCCAATTGCTGCAAATTATCCTTGTTGTAATGAATGTTGGGCTGAATGGAAACAATATAGAATTATGGTTATGAACGAAATGAAGCTTGACATGTCAATGCCTGATCACAGAAAGGTTCTCAAAAAATATGAAAAAGTCTTTGTTGGCATTTTAACACCTGAAGGAGACGTTGTAAACTTTGCTGATGAAAACCAACGAAATCCCGAAAAACCCACTTAGACTCCAAGTTCAATTCTTGCTCTATCTGGTATTATGAGAAGTAATCTCTTTTTTTTATTATCCTCTAAAGTATTAATTATTTTTTTAATCGTTTTAGAAATTACATCTTTCTCACCTTGATTCAAAGATAGATACACTTCCAAAATACCATCGAGATTAAATAAAATGATTTTTTGTGGATTTGTTGTAATTTCGTTAATGTATGTAGTAAACATGATGGTTCTTTGTTCTTCTGTTAAAGTACTCAAAATTTCAAGCCAAGTCTTAAACAATTTTAAAAATTTATCAAATGGAATTGTAGGTCCTGCTTCAAGAGCGTTATTTATTATCTCCATTTTATCTGAATGCAACATTGAAAAAAACTCCATCAATCTTTTTTTCAAAATAGGTTTTCTCAGAAACTCTGGAAGATTTGCTAATGATACTATAATATTTCCAGCATAGTTTGGTTCTGACAACAAAATTGCACTGGCTCTCTTTGTTAAAATTGTATTGGTACAATTTGGCTTAAATATGTCCAGCTGTGTTTTCCATGTATGCCTTCAACAGTTATTGTAGGTGGATTTTATGGAGATGAGGGAAAAGGTAAGATAATTTCCTATCTTGCAATGAAAGATAAACCTACAATTGCTGTAAGGGGTGGTGCAGGTCCAAATGCCGGTCATACAATTGAATACAACAAAAAAAAATACAAAGTAAGAATGCTACCAAGCGCATTTTTAAATGAGAATACTCGGCTTCTTATCGGACCTGGAGTTGTAGTTAGTCCCGAGGTTCTTTTAAAAGAGATAGAAGAGTTTGGAGTATCTGATAGATCATTTGTAGATTTTCAATGTGGAATTATTGAAGAATCTCATAGGGCAGCTGATTCTCAAGGTAGATTAAAAGAATCAATTGGAAGTACTGGTTCAGGGACAGGACCTGCAAATGCCGATAGAGCAATGAGGACACTAAAGCTTGCCAGAGATATCGATTCTCTTGCCCTTTATCTTGAGGATGTACCAAATGCCGTTAACTATGCTTTACAACAAAACGAGAAGGTTCTAGTAGAAGGAACTCAAGGAACATTTCTCTCACTTTGGCATGGAACATACCCATATGTTACTTCAAAAGATGTTACTGCATCAGGAATTTGTTCTGATATTGGACTTGGACCGAAAAACGTAACTGACGTAATGGTAGTTTTCAAGGCTTATGTAACTAGAGTTGGTACAGGTCCATTAAAAAACGAACTTTCTCCAGAAAAAACTGTCACAAAAGGATGGCAAGAAATTGGAACGGTAACAGGCAGACAAAGAAGAGCCGCTGAATTTGATTTCGAACTTGCAAAAAGAGCAATCATGCTTAACAGCGCAACTCAAATTGCCATAACAAAACTTGACGTAATTTTTCCTGAATGTGCACATATGCAATCTTTTTTGGATCTTAGCTCGCCTGCAAAATACTTTATCAAATCAATCGAAGATCAACTTAAGGTACCAATTACTCTTATTGGTACTGGTTCTGATGTACATGATATAATTGACCTACGAGAGTCATGAAAATTAGAAATTGTCAACTGACTACCTTTTAATGGGGTATTTTTTTCAAGAAATCCATGATAAAACTACCTCATTACATCCAAGTAGCTGGCATGATAGAATTTTCAAGATTAGTATGTGCGTTTGAAAGGGTACCTCGCACATCTTTTTCATTTGATCTTGAAGGACAACATGTCATTTCTGTCCAAATGGATGTTCTCAAAGAAAAACCTGTAATCTATTTTACTCCAACAGACAAAATTGGTCATTATCTTACCTATGGTTTTAAGGGAGGAAAGGAAGATTCTGAGGTTGTAAACACCATCACAAATCCAACCTATCTTTATTCCCCTATTGTAAGAGTAAAATCATTGCCACCATCTCTAAAGCCTGAAACAAACAAGGATTTGGAGATAGCATATGAGCCACTTGAACTTGAGGACCTTACAAGTTTGGTAAAACTAAGTTATGGATTTGAGGAATCCCCATTTCCACTCTTTGCTTTTTCAAATGGAACAAAGTGGATGGTGGGCGTTTTCATGAATTTTAACGAATCAGACGAAGTATCATATTTCTGCTATGTCAAATTAGATAGCGAACCGACTAAACCCTTTTTGAAATACTCTAGTAAGGATGGAATGGAACCAGCTTTTGTAAATACTATAAGTGAGCATGGTTATTCCTACCTTAAAATAATAAAACTAAAAGACAAACATCCTCTAGTTAAATTATGACTGACTATAGAACTAGAATAAGAAAATCTGCATCTGGTAAAAGTAAAATCATATTGGCAAACGACTTGGAAAACCTATCAATTCAAAAACTAGAAACCAATACAATCAAAAACATAAAAACACTAAACAAGTTTCTTTGTGCAATCAAATTCAATTTTCATCTGATCTTGCCTCTTGGAATGAAAAGTCTTACAAAAATAAACCGTGTTGCTCATGATGCGGGTTTACAAACTATTGCGGATATAAAATTAAATGATATTGGAAATACAAATCAAATTGCAACTGAGAAATTATGGCAATCTGGGTTTGATGCAGTAATTGTGAATCCTATCATGGGTCCCGAAAATCTGCAAAACCTTATTGAATCAGCTCATAAAGACGATCATGGAATTGTAACACTTGTTCACATGAGTCACCCTGGTGCCAAGTTGGGATATGATCTTACAGTAGTATACCAAAACAAAAAGATGTTAAAAATTAATGAATTATTTTTGGAATGGTCTTGTTCTATGAAAGCAGATGGTATTGTTGTAGGTGCAACTGTTCCGCAAATAATAAAATCATGTCACAAGAAAGCAAAAGGCCGTTGTGAAATTTATTCGCCGGGGGTTGGTACGCAAGGTGGAAATCCAATTGACGCGATTCATGCTGGGTCAAACTACCTAATAGTTGGGAGAACAATTTTGAATGCAAAAGATCCTGTTCTAGAAGCAAAAAAACTTCGAGAACTAAGTCTTGAAGCCTAGATTTCTCATCTTTTTCATTACATTCTGAGCATTCTTGTAGGTTAGTTTCCTTAATGCGTCATCATATGCAAGCCAGATAAATCCTAGATGTTCATGGGAAATTTTAACATCATCTGTATTTGTTTTAGCAAGAAAGAAGACTACCTCTTTGTGAACCAATTCTCTGTCACGTTGATAATGATACTCTACCTTATCCTCAAAACCATCAACAAAACTCACATCATTAATGCCTGTTTCTTCTCTGATTTCTCGTATCACTGTTTCTCTTAGAGTTTCTCCCTCCTCAATATTTCCCTTGACAAAATCCCAATGTCCAGAGGGATAGTTTAGAAGAAGATACATCTTGACAGAGGAAGTTTCTCTAAATAATACTGCTCCTGCAGATCTTTCTTCAATCATTACTTAGGACAATTTATTCAGCTACGTATTCGTTTCTACTATTTTCCTAATCTTCGCGCTCTTTTTTGGAATGTTCTTATTGCTCTCATGAGATCTATTTTTCTAAATTCTGGCCAGTATACATCCATGAAAACAAGCTCACTGTAAGCGCTTTGCCAGACTAGAAAGCCACTAAGCCTCTTTTCACCCGATGTTCTCAATATCATATCTGGTGATGACTGTGGCAGATGAGAAGTATAAAGACAGGATTCAATAACATCTTTATCTATTGCATTAACGTCAAGCGAACCTTCTTTAATCTTAGATGCGATCTTTTTTACTGCATCCACTAGTTCATTCTGGCCTCCATAAGCTATAGCTATGTTAAGATAGTGATTATCATAATTCTTTGTAGCTTCGTCTAATCTATTCAAAACTTCTTTTAATGATTCAGGTAATAATTCAACACGTCCAATTGCTTTTATCCTCATACGATTTTTATGTATTCGTGGATCATTATACAATTTTTCAAGTCTTGCTTTTATCAAATCATAAAGATAATGTAATTCCGCATCATCCCTAGTCAAATTCTCTGCAGACAAAACATAAAGCGTTATTATCCTTATGTTAAGTTCTTCACACCAGTCTAATAATTTTTCAACAGCGTCAGCTCCATGAAAGTGACCATCCATCTTTAGAATTAGGTTTCTTTTTGCCCATCTTCTATTGCCATCCAATATTATTGCAATGTGATTTGGGATGATTCCATTTCTGATTTCCTTTTCCAGCTTATTGGAATAGATTTTATAAAAACCAGCTAAATGGAGAGCCTTTTCTTTTATTCCGATAACATTTCACCGCCTTTCTTCCTTCTATATCTGTGGAAGAGGACTGTGGCAGATATCAGTATTACTGCTAGTCCGAGCAAAAGAGGCGGGAGTAGAGAAAAGGGGCTTTCACCACGCGTCATGATTGTTGTGAACTGTAATACAATAGGATATAGAGTTATCAAAACAACTATTCTTAATATGTCACTTATTGATCTTATACTTCCTTTGAACCAACTGCTTAGTAATGATCCTCCGAACATAGATCCAATACCCATCCAAAAAAACGGCAACATTCCAGAAACAAAAGTACCAACTACCACTTTGTCTGTAGCCAGTTTCAATATGTCTGGTTTTGCGGTGATCTCTGGATTAATAGCTCCTAACCCGGAGGGTATTGAAACTAGAATCAAAAGTATTCCTGTTACCATTGTAAATATTCTGATAAATCCTGCTGGTGTAGGTTTTATCCAATGTGACCAAGCTCGATCTACATCAAAAGCTCTGATTAGAAATGCTACTCCAAGAATGCTTACTAAAATTGCAAAAATTTCTCTGGTCATTCCAAGCACTGTGGCAATTCCTCCAATCAAAAGCAAAATTCCTGGAACTCCAAGGAAAAATTTTGAATACTTTGAGTCAAAAGCAATTGCTTTCAAATATCTTCCAAAAACTGCATATGAATATTCTACACTTCTACTAACCCTCATGACAACTCTTCGAACTGAAACAATAGGTAATACATTTTGAATTATTGGGATTACACTTTCATCATCTTCACCGTCGGAAACAATAACAGCTCCATTTGCTGAATATTTTTCCATAACTGACTTAACTTGTAAAACAATTTTTTCATCAGCTTCAACTCCTTTATGTTCTGTACCAGAAACAATAATTACCTCTGCTTGATAGCCTTTGCTTACAAGATCCTCATAGGTTTTTACTGCTGCAAAAATTGAATTAGAATCAGCATCTTCAGGATCTTCTAACGCAAGTCTTTGTGCAGCCTCGATACATGCATTTCTACCAACAACTGGCGTAGTAATTCCTGCTTTTTCCCCAATGTCATCGTCTCTGTCAACACAAATCACTAATAATCTGCTGGTCCTGCCCTCAGCGGTATTCTTCTGCAAACTGCTTTCTTTGGTTGACATGGTATAGACAAAAATTGTATTTCCTATTAATTAATCTAATTTCTACACCATCAAACCATTACTATCAAAAAAATTGACTTGAAAATCATAAAGTAATCTTATGGTTTTGTCTCATTGGTTTTTATTGTATAAGACTCTGATTCCTTCTTCAAGCCATCCAATTGTTGTAATTCCACTTTAAGGTCATTGAGTGAGACACCGCCTTTCATCTTGTTTGCAATGACTATGGTTTCTGTTAGATAATCATTGTATTTTTTCAAGCCTTCACCATAATTGAGATAACTCTCACGCCACTCTTGAGGTGCCCTACTTTCTATTATTTCAGATAATAAAGAATTGATTTGTGAGGAGGATGTTTGGGCTCTTACTATAAAATCATCAGGAGAAAGTGAACCAGCAAGCATGTTTTTCCACTCACCATCCATCTCCTTGATTATGACCTCATGCCTTTCTTTGATACTATCTAACTCGCTACGATAATCAGAAATAACAAAACTAGGGTTCTCATGTTGGGGAATAACCCATATTGAAAAACTGGCAACAGTAATTATGCCCAATATTATTGCCGTAAGGATTATCCCCTTTTTTGTTGCCACTCCATGGGTGAACCGGTGACGGTTAAAAGCATAACTGAAAATACCGTAATTTTACATCTCATTAGGTTCAATTTTGCTAATTTCTGTAAGTTGGATCATTTACTCATTAGAAATAATAAAAAATTCTAACATTTTATCTAATTTCTATATATGTCAACTAGTAAGCAAATTGTAAAAATTCAATAGCCTCCAGCGTATAGTGAAATAATTTTTACATCGCCTTCCTAAATACAACTTCATTCGTAAAAATGTGAAATGACTACAGCATATTGCGTAAAATGCAGGAAGAAAGTCGAGATAGCTGGTGCAAAAGAAGTTAAGCTAAAAAACGGTCGACCTGCAGTAAAGGGCACATGCCCAAAATGTGGCACTAACGTCTTTCGAATTGGAAAGCCTTAGGGACCCCTTTCTTCTTTTTTACACTAAATCAATATAGGAGGCTATCGGCAAATTCTATTATTGGCAAAAGGCGAATATGAGAAACTCTTAAAGAAAATTCAAGATAAGGTTTCTGAAAACAAAAAGGATTCTGGCTCTAGGTTTGAGCTTCCTAAAGTGGATATAATGTGGCAAGGCAATAGGACTTTCTTCCGTAACTTTGCTGAATTTCCAAAAATTCTAAGGCGGGATCCTGATAAAGTTCTACAATATCTTTCAAAGGAATTTGCATCACCAGTTCAAGTAGCTGGTGACAAAGCAGTGTTCGTAGGAAAAAAAGATCCTCATGATTTTACTATGCTTTTGACAAGATATGTAAAAGAATATCTGGAATGTCCCACTTGTAAAAGTCCTGATACTAGGGTTGAAAAATCAAATAGACTTACTTTCCTAGTATGCGAGGCATGTGGAGCAAAATCGTCACTTAAGGGTCCATATGCATAATGGCATTTGCAGTACGAACAGTTATTTATCAACAAAATAGGATGCTGAATATTTGTGATGCCGACCTAGTTGGACGAACTTTTACAAAACCAGATTTAACATTAAACATTAGCCGAAGTTATTATGCAGACCGAATTGTTGAGAAAGATGAAGCAGAAGAACTTTTGAAATCATGTTCAATAATAAATATGGTAGGAAAAGAAACTATTTCTTTATCTGTCAAAATTGGAATAGGATCTTCAAAGGGAGTAAAAGAAATTAATGGAGTTCCATTTCTTTTAGTTTTTAAATTCTAATAAAACATCACAATTATATACGCTCAAAAGGATCATTTTTCGATCATAGTGGGAAAACGTAAAGTTCTAAACGAAAGTGAACTTAAAGAAATGAAATTACCTGAGGAGGGAGAACTTCTCGGTAGGGTTATCAAACTTTTAGGTAGTGATCATGTCTTGGTTAAATGCACTGATGACAAAACACGAATGGGAAGAATTCGTGGAAAGCTAAAACGAAAAATCTGGATCCGTGATAATGATGTTGTTACACTTGCACCGTGGGATTTTAAATACGAAGACAGAGGTGACATCACCTGGCGATATACTCTGTCTCAAGTTGACTGGTTAAAAGATAACGGGTATTTGCCAAAAGACTTCTAACAGATCCGTAACCAATTTTACTTGGTAAATTCCATTTATGATATTGTCAGACGAACTTGAAAAGAAACTAGCAAAGCGAATTGATCGTAAAGTTCGTGCAAATGAGAGAAGAGAGAAATCACAGAAAGGCGTATTTGATAAAAATAAAGTTGTAGACGACGTTCTAGACAAAACCACAATAATGACCTTATCAAAGATGATAAATTCTGGAATTATATCGTATGTTAACGGAACAATAGGTTCTGGTAAAGAATCCAAGGTGTATTGGGCGGTGGATTCCACTGAAAGAGACATTGCCTTGAAGATATATCTTGTGACTGCTACTAATTTTAAAAAAAGACTTCCGTATCTTATAGGGGATCCAAGATTTTCAAGTATCAAAAAAGGAACCAGAAATATGGTAGAGCTTTGGGCAAAAAAGGAATTTCGAAATTTGAATCAATGTGTCAAGACTGGCATTCTAGCGGTTAAACCTATTAGCCTGATAAAAAACGTACTAGCTTTAGAATTTGTAGGAAAAGGGGGTGTACCAGCACCTACCTTAGTAGAAACTGAAGTTACTTATGATGATTATCTGGATTCCATTTCAATTATTTCTGATCTTTATAAAAAGGCTAAACTAGTACATGCGGATTTCTCTGAATATAATATCTTTAAAACAGAAAAAGGTCTAATTGTATTTGATTTTGGTTCTGCTGTAGACATACGACATCAAAATGCAAAAGATTTTCTTGAAAGAGATATTAAGAATATAACTAGATTCTTTGTTAAAAGAGGCTTGACAGTAGAGAACCCATCTGATATACTTGAGAGGATAATGAATTGAGCTTTGAAAAGATTATTCTTATTCCACTTGACAGAATTGGTCCATTAATTGGTAAATCTGGAAAAATTAAGTTAAAAATAGAAAAAATATGCTCAGTCAGAATAGATGTAGATAGCGAAACAGGCGAAGTAACAATTAGAGGAAGCGGAAAAATAGAAGATATGCTTCCTTTTAAGGCTGAAGAAGTAGTGATGGCAATAGGACGTGGATTTTCTCCTGAAAAAGCAATGCGACTTTTACAAGATGAAAATGCATTACATGTTATTGATTTAAGAAAATTTAGTGGTAAATCTTCTTCTCAAATTGAAAGGATAAAAGCAAGAATAATTGGAGAGGGTGGTAGAGTTAGACAAAATATGGAACAACTTAGCGGTGTTAGTATCTCAGTTTATGGACGTACAGTGGCAATAATAGGAGAAGGAAATCAGCTAAGATCTGCAGTAGATGCCATTACTGCCCTTTCAAGTGGAAGCACACATGGAAAAGTTTACAACGAATTGCAGGAAGCAAGGCGTAGAGAAAAACGGGAAAGATTACAACTATGGGAGAATGGAAATGTCTTTGACTAAGGAAACCTTTAGTCAGATCTCTCCAAGCGAGTTCTTTTATAGAAATAGAGATCTTGCTGGTTTTAGTAATCCTACAAGATCATTATATACATCAGTTAGAGAATTTGTCGAAAATGCATTAGATGCATGTGATCAAAAGAAAAATTTACCAGATATTCATCTCTCAATAAAAGCAGTAGATCCAGAACAACCAGATCCAAAACCATACATACTTTCAGTAAAAGACAATGGCCCAGGTATCGAACCAAAACATATACCTCTTGCATTTGGAACTGTCCTTTATGGTTCAAAATTTGGTCTAAAACAAGCTAGAGGCATGTTTGGGCTTGGAGCAACAATGGCAATATTGTACGGTCAAATCACAACAAACAAGCCAGTTACTGTAAAGAGTTGTGCAGATGAAAAAACTCAAGATGAATTTGTAATGTTGCTTGATATACAAAAAAATAAACCCATTATACAAAAACACACAACAAAAGAAGCTTCGAAAACTGGTCTCTCAGTTAGTATTGTATTAGAGGGTGATTACTCAAAAGCAGGAACTAAGATTAGAGATTACGTATCACAAACATCTCTCATCACACCATACGCATCCATAACATTTGAGGATCCTTCGGGAGAAAAGTTTCATTTTCCTAGAATTGTAAAGGAAATGCCACCTTCACCTACTATCATAAAACCACATCCACATGGCATTGATGTAGAGACAATTAGAAGAATGATAGTAGATACACATTATCAAATACCGATTATTGATAACAACATGATTTCAAAAGTTAGAAGCGAACTTGGGTTGCAGAAAAAAAATCTTAACTCAAAAGGGATCCTTGAACGGGCACAAAAAAAATGGTCAGGTCTTTCTAGACCTGTAAGAACAGTTATTGCAATGACGTCATTTCTTAATTTAGATTTTGATGGACTAGGCAAAATTCGTATAGATGATCTTGATGTCACAAATAAAAAACTCACATATTGGAACTTTGGTGAATCTAAATCCCATGTAGTTGAATTAGATCCTGAAAGCCCATATTACAAACAACTTGCAAATACTGTACAAGGCGACACACTACATTCCTTTTTAACAAAAAGATTCCAACGAGTTGGACCAACAACCGCAGATAAATTCTGTGAATTTGCCAAATTCAAACCTGAAAAAAGGATTGGTAGTATGACTAATGAAGAACTTGTTAGACTTGCTGATGCGCTTCAAAAATTTGAAGAATTTCTGTCTCCAGATCCCAGTTGTCTTGCACCTCTTGGAGAAGAACCATTATCAAAAGGAATAATGAAATTTTTTAATCCGGAATTTGCGGTCGTTATTCAACGAAGTGCATCTGCTTACTCGGGGTTTCCATTTATAGTTGAAATGGGAATTGCCTATGGAGGAGATATTCCACCATCAGGACTCAAGGTATATCGTTTTGCCAACCGTATTCCACTTCTTTATGATGAAGGAAGTGATGTAGTTCTTAAGATTGTCAATGAAATGGATTGGAGTCGTTATAAGATCAAAGGTGATCCACCCCTTGTTATCGTTTCACATATCTGTTCTACCAGGATTCCATACAAAACGGTGGGAAAGGAAAATGTTGCAGACAGGCCTGAATTAGAGCGTGAACTTAAAAATGCATTACAGTATTTGGCAAGAAAACTTGCAGTACACATGTCAAGGCAAGGAATGGCAGACATGGCAAAAAAAAGAGCTAACCTTTATTCAAAATATATTCCACTTATTGCACAGTTTGCTATGGAGCTTTCTGGAAACAAAAAAGAACCAAATTATAAACAATTAATAAAGAAGGGAAGTGAACTTGAAGAACAGCAAATCTAAAACCACCAAAACCGCTGAAGCAAGAAAGGGGAAATTGCTTTCAACTTTAAAAAATCAAGGTCTTGCAATTTATAATGATCTGGAGGTTGGTAAATTTCCACAATTTTCAATTCCAAGTAGATCTGTAAGTAATATAGTATATGATAAAAAATTAAGGCAATACATTCTTGGTAATTCTAGCGCAATTAGAAGTGCCAGAAACATGTCACAACTTCGTTCATACACTCAACTTTCATGGCTTGCATTTTTTGTAAATAAACTTGTAAAGGAAGGAAAATCATCTACCTTAAGAGATATTTATTATTCGTCGCAAGCTTTTGCTATTGATTTTGAAGATCAACCAGAATCTGATAATATCATAGTTGACCTTGAGGCCATACTTTCATTTCCTAGAGAAGATTTTCATATTTTTCCAGAAGAAAGAAGTAGCGTTTTTGGAGATCTAACTATAGAATACACCGTACCAGGATATGAAGGAAGAAGAGTTAATCTTTCTGATCATCCTGATGGATATCTAATTGGACCCAGTCTTAGCAGTGCAGAATTGGTAGATACAAGTGCAGAGCTTGTGATTGCAATCGAAAAAGGTGGTCTTTTTACTAGGTTTGTTGAGGAAAAAGTACATAAAAAATTCAGGGCAATCATAGTAGATACCGCAGGCCAAGCGCCACGTTCTACTCGAGGTCTTCTGAAAAGACTTAACTCGGAAATGGGATTGCCAGTTGTCATCTTAGCAGATGGTGATGTATATGGTGAACATATAGCCATGGTAATAAAATCTGGATCTGCAAATGCGGCACATTTAAGGGAACTAACAGTTCCTGACGCAAAGTGGCTGGGTGTGTGGGCTACAGATATTGAAAAATACAAACTTCCAACAATTCCCATGACAGAATCAGACATTAAAAGAATATACGAATTACAAAAGGATCCTCGTTACCAAGAAGGAAATTGGAAGACTCAGCTTGAGGTATTCTTAAAACTAAAACGAAAAGCAGAACTTGAAGCCTTTTCCAAATATGGATTGACAAATATTACTGATAAATATCTACCAGAAAAATTAGAGCTATCAAAGAGCCTCTAACTTTTTAATTCTTAATGTGAGGACCCCATTTCTGTATTTGAAATCATGAATTCCCATATCTGGAGTGGCCTCTATTGGAATTTCTTTGGAGAATTTACCGGATCCTCTAATGTATAAAATACCATCAATCAATCTGACTGTTACTTGATCTTCTGGTCCTGGTACTTCTGCTACAAACACTAGTTCTTGATCTCCTTTTATTAGGTCATATACCCAATTCTTTGTATCGCTTTCTTTTGTTGTATATTGTGGTTGTGTATCCTTTGTCATCTTCTTTAGAACTCTTACCCAGTAAATCATTATGGCAGCAGTAATGCCTATCAAAATAAAACTAACAAATCCTTGGGAAGCTTTTAAAGACAAAATGTAAACTACTCCAAGAAATAACAAAACCATTAACGGTATGATAAAATCAAGAGTTTTATCGTTTGAATATCTATTTTTGTAGCTTGCCAAGGTTTTCTGTATATTCCACCATTACACCAAATATAAAGGATCTTTGATTTTTTTTATGTCTGACAATCTGTGTCGAACTTCGACTAGGCAATTATTTAATTAAATTTCTAAGTGGATTAGGAATATTTTGGAATGAAATGCTTTAGGAGGTTTCCCATCGTTTGAACAGATTGTGCTCAATACCAAATTGATCTAAACATTTGCCAACAATATGATTTAGCACATCGTCTATTGATTTCGGTCTATTATAGAATCCTGGCATTGCAGGGAGAATGATAACCCCTATCTTTGCAAGCTTTAACATATTTTCCAAATGAATACTTGTAACTGGTGTTTCACGTGGAACAAGTACTAATTTTCTTGATTCTTTCATTGTTACTCCAGCTGCTCTTGCAACCAAGGTTTCTTCATAACCATTTGCAATGCTTGAAAGTGTTTTCATACTGCATGGAATGACAATCATTCCATCTGTTTTGTGGGTTCCACTTGAAACACTTGCAGCCATGTTAGAATCATCAGAATAGTGGTTGGCAAGAGATCTTACATATTTAAAATCATAATCTGTCTCTAATACAAGACATTTTTTTGCCCATTCAGTCATGATTAGATAAATTTCAATATTGCATTGCTTGAGAGCCTCAAGCATCCTTATTCCATAGAGAATACCCGAGCTTCCAGTAATGCCTATGATTAACTTCATAATTACGCTGTTCTTGTTTGATATTTAATTCCAACGATATATGCACACGCCTCATCTTTAATTACAACGGAGATTTTCTCAGACGTTATGAGTGTGAACCCAAATACAGTTGAAGAAAAACTTGTTTCTGAACTTAGACTTTCGCCAATTCAAGCAAAAGTGTTTGTTGTAGTTGTTAAAAATGGAAAAATGTCAGCAGAAACTATAGCAAAAAAATTAGGAATATCAAATTCAATTGCACAAGAGACTGCACAAAGTCTAATAGATCTTGGTGGTTTTATTGACATAACAAAAACAGAATTCGAATCCACACATCCAAGATTTGCTGTTGTAAACATGTACAGGCGAATGTGTCAAAGAGAAAACATTCAATTTAAAAAAAATCTCCTTGTAGATAACATCTCGATTGTTTTAGAAAAGCCATATGATGATGCAAGAACTAAATAGAACCATCTCTGGAGAAGGAATAATGTCAGTAGATCAAGAGACATGTAAACATGAAATAGTTTATTTTGGTGTTACAAACATAAACTATGAAAAAAGAACAATTGGTTCCGTTGATATCTGGCGCTGTGTTAAATGTAAAAAAATATTTTGTGAAGAAAAACAACTAGGAATTGAAAGTATAGTCGATTATGTAGGAATGCCAAAAATAGATAAAGATCAGAAATGGGCAGTTTTTCTATGTAATTTAAAAAAACATAAAGAAAAATGGAAACTTGTCAAAATTAGAAAGGATGATGAGATCCAACATGAATGTCTGGATGAGAAAGCTATCAAACTCAAAGTAAAAGACTTTAAAATTCAGGACGAAAAACACTGGAATTTTCTTATAGAAAACTCTGTTAACAAGGCAGTTGAAATTTAGGGGTTATTCATGAATCTTAAGGTTCATATCAACAATGTCCATGGAAGTCAGATAGCCGCTAAAATTAATGGAGTTTTTACCATTGATGAGCACTATTCTTTTAGATTCAATGCTATTGCATTTGGAAGAATTGGAGGACATAATGTTGGGGCAAAAATTCCTAAATCTGCCCAAAAAGCCCTTGTCAAACTAGGATACAATGTAGATGAAGTGATAAACGAACTTCAACAAAAACTGGTTCAAGGCGATATTACTCTGCCCGAGGGGATCAAAAAAGAAACGTTTGCTGACAGTTAAAATTGAGCTTCTGTTAGTGCCTTTTCACAAGAACAATTTCTTTGGTGTGGAATTAAATCGGGAAGGAGGGTAAGAATTTTCTTTGTAGTTCCAACATTTTTTGATAATGTTTCCAAAACTTTTTTTGCAGTTACTGGCTTATCTGCCCATACATCATAATCAGTGACAGTTGAAATTGAAACATAACACATTTGAGCTTCTCTGGCAAGCTGACATTCTGGTACCAAAGTCATGCCTATGATATCAGCTCCTATCACTTCTTTATAGAATTTTGATTCCGCGCGTGTTGAAAACCTTGGCCCCTCAATACAAACATAGGTACAATTTTTATGAATTTTCAGATTTATTTTGTCTGAGGCTTTGCTTATTGCATTTTGAAGCTCTGGGCAAAAAGGATCTGCAACAGATATGTGGACTACCTTCTCTCCTTCAAAAAAAGAATATTTTCTTGACTTTGTAAAATCGATAAACTGTGATGGTAAAACGAAATCCCCTGGTTTGAGATCGTGTTTTAAACTTCCTACTGCAGACGGAGCAATTATTCTTTTTATTCCCATTTCTTTAAAAGACCAAACGTTAGCTCTAAAGTTGATTAAATGAGGAGGAATAGTATGTTTTCTTCCATGTCGTGGCATAAATGCAACTTTTTTACCTTTGAAAATTCCTACGGTTATCGAATCTGAGGTTTTTCCAAATGGCGTATCGATGGTAATCTCTTTGCTTTCAGTTAAGAGACCAGAGTCATAAATTCCAGTGCCACCAAATATGCCTATTTCTGCTTTTTCCATTAGTATTTCACTAGCGATTCATGCCTATAGTTTTTAATTTCTTTTGAACCCTTTAGATCTGTTAATTCTATTATAAATGCAAAGCCTGTTACATTGCCTCCGATTTTCTCAATTAGTTTAGCTGCTGTTTTTGCAGTTCCTCCAGTTGCTAGCAGGTCATCGCAGATGAGAACTCGTTGTCCTTTTTTTATGGCATCATTTTGAATTTCCATTGTTGCACTTCCATATTCTATATTGTATGAAATTTTTCTAGTTGCTCCTGGCAATTTTCCTTGTTTTCGTATCATTATCATTCCTTTATTGTATCTTAATGCGAGCGCACAGGCTAGTAGAAAACCTCTTGACTCAATTCCTGCGATTAAATCTATTTCATTTGGATGGTAAAGTTTAGTAAATTCATCTATTACAAGTGAGAGAGCTGATGGATCTTTTAGAAGTGGACTGATATCTCGAAATAAAATTCCTTTTTTAGGAAAATCTGGAATTTCGGCAATTTTTTCTTTTAAATTCACTACATGACTAGCACTAGGTGGATGTAAAAATATTTCTAATCAAAAATTTGTTATTGTATGCTTATATTTGTAGTTGCCTGACCTATACTGGATTTTGCCTGAATTGTATACGTTCCAGGATTGAAATTGGGAGGTATCTTCCAAAGTGTACTAAAATCTCCTCTGTTTGTTGATGCTATATCTAGTGATACAATTTGGGTACTGTTAGTACCAAGTACATTTATGATCGTATCAGCTGAGTTACCAGCTCCTGTGCCGGAAATTGTGACAATATCTCCCCTAACATATATTGGTGGATTTTTGTCAAGCTTTACACTTATTCCTTCATGGCCTGATTTTACTGTTAGATCTAAGCCAACATGATTGATGCCATTAATTGCTTGTAATTTCCAAATTCCTGAGATTCCATCTCCAGGAATTCTAAAATCTGTTGAGGAAAAGATTCCGGTTTTATCAGTGAAGGTATCCTGAAATTTTGTAATGACACCATTGGGATCAGTAAGAGTGATTCTGATGATTGTGTTTGGATTGCATTTGCCAAGAATTATTAGGTTATCGCCCAACAGATAGGAGTCCTTTACTGTCTTCATAGTGATTTCACCACAACCAGTCTGAAGGCCAATTGCAAAATTTACTGCTGCCTTGTCATTTCCTCTAGTAATTACTGCGGAATAGATTCCAGGAGTGTATAATGCTACATTAAAAGAATAAGTAACTAATCCATCAGGGCCTACCAAAATCGTATCAGCAAACTTTTGTTTGCCAGATGAATCTACTATTACCAAGTTGAGAGTTGAAGTGGGCGGGCCTGAAATGTTAATGGCAGGTTTATCGACATTTTGATAGTTTAGTTTGTCCATAGAAAGTGTAAGTTGGGGTACGGGATTTTCACCAATACCAAAGTAGGCAGTAACTTCATCCGTACCTTGCGAAGCAGTTACTATGTAAGTTCCTTTCAGTGCTGCATTACCTGTTGTAAATGAAATTGCTATCTTTCCATCAGATGTGACATTAACATCCTTTGCAAAGACTTGATTCCTTGTGGGATCTGTAATTCTAAATGACACAGGTTGATTGGAAATAGCTGTACCATTAATTATAATAGTTTGGCCCGGTTCAATTTTTTGTTGTGATGTTGAAATTATGATCTGGTGAATTGAAACTACATTGTAGGTATGAGATACTTTATTTTTACCATCAGAAACCACAATAGTATATTTTCCAAAGGAACGATCTACGGGGATCGTATTAGATAAAGAATAATAACCTGTTTTATTGGCTGCTGTTGTAAACGTTGTAATACTCATGCCATTTGAGTCTTCAATTGAGATAGTCAAAGTACGTCCAGGAGTTGCAGTTCCAGAAATCGTTTTTGTATCTCCCCTGTGATATATCGAATCCGCATTTAGAGTTAAGGCCACATTCTGATTTGTAATACCGCTTTCATGGGTTTTGGCAAAATTTATTATAGTATTAAACATTTTTGAATTGCCAACTTGATCCTTGACAAAGAAACTTACATTACCAGTTGGTTGGTCATCTGGAATTTTTGTAGTTATAATAAAATTACCTTTATCGTTCGTTGTAAAAGAATTTAGTTTGGTATTTCCGATATACAAATCGAGATTAGCTGTAGTAGCAAAGCTTAGACCGACAACTCGTACATCAGAGCCTGGTCTTGGTGTGGTAGGAATTATTTTAAAATTTGAACCATCAAGTATTCCCGGGGGATTTGTGGGTGGTTTATTTTCAGTTGGTGTTCCAGTTGTAGTTGGTGTTCCAGTTGCCGGTGCGCCAATCTCTCCCGAGTCTAACTCATTGTTTTTGTTATCTATTGCTTTCCATGTTATGACAGGATTTGATTGGTCAGTTTTAATAACAAAATTTGCTGATTGGCCAGGTTTAATCGGGTTTGTAGAAGTAAAGGTCAACGTGTTAGCAGAACTCTTTACGCCAAACCAACCGTTATCTGTTTTAAACGATTTGAAATTTCCACCTTGGCCTATTTGCAAAATTACAGAACTAATGTCAGAATTGGATCTTTCACTGTTAGCAAATTGCAATGTTGTTATCATATCATTGTTTGAGGCAGTTACTGTCACAAGATTAGTTGTAGCATGTACCTCTGTGAACACTAATGAAGTAAATGAGCTAGATACAAGTAAAATCAAAAGAAGTATTGCTCTAAATGACCTATCTATCAACAACAAAACAAAATCTTTCTCCAAATTAAACCTTAACCAGCTTTTATACATAACCATATTTTTTTGCAATCAGAATAGTAGCAAAGCTGAGTAAAGTACAAATTCTAGTAGTTTGAAAAATTACCTTTTATGCGGAATAGTGGTCTCAGAAACAATATTCTGGTTTTGTCTTATCCTCTCAGCAATTAGTCTGTATATTGATCTGAACTGATCCTTTGTTTTATCAGACAAAAATTCTGTTTCTTCAAGGGCAATTTTCTCACAAATGTATCTGCAAATGTCTTCTCTCTCAAATTTTTCCCAACCAAGATGCTGGTTTTCTTTCCAGATCTCCTTTAGATTTTCTATTATACTCTTTTTTCCTTTTGATAGGAGATTATCCTTTGTTAGATTCGTATATCCTTCTTTTCTGAGTTTAATTTCATATGTCTGATTTACTGCGTAGAGATAATCTTCATCTACTATGAGATCCTCTATTGCTTGTTTTGGCTGACCGCCAAGTTCAAAAAATATCATCTGAACGGATTTGAAACCATTTGTTTGCAATACAGTGGAAATTTGACGTGACTCATCCGTGTTATCAAGAAGCACAAATGTGTTGTAACCATGATTTCTGTAGAATATGGCAAGTGGTAAAACTGAATTTTTGTTGTATGCTGGAACTATGTTTAATGGATTCATTGAAAGATTAGGATCTTTCAAGAGCCTATCAAATGCATTTAGATACATAGAATTAGTCATTGTTTCTACAATGATAACTGGTCTTGAATTATAACCAGTCTCCCTATCGATAATTGATTCTACAAGACCTCTGGCTAGACCATAAAGAATTGGGGCTAATGTCTGATCATCTGCGTTCCAGTAATCATAATAAATATGGCTAAGATGTTTTCTTTTATCAAGCTCTACAACAAATAAGTTTCCTAGTGTGTAATCAAAAATCATAAATGGAGAATGGGTTGCATATAGAATTTGATTAGATCCCGCAAGGTTCTTTAACAAATCAGAAATTCCTCCTTGTTGAGTTGGATGTAAATTTCTTGCAGGCTCGTCAAGAAGTAGTATGGCTTCTTTTAGTTCTGATCTTTGTGTTTCTGCGGCAAAGTTCACAATAAATGAAAATGTCCATTTGAATCCCTCAGCTCTTCTACTCAAAAGTCCTGTGTTTGTAACTGTACCGTCTTTATGAACATCGGAAATTACAACACTCAATATGTTGCCTGGGTTATACCTCAACTCTACAAGAATAGGATCTCCTTTCCATGCCGGGTTTAATCTTTCACTTAGCTTTCTACTTGAAGTGTGCAAAAGTTTTATCAATCTTGAAGGAGTATGCGCTACTTCTTCCAGTTTATCGGTATCAAGCTCTGCTAGATAAAATAAATTCTTGACTGTTTCAGCTTTGTCAAATTCCTCGATATATTCTAATCCCTTTGGCCGTATTCCTTTTGTTTCTTTTAAAAACTCATTAAGATCTATACTTCCTAAGATCTTTTTGTAATCTGAAAAATAAACAAAACGCGGGTGTAATTTGTCTTCTATAAAATTTTCAAGGGCAGAACGCTCGCTTGTTCCTATTAGTAGATTGTCATAGATGTTATCTATGTCTTGGTATATTTTTTCCCATTCTGAAATTACTTGTCGGTCTTCTGACGCTAATAGGTAAATCTGATTGTTGAATTCAGCCATTATATTCGTAAAGACATCCCTTGTTCTTGGCGGATTACCTTGTAAGATTTTTGTATCTAGTCGTATACGTATAGGATTTGGAATACTAGAAACAAAATTTTGTATGCGTTCAACAAAGTTTTCCCATGAATTTAGTCGCTTACTAGCCTCACCGCTGATTTTTACATCGCCAAAGTCGTACTTTGTTCTTGGATCTTTCTGAGTCCTGTAAATTTTTATTGTTTTGATATCTTGTAAATTTGGGAATTTTTCCTGAATTAATTTGGTTTCTTTCTCACTTAGTTCAAAATCCCCTTCTGCTATTCTTACTTCTGACTTTAATTCTTCTGTCATCTCATCACATAAATCTAATTCAGTAACCTTAGATTCCTTGTTAAGTAAAGTAAGCGCTTCAAGTATTGTTGTTTTTCCACTTTCATTTCTTCCAACGAAAGCAGCCAAATCGCCAACTTTGATTTCGCCAGAATCATGAATACAACGAAATGCACGTACTCTGAATTTTCGAAGCCGCATCTAGCGGCTATGGGCTTGTCTATGATTTAACTTATTCGTCAAAGTTATCTGTTGACATTACTATTTTTTTGACTAAATAGATATAAGGAATAAAAAGGGTTAGATAACAAAATGGCTGTGCAAAAAATAGCTTTGCTTGTTTTTATTTTTCCAGTTGTAATTTCGATAGCTTTTGGTGCGTTAGTTCTATTAGATGTGTTGGGGCAACCTGACAGACATCTTAACATGTGGCAGTTTGTTCCAAAACAACCAGCTCAAACAGGGGATAAGGACATTAGAATTCAAAATCTTTTGAATTCTTATTCTACCAAAATACCGATAAGCATTACTGTGGCAGTCAATAACACTGCATTTGATTGCGGAGATCTTTACATTACAATATATGATCTTGGTACTTCTCCAAATCAAGTAGCGGCACAACAAGGTTATTTCTCACAATGCTTTGTGGAAAACAATTCGAGCTTGCCAATTCATGATACGTTTTCACAGATAATTGGGAAGCCAGGTAATTATAAAATTGTAACAGAGATGAAAGACAAAAACTATCAAAACACGATAAATGTCATTGCTCAGTTTAAAGTTCAATAAAACAAATGCTATGTTATTATATTGCCTTGAAACTAATATTCATGGGAGTAACAAGTTGTTTCTAAGTGATATTTATGGTTAAAAAGAAAGCGAAGAAATCTGTCAAAAAAACCGAGGAAAAAAAGCCCCTTGAAAAGAAAAAATCAGCCTCCAAGAAGCGTTTACCAGAAAAGAGAACAGTAGCTAAAAAAGAAGCAATAGCTAAAAAAGTAGAAGAAGACGAATTTGAAGAAATTTCAGATAAGGAACTAGAAAACTTTGAGATTGAAGGATTGAACATGGAAAAGCTTACCGCAAACGTTTGCAATATTGTAGCAAAAAGCGGCGATGAGGGGATATTTCAAAGTGATCTATGGAAAAAGATGAAACTAACTAGCCGAGATGGTTCAAGACTTGCTCTAAAGCTTGAGAGACAAAAAATGATAAAGCGAGAAAAGGTTTTAGAAAATGGTCGATGGACCTATAAATTAAAAATAGCACACGCTCCAGTCGGCACACAATCAATTGAAGCTGCACCTTGTTTAATCTGTCCAGTAGAACAAAAATGTACACTAGAGGGAGAAATAAGCCCAAGAACTTGTCCATTGATTGAACAATGGGTAATAACAGAATTAGTTAATATCAAAAAGACAAAGAAATGAAACTAATTGATGCACGACGAGATTATTACAGAAGGTTAGCTCATCAAGAAGGATATAGAAGTAGAGCAGCATACAAACTAAAAGAATTAAACAAATCATACAGGATAATTGGTCCTGGTTTTTATGTTCTTGACCTTGGATGTTCTCCTGGAGGGTGGACACAAGTTGCCATGGAGCTTGCGGGAAATAAAGGCAAAGTGATGGGTGTTGATACATCTTATGTGGAAGAAATTCCAAATACTTACATCATAAGAGGAAACATTGAAGACGAATCAATAGTTGAAGAAGTTTTCTCGTATTTTGGGAGAAAAGTAAATGCCGTTATTTGTGATTTATCTCCACAAGTAAGTGGGACATGGGCTGTAGATCACGCAAAACAGATTACACTAAACTATGCCGTAACCAAAATAATGGATCATGTATTGGCTTACAAGGGAAATGCATTGTTTAAGGTATTTGATGGAGAATATTCTAACGAATTTCGGGATTATTTAAAAAAGAAATTTATCAAAGTGCACTTACGAAAACCAAAGGCAAGCAGGAAAACAAGCAGTGAGCTCTACTTTATCTGTCTTGGATACCTGTCTTAATTTTCAAAAATTTGTAATATTTTGTCTATTCTCGCGTCTGTCCTAAATCCAGAAGGTTCTAGAGAGGTTTGGCTGACTTTGAATCCATCTTTTTGAAGTTTTTCTGTTATCTTTGATAGGGAAAGGGGAGCAGACTGTTTTTTTCGTGCTATCTCATCAAGGGTAAAATAAGTGCCGGGCATACCTATTTCTGTCTGACACTTGAGTAATGTTTTCTCACAAGACTTGTCAACCAAGAATTTTTTTTGCTCTTCTAGCATCGTATTCACAAACACTTTGTCATATAATTCACCAATCCAAAGAGGTCCAGCAGATTCTAGCTTTGTATCACAAATTTCGCAAGAGAAACCTTTTTCATTTTGTACTTTTCTGTGACCACATTTTTTGCAATGAACAATATAGCCAATATTTTCCTGAGAATCTGTTCTTACAAGTACTTTGACATATACTTTGTAGTAATGCATATTGGTTTGTACAAAAAGTGGAACAACCTGAACATCCAGTCTTCCTGCAACAAGATGAATGCATCCTAAAATCAATCGTATCGCAATTTCGTTTCCATATTCTGTCTTTACAGGAACTCCATAATACTTTCTTTTACATGCTTCTCGATATAATCCATGTAGGACTGGAAGATCAGTAGCAGTAACTGAAAGAAGACCACCATGAGATATAGCACGGATACCGCAATCAAGAAACCTAGTAGGAGAACCAAAAGGATCAATATCAACAATGGCTCCCCGAGTATCTCTTTTAGAATGTAAGCTAAGAAATCTACATGCCTCGTTCTCTGAAAAATCACATTTTGTAACCTTGTTTAACTTTGCTGCTCTCATGGCAATTTCAACAGCCTTTGGATTTACATCATTAACAAAAACTCTTTCAATAGATTCTATTTCATTTGCAACTCTAATACTTCTTGAACCAATCCCTGCAAGTGAATCAAGAAAAATTTTTGGTCCCTTAAAATTTCGTAAAAACGCTGCATAGGCAATAATGGAAAAATCTCTGCTTATCCTTGCTCGCGGGTTAAAAAAAGCTGGTTGCTTTGGCGGTGCGTTGACTCTAAGTGAATCTTTGGGAACAAGAAGTTTGGTCTTTCCTTCTATAGTCTCTACAAGGTCCTCGATTTCCAATTCTATTCACCATTGGTATTCTAAAATGATTTAATACATCTAGCGCAACAAAAACACAAATGATCATTTGTGGTGTAGATGATGCTGGAAGAGGCTCTGTATTAGGCCCACTTGTCATCGCAGGAGTCTCAGTTGAACGCACAAAGATAAAACACCTCTCAAAAATTGGTGTTAAAGATTCAAAACAACTTAGTCCAAAGGCACGAGAAATGCTGTATAAAAAAATCATTGTGATTGTGGACGACTATTATGTCGCACAAATTTCTCCTAAAATAATAGATCAAAGTGTTTACAAAAATCAGCTAAATCGCTTGGAAGCAAAATACATGGCCAAAGTAATTACAAAACTTAAGCCATCTTCTTCATATGTTGATTCATGTGATGTAAATCCAACTAGGTTTGGTAAAGAGATTTCTAAGCTTGCTAACTCTGGTAGAATTTATTCAAGACACCATGCAGATAGTAGATTTACTATAGTTTCTGCGGCTTCTATCGTTGCAAAAGTAAACAGAGATAGAGCAATAGGAAAACTCCGAAAAAAATACGATCTAGGAAGTGGATATCCATCTGATTCTAAAACTATGCAGTTCATTAAGAATTGGATATTAGACCATCATGAAACACCGAAATTTGTGCGCAAAAGTTGGAAGCCGGTGAAGATAATGATGAATCAAAATCTAGCCTAGATATCTTGCAACTACCATTCCGTGGTCTTTTTCATAGGGATCTAGATTTATTTCCTGAACTATCTCAAAGTTGGGGCCTAGTTTTTTGATCTCATTTCGGATTATCTGAGCAGGTTCTTGTGTGACATCAATGCTTCTTGTTTTAATTACAAGCATCAAGTAGCCACCTTTTTTTAGATAAGTTTTACAATTAAGAATAGCTATCTCGGTCTGATCTGGTTGTGCGATATCAACATAGACAACATCTACCGTTCCGTAGATGGAAAAGTATTCTTTTGGATGTCTGGCATCTTGCAAAATGGGAACGATATTTGATCTAACTGATGCTACTCTGTCCAAAAAATCTCTTGCAACTCTGCTTGTATGCTCAACACAAAAAACAATACCATTCGGTCCAACAATATCTGAAACATGACTTGCTGTAGTCCCAGTTGAAACTCCAAGATAAAGCACTCTTGATTTTCTAACAATTGGTAAACTTTCAAGACTATTCATGATAGCTGCTGCGAGCTTACTTCGGAAGGGATCCCATGCCCTAAACTCTTCGTCTTTAATTTTTACTAATTTTTCTTTGTAGACTTGGTTGCCAGGAACTAGATTTATTGTAGCAAGTCTTTTTTCGCCGTCTATTTTAATCCAAAAAATATTATCTTCTTCGTTTTCCAAACTTTTTTCTTTTTCCTTTCTTCCAATCGTCTTTTACTGTATCTCTTTGCTTGCCGTATTCTCCACCAAATCTTCTTTCCCCTTGGGCACGATCACCACTAAATCTTCTTTGTCCTCTTGAATAACCCGTATCATGCGGCTTGGCTCTTAGAGTTTCTTTTTCACTGGGCTCCTTGTATTTTTCACTTATTTCCTTGATTCTTACATTTAGCTTCTCAAATAGCATCTGATTCTTTCCAGCACCAAAAACATCTACACGAGCAGCAATAGCTGCCTTGGCGGCAATTGCTCTTGCAATCTTTCCTCGTTGCCATCTTGGGGCTGCATGTACCAAAGTATGTTGGAAAAGTAACCCATGTTTTGGTGGTTGCGCTCCAGTCTTAAGAGAACGGAAAAGAGCTTTTTCAGCTCCAAGGACCTGTATGGTACTTGCAGGCATATATGCAAGTCTTTTGAGATTTCCAGCTCTTGCAAGAATTCTTGCTCCAACAGCAGTCCCAAGGATGCCAGCAAGGTTTGGAGCTATAGTTTCCATCTGAGTTCCTACGTGTTTTTCTAAAGTACTGCGCAATTCAAAAAGTTCCAAAATCTGTTTTGCAATTACTTGAACAATAGATAGGTTCTCATCTGAGATCTGACCACCTTTACTTTTTTTTTGCAAAAGAGAAAGCATCTCTACCTTTGTTTCAGGAAATCCTGCATCTGTGTATACACTTTGAGTCATGTTATCTCGTTTGCCAGCTAGAACAATTTTTGAGTATCCTATTATACTGTCAATAAGATTGTCAAGCTCTGGAAAATGTAATCCATACCACTCCCGCAGCCTTGAACTTAGCGCATTTATTATCTTGTCAATTTCATCCATGGTGTTTATTGCCTGAATTATATGCAAATCAGGACTCTCCGAAGTTTCAGTTACTCTAGATGAAGAAAGTTGGATAGCAAAGTCTCGTAGCTTTGTTCTCCCATCAGATTCGTCTTTTGCAAAACCAGAATCAACTAGAACTCGCAGCTTTGATGATTGTATATTTTCTATTTTAGATTCTTCCATCAATTCTGCATCAATTGAATTTTTTTTCAAAAGCTTTAGCAATGAAGAATCATTCACAAAAATTCCAGAACCAATTTTTGGAAGGACTTCTAGTAATTGAGTAATGTCTGATTTTTCCTTTTTTATCTCAACATATTCTCTTGCAGGCTCTAAAAATGCAATGGATTTTACACACGTTTTTTCATCAAATACTGCAATTCCTAATTCTGTTAAAATAACAAAATGCATATTCACAGTTTTCCCACGCCTTACTAAAAAAGGTAACATTCTAGGACTAGTCCACATTAACTGTTATAAGAGAACAATTTTTTATAATCAGAAGTGAAGCCTGATATCTCAACCCAAGTGGGTGTGATTAAGATTGAAAGACCAACAATGCTTGCCTCGGGAATTCTGGGAATATCGCTTGATGTTTTTGACCGTCTATATAAAGAAGGAGCGGGAGCACTAGTTACAAAATCACTAAGCAAAGAACCTTGGGAGGGTTATCCAAATCCTACTGTAGTTGGTGTAAAATCAGGTTATCTTAATGCAGTAGGTCTCTCAAATCCAGGTGCTCCGTATTTTGCAAAAATGATTTCATCAAACAAAACAGTTCCAATAATTGTAAGCTTGGTTGGTTCAATTCCGGAAGACTTTGTCTTTATGATAAAACAATTTGAAAATGTCAAAATTCTTGGATACGAGCTTAACTTGTCATGCCCTCATGTGGAAAAAGTAGGACTAGAAGTGGGAGATGATCCTGATCTTGTACACAAAATAGTAAAATCTGTAAAAACACAATCCAAAGTTCCGGTAATAGCAAAAGTAGGTTTAGGTTCTTCAGACTATCTGGAAACTGTACGAGTAGCTTGCGAGTCAGGAGTTGACGCAATTACTGCTATCAACACTGTTCGTGCTATGGCAATAGATGTGGAAACAACTAGACCTATTCTTAGTAACAAAATAGGAGGTCTATCGGGCTCTGCAATAAAACCAATTGCAGTAAGATGCGTCTACGAAATTTCATCAAAGTTTGATATCACTGTTATTGGATGTGGAGGAATATCGAGCTGGGAGGATGCAATTGAATTCATACTTGCTGGTGCTAGTGCAGTACAGATTGGTAGTGCACTAGTAGACAAATGGGTTGGCGTATTTTCGGAAATTAATAATGGTATATCAAAATATATGGAAAGGAAAAATTTTTCAACGATAAAGGAGATGGTTGGAATTGCAAAGAAATTTTGATGTTCCAACAATTGTAAAAATAGAAAAAGTGATAGATGAAACTCCTACTGTGCGAACACTGGTCTTCTCAGACGAAATACTTTCTAATGTTTTACCTGGACAATTTGCTATGGTTTGGATTCCTGGAATAAATGAACTTCCAATGAGTGTAATGATATATCAGGAAAAAGGAAAGGCTGCATTTACTGTAAGAAAACATGGTATTGCGTCAACTGAACTTTATTCCCTCAAAGTGGGTGAACAAATTGGAGTTAGGGGACCATACGGGAATTCTTTTACCATAAAACCAGGTAGTCTTTTACTTGTAGGAGGAGGAACAGGTTTAGTTCCACTAATTCGCCTCTTGACTTTTTTTAAAAAAACAGATGATGTTACATTACTTATTGGTTCAAAAACAAAAAATGAAGTATTTTTTGAAAAAATGGCAAATCAAATTCTAGAACATAACAAACATCAAGTAATTGTAGTTACAGAAGACGGTTCATACGGAAAGACTGGATTGGTAACTGGAGTAATGGAAGATTTACTTTCTCAGACAAAATTTGATGCAGTCTATACCTGCGGCCCAGAAAAAATGATGCACAAAGTGGTACAACTAACATCATCAAAAAATATCTATGTAGAAGCAAGCATTGAAAGAATGATGAAATGCGGCATGGGAATATGTGGAAGTTGTTGTTTTGACGAGGTTCTAGCTTGTAGAGATGGGACTGTTTTTGATGGTAAATATCTACTCACAAACAAAGAATTTGGTTACACACATAGAAATAAAGCAGGAATACTTGAGAACTATTAGTCTTGTTTGGAAATACTGGAAAGGTTAAAAAGCCATAAGAAATATTCAAAATTGAAAATTGGCTCATCCGAAAGTTGTTTTAACAGCTGACCGCACATTAATGTCTCCTTACCGTGGAATTTCTCTAGCTACCTTCTTTGGTTGTGCACCTGCTATTGATCCACATAGATCAAAAAATAACATTTGGTATTATCTTTTTAAAAATCAGGTAACACCAAAAATTTTGTTTGATTTCATATGCAACCCAATTGGTCACAAAAATGGTATTGCTGATTTGGCTCCATATGGATTAAGGAAGGTAGAGGCAGCACTTTTGCGAGATGGCTTCAAACGCGAAGATGTAGTTGTAGCACATCCGGATCATGTGGAAAAATTCATCGGCCCAGAAACCCAAGTAGTTGGAACCCATGAAATGGATCCTCTTGGAATGGGACCAGTAACTATGACCTTTACATATGGTCGAAAACAAATCTCCTATGACGAATTTTACAATAGAGATTTGCACATGCGAATCAACGCTGCAAAGAAAAAAAATGGCAGCAACGCCAAAGTAATTGCAGGAGCATCTGGCACTTGGCAATACAATTATGATCCTAAAAAAATTCAAGAATACGGTCTTTATGCAGTTTTAGAGGGTGAACTTGGAGGAATTGGGCCAGAAATTGATGGACATGCAGGAGAGTTTTTTAACCATTTGATGAACGGCGATTTTGAAAACATGGACCCTTTTACAAAAAGTGATTTCAAAGTTGACATTAAAGAATTTGGAAAGGATGGAGACAAGTATTATGGAAGATTTATCCACTACTGGGACGAACCTGACATTGAACAAATTCCTGAAATAGTTGAACCAGCCATGCACGGAATGGTAGAAGTAATGCGTGGCTGTGGACGAGGTTGCAAGTTTTGTGATGTTACGTTAAGACCTTTGCGGTACTATCCTCCAGAGAAAGTCAAAAAAGAAATCGAAGTCAACATGAAAAAAGGCAACGCTGATTCCGCATGGCTTCACAGTGATGATATTTTTGTTTATGGTTTGGATCCAAGAAAAACCAAAAACATGGCACCTAACAGAGAAGCATTAGAGGAACTTTTCAGTGCTGTAATGTCAACCGGAATTAGACATACAAATCCAACACATGGTACACTTGCAGGTGCAATTGCTGATGAAAAATTGATTCCAAACATTTCAAAAATCATTAGAGCTAGTCAAACTAACAAAATAGGAATTCAGTGTGGACTTGAAACGGGAAGTTTAAGATTAATTGGCAAATATGCAGATAGAAAACTTTCACCATACAAACCAGAAGAGTGGCACTGGGTTGTAAAAGAAGGAGTAAAAACACTTAACGAAAATCACTGGATTCCTGCATTTACATTGATTATGGGATTGGATAATGATGAAACAGACGAAGATGCGTGGGAGACCATCCGATTAATTAGTGAATTAGAAACAGAACAACCAGAATCAATGTTTACCGCAACCCCGTTATCATTTGTTCCAATTGGACTATTAGAAAAATCGGAATTCTTTGATATAGGAAACGAAATGGACGCTGCACAACTTGGAGTGATGTACAAGACTTGGCAACACAACTTCAAATATGGAATACAAAAATTCATGGACAAGACTAGTCATAACAACTCGTTTAAGAGAAAGGCATTTACCGCTTTAGCAAGGACATTAGGTGGAGTGCCACTAAGTGCAATGGAAGGATATGCAAGACGAAAAGGCAGAGAACACGAGCAGGTTATTGAAACAATCAAAGCAAAATACTGGTAGATCCAAATACATAAATTGAATCGGGAAAAAGTTAAGTCGTGCCAACTCACGGTTCGCTTACAAAAGCAGGAAAGGTAAGAGGTCAAACACCCAAAGTCCAAGCCAGAGAAAGACATGGAATTATTTCCATTATGCGAAATAAGGAAAATTTTAGAAAAAGATTTCAATTAAAAAGAATTCCTGGGCAAAACAAACCAGGACAAAGAAGAAGAAGAAGATAGTGAATAACAAATTATAGTTTTGTTACAATTAGGATGCATTTTTGCAGAACCTGACAGAACCATAAATCATAATACTTTATATTATTTCAAAGTGATTTTTACATACGGATACAGATTCAAACAAAACATGTTATTCTACAATAATGGTATTAATCATTATTTCTTCAATAGTGACAGAGTTAAATTTTCAAGCATATTCCTATTCGTCTACTCAAAATGCTAGTAGTGGTAGTTCTCCAATTACCATTTACAAGAACGCGTACACGCCAAATTCACAGGTTTATATCCGCATCTATGCGCCCGATTTTAATTCCAACCCCTATGCAATAGATACAATAGGAGACAATTCTGAAAACAAAATAATTATTTCTACAAGAGAAAGCAGCATACCTTACAGATTAGTTGAAACAGGTACAGATACTGGAATCTTTGAAGGATATGTGACCTTGTCAGGAACCACATCAACATGCTCCCCAATTTGTGGACCAACAGATGGATTCTTGACAGCAGGAGGCGATGATGCAATCACAGTTTCGTTTATCTACGCAGGAGGTAGAACCATTACTTCCAGTGCATCTATTGGATCAATGCAAGACAAAATTGATCATAAGACAATACCAGAGTTTGGATCATTAACAAGCCTCATTATTTTGATATCAACAACTTGGGTCATAATATTTTCTAGAAGATTTGTAAAGAATTAGCCATAACAATAACAAAATGGAAAAAGTTTATACAAAATGCAAGCTCAAACACGAAGCATTATATCTATGAAAAACTACCGTTGTCTATGAGTACTACAATCTGTCACTTCAAAGACTGTTATCACCCACAACATGCTCATCCTCTGCGTGGTGGGTGTAGCGGCAAACATCCTGATGGGACACCGTGTCAATGCAACCAATTTAGTCAATAATCCTCTTTTTATAAAAATAAAAAAAGCTGACATATTATGCTAAAAATTTTCTGGAACTGTTACCTTGTAGGTTAATCCTATGCTTGTTACCCAGATTCATCTTTGATTAGCGGTTACCAGATTTACCATTATATCAGACCACACATGGGATTGAATGGAAAGACACCAAGTGAAATGTGCGGTATTGAGGTGAGAGGTAAGAATAAATGGAAAACCCTAGTTGAGAATGCTAGTATGAACTTTTAGTTCATTCGTACGAATTAAGAATTACTTAATAAAAATACAGGAATGCTTATTTACCCATGTATAACAAACCTTAAATAAAAATTTTAACAATTATTCATACAAATTGACAAAATTTGAATATAAAACCCTATGTAGCAACCAGCACACATGCAATAAGGTTATGGAAGGAATGATAAAAATGGGTTTCAAAAGTGTGAAAAAAACCCCAAAAGCAGCAATAGGTGATCATTCTGGAACTATTGTTCTGCCTAATGTAGATGATGCTTTCAAGATAGCAAAAAAATTGTTCACACAATTTGATAAGAAGATACTAGATATTCAAGTATCACCAATGACATAGGAATACGACTTTGGGTCGACTTACTACTCTTTATGTAGTCGCCTCTATGAGTGATTCACCCGACATAATAAGAAAATCTCTGTCATCCTCAATCGGCATAAACCTCTCCATACCCATCATTAGAATGCATGGTTTTGACCATCCAGTATTCTGGTGGAGCATAAACGTCAAGAATAAAACGGAATTGTTGAAAAAAATAAGATCATTTCAAAGTAAAAATCCGAAGTTAAAAATATTTGTAATGTGACTTAATGCTAGAGTTTTTATCACTTTCATTTTAACAATTACACACAACAAATGCAAGTAAAAAGAAATATCAATAAATATCTGAACGTCCTATCTTTTACTAATGAATTTAATAACAAGATCAGAAATAATGCGTGAAAGATATAGGTGGATACAATACTTCATCAATGGACAGGAATTTTTCCGTGAACTTCCACAGTATGGCAATAGAGATGCAAGATTTGCGATTGGTTCAGAGATAGGTTATATTCATTGGGATCAATACAATGCAATAGGTCAGCCCATAAGTCACTTAGCTAAATGGGTTTCAGAGAAAACTGGTATAAATGAAGATGCCCTTCGGTTATGCGGATATGCTCTAGTTGGTTATGGAGCGTATCGATTTTTCAAATAAAAAACAGAAAATCACATCAACCGACTTTTTACAAGTTGAACAAAGTCAACAAATCAACCGCAGACTATACAGTTCCACAAAACAGCAAGTTTATTAGGTACTCGTACCGTACCATACGGTAATATGGATGACGTAAGGTTAGACAGTTTAGATGGGGTAGGCCCAGTAACTTCTAAGAAGCTAATTGATGCAGGTATCCATAACATAATGGATCTTCTCGTAAGAGGTCCAGTAGATATAGCAGAGATCACTGGAATGGAATTTGAGACTGCAGCAAAACTAGTAACCAAAGCAAGACAACAGCTTATTGAATCTGGACAAATTGAAAAAGAATTTGTCAGTGCTACCGAAATTTACAAAAGAAGACAAGACCTTGGAAAGATTTCTACAGACACTAATGCTTTAGATATGTTATTTGATGGTGGAATTGAAACACAAGCTGTTACCGAAGTTTATGGTGAATTTGGTTCTGGGAAAACACAGTTTTGCCATACAATGTGTGTTAATGTTCAAAAACCAAAAGAAGAAGGTGGACTAGATGGAGGAGTTTTGTATATTGATACTGAAAACACATTCAGGCCTGAAAGAATTGTTTCTATAGCAAAAGCAAAGGGTCTTGATCCAGAAAAAGCGCTAGATAGAATTATTGTTGCCAAAGCATACAATAGCTCACATCAAGAATTGATAATGCAAGAAGCAGGTCCCGTAATAGAAGAAAATAAAATTAAATTAATCGTAGTTGACTCGGCTGTAGGGTTGTTCCGAGCAGAATATCTTGGTAGAGGTACACTTTCTATTAGACAGCAAAGATTGAACAAGTTCATGCACCTTCTTACAAGAACTGCTGAAACATACAATATTGCAGCCATTGCAACAAACCAGGTAATGGCATCACCAGATACGTTCTTTGGTGACCCGACACGCCCAATTGGAGGAAACGTTGTTGCACATTCAAGTACCTATAGAGTATACTTCAAGAAATCTGGAAAGAAAAGAATTGCAAGAATGGTTGACAGTCCACACCATCCAGAACAAGAAGCAATATTCACTCTGACTGAAGCTGGCGTATCAGATCCCGAAGAAGAAACAAAGAAGAAAAAGAAGGACGAGTCTGAGGAATAATCCTCTTCAATTTCTGTTCATCAGGTAGGATCACTGATGATGAGAAGTACAGTTAGGATTCCAAATTTGCTCAAATAACTAGTAAGTGTTAAATTATGGGCAACTCAAGTCTTTACGAACATGACTACTAAGAAACCCCGTGGTCATTCTCACGGATTTATGCATAAATCACGATCTGTCATGACCAAGGATAGGACAAGAGGTGTATCATTCTTAATGAGAAATTTTGTAAAAGGAGACAAGGCTCTTGTAATCATAGATCCATCACAACACAAGGCGTTGCCACATCGAAGATACCATGGAAAAGTTGGAACTATAACAAGTGTTGGGCGCAGAACTGTAACTATGGATGTTAAGCTTGGTAATAAGACAAAAATTCTGATAACAAGGTTAGATCATATCAAACCATTTGGTGTATAAACATGGAAGAGATAAAAAAGAAACAACCTATTTCTATTTCTGAAGTTAAAGAACTTATGGGAAAATCTGATTCAGAGTCTATGGATCAGATACAAAGATGGACATTTGATTATGTGTCCAAATTTGCAAAAATTGATGGAAAGGCTGCAAAAAAACTCAAACAGCAACTGGTTAAAGAATGTGGAATTACAGAAGAGGAAGCAGTAGAAATTGTAAATAACCTTCCAACTACAGAAGCAGAATTACGTGTGTTTACTTTTGGTTGGAAAAAACTAATTCTGGCAGAAACGCTAGAAAAAATGTTAAAAATTATCAAGGAGAACGTATAAGTCCACAAGGAGTAGATGTTCTTGGAAAGAACTCAACCTAGAAAATACGAAGAGTACGCATACGTTTTAGATTTTGTGGTGAGAGGCAAGTCTACTACAGTAAGAGGACGAGATGGAATCATAGTTACTGCATTAGGAGAAGAAAGATTAACAATCTTAGAATTACTTGCATTGCCAAACACTTCATTTGAGATTGGAGAGAAAGTATACATTGGGAAAGAAGGGAGAACAAAAATTCTGTCAGTTTTGGGCAGATTGGAATACAATGAGATTCCATCAGCAGCGCAAAGTGAGCTAGCTGGAGTGGTAGAGAAAATTGTTTTGCAAAACGAACAAAGATTCATAGATTATCTAAACAATTCACAACCACTTACTCCAAGGATCCATGCACTAGAATTAATTCCAGGAATAGGAAAGACATACATGAAAACTATGCTTGAGGAAAGAGAAAAGAAAAAGTTTACCGATTTTAAAGACCTACAAGACAGAGTAGGACTCAAAGAACCCATAAAACAAATTACAAAGAGAATTCTTGAAGAAATAACTGGTGAAACCAGAATGAATCTCTTTGTCAGACGATGAAAAAGCGTCATTTACTTGGACAACACTTTTTGGTTTCAGAATCAATTGCAAAATCTATAGTTGATTTTGCATCAATAACAAAAAAAGACACGATTCTTGAAATTGGTGCTGGTCGAGGCATTCTAATTCCTTACTTGTGCCAAGTAGCAAAAAAAGTGATATCTGTGGAAAAAGACAAGGAATTATATTCACATGCATTGGAAAAATTTTCAAATCTTTCTAATCTAACGCTAAAGCATGGAGACGGTTTTAAGATGGATCTTGATTTTACAATTTTTGTATCAAACCTTCCATATTCTGAAAGTAGAAACGCAATAGAATGGCTTGCTCAAAAGAAATTCTCTCATGGAGTCATAATGGTTCAAAAGGAATTTGCTAAAAAACTCTTTGCAAAATCAGGCAGTAAGAACCATAAGGCAATTACTGTACTTGCAAATCATTGTGTAGAAATTAAACATTTGATGGATGTTAAAAGATCAGTTTTTTCTCCCCCGCCAAAGGTGGATTCTGTTATCTTAAAATTGACTAAAAAACACCAAATCTCAAAAGATCTTATAAATACAATAAACAAGCTTTTTTCATACAGAAGAAAAACACTCCATAATGTTGCCAAACAATTTGGTATCTTAGTTGACTCAAACAAAAGATTTGAGGACTTGACAAATGGTGAAATAATTAATCTTGCAAAACAAATCAATAAAAACTGAATATTATTTACCTGCGGAAGATACAATATTTTTTGCTAATTATCTACAAAATGAAAAGGGAAATTATGCTCTTGATATAGGCACTGGATCTGGATATCTTGCAAATGTTTTGTTACCACATTTTGAAGTTGTAGTGGCAACTGACATCAACTTTGAAGCAACAAAAAAAGCGCATCATTTAATCGAAAATTGTATTTGTTGTCATTCTGCAGACTCGCTTATTATAAAATTTGATCTTGTTATTTGTAATCTTCCATATTTGCCGTCTGAAGAAATTACTGATCCAACGGTGGATGGCCTGAAAGAAGGATTGTCAGTTCCACTTCAAATAATAAAATCAGCTAAAAACATTATGAAAAAAGATGGAAAAATGCTGTATTTGACTTCATCTCTAGCAAATTACAAAAAATTATTTGAAGAAACCGAATCTCTAGGATTTCATGCAAAGATAATTGCAACAAAGAAAATGTTCTTTGAGGAATTAATTTTAGTTCAAATAGTTCTAAAATGAAAATATCTTTTGCTCATTCATGGTAGCATTTTAATGAGACTCATCATCATTTATGATTATGAAAGCTACTTTTGGAGCAGGTTGTTTCTGGCATGTTGAAGCATTATTCCGTCAAGTAAAGGGGGCCAAATCTACAACAGTCGGGTATCTTGGGGGTACTCTCACAGATCCAACATACGAGGATGTATGTTCTGGTCAGACTGGACATGCTGAAGTTGTCCAAATCGAATATGACCCTTCTATAGTCACATATGATGATCTCCTCACAGTATTTTGGAATAACCATGACCCAACTACATTGAACCGACAGGGTCCAGATGTAGGAGATCAATATAGATCTGCGGTATTTTTTCATAATGCAGAACAAGAGGCTGCTGCAAAAGTGTCAAAGGAAAAATTACAAAACTCTGAGAAATTTAAGAACAAGAAAATTGTTACCGAGATCGCACAAGCATCACAATTTTACAAAGCAGAAGAATATCACCAACAATACTTCGAAAAATGTGGATTGCATTAACCACTTGGGATTAATTTTACAAATGAATTGTGGTTGTTAAATAAAATTATTTTCTAAGCTTCTGTTTTGCTAGTTCAGCAATGGTATTTGCCATTTTAGATGTAGAAGCGCTTCCGCCAATATCATACGTAACATACTTTCCTTCATTGATCACTTGTTCTGTAGCTGTAAATACGGCATCTCTTATTTGAGACTCACCAAGATATTCCATCATCCAAGCTCCTGATAGTATTGCTGCAGTGGGATTGACCTTGTCCAAACCTGTGTATTTTGGCGAACTTCCATGAGCTGGTTCAAACATGGCATACGAATCACCAATGTTGGCTGAATACACGTTGCCTATAGAACCAATATTGCCAGAGGCACATTCTGATATGATATCCATAAACAGGTTTGTACTCAATAATACCGAGTTATTGAATCTCTCTGGATTTTTTACAAGTTGCTGAGTCATGTTATCAATATAGTATTCTTCTACCTCAATTCCAGGATTATCTGAGATTGCATTTTCAACTTCAGACCAAAATATACCATCAGTTTCTTTGAGAATGTTTCGCTTTGTAATGGCAAAGATCTTCTTCAAACCGTATTTCTTTGCCCATGCAAACGATGATCTTACTATTCGCTGACACCCTTTACGTGTAGTTTTTCTTATCGCTATTGCCGCATTGTCAGATATCTTAAACTCAATTCCTGCATAGAGACCTTCTGTAGCCTCTCTAAAACACACAAAATCAAGCTTTTTGTTTGGTGATAATCTGTCATAAGTCTTAATCGGTCTAATATTGCTGTAAAGCTCAAATTTCTGTCTAATTGTAACGGCAACACTTCGAGGCGCATTTGGTCGGGGAATTGTGGTTGTTGGTCCTTTGTAGCAAGCATCACTTTCTTCCAATAATTTCATAGTAGAATCAGGAATGTAGGTAGCTCCACCGTGTTTTTCCCATTGTTCTGAACCAGCTTCGCACAAGAGCATTTCTGTTTGAGAGTTACAGGATCTTAGGACATTTAACATCGCATTTACAAGCTCTGGCCCTGTGCCATCTCCTTTAATTATTGCAGCTTTTTTTCCCAAAACATTCCAAGGTGGCCGAACCAGTATATTTAACTCTAACTAAGAAATTTTTATCACGGTACACAGATCAATTAATTTTAAAAAAGCCAATCCTTAAACAATGATTTAACATTGGTAAATGCCATATGAAAATAGTACAAATTTCAGACATTCATGTCGGTCCTCAATTTCGAGAAGAAGTATTTGATAACGTACTAGATGAGGTAAATGAATTAGGACCTTCTGTTATACTTGTAACGGGAGATCTTACCAATGATGGACTTCTGAAAGAATATGAAAAATGTAAAGCAAAATTTTCAAAGTTTGAAGCAGATAAAATTATTACAATTAGTGGTAATCATGACTATAGAAACACTGGTTATCTATTGTTCAAAAAGTTCTTTCCTTTTGAGGCAGTAAATGAACTTGACGATAATACTGTCCTAATAACTTTAGGTACAGCAAGACCAGATAGAGATGAAGGCGAGGTTGGATACAGACAAAATTTGTGGCTGGAACGCACCTTGAAAAAATATGAAAAGAAGAGCAAAATAGTTGCGATGCATCACCATCTTGTAGGAGTGCCTGATACAGGAACTGATAGAGTGACAGTGATTGATGCTGGCGATGTATTAAGAACTGCACTTTCAGGAAAGGTTGATCTTGTTTTATGTGGTCATAAACACAGGCCTTGGATTTGGAATTTTGGAAATCTTTTGATCGCAAACGCTGGAACCGTCTCATCAGAAAGAATGAGAGGATTATTTGAGAACACTTACAATATCATAACAATTGAAAAAAACAAAATTAAAGTTGATTTAAAAATTGTGGGAGGAAAGCAAATACCACTACAAGATCTTGTAGCACACTACAAACGTTTTGGCGAAGAGTAAGCTAGATTAATTAACAGAACTAATTTCAGCACCTATGTGCGGGGGTCGCCTAGCCTGGTAGGGCGTGGGATTGCTAATCCCATGTCCGTAAGGACCCGTGGGTTCGAATCCCACTCCCCGCGCCAGAATTTATAAAGACTTAGTGAACAAAATTCGCAGATTTTATGTTTACTTTAATTTCGATTTTATCGTCTTCAATATGCGTTCTGCCCATCTAATGGCATTTTCTGCATCCTTTTGATTCATCAGAGTGGGTTGATACTCCGATTCGTTCTTCATTCCTAGCAAAGTACTGAATTGTTTGCTGATTATATCATGTTCTTCCTGTGTCAGAATGCCTTTGATTAATGATAGCACATCACGATGCTCCCCAGATGAGCGCTTGCCCATATGTGATGTGGTCAAAGCGTCCAGTGCGTTGATGGCACTATGTACAGAGCTCATTACTGCATTATCGTATGCGCCTTTTTCTAAACCAATTTTTGCCATCAATAACGAATTTTCAGCCTTTGTGATATACCCGCTAGCCTTCTTTGGATCTATTGTTCTTGTCATTTTGTTATCTTCTCCAGATCAATACCTAATATCATGATATGATTGTCAAGAATTGAGCTCACAAGATCACCTCTTTTCTTAGCGATAAATTCTTTTTTAGAAAATACAATTGGAGCTATCTTGCCGTAAAATATTTCTGATACTTCAGTTATTACATTACCGATGACGGCATAGGCGTAATCTCGATCATCTGATATTACTAGCAGATCTATGTCACTATCTTCTCTTTCTTCGCCTTTTGCGACACTACCAAAGATAGCTGCAGAAATGATCTTTTTTGTGTCAAGATATTTTTTTAGAACCTTGACAAGTGCTTCAAGTGTTTTTCCTTCTGCAGTAAAAATAGGTTCTACGATCTTATCTAGTACATAGCTTTTACCGTTTAGTGATACCTGATACGCCTTTCCCACTGGTTGGATCCTTACTATACCATATTGTTCAAGTTGTTCGATTGTTCTAGAGGCTTCCACACTTGAAACGTCTGCGTCCCTAGCAAGCCCTCTTACAGTGAAGATCTTACCCTTGTATTTGACAAGACTGCGCAGTATGCTAATTCCCGCCTTTGTACCTAGCACTTGCTCCAGATAGGCATGAAATTTCATATCTATGCTTCATAATAGTAGCATATGATACATAAATGTTGCACATGACATCTATTTGTAACATACCTTTAGATGAGATATCTGCAAGTATCACACCAAGAGACTTTTTCTCCTTGTTTTTCTAACGATGGTGAACAAAACTTCGAAGGTTTTATGCTTAGTGAATTGAGTAGCGTCAGTTCCATTCTGCCAAGCTTTAATTCCTTTGTTGCCATAGTCTTGTTAGACAAGACTATGGTTACATAACTATTAGAAGATATGCTTGTAATAAGAGATTTTCATCTAACATAATCAGAGTTTTAGAATCTCTTGTGCTTTGGTAACAAAAATTTCCGCCTTTTCTACGAGATTCCTTCCTCGGGTTCTGATATGGAACCTGCTCTGTCATACAGCGATTCATTTCTTCTCAGCCTGGCCTTACCAAAGCTCTGTAATACTTCGCTTGGAAATTTGGTCGAATAGACAGCTTCTATAAATGATACTACTGCCACATGATGTTCTGAGCTCTTTGGTCTGTATCCTTTTGAGAACATCAAAGCTCTTCCAGCTTGCAGCATCGCATTATATGCTGCATTATGAGCCCACCCCCATTCTTGTATGGTCAGCATCTTTTTTGCCGAAGTGATATCATTTTTAGCTATGTCCATCTCTTTTTTAATCTGTGCTGCATCTGAGTGGAATTTTTCAACCAGTCCTTTGCTTAATAGATCGCTTAAATTCATCCCCCTCTCCTACAATCATAATTATCGGTGTCTTTGAAATCTCGCGTATTAATGGGATATTTTCTCTTACTTTTTGTAAAAATTCTTTTTCTGTCCACAGTATGAAATTTATTTCACGCCCTATTCTTCTTTCTGTTTTTGAAATAGATCTCAGTATATTGTCCTCGTTTATAGCTCCTATTATGAGCACGTCAACATCGCTTGCTGAGGTTGCAGTATCTTTGGCAAATGAACAAATCCTGCGTCTGTTGCTTTAATACTCCAGAAGTAATCACATATTATATCATCCAGTAACTCATCTGTTGTTTTATTTTCTAGATTCGCACAAACCTGTAAACGATTAACATTAAATGGATTCAATTTTACAGTTAGGACTTTTTTGGTCCGCTGCGTCAGTATAATCCGTTTTGATTCCAATAAAACCAATATTTGCTATATCTGATAGAGTAAAGAGATGTTGTAATAACTGTTGGATGCAGAACCTGGCTACCTCTAATCGTTGTCTCTGATGCGACAAAAGCGGCCCCAGATGGTCTGCAAGTAAAATTTCAACATATGCCTTCACTGGGGTTATGTCATTTAGTATTTCACTTTGTATCCCTCTGAGAAGACCATCCTTAGCGGTTTGTGTTTTAATTATTTCCTCCAATTTTTCTCTGATTATTGCTTCGTTCGTCATTACTTCAAGAAGGCAATCATGCAATGGCATGATATCTTTAATTGAAACCAAGATTACTGCTGGTTGATTCGATTCATCGACAATCCTTGCACTTCTTGCAATCCCATGAAATGTTGTACCCGTCTTTTCGAATGAAAACTAGATCAATTCCTTTTCCGATTCCTTCCTTTTTGACTGTCTCTAAACCTGCAAGTGCTTTTTCCCTATAGCCTGATCCAATAAATTCAAGACAAAATCTTCCTATGATTTCTTCTTTTTTATAACCAAAAAAATTCATAGCTCGTTCGTTGCAATCAATTATTTTTCCTGTGAGATCTAAAGTACATACAAAATCTGGAAATAACTCGTACAATGTTTGGAATCGCTGAATTAAGATGTCAGCGTTCATATTGTTTTCTCACGTAACTTTACAGCCTCTGTCGAATCAAGAATCCTCACGCCAATTGACTTGTTTCATTTTATGATGTGGTCCTCGACAAGATATTTTATGGCACTAACAAACTCGTTCTGTGTTATGGTGCCATCCACAAGATACTTGCCCACATTTTTCATCATCCAAGATGGAATATGGTTTCCCTGATATCCCATAGATTGCAACATCTGGTAATCGGATATTGAAGTAGGGCTGTAACCTGCCCACTCTTTTACTATGCCAACCAGATCTGGATTGTTTGAAACCGTACTTGGGTTGGTGGTAGGTACATTCGGTTGTATTCCAGTGGTCGGATTTATAGTTCCTGCAGACTGCGTACCGACATTGGATCCAAGAGTCTTGGCACTTGCTGTTGCCTGCCATGCATCAAGAACGTGTGTGTCACTGCTGTATAGGTTAGTTGACCATGTCCGGATGACAATATCAGATGTTGCCATAGGATTTGCAAATGTAATATTCCAGTCAACCTCAAGCTTGTTTCCAGTCGTTGTTGTAGATACAGTTACAGGTCCAAAGTAATGATGTGGGTCTGATATAGAAAGTGGCTGGTTTTTGTCCCATGATATTATGGTATCGCTTTGCTGAACCTCTCTTGCCTTGTCCCGGAGATTTGTAAGTATGGAGACATGCTGGACATCGGATGGACCCTGACTTCCGGAAAGTAGCATCTTCAATACAAATGGCTTTCCAGTTTCTAGTGTAACAGTAGTTCCCGTATTAGAATAGCTATTCAACTTGAATCCAGTTCCGTCGATCGATAGCGGGGTTTCAGATGCAGAAAATCCAGTTGTAAATGATGGTGTGGTACCCGGAGCGCTACCGCCATTACTAGTAGTAGGAGTTGTTACTGTAAATGTTGCAAAAGCGATACCACTATCACTTCTTATCACAGAGACTGAATTAACACCATTATTTGCCACAAATATCTCTCCCTTGGCAGAGTCATATGCAACGGTAACAGGATTAGTGCCAACGGATACTGTTGCAACAACTGCATTGGTACTGTCAGAGATTACAGAGACGGTATTAGAACCAGCATTTGCCACAAATATCTCACCCTTGGCAGAGTCATAGTCGATACCATAAGGACCAATACCAACGGATACTGTTGCAACAACTGCATTTGTACTGTCAGAGATTACAGAGACGGTATTGGCATTCTGATTTATCACAAATATCTCACCCTTGGCAGAGTCATAGGCGACATTAGTAGGACCAGCACCTACGGATACTGTTGCAACAACTGCATTTGTACTGTCAGAGATTACAGAGACGGTATTGGCATTCTGATTTATCACAAATAGCTCTCCCTTGGCAGAGTCATAGGCGACACCGGAAGGATTGGTACCAACGGATACTGTTGCAACAACTGCATTGGTACTGTCAGAGATTACAGAGACGGTATTGGTAGCAAGATTTGCCACAAATAGCTCTCCCTTGGCAGAGTCATAGGCGACACCAGTAGGACCAATACCAACGGATACTGTTGCAACAACTGCATTTGTACTGTCAGAGATTACAGAGACGGTACTGGCACCAGAATTTGTCACAAATATCTCTCCCTTGGCAGAGTCATAGGCTACACCATAAGGACGAACACCAACGGATACTGTTGCAACAACTGCATTGGTACTGTCAGAGATTACAGAGACGGTGTTGGCACCAGAATTTGCCACAAATATCTCTCCCTTGGCAGAGTCATAATCGATACCATAAGGACCAATACCAACGGATACTGTTGCAACAACTGCATTGTATAATGTGTCTGTTGCCTGTACTGTGTGGGAGCCAGCTGCCGATGCTGGGACCGTAAATGTAACTCCAGCTGGAATGTTTCCAGATCCATTAGTCGTAACTGTAGCTGGTGATGTTGTCACAGTGCTGCCGTCATACTTGATCGTAACAGTAGATAATGGTGCAAATCCAGAGCCTGAGA